>Ga0255052_10001108_pt1 | contig 20647 bp, 18 predicted proteins | sample JV7_2_21_MG_FD_188632 | JGI IMG/M metagenome (GOLD analysis project Ga0255052, IMG submission 188632) | Seawater microbial communities from Jervis Inlet, British Columbia, Canada - JV7_2_21 | ecosystem: Environmental > Aquatic > Marine > Inlet | place: Canada: British Columbia | collected... | reverse complement strand
AAGCCACAGACTGCCTTGCAACCAAAGTGAGGGCCGTGCAGCACAAAGTCCGGCGTCGCAAAGTTTTTTGCGTGGCGGCCCGTAAACCCGCCAAAACGCCCATAACAACATGATGATGGCCAGACCCAATATATACGGGCGAAATGGTTGCCACTTCGCCATCGCCACGGCGCCGGAAACACCAAGCAAGGCGACAGCCCAGGGGCCAATGCAGCACAGGCCGATAAATGAAGCGATGGCGCTAATGCCAATCGCGCTGCCGCTTGTCGCCGCCAGTTTCTTGTCTTCCCTCATCGCCGGATCACCTTATGAGCAGCCATTGCCGAGTTGCACCGGCGGGCATTTGACGGTCCCGTACGAGCAGAAAACACAGCAATCGCCGGATTTTGGACGGAGCATCACGCCGCAGCCCGTACAGTCGTAAAAAAACTGGCACGCATTCGTCGGCATGCGCTCACCTTGAATATGACCACACTCAGGGCAGGTAATTTCAGAAAATTCAATCACATCGGGTATCGGCCTTCATTCCGGGGCTTGCGGTCATATGTACTCAGGATGTATCCTAAAGCCTGTAGTAACTACAAGGTCAAGGGCTATGAGAATTGGAACGCTGGCGGCTTCATGCAACTGTCCGGCCGAGACTATCCGCTACTACGAGAAAATTGGTTTGTTGCCGAAACCGGTACGAACTGCGAATGGTTATCGCAGCTACGATGATCGTCACCAAAAGTGGCTGCAATTCGTGCTTCGCAGCCGTGCACTCGGTTTTACCCAGGACGAAGTGCGGCGTCTCTCAAGTATCGCCGATCAATCGCAACCTGTCTGCGCTGATGTACATCAGTTGTTGGTTGAGCATATTGTCGACGTTCGAAAAAAGCTGCAGGACCTCAAACGAATGGAAAAAGCCCTGGCACGCCTCAAATCGAAATGTCAGGATGGTACGTTAAACGATTGTCCGGTTATCGATGAACTGATGAACTGAGCAGAACGCTGCTGCGGCAAAGCGATACCGGTGCAATGTTTCACGACAGGTTCGTTCGACTTAATTTTCCCTGTATCTTAAGCTTACATTGCCGCCTTCTTTTTCGGTTATCTTACGCACAGCGGGCGAACTGACAAGCAGGCTGTGTCAAACGGAGGGCCCGAATGGAAGACAACGCAGATCGATTCGTGCTCCTGGATCGCGACGGCGTCATCAATGAGGACCGTCCTGAATCAGTTCGATCCGAACGTGACTTCGCGTTCTTGCCACACGCACCCGAAGCGATAGCCGAACTGAATAAAAAAGGGTATCGCGTGCTGGTAGTTACCAATCAGGCTTGTATAGGGCGCGGCGAACTGACCCTTGATGAACTGGAGCGCATTCACAAATCCATGTTGGGAGATGTGCGGGCCGCGGGTGGGGAGATTGAACGCATATACGTTTGCCCGCATACGGATGAAGAAGAATGCGATTGCCGCAAACCGCGGCCCGGTTTATTGACAAGGGCGCAACAGGATTTTGGTTTTGAACCATCGCAAACCTGGATGATCGGTGATGCGGGCCGTGACGTTGCCGCAGCCATATCGGCTGGCGTCCGTCCGGCGCTGGTCCGTGCCGGCAAGGATCCGGCGTACCGTGCACCGACCGATGTTCCGGTTTTCGACGATTTGATGGATTTCGCACGGCAGATCTCTGCGATAATGTAGCGGCATGATCAATATTAAGGAAAAAATCGACGAACATCTCGACACAATCCGGGCTATTCACCCACTTGTGCCTCAGTTGGAATCAGTGGGACGCGCCATGTCCGACTGCCTGAACAATAGTGGCAAAATACTCTGGATGGGAAATGGCGGTAGCGCAGCAGACTGCCAGCACCTGGCCGCCGAAATGGTCGGGCGTTTCGCTCGTGAACGGCCGGGTCTGGCATCCATTGCACTGACTACCGATACATCGATTTTGACCGCCGTCGGCAATGACTATGGTTTCGAGAAAATTTTTGCCCGCCAGATTGACGCGCTGTGCAGACCCGGCGATGTGGTTGTCGGCATCTCGACCTCGGGCAACAGTGCCAATGTGCTGGCGGCCATACAGTTGGCTAACGCGCGCGACGCGCTGACAATCGGCTTCTCAGGCGGTGAGGGCGGTGCGCTCAAGGAAGCTGTAAACGACTGCCTGATTGTTCCTTCAAACGACACGGCCCGCATTCAGGAAGCTCATATTCTTATGGGCCACCTGCTCTGCGATTGGGTTGAGGATGCATTCGTCAATGCATGAGATATCTCCCAACAACGAAACCATTGCCAACGCATTGCGCAATGCCTTCGGCCGCAAACGAGTGCTTGTGGTCGGCGACCTCATGCTCGACCGTTACATGTGGGGAACGGTTGAACGGATTTCACCGGAAGCCCCGGTGCCTGTTTTGAGTCCGGGACGGGAAGCGACTCGCGCCGGTGGCGCCGGTAATGTTGCGCTGAACCTGGCGGGCCTCGGCCTGGAAGTTGCCATCGCCGGTTTTGCAGGCGAGGATGAAAATCGGGATCGCTTGCTGGAAATCCTTGCCGGTCACAATATCGATACCGCCGCTGTCGTTACGCTTTCGGATCGCCCGACCGTTACAAAAACCCGTGTGATTGCCGGGCACCAGCATGTACTCAGGGTCGACGCTGAAGATCTGTCAGATATCGATAGTGGCGACCGGGACCGCTTGTTCAAGGCCGTGATCGGCAAGCTGGGCGTAGACGCGATCATATTGTCGGACTACGCGAAGGGCGTCCTGACGACAAGGTTGTGCCAACGGCTCATTGAGGTTGCGAAGGAGTCATCCATTCAGGTGCTTGCAGATCCGAAAGGATTCGATTTCTCGAAATATGCAGGTGCCAGCGTATTGACACCGAATCTTCTCGAGTTGTCACGAGCCGGTGGCGTTCCGGCCGATCAAACCGATGATCTTGTCCAGGCCGCGCGAGCGTATGTCGACACACTTGGTCTTCAATTCCTGGTGCTAACCCGTGGTCCGGACGGCATGACCCTCGTGGCCAAAGATCAGACAGTTCATTCGCCGGCCAAGGCCCGGGAAGTATTCGACGTATCGGGCGCAGGCGACACGGTCATTGCCAGCGTCGCGGCCGCCTTGCTCGGCGATCTCGATTACGTAGACATGCTCCATATGGCCAATCTGGCCGCTGGTTTTGTAGTCGGCCGTATCGGCACAGTTGCGATCGACCAAACCTCTCTGATGCGGGCGCTGCATGCGGAGGAGCAGGCCCCATCCGAATCAGTTTATGGCCTTGATGAGCTCTTGCTCCTGACAGACGACTGGCGCAATCGCGATCAACGCATCATTTTTACCAATGGTTGCTTCGACATTGTCCATGCCGGCCATGTGAGCTATTTGCATAAAGCCGCCCGCGAAGGTGACAAGTTGATCGTCGGCATCAACACAGACAAATCGGTGCGCGTGCTAAAGGGCGATGCGCGACCGATCAACGGCCAGGATGACCGGGCGTGTGTTGTTGCTGCCCTGGCCGCGGTCGATGCCGTGGTTCTGTTCGATGAGGAGACGCCGCTGGAACTGATCAAGGCTTTGCAGCCGGATGTGCTCGTCAAGGGCGCGGACTACAGCAAGGATCAGGTAGTCGGCGCCACTGAGGTGGAATCCCACGGTGGTCGCGTTGTGCTCGTGCCACTTGTCGAAGGAAAGAGTACGTCCGAGCTTGTCCGCAAAATTGCCGGCTGATGCACGATATCGCCAGACGCAAACCCGGATGTTGTCTGTTTCAGACGCATTGCGATGAAGGATTCCGACGATGATCATTGTTACCGGTGGCGCAGGGTTCATCGGCAGCAATATCGTCGCGGGCCTGAACGAGGCAGGACACGATGACATTATTGTTGTTGACGACCTGAGTGACGGTACCAAGTTCGTCAACATAGCAGACCTGCAGATCGCCGATTATATCGACAAAGACGACTTCCTGACCTGCATTGAGGCCGGAGAGAAAATCTCTCGGCCGACTGCCATCTTCCACCAGGGCGCCTGCTCCGATACGACAGAGTGGGACGGCCGCATCATGCTCGGCGATAACTACGATTATTCAAAGCGTCTGTTGAATTACAGCCTTAAGCACAAAATACCCTTCTTATACGCGTCCTCCGCGTCCGTTTACGGTGACGGAACCGTATTCGACGAAGACCCGGTAAATGAAAGACCGCTTAATCTATATGCGTACTCCAAGTTTTTATTCGATCAATACGTTCGACGATGTTTTCCTGTCGCTGCAAGTCAGATAGTCGGGTTGAGATACTTCAATGTGTACGGGCCTCGCGAGCAGCACAAAGGCAAGATGGCCAGCGTCGCCTATCATTTCGACGGGCAGGTCAGGGAATCCGGAACCGTGCGCTTGTTTGAGGGTTGCGGGGAATATGGAAATGGTGAGCAAAGGCGAGATTTTGTTTATGTTGCCGATGTTACCGCTGTCAATCTCTGGCTTTATGACAATCCGCAAGTCTCCGGAATTTTCAACCTCGGCACCGGGAAGAGTCAAACATTCAATGACGTGGCCAATGCTGTGATCAAATTCCACAAGCGGGGCGACATAGAGTACATCCCGTTCCCTGTGGAGCTTGAAGGACGCTACCAGAGTTTTACGCAGGCTGACATCAGCGCACTCCGCGCTGCCGGTTACGAGGAATCATTCCGGGATGTAGAAGAAGGCGTCAGCGATTATCTGGATTGGCTGCATCGATAAGTCGCAGTACGACTGTGAATTAGTTTGATCCGCTCGGATTTACTGATTCTCCTGAACTGACTCCTGCCTGCTCGAAGTGTCTGGATTCTGCGGCGCCCGGATCACAACATACACATGACTACCCGTACGCAGTTCGCGGATGACCCGTGCCCGCCACGCGGATTCCTCCCCGGAGAAAATCATGTCAACCGAGCCTTCGTGAATCAGGACCACAGAGGTCGGGCGCTCCCGAAAGTAATTTTCGACAGCCGCGCGATCATCGAGCAGGTCGACCATGGCGCCGGTGTGGTAGGCGAATCCGCCTCGCTTGGCAACGCCGGCATTCATAATTTTTCCGGATGCCGTCTTCGAGCCGAAGGGGTACACCATTCCGAAATTTGTCTCCGATCCAATCTGCTCACGTATCCACTCACTCTGAGGCGCATAGGTCTTGGTTGGCTCGAGAGCTGGTAAGGCAAGAGCCAGGATCACGACATACAGCACAACGTGCACCGCTCCGATACGAACGAGCGCGGCCCGTGTATCACTCCGCTTCCATGCCAGAATTATCCAGACCGCGGAAGCAAGCAAGACAGTGCCCATCACTGCAAGAGGAGTCCGGATTCCGTGCGCGACCTCGAGTTCCTGCTCGTTGAGATCCAGACCGGCAACGATGGACGCGAACCTGACGACAACACCGATCAAGGCGATACCGAGGGCTGAAAATACGATGGCCAGGATCAGGGAATAAATACGAACCGGGCGGGTTAGCGGGGCATCCTCTGACGATTCAGCTTCGGGCCGGCCAACGCTGGCCAGCCATGGCGCAAGCAATAGCGCGACGGCCGGATAGGCGGGTAGCAAATACAACTGGCGTTTTGTTGCCGCAAACGTCAGGAATACGAAAAACGTACCGAACCACCACAATGCGAGCTGAACCCTCGGATCGCGCCAGCGGTCCGAGCGCACAATCCACCAGATCGCCGGCGGTACCAGCCATGACCATGGCGCAAAGTCGAGCCAGAAATTTTTGAAATAGTAGTAAAAGGGTTGTGCATGACCGCGGAGCGCGCCTTCCTGAAAACGCGCAAAATTCTGCGCGTAAAGTTCGTACAGGATATTGTCCCATCCCATCGCGCCAGCGGTTGCAACAAACCAGGGCAGATAAATTGCGAGCGAGATCAACGATAGCGGCGCAAGTTCGAGAATGTGGCGCCACTCACGGCGTGCCCCAAGCCACAACGTCAATACCAGCCCGGGCAACAAGAGGCCGAGCGGGCCCTTGGCGAGCATGGCAAGTCCAAGGAATGCAAATCCCGCGATGCGAAGAATTAATCGGGGGCGCTCGCCGGCACCGTGAGCATAGACGATCATTCCTGATGTGATCATCAAAGTGAACAGCACGTCGGGCCGGTAGCTGTTCGCCTCATACACGAACGAAAGGAACGTGAGCAAAGCGAAACCGGCCCAGAGCCCGGTTCGCGCGTCGAACCAACGCGAGCCCACCGCACATGTTATGACCACGGTGCCAATGGCAGCGAGGGCGTTCGGCAGGCGCAGCGAAAAGGCGGACATTCCGTCGAACAGATGCGAAAAGACGGTACCGGCCCAGTAAATCATGGGCGGGTAATCGACCCAGATAACGCCCATTCGCCGTGGCGATACCCAGTCGCCGCTGAGGAACATCGCCAGGGCGACTTCGGCGATATCGAGTTCGTCGGGATACCATAGATCGCGCAAACCGATGAATGCAATGTACAGGAGTACCCCGAGCAGCACGAGCAGGAGCGTCCGGTACCTGATCGCCTTGTCGGATAGAGTTGATATGTTCATGTGATTTGTGGGACCCCGAATGCGAGGCCAGCAATTGCGCTGGCAATTGTATATTAGTTGCCTGACACGGATGAACGCTAATACGATACTCTATTGCACGGCCGCACACTGGCCTGATAAAGCAGCACGCAATGGTGTCGCGAACACGGAAACAGCGTGTCATTGATACAGCTCGTGCCAACGGAAAACACTTGAGACCGCACATCACCGAATCACTGCCGGACTACACGCAATGGGAGTCCGTATCTTCACTGGTCGGCTCGAAACGAGCAGATTGCCTGGTGGCTTATCCCACCAGTGAGGCGGTGTGCAGGGAGGCGATATCGTTCTGCAAGCGTAATGGCTTATCCATCTGCCCGCGCGGCGGCGGCTACAGCTACGGCGATATTATTCTGAACGATCAAAACGTGATCCTCGACACGTCGAAGCTCGATCGAATTCTTGAATTTGACGAGAGTGCGGGCCTGATAGTCGTCGAACCGGGCGTCAGAATGATCGATATTTTCGAGCGCGTCCTTCACCTGCGCCTCGCCCTTGCCGCAATTCCATCGGAATCGACTATTACTGTAGCTGGCGCCATCGGCGGCAATGTGAACGGCAAAGACGGGTGGCGGCTCGGAAATTTTGGCGATCAGGTCGTGAGCCTGAAATTGCTGATTGCCTCGGGTGAGGTGCTGGACGTCGATCGCGATAGAGACGAGCCGCTCTTTCGGGCCGTAGTAGGTGGGCTGGGCCTGATCGGCATCATTGTACAGGCAACACTCCGCTTGCAAAAAATTCCCTCGCCCTTTCTCGAAATTTCGCGCACCCCTGTGGGAAACTTGGAGCAATTGCTTGAGCACATGAAGGAAGTCGAGGAGACCAGCGACTTCGCAGTCGTCTGGCTGGATACATGTACAAAGGGCGAAGAGCTCGGCCGGGCAGTCGTTCATGCGACGCGCTGGGTCGAGCGAGAGGGCGCACCGGACGAGCTACGTACCCAGGTCGCGGCGAGTTTCGCAAGACTGGAAGCACGGCTACGTCAAACTCGAAGGTTAGTCCCGATTACGGAGTTTGTGGTTACCACTATGCTGCAAATTCAAAAACTTTCAGTACTCCTGTTTAACAAACTCTATTTTTTCTACAGTCGCATTCGACATCGCCTGCATTCTGCCGATAATGTCGAGAGTTTTCTGCGTTATAATTTCGACGCAAGTTTTATGATCCCCTCTGCAACGGTCGTCTGTGGCTTTCGTGGATACACTGTTCAGGTAATATTCCCGCGCAAAGAGGCAGGGACGGCAATTACGGAGATGGTCAATTTGTGTCAGGCTTCACCCTGCCTGCCTGCAAAGCTGATCATGCGAGTGCACAGGCAGGATGATTACCTGATCTCGTTTGCTGAAGATGGATACAGTCTTAACTTCGAGTTGCATCCGAACAGGCGTCATGTAAAGCGAATGAATCGATTCGTCGATGATCTCGTTGAGTCTGTTATTCGATTCGGCGGCAAGGTCCATCTCGCAAAAGACATGGTGCTGACGCGAGACCAGTTCCAAAGGCTGTTTCCAAAGTACGGCGAGTTTCTCACGATAAAACAACGCGTCGATCCCGACGAGCTTTTTCAGTCCGACATGTACAGGCGGCTAATCAGCCGCAATGTAGAAGACATAGAGGCCAGCGGTAAGGGATACGATCAATCGGGTTGATTAGGTGTGATAGCTCAGACTTGACCGTACAAGCAGTGTTTTTTTGAGCAGATCTGACTGGCGGGTGCCGGCCTTGTAGCTGCGGGCCAGGTGATTTGATTCCGACAGGCAAAAGCGACCCAAACCGGACGTCGGTGACCAGCTATCGATTCGCCAACCGGCTACTATACTTAGGTCACTAGCAACACTCGAGTCACCCGTGGTGAGTGGTTCGGTATTTTGCTTTTGTTTAGATAGTGGGCCCCGCTGAAGCACACCGCTTCGGTGGCAGAATGTTAGCCAGGAGGTGGTGTTATGGAATTGCTATTCTGGTCGATAGTGGGCGGCATCGTCGGCACCGTGTTTATGGACATCGCGGATAAGTTCATGGCCCGAGTGAACTTCACGAAGGGCGCCGCTTGTGGTGGGCCACGGGCCCTCGGTCGGTGGGCCCTGGGGATGGTCGGCGGGCATTTCGTGCACAAGAATATACTTGAGTCCAGCCCTGTAAAAAATGAAGTGCCTGTCGGCTGGATCTTTCATTACGCTCTTGGCGCTGTTGTGGCATTGACTTATCCGTTGCTTTATCTCGTCCTGAATGTGCCCATGCCGGGAAATCACCTGGTTCCTGGTCTTTTGTGGGGGCTGGCAACAGCCGTCCTGCCATGGTTCACCAATTTTCCTGGATTTGGTTGGGGCTTCTTCGGGCTTAGGGCGCCGAAGGGAATGAGGCCTCTCATGGCGCCGGCCATAGCCCATACATGCTATGGGCTGGGCGTAGGCCTTGTCTTTACGATGACCGTTGCCGGCCACGGCATCTGAGCATGGTACCGGGCAGCGCACAACCTACGAAATTCTGCTCACGGCCAGATGGCGCACGTCGCGGGCACGCACGTCCATTTGTTTGAATGACCGGTCCCAGCGAAAGCTGCCTGTCGAACCCGATCTGATCGGACGGTGCCTGTACGTCGAGTCTGAGCTATTACAATCAGGCTTTGTTCGCCGTGTCCTGCTTGGATACGCCAACTGTAGTTACGACAGCTGCTATTTTCGCGGCGGCCGCGTCGATCTGCGCGAGTGACATTTCCGGATGGGCTGGCAGGTGCAACACTTCGCGTTCGGCCCGTGCGGCAATCGGGAATGTGCCACCGGTCTCAAACATGCCACTGCAATCCCGCATGTAATGGTGTTTCGTGTCGACACCTGAACGCAGCAGCTGATCACAAACCTCCTGCAATTTCGGCACAAGTGCCGTAACTAGCATGTAGTTTGCCGATACGCCGGGTCCGGCCGGCTCCTGGAAATGGATGTGGTCCCGAAGCTTGCCGATAAGGCGCTCAGCGTTCAGCGTACGCTGCGCATTTCGTGCTGACGCATGTTTCATCTGTTGCAGGCCGAGGCGGGACTGATAATTCGTATAGCGGCCCATTTTTCCCGTCATCGAAACTTCGTCGCCGTGATATCCGGAAGCAAAGCGATCGTCGTCTGCCGAGCCCCGTGGCGCCAGTCGCAAGGCCTGATAGACGCCGAGATTAAACACGAGCGGGTTCGTCACAGTGGCCTCGAAGCTTGTCTTCAACAGGCGCTTCAACAGCCAGGCTATTCCTTTTTGCGGTTCCGCACTGCCAGCATTTCTCACCCGCTCTCCGAGAGCGGCGTCTCGCACCGTAACCATGCCGCCACCCATGGTATTGATGACTTTGGAGGTCTCGAAACTGAAATAGGCGGCATCGCCAAAGGCCCCGGCTTTGCGGCCGCCAACCGAAGCCCCATAACAATGTGCGCAGTCTTCGATCAGCAGCGCCCCGCGCCCCTTTGTAATCTGGGCGAGTTCCCGTATCTGGCAGGGGATACCGTAGAGGTGGGTAACAATAACCGCTGCCGTTCGTTCTGAGATTGCCGCATCGAGCGCGGCGGGATCCATGCCGAGAGTCTGCATTTCACAATCAGCGAATTTGAGATCGAATCCCAGTGATTTTACGAGGAAGGGGACAATCGGGTAGCCGAAGGCGGAGCAAATTACCTCTGCCCCGGGCTTGAGATTCAGGCCCTCAAACAAAAAGCGGAGCCCGGCACGGCCGGACGGCACGGTTACCGCATCCGGGACGCCGATGAATGCCGCGAACGCATTCTCGAACTCCGTGATTGCCGGACCCTCGGACATATTGCCGCGCGATACGGCGCCCGGAGCGCTGCGCCAGGCAGCGGGTGGCAGATGAATGCGTTGTCTCGGTATAGCCATAGAAATCGAAATCTGGGCGCGCGGCGCGTTTATTGGTGCTGCGGCAGGCGAACGGATGCCGCAATGTATGTAATCACTGGCAAGCTTGCAACCGAAGCTTGTTGTGGCGCAAGTGCCTGTGTTTGACAGCTTCCACGTTCTGTCTTTAGGATTCGCCGCTTGGCTCCATCACGCGCAGGGATTCGCTGGTGGCCCGCAAGATCTCCGATCGGCCGCCAGAGCGCTGCGCAAGGGATCCCCGCAAACCGCGAATAATGAAAAACATCATCATCAAATACACGAGGTTGACGGCTTTTGTGCTGCTTGCCGTGGTAACGCTCTATGGTGTTTACCGCTTCATGATCGGTGACTGGACCGATGTAATTACTTACTGGCGAGGCCACCTCGCGATCATTCCAATGCTTGCGGTAATCTCGGTGATCGATGTCGCGTTGGAAGGGATCGCCTGGATGTGGGTTTATCACCGATTCCAGATCCGTTCTTTCGACAAGGGTGGTTCGGCCACGTTCCTGGCGGGCCGGGCCGGATTGCTCCTTCCGGCACAGCTCGGCCGGCTCATTCGTCCAGACGCTATGGTGAAATTGAAGCGCGCGACTCTCGGAGACTGCCTTAAAGCAGAAGCCGTGGTTTTCATTCTGGACACCATCTCGGTTGCCTCGCTCCTCGCAGGGCTGCTCGTTTACAGGGCTTACCCTGCGGCGACCCCCTTCGCTGTGGCAGCAGTGATTGCCGTGTCAGTATATCTTGGAAACCGCATTGCCAGGATGCTGACGCACACTCGCATGAAGCTGCCCGCCGCATTCTGGTGGGCCTGGCCAACCATGGCCATCATCCTGGTCGACATGACAGGCTGGGTTGCACATGGCGTGGCGTTGCATGTGGTCGTCGCCGACCTCCCCGGCAAAATGACGCTTTGGGATTCACTGTTTTTCGGCCCTGGTTCGGCGGTGCTTGGGGTGGCCACCGGCCTGCCCGGCGGCATCGGCGCCACCGAGGGCCTCCTCGGAGCTTCGCTCCGCCTGAGGAGTGTCCCGACCGAGCATCTCGCCCTTGCAATAGCAGCATTTCGCCTGATCACGTTCTGGATATGGATTCCGATCGGATGGTTGGCACTTGCGGTCGTAAATCGCCGCTTGTCCCGACCGGTGACGCCCGAGTCCGCCGCTCACCTGGCAGAGACTGAAGGACTCTGATGACGACGCGTTATCCATTTGCGCTGATCAAGGAGAAGCTCGCCGCGCGGCGGGGCAAGGCTCTGGATTTTGCAATTGGCCGGCACCGCATCGGCCTGCCGGAGTCCATCGACAGCTGGATTCGGGCCAATGCGGTGCTTGCGATGAAGCCGGCAGGCGAGGCCGAAATAGAAGCGTTCACCAAGGCCGCTACGGATCTGCTCAGGCGTGAATATGGCGCCGATATTGCCGCCGATCGTATCCTGCCCACGCCTGGCGGTCGCGCTGCGATGAGCGCCTTCGTCGCGAGTGTTCTGGAACCTGGCGATGGAGTACTGGTAACCGAACCGGGCTACCCATCGTTCGCCCGACTGGCAACCCATCGGCACGCAAATGTTCATGAGGTCGTACTGGATCCTGAGCATGGGTTTGCGCCTGATCTCGGATCGGCCTTTGACCGTGACGCAGCGCCGCTGCGTGTGATCGCCCTGAATTACCCGAACAACCCGACAGGAGCAACACTCTTGCCGGAGACGATTAAATTGCTCCGTCGAGTGACCAGTATCGGGACAATCGTATTCAATGACGCAACCTACGGCCCTCTGGTCTACGATCATCAGCCGACATCCCTGCTAAGCGAAAACATGAGCGGGGATTCGCAGATCGAGTTGGTCGAGTTGCACTCGTTCTCGAAGCTGTTTCCCATCGGCCCAATGGCGGTTTCTTTTCTTGCCGGCTCCGAGGCGACGATACGCAGCGTTTCAAATTACAGCGAGTTCGCCTGGTCGCCGCTTAGCTCCTTGCAATTGCAGGCGACCACTTTGTGTCTGCGCGATTCAGCAAGACTGCAAGAGTTACGCGAGCTTTTCCCGATCCAGTTGCAACAGCTACGGCAGACGCTCATTGATATCGGCTTCGAGCCTTATCCTTCGCCTGCCGGTATCTACTCGATCTGCCCGGCTCCTGCCCATATCGGTGGGAAGGTGGTGACCAACGCCGCCCAGGCGGCCGGACATTTGATGGATGATTTCGATCTCGCGGTAGTACCTTGGGACACACCACGACACAGCTACCTGAGATTTTCCTCTCTGTATCAACCCGAGGATCTGGAACGGCTGGCGGGTTTGCGCGAGCGATTACAGATCGCCTGACCATAGCCCGAGCAGCGTGCAACTCACGCGGCACGATTGAGCGTGCCGTAACCTGGCGACTCAGGCCACCTCGGCCGCCGACTCCGCTCCCAAAGGCTTTTGCTGCTCGGTTTTCTGGCGTTGCTCGTAGACACGACAGACAGTCGCGAACACCTCATCCACCGAAATCTTTTGCATGCAAAGATTGTTGGTACAAGTCGTAACGCGTTGGTTGAACGCGTTGACGCATGGACTGCATGGTAGCCCTGCCCAGAGGATGTGGCTGCGTGGCGATTTGGAACCGAATATGGCGGGTGTTTCCGGGCCGAACAATGTGACGACATCGATCGGTGTCATAACCGCGTAGTGAGCCGGCCCGCTGTCGTTCGTGACCAGAATCTCGGAAAGGCCATATAGGATAAAGAGTTGATGCAGTGTAGTTTGGCCACCGATGCTCACGCAACAGTCCGAATCGACCAGCGCCGCCACGCGTTCGGCTTCCTCCTGCTCATCGGGAGACCCTGTGAGTGCGATCATCACTTCCGGGTATTGTCGGAGAAGTCGCTGCGCTAATTCGACGTAACGCTCCAACGGCCAGCGCCTGAGCGGCAATAGATCGCCGGAGTTCGCATTCAGAAGAATTAACGGTGGGATTGTTTCGCGGCCAAGTATGTGCTGGAGCAAGGCTTCAACTTCCCGCACCTGGTCTGCGTCTGCGCGAAACACAGGCGGAGCCTGATCCTTTGCCAGCTGGAAGTCCATGGTCGGCAATTGCTCGGGCGGCAAAGTCAGGGTCTCCACGAGGGCCTGGTAGGTCTGGCTTGCGTGAAGAGTCAGGTTATAACCGACGCGGTGCGTCATCAGGTCTCCGCGGTATCCCGCCTCACCGGCAAACGAGTGAAGCCCGACGCGGCGCTTTGCGCCACTCAAATAAGCAAGAGCGCCGGAATAGCGTGAGAAGAACTCGAAATCGATCGCGGCATCGATCCGTTCCCGACGCATCCGCCAGATCGCGCGAATAGTATCTATAAAAACAACGACCAGTCCGTCGCTTCTGATAGTGATTACATTTTCACGCGGAATCATATCGAGAACGTCGAGGATGAAGCGGTTCTGTTTGAAGACAGCGACGAAGACGTTTTCGCGGCCGACCATTTCGACTGCGCGCCGAAGGGCGGGCTCGGCGATTACTGTCGCCCCCTGTTCAACAAGCTTGATGAACAGAATACGCTTTGGCGGGCCGGCGGGCTCGACTCGAAATATATCTACCAGTTTCCGCAACACTGTAAGCACTGCCGAAATCAGTGATCCGACCCAGCGATCCAATAGGCGCATACTTTGAACTTTCATTGGTTGGCCTTGGGTTGTGTTACACCGGCAAAAAGACCTGTGATTGGACCGACCCGGGTTTTCCGGGGAATTCTGAAAACCCTGGATTGTAGATGGTAAATCGTATTCTTATCGTTTACTCCGCTGGCTCATGACGGAACTCACTGATCAACTCCTGGTGCATCTGCGGCGTTACCGGCGCGTAGTGGCTGAAGTCCATCGTGAAACTGCCTTCGCCCGCTGACAGCGACTTGAGTCTTGAGTGATAAGACTGTAACTCCTTGAGCGGGGCCTGACCGGAGATTTCCATGCAGTTGTTTGGAAGGTTGTTGGTGCCACTCACCATCCCGCGCATTCCGGCAAGATCGCCTGTAACACCACCCATGCAACCGCTCGGTACGGTAAAAGTAACGTCGACGATGGGCTCCATGACAATCGGTTTGGCTTCACTAACTGCCTCGAGGAAGGCTTTCTTGCCCGCTTGTACAAAAGCGATTTCCTTGGAATCTACCGCGTGATGCTTACCATCGTAGACGGTGACTTTCACGTCTTGCATCTCATGCCCAGAGATCGCGCCCTTGTCCATAACCTGACGAACACCAGTTTCTACAGCGGGAATGTACTGTGACGGAATCGATCCGCCGACGACCTTGTTGGCGAACTCGAACCCAGTGCCGGGTGGCAATGGCTCCACCCGCAGGTATACCTCACCGAACTGACCGGCGCCGCCGGTCTGCTTTTTGTGCCTGTGGTGGCCTTCTGCCGGTGTGGTGATGGTCTCCCGGTATGCAATGGATGGCAGCGCCGTATTCACCTGCAAGCCATAACGATCCGAAATCCCGTCAAGTACTGTGCGCAAGTGCATTTCACCCAGGCCACGAAGAACGACTTCGTTCAACGATGCAACATGTTCCAGCTTGAGGGACGGGTCTTCCGCTTCCGCTGAGTGAAGCGCATCTGACGTTTTTTGTGCATCAGCATCGTTGGCCGGTCTGACTGCCAAGCCGTACATCGGGCGCGGCAGGCCATTGTGCTTCAGATGGAAGTGATCCTCGTCATGCGAGTCATGGAGCACTGCATCGTAGTGCGCCTCATCGACCCGCGGTATCGCACAAATGTCTCCCGGTACGCCGACATTTACCTTGACGTGATTGCCACCATTAAGCTTCAGGAGTTGCGTGACTTTGATGGGTTTGCGGGCATCGCCGACAAAAAGCTGATTGCCTGTTCGAATCGATCCCTGATGGATGCGTAAAACAGCAAGCTTGCCTTTGAATGGATCGATATTGATCATGACCACGTGGGCGACGACATGCTGGCCCGGATCCGGCGTGACGGGTACTTCCTCGGCGTTGTTACCCTCACCTTTATAGAAGAGCGGCGGGTTACCCTCGGCAGGGTTGGGCATCAGGCGCTCGAATACATCGAGCAACTCTTTTACGCCAACATCCGTTGTAGCCGATACAAAACAGATCGGGACGAGATGTCCTTCCCGCAGCGCCTTCTCGAAGGGTGCGTGCAACTGTTCGGGCGATAATTCATCGCCTTGCTCCAGGTAAAGTTCCATCAATTCGTCATCGACTTCCACTACCTGGTCAATAATTTGTGTGTGCGCGGTATCAATGTCGCTGAAAGCAGTATCAGCACCATTTGGCTGAAAAAAGCAGTCAACGACAGCACTGCCACTGGTGGTAGGCAAGTTGATGGGCAGGCACTCCGGGCCGAAGATCGCCCGAATCTCATCGACAAGCGCGGCCAGGTCCACGCCCTCGGCATCGATCTTGTTGACGATGATTATGCGGCAAAGACGCTGCTCTTTTGCGGCGTCCATCATCCTGCTCGTGACTGTTTGTATGCCGTTCTCGGCATCGATAACAATTGCCGCCGTCTCAACGGCGGGCAGGACCGCGACCGCGCGGCCAAAAAAATCCCGGTATCCCGGGGTGTCGATCAGGTTCACATGTATACCCGCATGGTCGAGATGGCAGACCGAAGGATATAGAGAGTGTCCGAGCTCCTTTTCCTTAGGACTGTAATCGGAGACCGTGTCGCCTTTCTCGACAGAACCTGCGTGGGAAATAGCGCCGCCGGCGGCCAGCAGTGCCTCGGCGAGCTGAGTTTTCCCGGCTTGACCGGGCCCAACAAGGCACACGTTACGAATGTCAGCGGTGGTGTAGGCCATTAATTCCTACCTCCTCTTAGCGAAAGGTTTGTACCAGCTTACCGCACAGCGAGCGATTGGTCACATCCTGTTACAGGCCTTTAAAATCAGTCAGATATCCCAGCCACTATGAACAGCACGCAGAACGTTGCGGTATCTCCGCCCGATTCTCAAGCGAGCTTTGCTAATATCGCCACCACACAAATCTGACGCTACTCCTGGTCAACGCCCTGATTGAGGTCATGTCGTGAATGGATTATCCCTTGTTCTGCGCAAGCACTTGGCACGCTGTGTACTACTTATCTTGATGTTGGTTCTGACTATGCTAACGCCAGTTTCGGCTGAGACCATCGCCATTATTGGGACAGGTCAGGTGGCGAGTGCACTGGGTCCCCGTTTTGCCGAGCTCGACCACGAAATTGTCTATGGTTCGAGGAACCCGTCGCGAGATGAAGTCAGGCAACTCCTTGCACGCACCGGTCATGGGGCGTCCGCAACGACTCCACCGGAAGCTGCGGCTGTGGCGGATATTGTCGTGCTTGCAGTACCAGGGACGGCTATCGAACCGGTCACGAAAAGCATTGGTGATCTCTCCGGCAAGATAATTATCGATCCGACCAATGCGCTACGGCGCGGGGACGATGGATTTTTTGAACTTGGCGTCGAAACGTCGAATGCGGAGCTCATTCAGGGATGGGCACCGAATGCCTATGTCGTGAAAGCCTTTAATACACTGAACTGGACAACCATGCTTGACCCTGAGTCCGCCGGCGGCCCGGTATCGATACCATTAGTCGGCGATAGCGCCGAGGCCAAGGCCGTTGTCGCAACTCTGGTCGAGGGCATCGGACTGGAGCCGATCGATCTCGGGCCGCTTCGTTACGCCCACTTTGTCGAAGGTATGTTGATTCTCTGGATAAATAACCGGTACGTTCGTCATAAACCATTTGAATTTCATCTTCGGAAGGTACAGACGAAATAGTTGCAAAAGTAGCGCGCCTGTTTGATAGTATCAATCATGACCAGTCGCTTGGGCAATATATTCCGGCGTCAAACGGCGATGCAGACCGAACGCTCAACGGCGGTGCAGACCGGACGCCAGAACCCGGTGTTGCTATCTACCGTCGATAAGTCCTCAATAATTTACGATCAGATCCCATTGAAAAATTTTGTCGGGGATGACACGAGAGCCGCGCTGGCCAGGAATCTGTACCTCGAGATTAATGAGATTTGCAATTCGCTCGATCCTGTAGTGACCTGCCGGGAAAAACTTGCGGCCAAAATGATCAAGTTTGCGTCGTATCAGGTCCTCGTAATCCCGCCGCCACCGGAGAATGATCCCAGCGGTCTCCGCTCACAGCCCGGAATAACCGGCGGCCTTAAGGAACATCTTGGTCGGATCGCCGAGACCAACGTTGACCTTCGTTCGGAGATCTATGGAAAAACGGATTCTCCGACCTTAGACGTCATTTGGGACCTTGTGCAGCAATCTTATTGGCAGAACTACTGGTTTCTGGAGACCTTTAATTCTGCACGCATCGAACTCGGTGATCACAGCAAAGACCGTGACTGGTACATGCCGTTCAAGCATGCGGTGTGCGCGAATTATGAGCACGTCTATCGAAGGGAAATAGGCCTGGCGCCCGCATTCGATGAAGACGATGCATCGCTTGCATCGACTGCATATTCGATATTCACGGACATCGTATTATCGGGCGCGAAGGATCCCGACCTGGAATGGCGTGATTATTACAAAAACAGCAATATTCCAATTCCGAATTTCGACGACCAGGGTTGCCGGCCACCCAAAGCAAAAAACTGTTGAAACGGTCTGTTTTTTTGGAGTTTTTCACGTAGTTTTCCATCACGGCCGATCTGGTGCTTGTACGGTTCACATCGACGGTGAAGCCGGATTATTGGTTTTTCTTCCATACAGCCGTGTCATTCTCAGTCACGCCTTCGATGATGATATCTCCGCGCCGGCATGGCGTGATCAGATTCTCGTCATCACAGACGGGCAGGTCCTGTAAACGCTTGTCGTGTCGATCCTGCAAGAAGTCCTGCGGCGCCGGTTCGTCGGGCAAGACCTCCCATCCCTCGGTTCCCGCAAAGAACTGATCCGCTTCGGACCGGGAATCAAATACCTGCGCATTTTTCGCAGCCGGCAGGCAAGCAGAGTTTTCTTTGTTGACGATAACGTTGTCGAATACGTCCCGATATTCAATCAGCTGCTCCAGCACCTTTTGGCATTCGACTTCGTCAATGAAATTATATTGAACCTCCTGCTCCTGGCAGACGGTTTTGCCTTCCGGCGCGACACACTCGGCCAAGGTCAGGACAATTACTTTGATCCAGGCTGCGTCCATGTTATGTCTCCTGCCAGGCTGTTTCGGTAGCGGCGAATGTCTTTATTATGATGTATCAACGGCCAAAGCGCCTGCAGGAGCATTGCTGATACCGGCCTAGCCGAACGTAGCCCTGTCCTCGAACACGATGCCGTGAGCGAGCGTCTTGTGTACGGGGCAGCGTTCTGCGATCTGAGCCAGCCGCTTCTTTTGCGCTGCGTCGAAATCTCCGGTGATATGGACGTCGCTGGTGATCTTCTCGATAAACCCTCTGTCAGGAATGTCGCAGTCTTTGCAATCGTCGGCATGGATGCGGCCAAAGTCATACGTCGCGCTGACGGACTGAAGCGGCAGCGATTTGTACTGGCAATACCATGAGATCGTGATGCAGGTACAGGCGGCCAGCGATCCCAGCAACAATTCGTAAGGGTTCGGGCCGGTATCCGTACCACCTGCATCTACCGGTTCATCCGCTGTCCATTCATGCCGGCCATTTGATAGTCGAACGACCATGCCTGAGGTGAGCGTTGCAGTTATACGTGTCATCTCCGATTCTCCACAATTCCGGGCCGAATTCATGTCTTCAGTGATAGCGAGACAATTTTTTCTCCAGAAAGAGCCCGACAAGGCCAAACATTGTCATGAGTACACCCACAAAGACGACAAGCTTGCTCTGCCACGGATCGATTTCTGTGTCATCCTGGAGGTAGTAGGTCCGGGAACCGCCGCCGACCTCCAGGTTATAGACGTTACCGCGGAAGTCACTGGTCAGTAAATACTCCTCATCGACTCTGACCCTGATTGCGTCCATGAATTTAGCTCGTTCGTCGCGCTCGGCTGCCTCGGAAATGGACAAGTGGGGGCGTCTAAAAATCTCTTTTGACTCCGCTTCGAGGATAACGCCGTACGACTTGTACTGATAAACAACATCAGAGAAAAACAGGTGGACGTTACCTGCGTAGATAAATGCTGATCCCAAAGCCACGAGAACGGCTGAACCCAATAACCAGCGTTGCCGGTTTCCGATGATCAGTTGCTTTTGGCGGTGATAGTAGTCTGCGACCTCAGGCAGCTGCCGCAGTTGATTCTTGTTGCTCTGATCCAGGTCATCTACAAGGTCGGCAATATCCAGCCCAAAAACCTCGAGGATCCGGATAAAGATGTCATTGGATGGCAATGACTTGTCATTCTCGAGCTTGGACCAATACGACTGCTCGATGCCGATCGCCTCAGCCATCTCGGGCTGGGTCCATTCTTTTTCATTTCTGAGCTCTTTGAGCTTTTCGCCGAATCTCACGAAGTTCTCCCATGGCTGCCAGATACAGGCATTCTTGGGTATTCATTGATGCATAGGAAGGTGAATATGCAAGAATATTAGAGAATAATGAGGCATGAAGACCTAGAAGACGCCGATAAAGGCAATTTTCTCTGCTTGAGTGTCTTATTCCCGCCAAGACGCAGGGCCTGGATTAGATTCTTCGGCCACAGCCGCCTGGCTGATTGAGCGAGGAACACGGAACCGGCAACATCCGCGATGAGCCCATTAACCTTATCTGGTTTACCTTGAAGCCGGGCTGTGTGGGGTAGGTTAAACTGCTGTGGTCGATTGAAGTCGTCCACGGCCCGTTGCAATCGCTGGTGGAGGGAGATCAGTGCACAGAGAAGCAACCCAGTTCTACATTCCCATACTGCTTGCGATCATGCTCGCCGCCGCGCTGACTTATTACTGGCTGGAAATAAACCGGCCAAAGCCTGTGCCAGAGACTGCCACCGCGCCAGCGCTTGTCGAGCCGCTGTTGGATGAACCGAGAAACCCGCTTCACCCGTTTCCGAGGATCGAATCTCCCGAAGAGCCGGGAGGGCAGCTCGTGCCGCTGCCTGCGCTTGACCAGAGCGACGAGTATCTCAAACTGGCGCTGGCCGACGTGCTCGGCTCGCAATCGTTGGTGGAAATGCTGGCGGAAACCGACCTGATCACGCGGATGGTCGCCACCATCGACAACCTGCCAAGGGATCATGTTGCCGAACGGATCAGGCCGATCGCCGGTCTTGCCA
>Ga0255052_10001107_pt1 | contig 20649 bp, 13 predicted proteins | sample JV7_2_21_MG_FD_188632 | JGI IMG/M metagenome (GOLD analysis project Ga0255052, IMG submission 188632) | Seawater microbial communities from Jervis Inlet, British Columbia, Canada - JV7_2_21 | ecosystem: Environmental > Aquatic > Marine > Inlet | place: Canada: British Columbia | collected... | reverse complement strand
AGGCCGCCGCAAGTCCGGCCAGTCCGGCTCCGACTACGATCACTTTCTTTGCTGGCCCCTTCCTCTCCAGCGGGGCGGACTGTGCACCGGCGGCGTCGATCCGGAGGGTAGAGATGGCTGCAGCGCCGGCCAGGCAGATGGTCAGGAAGTCTCTACGCGGAATTGGGTGCATCACTAAACCCTCCCTAGCTTTGACTAGGTTTGCTTTTGTCGGTTGTGATTTGGTTTTATGGGCCGACGGTAGAATCGTGTCAATGAGGGGTAACGCCTAGAAAGCAATGACCGCTGTTGGCCGAAAGCAGCCACTGGCATCCCCGGATATTCGGAGTGGCGAGTGTCCGCTTTACCCCAATACCAGCCACTCAGATGTTAGAATTTCCTAATTATTGAGCGGCTGCTTTTGACCCAAAGCGGACGATCGCAAACTTTGGGATCTTTGCGTGAAGAACGACGGATTTCATGATCTCGAGTATGACTTTGGCGACGATGAAGCGCTGAATAAAAGGCTCAGTTTTATCTTGAACGCAGACTCCCCAGCGCTGCGATATAAAAAGATTCCGGTGACCAGCAAAGGCATTCCACGATGACCAAGAAAACCCGCCGATTCAATGTCATTGGTAAAAACATTCTTATTCTACTGCTGATGTTGGGATGCAGTGGTGTGGGTTTTGCGGCAGAAGTGACCTTCAAGGGCCCCTACGACGACGAGACCGTGCAGCAACGTAATGCGCGAATGGCCTGGTGGCGTGAAGCCCGGTTCGGGTTGTTTATCCACTGGGGTGTCTACGCCGTGCCGGCGGGGACTTACAAGGGCGAGCAGATACCGAATATCGGCGAATGGATCATGCACTATGCACAGATCCCGGTAGCGGAGTATCAGCAGTATGCAAAGCAATTCAACCCGGTGAAGTACGACCCCGAAGCCTGGGTGCGCATGGCCAAGGACGCTGGCATGAAATACATCGTCATCACGGCCAAGCACCATGACGGTTTTGCCCTGTTCGATACCGCGGTCAGTGACTGGGATATCGTGGAGGCGACGCCGTATGGCAAAGATGTTCTCAAACCCCTGGCCGAAGCCGCCCGGAAACACGGCATCAAGCTTGGGTTTTACTACTCCCAGGCCCAGGACTGGCACCATCCCGGGGGCGCAACCTGGGATGGGCATTGGGACCCGGCCCAGGATGGGAGCATGGATGAGTATCTCCGCAATATCGCTGTACCCCAGGTCAAGGAGCTATTTACTAATTATGGCGAGGTATCGATTCTGTGGTGGGACACGCCGATCGACATGACGCCGGAGCGGGCCGCCATGTTTGATGGCCTGGTCGATCTCCAGCCCGGAATAATCATCAATAACCGCTTGTTATATGGAGTGGACGGTGATCTGCGAACCCCGGAGCAGCATATTCCGGCAACCGGGCTGGATTATGACTGGGAAGCCTGCCAGACGATGAACACCACCTGGGGTTACAAGTCCTATGATGATGACTGGAAATCCAGCGAACAGCTGATTCGGAACCTGGTCGATGTCGCCAGCAAGGGCGGCAATTACCTGTTGAATGTCGGTCCGATGGCCAATGGCGAGATTCCACAGGCAAGTATCGAGCGGCTGAAAGACGTCGGTGAATGGATGAGAGTGAATTCTTCATCGATCCATGGCACCACCGCCAGCCCTTTTGTGCGCCTGAAGTGGGGGCGGGCCACCAAGAAGGAATATCCAAATGCGACAGACCTGTTCTTGCACGTGTTTGACTGGCCCGAGGACGGCTTGCTCAGGGTGGACGGCCTGCGCAGCGAGGTGAGCGGCGCCTACTTTATGGCGGACTTCCAGCAACAGATTCAAATCGACAAAACACAAGCAGGTGTCGTATTGCAGCTCCCGGACGAACCACTTGACGAGGTTGACACGGTCATAGTGCTGAAAATCACGGGCAAACTCGACGTGGAACGGATACTTCCGGGACAGGACGGGGATGGTGTCCTGGTGCTGGCAGTGAATGACGCCAATATCCATAACCCCGGGTATGGGGGTAAAGTGGAACTGAGGCAGGACGGCAATTCTGCTTCCTACCTGGACGGGTGGACGGATTTCCGCAGCCGCGTGGACTGGCTGGTAAGGATCGATAAGCCCGGTACGTTCGATGTTTACGCAGAGGTCGCCGCGAAGGAGCCTGCCGGTTTCCTGTTGATGGCGAACGACGGGCAAAAACCTCTCACCGTAAAATCCACCGGCGGCCTGCAGACTTTTCAAACCCAGCACATCGGCCAATTGACGTTACCCAAAGGGGAATCCGCGATCAGGATACATCCGCAAGAGTCACTCTGGAACCCGATCATGCTTCGCTCGGTGACCATGAAGCCGGTGGGGCCGGAATAGAGGTGTGACAATGTAAAAGGGGTCAGAGCCCTTTACTGCGGGCAAGATTAATGGAATAAATGGGCTCTGACCCCTTTTCCTTAATCTAGAGTCAAAGATGCTTTCAACCTGATTTCTTCTGATGATGAACCGATCATAATCTCGAATTCGCCTGCCTCGATATTCCAGTCTTTCTTTGTATCATCCCAGTATGAAAAGTCTTCATTCCTTAGTTCAAAAGAAACTTTTCTTGTCTCGCCTGGATCAAGTGCAACTCGTTCAAATGCCCTTAACCTTTTTATCGGCTGAATGACCGATGATGCTATGTCTCGTACATATAGCTGAACCACTTCATCTCCTGTGACATCACCTGAGTTATTGATATCCAAGGAAACTTTCAGATCGACAGCATTGGTGGTCAACGAATTTTCCTCTACGGTTAAGTTCTCATATGCAAAAGTGGTATAGCTGAGTCCGTGTCCGAAGGGATATAAAACTTCCGCTTCATTGAACCAATAGGTTCTGCCCTTGGTAATGTCGTAATCACCCAGATGAGGCAGGCTTTCTACTTCCTTATAAAAGGTAACGGGTAGTTTACCCCCGGGGTTGTAATCGCCGAACAGTACATCGGCAATTGCTGTTCCTCCTGCTTGTCCGACGTACCAGGCTTCAACTACTGCTGGCACATTCTCATCGATCCAGTTGGTTGTTAAAGCTATTCCGTTGATTAAAACGACAATGGTATTCTTATTGGCCATGGTAACTTTCTGTACCAGATCGAGTTGATTTCCAGGCAAATTGAGATCGGCCACGTCGGCAGTTTCGTCCGCGACTGACAAGTCTGTGCCCAGGACAACTATGGCTACATCACTGGTTGCTGCCAGTGCGGCAGCATCTTTGATGCTTTTCTTTTCATCCAATATGTTGTAGATGCCCTCATTCATTTCTTCATCCCAGCCGATGTACTCTTTACCCAAGATTGAGCAACCTTGTTTGAAAACGACCTCAGCTTTTCCTTCCAATTTTGTTTTAATACCGTCGAGAGGAGATATGCTCACAGATGGCGTCCCGGAATAGCCGCCAAGTTCGACTTTGTTAGCATTGGGTCCAATCACTGCAACACGCTTTATTGAACTTGCATCCAGCGGCAGAATTTTGTTGTCCTGCCCTGGCAGGCGGGCATTTTTCAACAGAACAATGGATTCCCTGGCAGCTTCAAGAGCAAGCTGACGATGTTCTTCACTATCCAGTTTTTCTTTCGGGATTTTCGTGAAGGGTACGTTTTCCGGTGGATCAAATTCTCCCAAAAGGAACCTGGCGCGGAAAATGCGTTTAACATTTTCGTCAATATCCTCTTCCGTGATATACCCTTTCTTGTAGGCGTTCAGCAAATACTTATCGTAATAGAACTGATCTACTCCACAGGTCTCGCATTCCAGGTCCGTTCCGGCCTTGGCGGTCATGGCCACTGCCTTTTCGGGATCGTCTTCAAATTCTTGCCTGGTGACCAAATCACTCACTGCGCCGCAATCCGAAACCACATGCCCTTTAAATCCCCATTCTTTTCTTAGAATGTCGTCGAGCAGCTAGGAATTTGCACTGGCGGGCGTACCATTTACCCGGTTGTATGCCGACATGATGGATTCAACGCCCGCTTCGGTAACGGCAGCTTTAAAGGCAGGTAAATAATATTCTCTGAGCCATCTTTCACTCACATCGGAGGATCCTGTATGTCGGTTGTATTCGCTGTTATTTGCCACAAAATGCTTGGCAGTAGCTACGGCCTTCAGGTATTTAGGATCATCACCCTGAAATCCTTTCACGGTAGCAACAGCCATTCGGGAAAGCAGATAAGGATCTTCGCTAAACGACTCCTCGTTTCTTCCCCAGCGCGGATCGCGCAATATGTTGATGGTTGGTGACCAGTATGTAAGTTTTTTACCATAAACATTGTTATGGATCCTGGCTTCAGAGCTTGATACATCATTTATTTTTTGAATAAGTTCTGGATTCCATGTGCTTCCCAAAGCAATAACTTGAGGAAATTGTGTGGCCAATCCAGCTCGACCAACACCATGTATTGCTTCATTCCAGTATCCGCCGGCCTGGCAACCACCTTCCCAGAGTTCAAGGTTTTCCCATGGGCGGTTTTTTCGATACTCTAAGTCTTCTTTGGTAACCGTTTTTTCCATATACGGATTGTCAAAATTTGGGTCATAGGCTATCACCCCTAAACGTTCTATCGCCGGCGCTAGGTGGCTCATCTGGGAGATCTTTTCTTCAATGGTCATTCGAGCAACCAAATCATCCACTCGCTTATCTACACTTAGCTCCGAATTTAGGTAAGGAAGTTTTTCTTCACTCGCATCTGTACAGGAGCTCAGTGCTACAACAAAACCAATGGTCATCAATCGGACAATATTTATTCTCATGTTTAAATTCATTATTAAAGTTTTTGTTTTTAATGGAAGGTCCCACTACCCTTCTGTCAGGTAATTAACAAGTCAAGCACGGGTTGTTCGACAAAATCGACCCCCTACATTGGTTGGGACATTTGGGGTCAAGTTATGGAGTCAGAGTAAAGGGACAGAATAAAAAGGAGTAGGGCACGGATGACGAATAAAATACAAAGCGTGCAGATATGTTGCTTGTCTGTTGTGTGCCTGCTTATTGCCCTGGCAGGCCGACCCGTTACGGCAGTGGCACAATCTTACAACACCAGCCATGAATCTATCGCGTCATACGACGTGCCGGAGTGGTACAGCGAAGGCAAATTGGGCGTGTTCATGCACCTGAGCGCATTTTCAGTGCCGGCCCACAGAAGCGAGTGGTACGCCTCGAACATGTACAGCACAGAGAATTCCAGTAAAGCTGAATATAGGATGCAGTTCCGCAAGTATCATGAGGAAACCTACGGTTCATTGAAGGAGTTCGGCTACAAGGATTTTATTCCTATGCTGAAGATGGAAAAGTTCGATGCCGATTATTATGCCGAGTTGGTAGAGAAATCGGGCGCAGTCTATTTCGCTGCACCGGCTGTGCACCACGACGGCTTTGCGATGTGGGATTCGAAGGTTATTGAATGGAACGCCGCTAAAATGGGGCCAAAACGCGATGTGGTCGGCGAACTGACCGAGGCCATGCGCAAGAAAGGTATCAAGACAGGCGTGTCGACCCACTATGGCCGCCACTGGAAGTATTACACGTTCCGCCCGGAATTCGACACATGGGACCCGGCCAATGAAGGGCTCTACGGCAAACGCCGCGGCGATACCGATCCGCCCCGCCCGGAAGATGCTCTGAAGTGGGAACGCGTGATGAATGAACTTATCGACAACTACCAGCCGGACTACATATTCGTCGATGGCGGCGTCTGCGATGCGCGATCTCAATACAAGAAAGACTACTACCGCGATGCCATGTACCGCGTAGTTGCCAATTATTACAACAAAAGCGTGGATTGGGACAAAGACGTAGTGCTTTCCTGGAAACGCGATGCGATGGAGAAAGGCCAGGCGGTCTACGACACCGAGGGCACCCTGGAAAAGGGAATCCCAAAACGTTCCTGGCAGGCGCATTTTACCGTCAATGGGAGATGGGCATACGATGGCCCGCGCGATGCGAGACCGATGGATGCGATCCTTCGTACCTTTGTTGACCTGGTCAGCCGCAATGGCAACCTGCTGCTTAATGTCGGTCCCCGTCCGGACGGTACGCTGGATGCGAACCAGGAAAACGTGCTGCTGGAAATGGGCAAGTGGATGAAGGTCAATGGCGAAGGAATCACCGGCTCAAAGCCCTGGAATACCTGGGGGGCCGGCAAGATAAACACCCTGGCCGGCGGAAAGAACGTCAAAGACTACGAAAAGGATGCGGTGCGTTATACCCGGAAGGACGGAGCGCTCTATGCATGGTTTGTCAGTTGGCCCGCTGGTGGCAAGGTCAGACTACCGCAAGCGGCGGCCTTTAAGCCGGTAACGATCCAGGGGCTTGGCGGCGATGGATATTTGAAATTTTCGAAAGAGGACGATGCAATAGTAGTCGAACTGCCGGACAAGACGTTCGGGAAGTATGTATGGGGCTTGAAGCTTATGCATGAATGATGCGCATGGTGGAATCCGGGTGAAAAATGGCGGCCCCTCCCTGACTCGAACCACGTTAAACCTAATATTTATAAATCGATCAAGAATATGAGAACAAAATCTTTCCCGCTTCTGGTCGTCTTTTTGCTGCCGCTGCTGGTGGTTCAGAACTCATGCGCTGACTCAGAGACTCTCCAGGGCCCCGACATCATCTACATTTATACGGACCAGCAAAGTGCCACCATGATGAGCAGTGCCGGGAAAGCCGGGGCGGTTCGATCTGGACCTCGACCCTTGAGTAAGACCCGGGTTTTTCCCGGCAGGTGTTTCCAGGTGCCTGCCGGGTAGTTCTACTTCACAAACGAAATACTGGGTGCATAGTGTACGGGTTTGTCGGACAGGGCCCGTAGCGTATTAGCAACTGCCTGGTAGGTGCAATAGATGCCAATGCAGATAAGGGGCAGAGGCGCGATGATCGGCAGCCAAACAAACATGCCACCGCCAACCACACCACCTTTCTCCATCAATATCAGCACGATCAGCCCAAGCATCAACAGGAACGCAGCGGCGAACAACGTCAGGGCCATGGTGATCTGGAAATTGATTACCTCACGGCCCTGCTGGTCAATCTTGTAGGACTGGTTTTTCTTCCACGACCACAGAAGCAGCGGAATGATCGGGATACAAATCATGCTGCTCACGTGCATGGCGGTCAGCCAGAATTCCTCGTTGGAGGTGTTTTGCTCACCAAAATCAGAGTCGAGGGCATCATTCAGGCAATGTACCGTGTGGCTGCGGGGATCCACCTCGCCGTTTTCGATACGCTGGATGGTGCGCGCACTGATCCGACAGAACTCAGCCAATTGTTCCTGAGTCAGCCCCTTCTGTAGGCGCAGTTCTGAGACTTTCAGTCCGATGTCGGGTTGATTCATGGTGTGCTCCTGCTGAACGATGCCGCCAGTTTAGATTCCAGATCCTGGAAGACAACGTCGTATATACGACACTCATACGACATTTGCATTTTTGATGCGACGTTATGTATCACGATGCCCACACTTGGCCGGGAGTATAAGTAGTTTAAACACTATATTTCCAGACAACCCAAAGTACTGAACAGCCATTCATATCGGGTTTTCAGCTAAATTACTGCGCAAACTGATCAACTTTGAGCGCCCAGATCTACGAAAAGTCAGCTGCGTTTCGACAGGAGTCGTGACTAGTATCAGGAGACAGTTTAAGAATGTGGAAGTTAAGTAAACTATCCCCAGCAATGCAGGTAAAGATGATGATCAAATAATATTTACATCCATGTATGGCCTGCCGAAAGCAGATGGTACACATCTTACACCGGCGGGGTTAATGACCCACGGAGAACAAATATTTGAAGCGTTAAAACCTCTTCTGGAGAAGTAACAGTAAGTCAGGACACCCATCGCATCGATAAGAATCGCAGACGGTCAACAAGGAAGTGCTGCATGACCGCCCGACGCTGACAGAGCATATGCCCTACCAGGCTCTTGGAATATCCTCCTCCCATTCTTTTTCCCTAACCACCTTGCCGTTCTCTTCCAGTATTCTCCTGTAGCTGTAAAAGAACATTTTTTCATCACTGGTGAAATCCAGAATACTGGACCACTTCAATACCCTGTCCTCCTGTTCTATCGTCATCACGTAATTACTCTTAACGCTGGCATTGGCCGGTGTGTCATCACTCACCTTGCTGGTTATTGTCTCCACGTTGTGATGAACGCCCCATGGGTACTGGTAACCCGCCGAGTTCGTGGCGTATATGGTGGTGGTCCCGGTGCGTTCGTTACGTACCACTTCCTTGGTTTCCGGGTAGCCCGAAGGCGTTTCCGAGTACAAGGATTTGTAGCCTTCCAGTTTAGGGCCGGCTACGGGTTTCGGGAACGGTTTTGCAAGTTGCGTCGGGTTGGTGAGAACCGGCAGATTCAGGAATGACTTGCCATCGTCATCCGACCTGATCGTAGTCGTCATGTTGTACGGCGAAGGCCAGATCATGGGCCACTGGGCATTGTTGACAGAGAGCCGAACCCTGTGTCCTTCTTCAAACGTCCAGGAAGTGACGTGCAAATCAATATTCAGTGTATAAACCTTGTCCTTGACCAATTGGATGGGTTTCTCCGCAGATTCCACGTGGTTGGCGTTAAAACCAGCGCCGGTGATATGGGTGACCATACCGTTTGGCGCCACATCAGATAGTCTCACCAACCAATTTGCGGCCGGGGCATCCATGGTTGTCTGTAATGTCACCCGGGGAACTCCAATAATTTCGAGACTCTCTGTCATCATCTCCGAGTCGTACACCAGGCTATGCGCATCTGCGACTTTTTGATCCGGGAACCAATCGCCCCACCACGCTGCCGGGCCGGTGGCATCAGGCGCGGTCGGCTTGTAGATCAACGAGTGCTCAAATTCTGCCGGGGTGGCAACCAGGTCATGATCCTGGTCCAGATACAGGGTTGATTCCCTGGTTTCTGGCCACTCACCGGAGGTGTACCACCGACCGGGAATTTTGCTCAGGTCAAAACCCGGTTCATGCCAACCCCGCTGGTAGTAATAGACGGATGGCTCCTCCAATATTCCGGTGTCCTTATCCTTTAACCAATGATCCAGCCAACGCACAGCCATCTCCCGCCATTCGATGGCTGGTTCCGGGTATGCAAGGTGCGGAAATGTGTGATTCCAGGGCCCCAGCAGCACCTTGTAGGGCACGTCGGCATTCTGAACCAGTCTTGGCACGATATCCCGGTAACCGTCGTAATACCCGCCTACAAGAAAAACCGGAATATCGATCAGGGAATAGTCTTCATTTAAAGAGGCCCTGTTCCAGAAGGGACCGTCCACCTGTTGCTTCTTGTATTTCAACAGCCAGGGATCGGTATCAAAACGATTCTTGAAGTAGTCTCCCTCAATATTGAAATCTGGAGGCCCGGGTATGATGTTGGCCAGGTCCATGGTCAATTCATAAGCATCGATGTGATTCAATCCATCCATGTAATGGACATCATCTTCATAGATGTCATCGGTGGACATAGCCGAAATAATGGTTTTCAGTGCAGGTGGGTGCCGCATGGCCATGTGAAGACCATTGAAGCCACCCCAGGAAATTCCAAACATGGCGACGTTTCCATTCGAAAAGTCCTGCCTCGATAGCCAGTCGATAATTACCTCACCATCCAGTTGTTCCTGTACCGAGTATTCTCCATCGACCAGCTTGCCTTCACTCCGGCCTGTTCCTCTCATGTCGACCCTTGCAAAGATATAGCCGTGCTCAACAAAGTAGGCGAAAGTAGCCAGTCCCCTGGGCCTGCTTTCATTTTTTCTATAGGGTAAATACTCAAGAATCACAGGTAGTCTTTCACCCTTCTTCATGTCTGTTGACATATACAGATCGGCGGCCAGGTTCGTTCCGTCCGGCAACGGAATCCATACTTCCTTTATTAGAATATTTCCCGCCCTTACTGTTTGTTCTTGCCCAAGCGCCTGCCCTTGAATAAAGAACAGCCCTGTCAAAAGTATCAACGCGAAGCGGGTACCAGATTTTCTGATTTGAGCTTGGTAGCGCATAAATGGGTGACCCTAATTATTTTTATATTGAGACAACATAGGTTTTCTCAGGCCTTGCGGTAAAGGTAACATTGGATGCTGTATCGGATTCACTGATGCATTCCACAGGTTTTCCGTCGCATTGGACCTTGAGCTTCTCTTTTTGACCTGGAAAAACAACATTGAATTCGCGTTGAAAAGCCGTTTTTAACTCTACCGATTTGTCCGTGGGATAGTGCACTTCCAGCTTGCCGAGTTTTAGACGCCGTCCTTTGGCATTGGGAGGGAGCGTAATTGACCGATAATCTTCACCAATGCCGTAAATAGTATTTACCTGGATGCTCCATGTGACGATCCCCCAGCAATAATCCTTTTTGCCAATACCGACACCGTCGACACCGTTGTAACGCTCATAGGCATGGCCGTCATATTTTTCCACAAGAGCCTGCATCTTATTGGCTATCTCGATAGCAACGTCATGATACCCATAGCGATTAAGACCGATGGCAATTAGATGGTTAGTTGGTGGCCACATGTCACCGCGCCAAAATCCATTCGGATCAAAGGTCGGCTCATTCATCGCTGTAGTTGTTACCGGATACTCACTCCAGAATTGCGATGGGTCCGTTAACCGTTTGACCAATTCTTCGGCTTGTTCCTCGCTTGCCAGGCCAGCCGTCAGAGCCATGAATCCCTGGAGCGTTCGAACCGGGATTTTTTCGCCGGTATCCCTGTTTAGGCTATAGAAGAACTTTGTTTCCGGGTCCCACATCTTCGTTTGAAACGCCTCAGTTCGTTTGGCAAGTCTCTTCTCGTATTTTTCCTTCATTTCGAGGCGGCCGGTTCGCTCACACATCTCTATCATTGCACGCTCGGAAATTGCCAGGAAGCAGGTTTGCTCTACACCTTCGATATTGCCGTACCACTCACCGCCTGTGCCGCGTGTCGGGTGCTTTGTCAGTTTCAGATCATCAAGCGTTGCATGAAAATCGAATGTCTCAAACTTGGCAGTTTGAACCATGTCGTCAATGACGGACTCATCGAATATGATGCTGATTTTCTTGTATGCCCCGTACTCGACCAGTCCATCATTATCGACATCCCGTTCGGTGTTGAACCATGTCAGATATGCATCGAGATACGGCAGGCACAGGTCCAGCAATTCCCGGTCATTGGTCTGGTTGAATATATTCAGACAGCCCCAGGCAAGAATCGGGATTTGGGCGAAGCCCATTTGCGGAAGGTCCGGATTTGTCACGCAGGGCACCATGCCGTAGCGGTATGAACCTAAAGGCGCTTCCGGATTATTGTCGATCACATTCCAATAATTACGAAAGACATCACGTACCAGTTCATCATCGTCCAACGGCGCCCATGCATTGAGGATAAACATGGTGTCCCACTGCAACAGGGTCTTGCCGTAACTTTCATCGCCCGCACCTGTTATTGAAAACCACTTGTAAGGCAGGCCGGGAAGTGCCGGTTCCCACAATTTATCGAACAGGCAATCGATATATAAATTATGAACCTGCTCGGTTAACTTGGGGTCCTGGGTGATTATTTGTCTTGGCAGGTTCGCCTTGGCGTGCTGAATATTCTCTACAGCAAGCGTGTATGTCCTTTCCACCTCGGCAGCTACCGCTGTACTGGCTGGCAGTGCCAGGCCCGCTAATGTACCCATTGGCAGTGCCAGGCCCAGAGAGGCTAATCCCGCATCATGAATAAAATCTCTGCGGCGAATTTTTCCACCCATCCCAAATTCAAAGCTTTTTTTCTTCATGGCGCTCTTCCCTTGCTTATTGTTTGTTCACCTTGCCGGACAACCCTTCTGTCTTCATTGCTCTCCATAGTTCTGTCATTTCCACTTTCATGGAGGCAACGACGTCTGGATGTTCGTTTGCAATGTCGTTGCTTTGAGATGGGTCTGCGGTGATGTCGTACAATTCAAATCTTACTGGATCATTTTCTGCCATCCAGTTTTGAAGGTCCGTTGGGTCATCGGTTTCTGGTAAATAGCCTAATAAGGTGTAGTCGCCAGATCGCATCGACATTTGCGGCATCCTGAAATATGAATCCTCATGATTAGGATAGAACCATATGGATGAAGCCTCACGAGAAACCTCTTTGTTCAGAAATGCATTAAAGGCATCAACGCCGTCAATTGGTCTGTCTGTGGGAACTTCGGCTCCAGCCAGTTTTGCGATGGTCGGCAATATGTCTGTTCCGTTAAACAGCACATTACTTTCCGTGCCTGCAGGAATCACATTGGGATACCTGACAACACCGGGAACCCTGTGCCCTCCTTCATAGGGAAACCTTTTCATGCCACGAAACTCTCCGGGTGTTCCAAAACTGAAGTCCCTGGAGTTGTCTTCCCATTCTCCCAGAGATTCCTCCAGCGTTACCGGGGATTCTGGACCGTTGTCGCTGGTGAAGATGACAATGGTGTTTTCTTCGAGGCCAAGATCTTCCAGTTTCTGCATCAGCCTTCCGAAGGCTTCGTCGAGCTGGGTAACCGTTCCGTAATAGGCCGATTTGTTTTTTGAGATATCTTTCTCTGGACGTGCTACTCCACCGTATTTGATATTTCTTTCAAGCGCATCGACGGAATCATTTTCGTAGGACTCGCTAAAACTTGCTGGTGGAGCTATTGGTGTGTGCGGTTCATGACTGCTGACGTACATAAAGAAAGGTTTGTCTTGGTCCCTCTTATGCTCCAGCCATTGGCCAGCTTCGTCAACAATAACATCGCAATACCATCCTTCAACCTCACCTACGGGTTCTCCATTAAGTATGAATTCTTTCGGGTTTTCCGGGCCTTCAAAAGCATTAAGTGTAGTTCCCAGCCAATAGTCGAAGCCTTGTTCGCCGGGCCCCGGCCCATTGCGCCACTCTTCCTCCAGTGTGGATAAATGCCACTTGCCCCAGAAACTGGTTTCGTAGCCAGTAGACTTTAGAAGCTCAGCAATCGTAACTTCATCATCTTTCAGATATGTGTTACTCGACGCGATGTAGAAGAAACCACTACGGTAGGGGTTTCTACCCGTCAGAAGCGCTGCCCTGGAAGGCGAACAAACTGTTCCGGCCGAATGGAAGTCCATCATGCGAACACCTTCTGCTGCAAATTTATCTATCTGAGGTGTCTTAATTATGGGATTTCCATAAATCGCTAAATCGCCATAACCCAGGTCGTCGGCGAGAAAGATAACGATATTGGGCTTGTCACTTTTTGGAGAGTCAGCAACTTCTTCGCTGTTGTTTTGACAACCCAGCAAAAGACCAATAAATATAATGGCTGCAATTTTTTTCATCAGTTGACCGTAAACTCAATACGCGCTTTGATTGGATAGTCGTCATTGTAATGAAGCCTGGCTTGATAGCTTCCTGCTGACATGCCATTAAAAACCAGTTTTCCATTCGCCATTCCGGTTGGTGCGACTGGTTTTCCGTCGAGGTACTGATATTGAATTCCATCCGAATCAGAAAGGTCCGCTCTCGTGGGTGGACTAAAGATCCCCACCCAGCGCGATGGTTCTCCGGCAGGAGCAACATAGTGAACCACGATATCCTCCCCTGTGGCATAGACTGGCTTGCTCATCACGAGATAAGGCCCGGTGATTGTCGCTTTGGTGGTCGCCGATAGCACTGCGGAGGCGCTGGTCTTATTGCCTTGAGGGCTCTTGTCTCGCACCGTGACGGTATAGCTGTATTCTGTTTCGGGCTTAAGACCGGTGTCGGTATAGGTTGCGTCCTCCTGCCAGCCACTGTCATTGCAGTCGCCTGCGGTGCAGGCAAAATAGTATTCGACGCCACTGGGGTCGGTTGCGCTTTTGGCTTCCATGTAGATGGTGGAAGGACTGGTTGCTAGCGGAGCGACCTTCATACTCATTTGTTCTGGCAATGGACTGATATTGTCCAACCTCTTTGTCCGGGCTGAAACAGGATTGGACGGTGCGCTTGTATTTTGTGCGGGACTATAATCTCGCGTCTCTACGGCATAGGCGTAGACGGTATTCGGCTCCAGTCCCGTGTCTTCATAAACCCTGCTGCCCTGCCAGCCGCTGTCATGGCCATCGCCAGCGGTGTTCGTAAAGTAGTACTGCACCCAACTGTCGTCGACAGCCTCGGCGGCGGTCATTGAGACAGAGTTTTCTCCCGTCGCGGCGGGTGGCGTTGAGAACGTCATCGGGTTGGGCATTGGTGCCTGCAGATCATCAGCGCCAACGACTTCAGGTGGCCCGTCCGGAAAGTAGAGATCAATAATGTTCTGCACATTCGACTGCACGAGACTGGCATAGATCTCGTCGTAGCTATCCCAGATAGCTGCGAATTTACTTTTCGCCGGATCCTCTTTCCCGTCCCACCACGCCAGGGCAAACCTTTGAAACGCTTCTTTATCCTGGGGAACAAGGGATTGGTATCTCTTAAGGGTCCTGAAGATGACCATCGACGGTAAGAGCTGTTCAGCATCGACGGCTTCTTGCAGTGTGATCGGCTTGTCAGGATGGACACCCCAGAAGTGGAAGAGGGGTCTTAAATCAACACCCACGGCTTTGGATAATCTGAGCAGTATCGGGTCGATATTTCCGTTGTCGATGGGGCTCTCTTCTGCCGCCTCCAACATGTAGGCTTTCCAGTATTCGGCCAGCACGTCCCAGCCAAAGAGGCGGGCGACTTCCACATAGTCCGCATGACCCTGATGTTGGTAACTCTTGTCCAGGGCATTCATGGGTTTATTGTTCTTGAAGTCCTGCATCATCATCCAGAAGACTGCAGCATTGTTGACAGTGCGGGAGGCATTACCTGAAGGAGCGGATTTCTGAAATGCTTCATCCAGGCTGAAACCCAACTTGCGATTCAGGACGGCCACGTGCAGCAAATTCACCGTGGATTCGATATCGGTCTCAAGTTTCGGAAAAAGGTAGCCGTGCCCCATTTCATGAAATTCAACATACTTGGCGTGTTCTGGACCGGTGACCAGGTGATCATCATGAGCGCCGCCATACGCTTTGTTCGGGTCGTACCATGCGTTCACGGCGGGATACCCGGTAGCGTGAAAGCCATAAGGAATACTCAGGTCGACCTGGGCATATAGTGTTTCTTTTCCACGCTCAACAGGGAAGCCCATTAGCTCATTGGTGGCATCCATGGACATGTCCCATTCCGCCAGCAACGACACCGGGTCTTCAAGTTCATAGACCCAATCGGTGGGGACATTCATCATGAACTTTTCGGTCTGGAAATCTACCCATGGCGCTTTGTGGTGCCGTTGTATATTTTTCCATTCCTCAAGCGTTGTCGTGTGAAAAGGTTTTGCAGAAAAATAAGGTGCAGGAACGGCATTCTTTATCTCAATCTCCACGATGCCCTCATCAGAAAGATAAGGCACCTCGATGTAAATACCGCCGCCAAGGGGGCTGGACACCTGGATTTCGGTAGCATTGATATCGTAAAGCAGAGAACTGCGATCCAGGCGGTACAATTCAGGTAGCCTGAAAAAATCCCAGGAATGGCTGCCCACCCTGACCTGGTAGCCTTTGCCAACCAGGGCCCGGGGTACGGTCACCGTAGCAACCGTACCGGGTGCCAAATACGTGCCGGTGGGTTTACGCGCAGGACTCGTCCAGTACATGGTGTCGCGGCCAAATGTTTCCGGGAAGCTCGCATTGATCGTGGCGGTAGTGGTCTTTTCGGGATCTTCCGGTGCGTCGCAGGCGCCCGGGAAATAGGCGGATGACCCAAAGTTGAATCCGGAGAACAGATCCTCATTCGCTACAATGTTGGGTACGGTATAGGTCTTGTCGATGATGTTTTGCATCACCGTATACACAGCCCAATGTATATCGCTATCGCTAACGTCCGCTCTCTTGAAGTTTTGAACTGGGCTGCCCGACACCCACAAAGGTCCGATTTCAGTATCGTATGTTTTCACAAGTTTGAAGCTGGCTGCGATGACTGCGCGGCTGGTTCCAAAGAAGTCTTTGTTGGCATCAATGGCAGACTTGTGTTCTGCAATCCCGGAGGGTTCTAGAGGGGCGTCACTCGTTATATGAAGCGTAAGCGAACTGAGCGCCGAAACGAGAGCTTCTTGTCGTTTGTCATCTGCTGAATGGGCAATACCGACGCAACAGACCGCCATAACAAGGACAGCATAAAACAGAGCATGCCAGGTTTTCATTATCTTTCCTTCTGCTCTATTGGTGTCCTGACCAATTACTTTTCCATCGTCAATCAAATGCCCCGACATACGTCGGCTTACTCTGACCGCTTCATTCAAGCATTAACCATACAATAATATTTCTTAACGTAGCCCGTGGTCTTCCAGCTGCAGACTGTGCCGCTCGGCACCATGAAAGTATCACCGGCAGTGAATACATTGACCGTACCGTCAGCCTCTGTAATTGTTATTTCACCTTCAAGGAGATGCACAAACTCATGACAGGGGAATGGCAATAATTCGCTTTCAAATGCCGTGCTATCCCACATGCCAACGAACAGGTTTTCCGTATCATTGGTGAACGCAATACTGTCATGTTGCACAGGTTGTTCGCCCTTGATCACAAAGGGGGCCGTGATATCCATTTTCTTGGAGCCAGCCTGCAGGTCATCGGCGTTCAGCACAATCACGCCCCCATCCGCAGAGGCAATGTCCGGTTTTGAAGCGTTCGGGTTTTCATATGTGATGTAAAACTTGCGTAAAAAGCCTTCCTGCTTCCAGCTGACAGGAATGGCATTTCGGATTAAGAAACTCTCGCCGGGTTTAACGTGAGTCGCATTGCCATCCGCATCCATCATCGCGACTTTGCCCTCGAGAACCACCATGAACTCATCGCCGGTATAAGGACCAAAGGCTTCCTGCATGTCGGTCGTGGTCCAGACGCCGGCATTCAGCCCCGACTCTTCATAGTCGAAATAGACATGCAAGTGTTGCTCCGGCAGTGCCGACTGAAAGTCGGCGTGGTCCAGTTCCATCGCTGGCATGCCGGTGTCGGCAGGACCATGGGTTTCAAATCGAATGACTTTCTTCTCTTTACTCATGATGTATTGGCTCTTGTGGTTGTTGTCCATTCAAACTTGCGCAGGATAACGGCTGAGTGCTGCTAAGGGAAAAAAGAGGAGGTAAGTGAGTACAGATACTTGATTCATTGTCTTGAGTTCATGTCCTGTTCTCCGGCCCTATTGCTTAGTCAGGCTCGGTCCCTGGAATTCGATTTCGGCAGAGCCTGAAGACTCGAAATCATCCAGGAAGCCGTAGGGAATGTGCCCATACTCGTTCAGTTTGTAATTCCATTTATCGATGTAGTACTGGCGCGGCTTGAATTCGTCACCGACCTTCTCGAGTTCTCGCAGCAACGACAGCTCCAGTTGTGCCTGCAATTCTTCGTATTCAGGATTGTCGATCAAGTTATCCAATTGAAGTGGGTCGTTTTCCATATCGAATAACATTGACGGCCCATCGAGTGTCTCTACATAGGTGTAACGACTCGTATAAATTCCCCTGTACTCATCAAAGTCACCGGCAAATGGACTGACGTTCATGATCAGTGCTGCCTTGTCTTTAGCTGCGTCGTTGTCGCCGATAGCGCGAGTCATGTCTTCGCCTTCGATACTCGTCGCGATCGGCAGGCTGGCCATCGCCAAAAGCGTGGGCAGAATGTCAGGTGTATTGATCGGGGCATCAACCGCGATTTTTTGGTTTCCATAGCGGGCGGGGTATTTCAGCAAGAACGGAACCTTCACCGATTCGGCCCAGGCGACCTGCTTCTGTTTGGGCCACCATCCGTGGGAACCCAGCATCTCGCCATGGTCCGATGTGAAGACAAAGATGGTGTTGTCTGCGATTCCGGCCTCATGAATGGCTGCGTGTAGTTTGCCTATGCCGGTGTCAAGGGCGGCAATATGAGCGTAATAACCCGCTGCCTCAGTCCTGGCTGATTCTTCATACTCATCCGTCACATTGCCGCGCAGGACAATATCCTCAGGGCTAAAAAGCTTCTGCGTTTCTTCAGGTGCGCTGTGATGGGGGAAGTGCGGGGCGCCAAGGGCAAGCACGATGAGAAAGGGTTTGTCGCCGTCGGCATATTGTTCGATATACGATATTGCATCGTCGGTTTCGGCATACGGCCCATAACCCTCCCATTGCTTTTTCTGAGGGCTATCGCCTTCGTAGTAGAACAGTTGGTTGTATTCATGGGAGCATTCAAGCGCTTTCCAGTACTCGAATCCCTGCCTGCGCTCCGGTGGTGTGAACTGATCACGCAGCATGCCATCCAGATGCCACTTGCCGATGTAGGCTGTCGTGTAGCCGGATTCCTTGAACATCTCCGCCATCGTATAAGACTCTTCCGGCAGATGAAGGTCGTTAAAGATCATTCCTGTTGTTGTTGGGTATTGACCGGTAAGCAGTGCTGCCCGGTAGGGCGTACAAACCGGTGTGGTTGAAATCGCGTTCCGGAAATTGATTCCTGAATTGGCTATTTGATCCAGGTTGGGTGTTTTGCCGATGAGGTTTGGGTCGCCGCTATAACCGGTAGCTTGCGCACGCCATTGATCGGTCAGCACGAAGACAATATTTGGCTTCCTTGCTTCTTTTCGCACAGCCGTTGAAGTCGTGTTAGCCGTGTCGCTGTCGCAACCACCCAAAAGACCCATGAGGGCTATTGCCTTGATTGCGGTGGTCGTGCTTCGGAATCTAGTCACGTTCCTGGAGAGCCTTCTCCAAAGGAAGCTGGGGAGAGGGAACATATCCTTCCTCCATGATGCCAATAAAGCCTAACAGCGCACCCCAATGATAAAACTTGTCACTCATTCCGGCGTCGTTGCCTTGCCCTGTTTCGGCATTGTAGTTTTCGTAAACGTGGTTCTCACCTATCCATGACTGCCGAAGCAGCTTTGCCGATTTTTCAACGATCTCTCTCCTGGCGTCAGGCAAGTCATAGTTTCTGATTCCCAGGTAAACCAGGAAGTTCATGGGTGCCCAGATTCTACCTCTCCAGTATTTGTTGTCTGCAAAGGCCTCATCATTTCGTGCTATCGAAGGAATCATGTATTCACCCCAAAACTCTTCAGGGTTGTAGAAATGCTCTTCGATCATTCGACGTGCCTGGTGCTGATCGGGTACTTGAGCCAAGAGTGGATAGAACAGCGTGGGTGAAAGCCGGTAACTAAACCTTCCGGTGACGAGATCCTTGTTGAGATAAAGACCAAATTCCTCGTTCCAGAGTGTTTCGAGTTTTGCTGAGTAGACGCGAGCACGTTCGGTCAATTCGGCCTGAATATCATGCTTTCCGAGAGCTCCGGCCAACTCAGAAAGGCCGTTACAATCAAGTACATACAGACTCATTAGGCCAACGTCAGCCTGCATCAACTGATGCGACTCGATATCGTGTGTCGCATCGTCAAACATTGGAGAATTATCCAGACCCGACTCCCACATAGCGCCCTGTTTCTCACCAATCGCCTTTTCCAGCCACTCGGGCAGTTCGTCGTGTACGTAAGGATCAGATCCCCAGGTCAGGTAGCCATCGATATCCCGATTTTCTGGCCACCATCGATTCCACGTCAGCAGGTCGTCGAACACTTTTTCTACGAACGACTTTTCCCGGTATTTTCTATAAATCTCTCTGACGACAAAAGATCCGACTGGTGGTTCGGAACGGTCTTCACTCTTGTTCCTCGCCGAAGCAAAGTTGGGAACGAATCCGCGGTCGGTTATTTCGCTCGTCATCGCGATCACATTGGCATACGCGAGATCCTTGTTATTCAAAGAGTGCATATAGGCCGCGAAGTAAGTATCCCACTCGAACAGAATCCACCCCTCCCAGCCGACATTCCACACTCGGCTAACCGGCGTGATGACTCTGTCATTGGTCGGTTCGTAGATGACATTCCAGGCAAGAACCGACTGCATGGCATCGAACAGTTCGGCTGAGTCCCGGAATGTTGATCTCTCGCTGAGAAATTCTTGTCTCGCGCCGTCTATGAGCTTCGCGATATCTTCAATAGACCGCGTGTTGTCGGTCGATATCGAAGTCGTCTCGGTTAATGAAATACTTATGTGGTCCGAGGCCGGCGCAAGCTGATCAGCGCGGACAGTCAGCTCGATCGTATCGCTTGGCATTATCCCCGTAATCGCGTTCTGACTGATCGAGATCTTGCCGTCTCTGTCCCACATCATCTCAGGACTCACAATCAGGAAATCATCCGCCGACTCGGTGACTGGCGTTATCAGTAAGTAAAACTCGCTGTCGACAGAAGCGCTCTGAACCTGAATGTGAACGCCGCGCCATTCCAAGGTTAACTCCGTATAACTTCCGTCATAAGCATGAGGCCCGGGAATAACATGTTCCATGCTGTCGAATTCACTTCTGCCTATCAGGGCGTCTTCAAGAATTTCGCCGGACTCACCATCTTGTAGCTGAAGGCTGATCGCGAGTCCTTGCGGCAACAAAACATGCGACAGGACGCTGTTCGTGTCCCAGGTATTCCAACCTCTTGCCAGCTCAGCGTTCAGGGCCGCCGGTTTATCCTCTTCACTGACGGTATTGCACGACGCCAGTAACGGCATCAACCCGAGTATCAGGAGAGTTGCTGTCTTCATGTTCTTGCCTCTAGCCTTCCATGTTCTCCAGTTCGATC
>Ga0255052_10001105_pt1 | contig 20655 bp, 18 predicted proteins | sample JV7_2_21_MG_FD_188632 | JGI IMG/M metagenome (GOLD analysis project Ga0255052, IMG submission 188632) | Seawater microbial communities from Jervis Inlet, British Columbia, Canada - JV7_2_21 | ecosystem: Environmental > Aquatic > Marine > Inlet | place: Canada: British Columbia | collected... | reverse complement strand
AAGGACGAGATGGGGATCCTGAAATCGTCAGGCGGCGCATTACTGATGACCGGTCTGTCGATGAACACGGAGATTAAAGAGGGTGACAGGGTCGTCACGAGCGGATTGGGAGGTGTCTACCCGGAAGGTATCCCGATAGGTGAGGTGTTTTACGTAGCTGAAGACCATATTGGGATCGAGAAGGTTGCAAAAGTAAAGCCATACGTCTCTCTGTCCGGTCTTTTCGAAGTTGCCATACTGCTCGACGAGACCTATGTGGACAGCGACACGACTTTATTGAGGAGAACAAAGGGTTCTCTGAGATGGTTGTGGGATACTCGAGAAGGCCAGGAGGGTGGACAGTAGGATGATGTCACGAAAGCTGACCTTGTCCATGATACTACTCCTGCTTCTCTGTCAATTGATCCTGAGAAGAAGTATTGCCTATGTGGATAATAGTACGGGACACATGATCGTTCCCGACTTTCTTCTGCTCGCGGTGGTGATCGCCGGTCTTGGCAGAGGCGTCCTCTGGGGTGTCGTCACGGGATTTCTACTGGGTCTCGTACAGGACTCGTTTGCACCTGTGAACTTCGGTGTTAATGCTTTCAGTAAAGTGTTGATAGGATTCATATCGGGGCTGATCGGAGGAAGGGTTTTCCTGCATACCGGTACCATTGTGTTCTTTTTGATAGCTGGTCTCAAGCTCTTGAACGATTCGTTTGCTGTGGGATTCGGGTCTCTCAAAGGTTACGAGGGTTTGGCATCGCAGCTGTTAATATATACTCCCGCCTCTGCTCTTTACACATCGATACTTGGCCTGTTACTCCTTTGGATATCATCCATCTTGAAGCGGGGCACTTACAGGTTATGGTGAGAGGAGGATAAGGCAGGTGAGAAGAGGGTTCGAACGCGGGGGCATCGATCAGAGAGTACGAGTGATCCAAGTGTTCCTCTTCGTCTGCTTTCTATTCCTGCTGCTTGTGTTCATTAGATTTCAGCTCGTACAGAGCGTGGAACTGAGATTGAAGTCTGATGAAAACAGGCTCAGAGTCTTCCCGCTTATGCCCCCGAGGGGCGTAATCACAGATCGTGAGGGGAGGATGCTTGTCGATAACAGACCCTTTCATTCGGTATCCCTCTTACCTGGTCCGAAAGATCTTATGGAACGGGAGCTCAACATCATTGCAAGAGTGTTCCCGGAAGAGCGGCTGGATATCCCGGAGTTTCTCAGTCACGCGCGAAGATCATCTGTCCGTCCGATCAGGGTTCTGGAGCGGGTGAGCACCGAGGCTCTCGCCGTGCTCGAGGAGCACAGGGAGAAGCTGCCTGGCCTCAAAATACAGTCGGAACCTCTTAGATACTATCCTCATGGGAAACTATGTTCCCATGTCATCGGATATGTTGGAAGGGTCTCCCGTCAGGAAGTGGAGGGTGCGGGGTGGCGCGAGTACCGGGAGGGGGACTATATCGGCAGATCAGGTATCGAGTCCGAGTTCGACGAGCTTCTCAGGGGGAAGTGGGGTGCCTCATATATAGAGGTCGATGCCATCGGCAGAGAAGTAGGGCCCTTTGAAGGGAGAAAAATCCAGAAGCCGACGCTGGGGGATCAGCTTACCCTGACGATAGATCTAGATCTTCAGATGATTGCGGATGAGCTGTTCCCCGAGGAAGCCAGAGGTGCCGTGATCTGTATGGATCCGAGAAACGGTGAGATACTGACGCTCCTCTCGAAACCGTCATTCGACCCCAACGATCTTTCCAGAGGTTTGAGGAGCGATGTGTGGGACGCGATCTCAAACGACCCCGCGAGTCCCCTCCTGAACAGGGCGATCCAGTCCGCCTACCCACCGGGTTCTATCTTTAAGCCGGTAACAGCTCTTGCAGCCATCGAAAAAGGTTTTGATCTGGGGGACATTCCTCAGTGTTTCTGTTACGGGGGAATGAAGTTCGGGCGGAGGTGGTTCGGATGCTGGAAAGAAGGAGGACACGGGCAGATTGGGTTCTTCCAGGGATTGGCACAGTCCTGCGATGTTTTTTTCTACAAACTCGGTATCAGGATAGGCCTCGAAGAACTGATGAGGACCGCCCAGTGGCTTGGGCTTGGTTCAATAACAGGGATCGACCTGCCCGGTGAGGCAGCGGGACTCATCCCGACCGTTGAGTGGTATGACAAAAATTACGGGCCCTCGAACTGGGGCAGGGGAGTGATTATGAACCTGTCTATTGGACAGGGGGAAATCCTGACCACGCCCATCCAGATGGCTCGTGCGTTTTCTGCGATCGTAAATGGAGGTACGCTGGTCGTTCCTCACCTGGTTACGACCAGGGAGGAAGTCTCCGGAACCCATGTGACTCTCGATGACGAAGCTGGACTTTTAATCCTCAGGTCTTCCCTCATAGAGGCAGTCAACGGGGAACGGGGGACCGGAAGGAACGCACGTTCCAGAATCGATGGAGTTGTTGTTGCAGGCAAGACAGGAACTGCCCAGAATCCTCATGGCGAGGATCATGCGCTGTTCGTCGGTTATGCACCTTCAGACAATCCCGAGATACTGTGCATAGCAGTTGTGGAGGAGAGCGGACACGGTGGTACGGTTGCCGCCCCGATCGTGGGCGGTCTGATCAGAGAATATTTCAGGAAATATTATCCTGTGGCTTCCTCAGGCAGGGGAGATGCTGAAGAAAAAAAGATCGATCAGCGGAGGGGCTGATTACGCCCCGTACATAACGAGCCTGGTCCTTTCACTCATTGGCGTGCTGCTGATATACTCATCAGGTCAACTCGAGTTCTCGACTGCGTACATCAAGCTCTACCAGAAGCAGATCATCTGGCTGGCGATGGCGGTGATCATCTCCTACCTGGTGATGAAAGTCAACATAAAAACCCTTGGTACGCTCTCCTTCCCGCTGTACGCGATCACTCTGGTGCTGCTCGGTATCGTGCTTCTGTTGCCGGCGGACGGTCCGCATCGCTGGATCCGGCTTGCGTGGTTCCAGATCCAGCCGTCAGAGATCGCCAAAATATTCACGATTCTTGCGCTCGCCGCTTATCTGGGGGGAGGGAGGCACAAGCTGGAAAGACTGACAGGCTTCGTGGTCCCGCTGCTGATCGTCGGTACTCCAGCTTTTCTTATACTGATCGAACCTGATCTCGGGACTGCCTTGGTGTTCGTCCCGATTCTTTTTGCCATGCTTTACTGGGCCGGGGCGAGGCCACTCTACCTGCTGTTCCTTCTAAGTCCTCTTTTGAGCCTGGCGGCATCCTACCGAACCATCCTGTTTACGGTGTTCATTATCATGCTGGTAGTGATCATTAAAGTCAGGAAGCCTTTTCTCTTCGATGCCATCCTGGTCGTCGCGATGAATATCACAGTTGGATTATTGTATAAACCATTCTGGGCCAGTCTGGAGATGTATCAGAAAAAAAGGATTCTTTCGTTCCTCGGAATGGAATCTGACCCTCTTGGCATCGACTGGCAGAAGATACAGTCTCAGGTGGCGATCGGGTCCGGCGGTTTCTGGGGAAGGGGTTTCCTGAAGGGTACCCAGAAAAAACTTGCTTTCCTTCCCGAGCAGCACACTGACTTCATTTTTTCCATTGCGGGTGAGGAAATGGGTTTTGTGGGAGTTGTCATTATACTTCTCCTCTATTATTTTCTCCTGACAAGGGCACTCGCAATCGCGCGCTCAGCGCCGACACCGTTTTCGAGCGCGGTGTCGATAGGTATCGCAGCACTGATCTTCGTACACGTTTTTGTGAATGTCACAATGGTGACCGGTTATCTCCCGGTCATAGGTCTTCCGTTACCTTTTCTGAGCTATGGCGGGTCTTCGCTGGTAACGTTTTTTATCGCTATTGCCCTTCTTGAGCGAATGAGCTCTGAAAAAACCATGGTCTGGCAAAAGTGAGCAGGGTTTGTTATTTTTGCTGTCTAAGATGTTTTTATATATAAGACTTGACAAACACAACAAAATTTAGTATCATTTATGCAGAAAGACGCAAGATGTTGATGCTATTTTGCCACACACCACTGCTGATTGTTGTCGAACACTCTTTTTACGACAATTGTTTCTGATCATAATAATTCTTTTATACTATGTTTTTTCTTGACCGGGTGGGATCGAAGTTGGTTCATCTCAGGTATGTCTTTATACCGATGGACCTTTAGTGTGTATCTTACATAGACAATTTTAACAGATATCAAAATAAAAATATCAGGTAGTTCATCCGAGTACGTTCCACATACAACAGGTGGGATGTCGGTGAGAATGACACTAAATGTTGCATCCTGGAAGGGGGTGAGGCTGTTTTTGAAAATAAAATGTCTGTTAAACCGCTTGACCTTTCAGTAAAAAAGTGGTATAATCGTTACAGAAAGAGATAAAAATTGGGGTAAAATTAACCAATTGATATATCATTTCCAGAAGAGGGGTCGGAATGAAAAAACGCATTATTGTGGTAGACGATGAGCCACGGATTTCTAATTCACTGGAGATGATCCTCTCTGAAAAAGGCTACGATGTAACCAAAGCCTCAAGTGGAAAAGACGCGATCGATTTCATCAACAGAGAAGATTATGACCTTGTGATCGCAGACCTTATCCTCCCCGGTATGACTGGTCTCGAGCTTCTCAAGAGCGTTAAGAAATCCCACCCGATGCTGCCCGTATTCATCGTGACGACCTTCGCGACGATCAACGCTGCCGTTCTTGCAATGAAGGAGGGGGCTGAAGATTTCGTAACGAAGCCGATTCTGGAAAGCGAGATAAAACTGAAGATCGACCGGACGATCGACCGGTACCAGCTGATGCACGAGAATGTCCGGCTCCGGGAAGAGGTAAGGCAGAAATACAGCAGCGAAGACCATGGATTTACGAGTGGCAAAATGCACGATCTTTACAGGAAAGTAGAGCAGTACAGCACGAACGAGAGACCTGTTTTCATAATCGGTGAGAACGGTACGGGCAAGGAGACGATAGCAAAGAGTATCCACTTCAATAGCCCCCTTAGTCGAAAACCGTTCATTACTGTCGATGTCAGCAGTATCTCCCGAAACGTTCAGGTGAAAAAGATCTTCGGTGGACTCTCAGGCAGCAGGGGTATGAGAGAGATCGTTGTTCCGGGTGAGGTGGACCTCGCTAATGAAGGATCCATTTATTTCGAACACGTCGAACAACTCCAGCCCGAAAGCCAGGATCGACTCCTACGGTTGATGCTCGAAGGCAAGGTGACCAGGGGCAGTGACAGCAACATGGAGGATGCGCTCGACGTTCGAATTATGTGCTCTTCAACGACAGATCTCATGCGCCTCATGGAGGAAGGCAAGATCAAGAAGGAACTATGGCAGCTGCTGTCACAGTCCCAGCTGCTTGTTTCTCCACTGAGAGACAGGAAAGAAGACATCCTCTCACTCGTTGACAAGTTCGTTCGGAAATACAGTGAGATCCATCACAAACCTGTCAAACAGATATCCCAGGAAGCTCAGGAACTTCTCTATGCCTACGACTGGCCGGGTAATATCCGGGAAGTCGAAAACGTTCTCGAGAGAGCTGTCCTTCTGGCAAGAGGAGACGAAATACAGCCGGAGAACCTCCTGATCAACATCGTCCGGTTACGGGAACAGGATGTTGGACTCAAGCTCCTGTCCATCGAGGCCATGGAAAAGCAGCACATTGGCAGGGTCCTCGAGTATACGAACTGGAACAAAACACGGGCGTCCCAGATCCTCGGCATAAACAGAAAGACGCTCCTCGAGAAAAGGAAAAAATACAACCTGAAGTAGGATAGACCCAGAACGGTTTAAAATATGAACAGTGTGTGGTGGGGTTGCGGATCGAGGCATGAGTCGTATATCTTTAGAATGACTGTGCCTCTTTTTTTATTTTGTACAATATTCGTCGAGGGGGCTTTTTATGGCGAGGGGGGAGGAAACAGAGGAAAGGGAGGGTTGCAATGGCTAACCGCGGACTGAACAAGGTCCAGCTGATCGGCAACCTCGGGGCAGACCCTGATTTCAGGTCCACCCCGTCGGGTACGTCGGTCGTATCTCTGAGGGTTGCCACTACCGAGTCGTGGAACAATAAGGACGGTCAGCAGGAGCAGAAGACCGAGTGGCACAAGGTGGTGCTGTGGGGTAAGCTTGCCGAGATTGCGAGGGATTACCTGAAGAAAGGCAAACAGGTTTATCTCGAAGGCAGACTTCAGACAAGTTCCTGGGAGGACAAGGAGGGTCAGAAACGCTACACCACTGAAGTAGTCGCGAATCAAATGCTGATGCTCGGGGGGAGAGGTCAGGATGAACCCGATAGGGGTGATGTCGGGCAGCCTGAAACCGTAGCATCTCGTGATGAGGACGACCTGCCCTTCTAAACGCTCCTCGGTGAGAAGCGTTTACGAGAGGGAAAAAATAATGCGGGGTCGGTCGGATCGATCGATCCCGTTTCCTACCTCACGGGTAGAAACATGGCAACGCTGCGAGAAGATATCGAGAAAACCTTGGTTCACGATAAAACAGAATACGTACTCGTCTATCCTAACGTCTACGAGGTTGGGATGGCGAGTCTCGGATTCAGGATCGTACACTCGCTTTTTTCTCACTTTTCGAATTCGGGATGTGAGAGAGCTTTTTTCCGGGGAGAAGAAACCCGCACGATACCCAGGACCCTCGAGAATAAAAGAAAACTCGACGAATTCGACGTGATCGCGTTCTCGATCGCCTACGAAAATGACTTTCCCAATCTGGTCGGTGCCCTGGTCGCATCCGGTATCCATCCTTTGAGGGAGAAACGGCACTACACCTCACCCCTGGTTGTGGCCGGCGGACCGTTCGTACTGATCAATCCCGAGCCCCTGGCGCCGGTCGTGGACATCTTTTTTCTTGGTGAAGGCGAAGTCCTCCTCCCGGTTTTTATGTCCACTCTCGAGAGTGTCAGGGGTCACAGCAGGTGGAAATCAGCTCTTGCCCGAAAGCTGGAGACCAGGGCTGGATTTTACATTCCTCCTGAAACTATTGACGAACCGTCCACCCCTGTGAAACGTGTCTTCCTCGAAGATTTCGATAACTACGCATGGCAGTCAAAACAATCCGTGGTAACTGATTCTCATTATGGGGATGTTTATCTGCTTGAATCCGGGAGGGGTTGCCCCCGACGATGTCGTTTCTGTGCCGCTCGCAGTATCTATAACCCGGTCAGGTTCCGTTCTGGTGAGTCGGTCGAGGAAGAGATCGGCTGTATAGGGCAATCATCGGGTGGGGTCGGTTTCCTCGGAGCCTCTCTTTCAGATTTCAAATCTCTTGCTGGTGTCGTCGCGAAAGCCGGTGAGAGGGGTTACTCGGTCCAAACCTCCTCGCTCAGGATGGATCGTCTGAGTGCTGAGTTGCTCGAAGCGCTCCGAAATCACGGTGTGAGGACCGTTACAACCGCTCCGGAAGCCGGATCCGATCGGCTGCGGCGTGCTATAGGTAAGGACCTGACAGAGGACGAAATACTCGAGGGGGCGAGGAGGATAGGTGTCTCCGGATTTCCCAAGCTGAAGCTCTATTTCATGATCGGCCTTCCCGGCGAAAACGAGGAGGATCTTGTCGAGATGGCAGGATTGATCGGGAGGATCTCTCAAGAGGCAAAGAGTGGGCGGAAAAATATCAGGATAACAGTCTGTCTCTCGCCTTTTGTCCCAAAACCCTGGACTCCTTTCCAGTGGGCAGGCTTCGAACGCCCTGCTGAGCTGAAGAGGCGAGTTCGGTTGGTCAGGAAACTTATAAAGGGACGGGTTTCGATCCGGACGGAATCGGTGACCGCCGCTGCCTACCAGGCGCTTCTCACGAGAGGTGACCGTAATATCGGTCTGGCACTCGCCTGGTCGATCATCGAGGGACGGTCGGTCAGCTCAGTACTGAAGGAAGCGGGGATATCCAGGAAAACCTATCTACACAGAGAGAGGGGAAAGGATGAGGTCTTCCCCTGGGATTTCATCGATCACGGCATAAAAAAAACAGATTTATGGCAGGAGTGGGAGCGGGCAAAAAGTGAGACGTCAGGCTGATTTTACAATCTTGCCCGACTTGATACACCTTGCGCAGATATAAACCCGTTTGTTGGATTTGCCTTGTACCACCCGGATCCGCTGGAGATTGGGGAGCCACCTGCGTTTGGTTCTATTCTTGGCATGACTGACGTTGTTGCCGGTTGAAGGCCTTTTGCCGCAGGCCCCGCAGATTTTGGACATTACTTGGTCTCCTTTATTATATCCACCTCATATTTTATTCACTTTCAAGAGGAAAGGAACGTAGCTAAACAATATAATAAATTTTCCTCCGGTTATCAATACCATTCGCCCCCGCGAAAACACTTTTCTTTGCTCACTCTCTTTTAGAACACTCAGCCGATCCGGCCTCCCGGTTTCCCGCGGACAGTTGACAGTGCCAGGGCTATGTATTAACTTCATCCATAACTTGTACCACTACTTCATCCAGTACACAGTATATAGTTTGTCATAAGCAGTTTACGATGCCGGGTAACTCGTTCTCCCCGGTTCGGGCCCGGAAAAGGAAGTGACAAAGGAAGTGACAGATGGGAGGAAAAATCAAAAGTAATCTCGAGACAAAAATAAAGGGAAAAAAAGCGCTGGTTTCTGTGATCGGTCTGGGTTATGTGGGATTACCCCTGGCTCTGACCTATGTGAAGGCGGGTTATAAGGTCCTGGGTCTCGATATCGACAAGAAAAAAATCTCCCTTTTACAAAAGGGAGAAACAACCGTTCCCGACGTCGATAAGGGTGAACTGAAGCGTTGTACCGAAAAAGGGCTGCTGGTGTTCTCGACTGACTTCTCGAAGCTCTGTGATGCCGACATTATGGCTATCTGCGTCCCGACCCCTCTCGATAAGACGAAGAATCCGGACGTCACCTATTTGCTGGACGCGACCAGCCGGATCAAGAAGTGCCTCAGGAAGGGACAGCTCATTATCCTCGAGAGTACCACCTATCCCGGTACGACGAGAGAACTCGTCAGCCCGAGTCTGGAGGAAACAGGTCTCGAAGTAGGCCGCGATTTTTATCTCGCTTTCTCTCCGGAACGGGTGGATCCCGGGAACGAGTTTTTCGGCATCGCGAATACTCCCAAAGTGGTCGGCGGTATTACTGACAACTGCCTCGAACATGTTAAGCTCTTTTACGAGCATGTCGTTGAACAGGTGATTCCCGTGTCGAGTACCAAATCCGCCGAGATGGTGAAACTGCTCGAAAACACCTTCAGAAGTGTAAATATCGGACTGGTCAATGAGGTTGCTCTCATGTGCGATGTACTGGGGATCGACGTCTGGGAGGTGATCGATGCAGCCTCGACCAAACCCTTCGGATATATGAAATTCTACCCCGGGCCAGGACTCGGTGGTCACTGCATACCTATTGATCCTCATTACCTGTCCTGGAAGCTCAAGAGTCTCAACTACTACGCGAGGTTCATCGAGCTGGCGGGTGATATCAATTCAAGTATGCCCCCTTTCGTTGTGAACAAAGTGACTGTGGGGCTCAACGAAGTTCAAAAGAGTGTGAAGGGATCCAAGATCCTCGTACTCGGAGTTGCTTACAAGTCGGACATCAATGATGTAAGAGAATCTCCCGCTCTGGATATCATCAGGCTTCTCCAGGTTCGTGGTGCAGAAGTTCTCTATCATGATCCCTTCGTTCCCGAACTCAGCCTCGATGAGGAGGAACTCAGCTCGACACACCTCACGAAGGAGCTGCTCGAGGACCTGGATTGTTTGATCATAGCTACCGATCATTCGGATTTCGATTATGCCGACATTGCCAACCATTCAAGCCTTATCATCGACTCCCGTAATGCAACGAAAGACCTCGTCGAAACCAGGGCAAGGATCATAAAATTATAGAAGGAGGTATGTCAGGATGAAGATACTCGTCACCGGAGGAGCAGGATTCATCGCCTCCAACCTTGTCGACCGGTATATCGCGGATGGTCACGATGTCACCGTGATCGATAACCTCGCCACCGGTAAAAAAGATAATTTGAACGCCGATGCAAAGTTCTACGAAATGGATGTGCAGGATCCATCTCTGAGAGATGTCTTCAGCAAGGGAAACTTCGACGTTGTCAATCACCACGCAGCTCAGATCGACGTGAGGGTGAGCGTTGCCGACCCCATAAAGGACGCCAGGACCAACATCCTTGGTTTCCTCAATCTTATGGAGAACGTGAAACATTTTGGCGTCGGACGTGTCATTGTCATCTCTTCGGGTGGAGTGATCTACGGTGAGACACCCGGCGATGCGGCCACCGAGCTGTTCCTCAAGCGCCCTTTCTCTCCTTACGGAGTCACAAAGTATGCGTCTGAACAGTACCTTTTCTACTACAACAAAGTACACGGCATACAGGGGGTTACCCTGAGGTACAGCAATGTATTCGGCCCCCGGCAGGACCCTTTTGGGGAAGCGGGCGTTGTGGCTATTTTTTCTAAGAATCTGCGTCTCGGTGAACCCCTCACCATATACGGTGATGGGGAACAGGAGAGGGATTATGTTTTTGTTCAGGATGTCGTAGATGCGAACATGGCGGCCACCGTCTCCGAGATCAAAGAAAACATCGAGACGATCGACGACCTGGCCTACAACGTCGGTACGGGCGTACCCTCGAGTGTAAATCAGCTCGCGGAATTGATGATGGAAGTAACGGATTCCCGTATAGAGCCTGTGTATGAACCGCAAAGACCGGGCGAACTGCTGAGAAATTATCTCAACTGTGAGAAGTTGACCGCTGGCCTGGGCTGGAAACCTGCGACACCATTCAAAGACGGTTTGCGAAAGACCTACGACTGGTTTGCCGAGAGGGATTCTAAAAACCGATAAAATTATGCTAATTTACCAAACTGTAACTGCAGTGGTCCTCGTGGGTGGAGAAGGGGACGGTATTCTCGAGATACTGCTCCGGACAGGGTTGTTCGCAAAAGGAATACTACTCGTCATATTCCTTCTTTCTGTATTCGCCTGGGCGATCATGTATCACAAGTACCTTGTCTTACAGCGGATAAAGCGTGAAAACGCGGATTTTCTTCGTGTATTCAGAAAATCACGTACCCTTGACGGAGCTCTGACGTCCTCGAGGGAATACTCCGGTTCGAACCTGCGGAAGCTTGCTGATACCGGGTACCGGGAATTAAAGGACTATGAGGAGAACACCCAGACCGGGATCCCTCAGTCGGAGATCCGCGAGGGTGTTCTATTAACTCTCGAGAGGGCAGTGTCACGGGAGTTCGTTGATCTCGAAAAGTATCTCGTTTTCCTGGCCATGGTTTCGACCATTTCACCATTTCTGGGGCTCCTTGGTACCGTGTGGGGTATCATGCACGCTTTTATGGACATAGGTACCTACGGTACGGCAAATCTCAGCGTTGTCGGACCTGGTATCGCCGAAGCACTGATCACTACTATTGCCGGCCTGGGTGCGGCCATACCGGCTGTTATGGGGTACAACTACTTTGTCAGTAAAGTCAAAGCCATGGGCCAGGAGATGGAAAACTTCGCCAGTGAATTTATAAGCATGATTATCAAGAGAGGCGTGATGTGAAAAGGAGAAAATTCCCTGATGTCATGTCAGATATCAACGTAACCAACCTCGTCGATGTCACCCTGGTCCTCCTCATCATTATCATGATCACTGCGCCCCTGATGCAGACCGGTCTCGACATAAAGCTTCCGAAAGCAACTGCGGATCAGAAAGACATTTTCGAAGGAATCATCATCAACATGAGCAAAGACGGCACGATCTACATCGGCAACGACAAAGTGAACCGGGAGGAATTTCCTTCAAGGTTCAGGAGCCTGCTCGAGGAAACTCAGAAGGGGCCCGTTTATCTGAAAGCGGACAAAGAGGTTCCGTACGGGGAAGTCGTGGCGCTGATAGGGACGATGAAGGACCTGGGTACCGGTGAGCTTGGGTTGGTAACCGAGCCCGGTGTGGAGAGGAGGTAGGGGGTGATCCGAGAATGCGGAAAGCATTCCTCTATTCATTCATTTCGCATGTTTTCCTGGTGGTGACTCTTATCATCAGCGGTCTCGGTTTTCGTTCCGCGAAGCCGCCGCCGAAGGTCTACAGGATAAAACTTGTCAGTGCCCCTCTGTCTCCTGAAGTGAAAGACAAACCTGTCAGGGAAAAGGGAAACGTCACACCGCCACCGCCGGTGAAAGTTAAGAAGATCAGACCCAAGAAGAAAAAGGCGGTGGTGGAACCGAAAAAAGAAGTTTCCAGGAGGCCCAAGGTCAAAGATGCTGCCGTAGTGAATAAAGGTGTCGGCGGTGTAGAACTGGAAGGAGAGGAGTTCCCCTTCCCGTTTTATCTGGAGCTCTTCATCAACAAGATAAGCCGTAACTGGAAAAATCCTGTTGCAGCACCGGAGAATGATATGTCTGCCCAGGTGTACTTCAGGATCACGAGGACCGGGAGGATAGCAGAAGTTGTTCTCAGGGAGGGATCGGGGAACTTTGTGTACGATCAGGCTGCTATGCGGGCTGTCCTCGTCTCGAATCCGTTACCTCCCCTTCCCGCGGATTACAAAGGAAAGTTTCTTGGGGTCACTTGTGAAATCATACCTTAGCTCCACGTTCAAATCGATGCTGATCGTGTCCTGCGTTCTTGCTGCGCTGTACTTTCTACCCGGTACAGCTGCCGGTCAGGAAGAGATAAAGGTAAAAATCGGGTCGTCCGGCCGGGGTGAGGTACGGTTCGGTGTCGAGCCGTTCGTGATCACTGCTCCTTCGGATAAGATCGAGCAGTACAGACAGATCGCCTACTCCATTCTTCTGTGGGATCTGCGTTTTTCCTTGCGGTTCGATGTGGACGAGCTCGACGATGATCTGAGATCGAGGATGTACACCGACCCTTCGAAAATGCGGAAGGAGAGATCGAAGGCCTGGCTCGACAAAGGTGTCGATGTATTCGTAAGGGGAGAGATATCGAAGGAGGATCTGGAATACAAGATCGCCATCACACTGAACGGTCCGGCGAGTGAGGCACGGATATTAGAAAAAACATACCTGGCGAAAAGGTCCGATTTCAGACGGGTCATTCATCAGATGTCCAACGACATCATTTATGCGATGACTGGTGAACACGGGATCGGTCGGACCAGTATAGCCTTTATTTCGAAAAGAACCGGCAACAAGGAGCTTTTCCTCGCCGACTGTGACGGATTCAACGAGAAACGGCTGACCGGCAACAGGTCCATAAACTTATCACCAGCGTGGTCACCGTTCGGTGATGAGATCATATTCACCTCTTTTCGTGATGGAAACCCTGATCTTTTCATATTCAATGTCCTGAGTAACTCAACACGCAAATACATCTCGTATCCCGGTATCAACAGCGCCGCTTCCTGGTCCCCTGATGGTAAGGAGATAGCCCTGACGTTGAGTAAGGACGGCAATCCCGAGATCTACATCGTCGAATTCTGGACAGGAAAGATAAGAAGACTGACGTACAGTAAAGGCATTGACACATCCCCCAGCTGGTCACCGACCGGTAAGGAGATAACCTTTACGTCCGACAGGGCTGGAACTCCGGCGATCTATGTGATGAGCAAAGATGGTTCCAATGTCAGAAGACTCACTTTTGTAGGTAATTACAACGCATCCCCGGCCTGGTCACCTCTTGGTGACAGGATAGCCTTTGTCGGAAGAAGTGTAGATGAAGGTAATACAGACCTGTATGTTGTGGACGTCACAAGCAAAGATGTGATGCGTATCTCGGCTATCGGCGACAATGTCGATCCATGCTGGTCACCGGACGGATATCACGTCGCATTCGCCTCTAACAGGAACGGCGCATATGACATTTACACCATAACCTGGGATGGTGCAAAGCTGCACAGGATAACATACAGCGGACAGAACTATTCGCCGGCCTGGTCGCCGGTGATGCTCAAGTAACCTTACAGGTGAAAAAAGCGTCCTGAAGAGGAAAGAGGGTGAAAATGGAGAGAAAAACAAAAGTGCTCATTCCGTTGGTTCTTCTGCCTTTCACACTCCTTAACGGATGTGCTACACATAAAGATGTACTGAATCTGGAAGACAGAATGAGTACGTCGGAAAAAAGAGAGAAAGAGATCCAGCAGGAGGTTGCCTCGCTGGACAGTCTCATCTCAGAGCAGACAGATCTTCTCTACAGTATCCGGGCCGAACTTCGCACCGGACTGGAGTCCGTCACTCGAGACATGGAAGCTGTCGGCGAAGCTGTCAAGTACGGCGAAAGGGCGGATTACACCGGGGGACCTCTGACTTCAGAAACTGACCAGACTATAGGGGTACCTCCTGTTTCTGTACCCCGGGATGAAGAGGGCACTGTTGTTGCCGAGGGTGAACTTACCCCGGGAGGATCGGTTTCTCAGGATACGACAGAGAATGCTGGTGCCGGGGAGCTGAATCTCAAAAGAGCGATCTACGACACTGCCTACCTGGACATGGTGAGAGGCAATTACGAACTCGCCATCCAGGGTTTCGAGCAATTTATCGAAACAGGATCTCAAAAGGAGCTCCAGGATAATGCTCAGTACTGGATCGGTGAGAGCCTCTATTCTGTGGGTAAGCACGATGAGGCGATCACTGCTTTCCAGGTGGTGGTGGAAGAGTACCCAAGGGGCAATAAAGTACCTGCTGCACTTTTTAAGATCGGTAAGTGTTATTACGAGTTGAACGATTCCGAGGAAGCCTCGAGGTATTTTCAGTCTGTTGTCGGGGGGTATCCTCATTCTGAGGAAGCTAAACTTGCAACGGAGTACCTTTCAGATCTGAGGTGAACTATGAAGTGCCCATTCTGTGCTCACGAGGAAGATAAAGTTGTAGACTCACGTTCTTCCAGGGAAGGAAGGGCTGTCAGGAGAAGGAGAGAGTGTCTGAACTGCAATAAAAGATACACCACTTATGAGTACATCGAGCAGGTACCCCTTATGGTCGTGAAAAGGGATAACAAACGGGAACCTTTTGACCGGCAGAAACTGTTAATGGGAATTGTCACTGCCTGTAAGAACCGGCCGATAACCATGGAGACCATGGAGGGGGTTGTCGATGAGATAGAAGGTGAGATCGAAAGCCTCGAGCTCAAGGAGATCGAAAGTATCGAGCTGGGCAGAAAGGTCATGGATAAGCTCCAGGTACTCGACCAGGTTGCCTATGTCCGTTTCGCATCTGTCTACAGGAAGTTCAAAGACACTACCGAATTCCTGAGGGAAATAGAAGAACTTCTGGATCAGGGCATCAGCCTGAAGAAGGGGAAAAAGGATCAGTGATCGACGAGGGTAAAGACGGACGCGAGGAGATGTCTTTCCTCGATCACCTCGAGGAGTTGAGAGGGCGTCTTCTCTGGTGTCTGGGCACCATACTGGTGACGACCATCATCGGTTTTGCCATTACCCAGCGAGGCGGGGTGATACAATTTCTCACCGGTCCTGTGCTGCCTTACCTTGATTCCGGGAAACTTGCCTACCTCAGCCCAACCGAACCCATTTTAATGACCTTCAAAATTTCCTTCTTCGTGGGGCTGCTTCTTGCGCTACCGATAATATTTTATCACTTCTGGGCCTTCCTCGCGCCTGCTCTGCTCAAGACCGAGAGAACGATTTTTTTCCCGGCGATCTTCTTCTCAGTGGCCCTCTTCAGTGCCGGCGTGTTCATGGCATTTTTCGTGGTTATGCCGATGGGACTAAAATTTCTACTCTCATTCCAGACCGAAAGCCTGAAGCCGATGATAACGATAAGGGAGTACATCAAGTTTGCAACTAACATGTCACTTGTGTTCGGGGCCGTATTCGAACTTCCGCTTGTTATCATCATACTCACCAAGATCGGTGTCGTTACGCCTCAAACACTCAGGGCCAGGAGACGGTATGCTGTCTTAACCATCCTCGTGTTTTCTGCCGTACTCACCCCTGCAGATGTGGTTACCATGTTGATGATGAGTATACCGCTCGTTCTGCTCTTCGAGGTCAGCTTATGGCTTTCGGCATTGATATACAGAAAACAGGAATCCGAGCTCTCTGGATAGCAGCAATTCTCCTCCTGCCCAAAGCCGGCCACGCCTTCCCTCAGAGCGATGCCGCCCGGCCTGATTCAACCGGTTCTGACACAGTAGAAGGAGACACTCTCCAGGCTGCCGGGTCGGATTCTCTTGTCTCGACCGCTCCGGCTCCCGAAGATACCTTGATGAAAGCTCTGCTCAAAGAACTCGAGTCTGTCTCGTATTCCGGGGACACTATCGAAATGATCCCGGAGGATGATGTCGTGAATATTTCCGGGCATGCGACACTCGAATACCAGGATGCCTCACTCGGTGCCGACAGGATAAGCTATGACATGGAAAACGAAAGGCTGAACGCCAGCGGTAACACCTTTCTGGAGGACAAGAGCGGAGAAGTTACCGGTGAACAAATGCAGTATGATCTTGGAGAGGACAAGGGCGTGATCAAAGAGGCAAAAACTAAGCACGAGGAATGGTATTTCAACGGTGAGACGATCAGCAAGGTCGGCGACGAGGACATGTACGCAAAAGATGCCAGGTTTACCACCTGCGACGAGGAGGAACCTCATTATCATTTCAAGTGCCGCCAGCTGAAACTCAAAATAGCCGACAAGGTGATAGCGCGCCCCATTGTTTTCTACGTCAGGGACATTCCTTTTTTTATTTTCCCGTTTTATGTGTTCCCTATCCAACCCGGGAGAAAATCAGGCCTTCTTAAGCCGACTTTTGGTTTGTTTGCTGACGACGCACGAGGTCGCAGTCTTACGAATCTCGGTTACTTCTGGGCTGCGAGTGATTACTTCGATGTAACTGTCGCCACGGATCTGTACGAACGGTTGAGGTGGTCGGTGTGGGGTGAGGGCCGGTACAGAAAACGGTACAGCTATGACGGCAGGGTGTTTGCATCTTACACAAGGGATACGCAGAGGGGTGACAGCAGGCGTGGGGAATACGTCATTCGTCACAATCAGACGATCAACAAGAAATCGGCCTTGAAGGTCGACGTCAACATAGCAACCGACAGAAATATTTACAAAGATCTCTCGTACAACATCGATCAGGTCCTTCAGCGGTCCCTCAAATCGAGAGTGACCTACAACAGAAGAGAAAACTGGGGATCATATTACCTCACCTTCGACAGTGACTACTCTCTCGAGAAGGAAGAGACCAAAATCCAGGCCCCGGTTTTCAACATCTCGAAGAACTCGACGTCGATTTTCAAATCATCTCCTGGAGAAGAACTTCCGCAGTGGTACGGCAATCTGGTGTATAGCGTTTCAGGCGATTTCACGAATCAGAGATTGACACAGACCGATTCGACATCGACCACTACCAATTTTCAAACGAGCACGGTAAACGCCAATGTGAGCGATCCGATGCAGGTCCTGGGCTGGTTGAACGTCTCACCGGGTTTGTCCTACCGGGAGGTGATGTTCCATTCTGACGAACCAGGAGTCGGTTTTCTCCAGCAGGGTACGTACACCGTTACGACGAACGTGTTCACCCGACTCTACGGTATGTTCGATGGTCCCCGGATAGGACCGGTGACGAAATGGCGTCATACGATCAGCCCTCAGGTATCGTACGGTTTTTCTCCTGAGCGTCAGCCCGCCGGCAGCGACCAGAGTGAACATTTCCGGGGGATCTCCTCCTCCGGACGAAACATGTTGACTCTGTCATTATCCAATGACCTCGATGCCAAGTACAGAAAGGTAGTGGATGATAAGACGGAGCTGAAAACGTTGACCCTGGCGAGGTTCGTCATGAGGACCTCCTACAATATCAAAGAAGCGATGGAGGGACAGCCGGGGTGGGGGAACCTCGCATCCAGGCTGGAATCCAATCCTAATGACAGGTTCAGGTTTTCGCTGGAGGCAAATCATTCCCTGTACGATGAATCAACTTTCGATCCTTTCCTGACCGGCATGACGACCAATTTCACACTGAAAGGAAAAGGCACGGACAAAGAAAGGGACGAGGCTCTCGAGATAGAAGACGATTACATGGAACAATCCCCCTACGCGGACAGGAATCTTCCGAATTCCCGGACAATGTACGGAACCGGCCTGACGGGTCCCTGGACCTTTACGTTTACCCACAATCTCAGTAAGTCCAGGACCGGCACTTTTACAAACCAGTCCTTCAGGAACACATTGAGCTTCAATGCATCGAAAAAATGGAGGCTTCTCTACTCCTACCAGTATGATCTCACAAACGGAGAACTACAGGATCAGACTCTAACGCTCAGACGGGAACTTCACCGGTGGGAAATGTTCATCTCTCTGAAACAGCTCCCCGGTGACAGGTTCAGCTACGAGTTCAGGGTTAATCTGCAGGACATACCCGCCCTCGAGGTAAAACGGGGTGCTCAGACCCCGTGATCGGGGGCCGCTTCGAAGAACTCTTCGAGTTGACTGACAGGCCGTTTTCTGCTATGATAGTCCTGATCCACTTCAGCCGGTTTTCAAAAATCGAAATTGGCGTATCGTTAATTCATCCAGGGAGGAACTTATCATGCGATTTAAAGCAATGCTGCTGTTTGTCTTTCTGCTGGCGCCGCCGGCTGCGGCCCAACTCTACGTGGGTATCGAAACCGGCTCGCCCGAACCGATGTATGTGTCGGACTTGAACGGTTTTCCTAACGTAACATGGGACCCCTTCCACACAATCGACGTCAGCGGCGCTGCGGCACGACCCGACGGTACGATCTATGTCTGTAACGGTGCCTTCACGACCGATCTGTACGAAATCGTACCCGACGGTAATCCGGGCTACCTCTCCACGCTGGATGAGGACATGTCCGGGTTGGCCTTCGGTCGAGGCAGTCTTTACGGCTACTCCAACTATGCCGACCCGAAGGGTATTTACGAAATCGATCCGGCCACCGGCGCGACGGCGCTCGTGCTCGACGTTTATACCGGCACGGGCTTCCGGTTCTTTGCCCTGGGCTATAATCCCGACGATGACCTGTTCTACGGATACACCGAATACGGGGAATCCGGACTGTACTCCATCAATATCGATAACGGTGAGATGATCAAACTCGTCGGCACGATCCCGGCCTCGAACGGGCAGGGACGCGGACTGGCCGTGGGTAACAACACGGTCTTACTCACTGCCACGCGAGGTGACGATGGTATACCGTACTTCGCCTATGACCTGTCGCAAGGGTCAGGCGGTGAATGGGTTGGCTTCGATAACGCATATCCGAATCACCACTCGACGGGTGGGGCGGCCTGGGTAGACGAACCGGATGCGCTCGAGGTTGACACGGCTCAGCTGTCCGCAGCGACGGGGGGCACCATCAATTTTATCCTTCAGGCAGGCGGCAGTTTCGCCGGCCGTAACTATCTACTGCTCGGCACCTTGAGCGGTACCGAACCCGGGACCCTGCTTCCCGGCGGCCTGGTCACCATCCCGCTGAATCGAGACGCGTTGACTGACCTCATCCTGAACAATCTCTCCCGGCCCATTCTCGAAACTTTTCTGGGTACGCTGGACGGTTCAGGGCATGCGGGCGCAAACCTGACGGTTGGACCTCTGCATCCGTGGTGGATCGGAAAAACATTACACTTTGCCTATGCCACAACCAACCCCTGGGATTTCGCGTCCAATGCGGTTGCCGTGGAGATAACGGAGTAAACGCAGTAACTTACAAATAAACAAGGAGTTGTTGTTTTTCCGTAAGTGTCCATATATTCCACAAAATAATGGACTGGAATTCTGCTACCAGTCGCTGTTCGACCAGCCAGGCGTCGGATTCTCAAAAAAGACCCAGATTTCACCACCATCAGGTAGACGTCCATAGGAGACATCAGTCGTCTGTGGGCCAAAAACCACTTCGTCAATCGGAGTCAAATCCGAATCATACAGACCAATCTCCTCACCATCCTTTGAAAGCTTGAGTGTCATATGGAGCGGTCCCTCCTCAGGTTCATCATCAGCCCAGAGTAATAGGAAGCCTCCTGCAGTAATGCTCGTATCGGGGAACTGCCATGTCGCCGGACTGGTGAGGTCATCGGTCATGTACATCCCTGCGAGATTGATTACTTCGCCACTCGAGTTGTATAGTTCCACCCAATCATCATAGTCTCCAAATTCGTCCGGTATTGTCGTGTCGTTGTCTGCCATGAATTCGTTGATAAATAGAAACTGAGGTACGGATTCCAGGACAGCAAAATCGAATGTTTCGATGTCGATAATGTCATCAGGAAACGTACCTGCCAGCACGCCATAGGTATACGTACCATACGGTGCATTATCCGGAATGATGTGCTCGGCATTCCCGGCAACCTGCTGCTCAGGCTGAAGTGTAACCTGAATCGGACCAATCAAGGGATTACCGGGATAGAGAAGTCCTGAGGGTAAACTTACTCCTGTCCATATCTGGAATGTTTGTGGTTCAGTCGTATTGTTTTTTGCTGTTGCCTCAAACCGCAGGGTATCACCTTGTTCAAGGGCCGTTTCCTCTGGCTTCACAGTGATATCGATATCGGGACCAGGCAGGTTTTGTCCGCCCGGGGTCGGTACTTCCATGAACTGCCAGTGCTCATCACCATCCGGATAGCGTCCATAAGAGATATCAGTAGACTGAGATCCAAATACTACCATGTCGATCGGCGTGAGATCACTGTCGAACAGACCGATCTTTT
>Ga0255052_10001104_pt1 | contig 20658 bp, 17 predicted proteins | sample JV7_2_21_MG_FD_188632 | JGI IMG/M metagenome (GOLD analysis project Ga0255052, IMG submission 188632) | Seawater microbial communities from Jervis Inlet, British Columbia, Canada - JV7_2_21 | ecosystem: Environmental > Aquatic > Marine > Inlet | place: Canada: British Columbia | collected... | reverse complement strand
GCGTGGATAGGAGTATATGGCGGCAAATTGTTTACGCTGTGCTTCCAGGTCGTAGCGATCGATCAGGTCTTCAATTCGATGTCGCCGGTCGGCGCGTGGATAGGAGTATATGTCGGCAATGAACCTGAGGTTCTCCTGCACGGTCAGGTCGCCGTACAGTGAGAATTTCTGCGTCATGTAGCCGATGTGTGGCTTCAGCTTGTTTGCGTCTCCGGGCACTTCGTGTCCGAGCACGCGGGCACCGCCTTCTGTTGGCGTCAGCAAGCCGCACAGCATTCTGATCGCCGTGGTTTTGCCGGAGCCATTCGGGCCCAGAAAGCCATAGACCAGCGATCGAGGGACGTCGAGATCAAGATGATCGACCGCCACCAGGTCGCCGAAGCGTTTCGTCAGTCCGGTTGCCTGAATGGCGAATTCCGATGAATCAGTCACTGCCGTCTTCCAGTAGAAGCTCCACTTCGACCGGAACCCCGTCAGGCAATCGCTCGTCGGCATCCACAATGTCGACTTTTGCGGCGAAGCTCAGGCGGCCACGGTCGCGCTCGGTGAGAGCGAAGTAGGGCGTAAAAGCAGACTCGCTTGCCACCCATCGAACCCGCCCGGAGAGTACTCTGTCCAGGCCATCAACATGCACACGTGCTTCCGTGCCAGGCTTAACCTGGACCCGTAACGATTCCGGAACGTATACGCGCGCATAAACCTGGTTCCCGGATAACAACACTGCCATTGGCTGGCCCGGTCCCGGCCGTTCACCGGGCTCGAACAGCAAAGAATCGATTACGCCGTCTGTTGGTGCCAGCGTGGCGTGTCGCTCCAGGTCGATCTGCAGCGACTGAATTCTTGCCTCCGCTTGTCGTACGCCTTCTTCCGCCTGGCGTAGTTCTTCTGGCGTTGTCCCTGTCAGCAGTTCATCCAGTCTAGCTTCAAGGCTTTCAAGGTTCGCGTGTGCGGCGTCTCTGGCGACCTGGGCCCTGTCACGTAGCGCAGGGGCCGCTAAGTTGCGCGCAAAGACTTCTTCCGCACGGGCCAGGTCAGTCTCCCGAAATACCAATTCCTTCTCCGCTCCTCGTACGCTGGCCTGCACGGCAAGAATTTGTTCACGTCGGGGACCGCGTACCAACTCGTCGTGTCTTGCACGCGTTTGCTGCAACACGGCATTGGCCTCTTGAATGCGAGACAGAACGCGGGCAGTGTCCTGCTGAATGACGACCTGCCCCATTGAGACCGCCTGGCCTTCTGTCACGGCGCGCTCGACAATTGGTTCAGAAACCTCCGCAGTCAGCTCGATTCGATCTGACTCGAGCTGACCGACCAATCGATTGTCGTCACCTCCGTTGTCGCATCCAGCCAAAAAACCGGCTCCAATCATCGCAATTGCGCAGAGCTGTTTATTTCGTTTCATGATTCTTGTTTCCTGATCGAACTCAAGACGAGTTCAAAGTGTCCTTCGATCAATCGATCTGTATCGAGACTGTCGTGCTGTTCAAAAAGAATTTTCCACAGCATGGAAAAGACAACCGGTGCCGCAAGGATGTGTGGAAAGTCATCCAGCGCCGATTCGCGAAAATCTCCATCTTCAACGCCTTTCCTGACGACCGTTCGCAACGCCGCCAATCCTTTGGAAACGACGTTCTCCCAATACCAGGCAACCAGGTCCGGATGCTTGGGCCCCTCCGAGATCAGTAATCGTGCAAGAATCCTGGCCGGGGAATTAGGTACTGATTTTGCGAACTGCAAAAAAGGTCCGCGAAGAAATTCTTCTGCAGAAAGCTCTGTTGTCTCGACAGTTTTTGTAAGTGCGTCGATTTTTGGCGAGATAAAACTGCGGATCACCGCTTTGAACAAGTCTTCTTTCGTTTTGAAATAGAGATAGAGAAGCCCCTTGCTCACACCGGCACGTTTGGCGACATCCTCGACTTTCGTTGCTGCGAAACCCTTTTCGGCAAAGGCCTCCATTGCGGCTTCAGTGATCTCTGCCGGCCGGTCTTCCTTGCGTCGCTGAAATCGTGGTTTTCCCATGAATATGTGCCGCTACTGACCTGTGAGTCAGTTATTCTATCTAATGACCGGCGGGTCAGCAACAATTAGTTGCTGAACTGAGACCTCTGTCAACACTCACTTTCGCGGAAATCAATCGAAGCTCGCGGGGGTCCCGAACAGGCCCGGAGATGTTAGGCTTCCGCCATGTTTACCTACATTGACCCAACAGTCCGTGAGCGCCTGATTGCGCAGGAAAATCTGATTCGAATTGATTCAGACGGGCAGAAAACAGACCCGAATGCCGCGCCCGATCCGGGTGCGAGGGCGATCAGCATACTGGGCCCAATTCCGCTGCCGCTGGAACGCCATGGCCGGCATTACGAGGTGGAGTGGTATGCGAGTGTGCGACACACAGAGCTCAACAAGGCGACTGAGCTGGCCGACAACCTGCGGGAGCAGGAGGGTCAGCAGTCATTCGCCATTCTTGCCGACTCGATGGCAGTTAACAGCGTGCTCGTTCTGGGAGATCCTGACAGTTGGGAAAATCCCCTGGTCCGTGTTCACTCAAGTTGTCTGACTGGCGATGTTTTCGGTTCGGAGCGTTGCGAGTGTGGGCCGCAATTCATCTCCGCACTGGAACGCATTTCCGGTGATCCGGCTGGCGGCATGATCATCTACATGTCGGGCCACGAAGGCAGGGGCATCGGTCTATGGGCGAAGGCCGCGACTTACCTCCTGCAGGACGCAGGCGAGGATACCTACCAGGCAAACCAGACGCTGGGATTGCCTGAGGATTCGCGCGACTTCAGCGACGCGGCCTCATTGCTGAAATTCTTCATGCGTGGCCGGCCGTTCCGCTTGCTCACCAACAATCCCAAGAAAGTCGGTGACCTCAATGCGAGGGGAATCGGGAACATCACGCGTGTGAAACACGTTTGTGGCGTCGGCGATGCGAATAAACGGTACCTGGAAGCGAAACGCGAGTGGGGTCACAAGCTGGAATCGGGCGATCTGGAATAGGCGGGCCGCCTTCGACTGAAGCGGACGTTCGGATACGAACTATCGGAAGCCAATAACTACGCCGCTGATTGATAGGACAGGTTGGCGTCTACTGTCGCCACAAACGCAGGTTTTCCGGTGATTCGTCCGTATCAGTCCTGAATGGATTGATGTCCAGGCCGCCGCGTCTGTTATAGCGGGCATAGACGGTCAGCGCCTCCGGCGAACAGCGCTCCTTGATATCGAGAAAAATGCGTTCAACACAGGCTTCGTGAAAGTCGTTGTGCTGTCGAAAGGACACGATGTATTCGAGCAATGATGAGCGGTCGATTTTTTGCCCGCTGTAGCGAATCAACACGCTTCCCATATCGGGTTGATTGGTCACCGGGCAATTGCTCCGCAAAACGTGTGAATGAAGTTCCTCGCTCTTGACGTTGCCACCCTCACAACGCAGTAATCCGGCATCGACGAACTCAGACGAAGAGTTCATATCCAGGCCATCGATACACGTTCCCGGCAATTCCGAGATCGAGTTGCCGGTTGAGTCCGCTGCGGTCGTGACTGTGACAGCGACGTCGCTTCCTGCAATGCGTGACAAATCGGTGGCTATTGATGCGGTGATCTCGTCCGCTGATCCGAAACGGCTCATCGCGAAGGAATTCAGATAGAGTTTCAGGGATTTCGATTCGATGATATTGGGCGACGTCGCATCAACAACAAAGGTCGCTGTCGCGACGGCGGGCTTGCCGTCAGCATTCAGCCAGGTGAGTTCCCAGGCGTTCCAGAGGTCTGTGCCGGTAAAGGGCAATTCGGTCCCGATTCCCAAGGTGGCACGGGCATCATTCCGGGCGACCGGAAACAGAAGGTCCGGGGCGTATTTTACGGGATATTCGGTGGCTCTTCCGAGTGGAGATTCGCTCATCTTTCGGTCTGTACTACCTGTTGAGGGCAAGCGCCGTAGTGTAATATATCGACCCTTTTTTGGCTGGTTCCATCAGTTGCTCAAGCTAATTTCCAATGCCCGAGTCTTCGCCCCGAAAGACCTCGGAGTTTGTCATGTCCTGGTCGGTGGTGGCAGGATCCTTGGTGTCAGTGACAAAAAGGACGTGCTGTCAGCCGCGGGCGCAACAGAATATGACTTTGATGGGCGCCGGCTGATCCCGGGCTTTATCGACGGTCATGCGCATGTGACGGGTGGCGGTGGCGAAGCCGGCTTCAGCACCCGCGTGCCGCCGGTCCCGCTGGGTGACTTCACAACCGCCGGTATCACCAGTGTTGTTGGCGTTCTTGGCACGGATGACACCACCCGTGACACAAGATCATTGCTGGCCCAGACCCGTGCACTTCGAGAAGAGGGGCTGGGCGCCTGGTGTCACACCGGTGGCTACCACGTTCCCCCTGTTACGCTGACTGGCAGCGTCCGGGACGATATCGTATTCCTCGATCCGGTTATTGGTGTCGGAGAGCTTGCGATCAGCGATCACCGGTCGAGCCAGCCGACACTGAATGAGCTATTGCGCATCGCCAGCGACGCGCATGTTGCCGGAATGATTGCAGGCAAGGCGGGTATCCTCCATCTTCATCTCGGCGATGGCGATCGTGGCCTCGATCTGATCCGGTGTGCACTTGCAGAAAGTGAGCTTCCGGCGAGGGTATTCAACCCGACCCACGTCAATCGTCGAAAAGCGCTTTTCGATGAGGCCATTGAGCTGGCGCGGGGTGGCTGCACAGTCGATATCACCGCATTTCCGGTCGAGGAAAAGGAAGACGCCTGGGGCGCCGATGTTGCGCTTGGGAAATATCTCGACGCCGGCGCGCCTGCCGATCGAATTACGATCAGTTCTGATGGCGGCGGCTGCTTGCCGGTCTTCAACGAACAAGGTGAAATGCTGCAAATGGATATTGGTCGACCGTTGAGTCTGATCGAAACACTGCGGAACCTGTTAAATAAAGACCATCCGTTGGAGAGTGTTTTGCCAGCGTTTACGAGCAACGTGGCCGACCTATTGCGGTTTGGTGATCGCGGTCGTATTCGCGAACAAGCCGCTGCCGACATGATTGTGCTTGATGCCGATCACAACATCAGCGATGTTATGGTTGCCGGCATCTGGCATGTGCGGGATGGCGAGCAAAAAGTCTTTGGCCAATTTGAATCGCGGAAGTAGAAGAAAAAGAATATGAGTCCGTCCAACAATTCAGGCAGAGAGAATCGCGGTTATATTGTTCCGATCGGTGGTGCCGAGGAAAAATTCCACAATCCGGAAATATTGGACCGTTTCATCGACATTTGTGGTGGAAAGTCATCCCGCATTGCCATCATACCTACTGCCTCCGAACTGGAGGACACCGGGCGTAATTACGAAAAGCTGTTCAGGAAGATTGGCGTCCAACATGCCGAAGTACTCAACATACTGACAAGAGAAGATTGTCAGCAGAGTGAGTTTACTGATTACATTGAAAAGTCTGACGGTGTCTTTATGACCGGCGGCAATCAGCTGCGCCTCTCGACGACACTGGGTGGCACGCCGGTTGCCCAGTTGATTCGTCGGAGAAATGCAGCCGGTATGCATGTTGCCGGCACATCCGCCGGTGCAGCGTTCATGCCCGAACATATGATCGCCGGTGGCAGCGAGGGCAGCACGCCGAGTCCGGACATGGTGACCATGGCTCCCGGCCTCGGTCTGACCAATAATTTCATAATTGATCAGCATTTCCGGGAGAGAGACCGGCTTGGCCGCCTGCTGACAGCGCTGGCCTATAACCCATTTGCCGTAGGCATCGGTCTCGACGAGGACACGGCAGCCTTCATCCGCCCGGGCGATGACCTGGAGGTGGTTGGCAGTGGCGGCATAACGATTATCGATCCCAGCAATCTGAGTTATTCTTCCATGGACCGCGCGGGACGCGGTGAACCGGTCAGCCTGATCGATGTGAAGTTGCACATACTGATTTCAGGCGGACGGTTCGAAATCCAGTCCAGGCAGGCGTTTGCAGAATAAATATCAGAGCGCCACAGAATTTAAAGAGGCACGGCAATGAAAATCCTTAGCACCAACGTCTACGTTGGTCCGAACGTCTACGCACATTTTCCTGTCATCCGGCATGTGCTGGATCTCGAAGCGCTTGAAGAGTGGCCGACCGGCCGGCTTGGCGCAGCGTTTATCGATCCGCTGCTGGAATTCCTGCCGGGGCTGCATGAGCACGGCTGCTCCTACAATGAACCCGGCGGTTTCATTCGCCGCCTGCACGACGATGAGGGAACCTGGCTTGGCCACGTCATGGAGCATATCGCTATCGAACTACAAAACGTTGCCGGTTCACCGGTTACGTATGGACGCACCCGTTCGATCGATGACGCAGAAGGCCAGTACAACATGGTGTTTCAGTATCTCGACGCCGAAGTGGGCAGGGAAGCGAGCCGACTGTCACTTGAACTCATCAACAGCCTCTTGCCCGATGAAGTCAGGCCCGAGGGTGCACCGGCGAATGACTGGGACTTTGCCGAGGAGCGCGACAGTTTTATACGTTACGCACAACGCCGTGCATTCGGCCCGAGTACAGCATCGCTCGTTAAGGCGGCTGAGGAGCGGGATATTCCGTGGATTCGCCTGAATCGCCAGAGTCTCGTGCAATTCGGCCATGGTCGTTACCAGCAGCGCATTCAGGCGACGACGACCAGCGGGACCAGCAATATAGGCGTGGAGCTTGCCTCCGACAAGGAAGAGACCAACAGCATTCTGCGTGATCTCGGCCTGCCAGTGCCGAAGCAACGTCTGGTCAGGAGTTCGAGCGATGCGAAGCGCGCCGCTGATCGCATTGGCTTTCCGGTTGTGTTGAAGCCGCTGTCCGGTAATCACGGGCGCGGTGTGTCCATCAACCTGAAGACGCCGGAAGAAGTTGAAGTAGCATTCGACAAGGCGAGAGAACATGGTCGCAACATAATTGTAGAAGCTTATATTGAGGGCTTCGACCATCGCTTGCTCGTGGTCAACGGCAAATTGGTTGCGGCTGCAAAACGCATGCCAGGTCACGTCGTTGGTGACGCCAAGAGCACGGTCTCAGACCTCGTCGACGTTGTTAACTCCGATCCGAGGCGCGGTGTTGGTCATGAAAAGGTCCTGACGCGTCTTGAACTTGATCACCAGGCCGAAAGGCTCCTGAGCAAACTCGGCTACGATCACGCGTCTGTGCCGAAGAAAGGCGAGATCGTTTTCCTGCGCTCGACGGCAAACCTGTCGACCGGTGGGACCGCGATCGACGTCACCGATGTTATTCATCCGGATAACCGCGAGATGGCCGAGCGTACGATCAAAGCAATCGGCCTCGACATTGGAGGCGTCGACTTCCTGACGCAGGACATAACTGAGTCATATCGCGAAACGGGCGGCGGGATCTGTGAAGTCAACGCGGGTCCGGGTTTCCGTATGCACGTGGCGCCAAGTGAAGGCACGCCACGGGACGTTGCCGGGCCGGTAATCGACATGTTGTTTCCGCCGGAAACACCGCGCCGTATCCCGATTGCTGCAGTGACTGGTACCAACGGCAAAACGACAACATCGCGCATGCTCGCGCATATTCTCAAGATGTCGGGAAAAACGGTTGGGCTCACTTCGACAGATGGGGTCTACATCGATGGCCAGCTCAGCGTACCCGGCGACATGACTGGTCCCGTGTCGGCGAAGATGATCCTGCGTGATCCTTCAGTTGATGCGGCAGTTCTCGAGACCGCGCGTGGGGGATTGCTTCGTGGCGGCATGGGCTACCAAAACTGTAACGTTGCTGCTTGCCTGAATGTTTCAGCGGATCACTTAGGGTTGAGCGGTGTAGATACGCTGGATCAACTTGCAGAGATCAAGCGGGTGCCGATTGAGGTCGCAACTGACGCTGCCGTGCTCAACGCGGACGATGTGCACTGCCTGCAGATGGCTGATTACACTGATGCCCAGACAGTTTGCTACATCACGATGAATCCCGGTCACCCGCTGGTGAAGAAACACATTCGTGCCGGTGGTATGGCGTTCGTGCTCGAAGAGGGCATGAACGGTCACATGATCACTATCTATGACAACGAGGGAAATACGCAGCTTCTCTGGACACACCTGATCCCTGCAACGATTGAAGGTCGTGCGATGCACAACGTGCAAAACGCGATGTTTGCTGCGGCGCTTGCCTACAATATGGGCATCGGGCTGGAAGATGTTCGCCACGGCCTGCGCACTTTCGATTCGACCTTCTTCCAGGCGCCGGGACGAATGAATATTTATGATGAGCATGCGTTCAAGGTCATTCTCGACTACGCGCATAACGCGGCAGCCGTCGGTGCAATGTGTAATCTCGTCGATCGTTTCGAGCCGGAAGGGCGGCGTATTGTTGTGCTTGCAGCGCCGGGCGATCGACGTGACGAAGACATCCTTGCGATAGCCGAAACTGCCTCGGGACATTTTGATCACTTCGTTTGCCGTTGCGACGACAACCGGCGCGGTCGTGATCAGGACGAGGTCGCTGTGATGCTCGGGGATAAACTACTTGAATGCGGCGTCGAATCCGATCGCATCGATGTCATTCCCGACGAGCAGGAAGCAACGAGCCGGGCGCTGGAAATGTCAGCGCCGGGGGACCTGCTTCTCGTGCTGGGGGACGACATCAAGCGAAGCTGGAAACAGATCATTTACTTCAATTCGGAAGGCGGGGTCGACAATAGGTCCAAGAAAGCGGCAATGACGATCAAGCTGCCGGACACCGAAGAGTTCTCGTTTGACGGCGATGTAGAAATCATTAGCGATGAGCGAGGTGTTCGCATCGCCCGGGAAGAAGGTGACTGAGAAAAGTAATTGGAATACCTCGACGCAAGACGATTAACGGGACCGAATGTTCTCTGGAACAAGTCCGGCGTCATTCTCGATATCGCATGTACGACCGACGAGGCCGATCTGCTTATTCCTTTTTGCGAGGATAAGATTCGCGACATGCTCGAGGCTGTCGGCTGGGGTGCTGAATCAATCTGCCATATCCGCCTTGCCGGCGGCTTCAGCATCGCGTTCTCGGCGCCGATTGATGCACTTTACGCTGCTTCAGCGGTGCATGAGTGGGTCTGGTCCTGTTGTGATGCAGAATTCGGTGGTGGGGAAGCAGTTGATTTTGAAGAGAAAGTGTCACAAATCAGCGCTGCAATTGTTGAGGAGGTCAATCCGCCGTTGCTCGCATTGCAAGCGGCAGCAATGGAACATGGCGTATCTTTTCTCTGGGACGATGACGAGGTCTCCATAGGACATGGAAGCAGCTCCCAAACCTGGCCCTTTCGCGAGCTACCGGACCCCGCTGATCTCGACTGGTCGCGTTTTCACGATGTGCCGACAGGTATCGTAACCGGGACCAACGGCAAAACAACTACCGCCAGGATTGCAATGCACCTGCTGCAATCCGCTGGCCGGACTGTAGGTTTGAGCTGCACCGACTGGGTGTCGGTAAATGATGAAATCATTGATCGTGATGACTGGTCCGGTCCGGGGGGCGCCAGGTTGGTGTTGCGCCAGGGCGGTGTGGACACGGCAATTCTCGAAACAGCTCGTGGCGGGTTGTTGCGCCGTGGCCTGGGTGTTGAACAGGCTGAAGTTGCGCTCATTACGAACATTGCAGAAGATCACCTCGGCGATTTTGGCTCGCAGAGCCTTCAGGAATTGCTGAATATCAAATGGGTCATCAGTCATGCTGTTGAAGAAACTGGTTACCTGATTTTGAACGCCGATGACGAACTGTTGGTCAGAAAGTCGAAAGAATTCGCTGGCAACATCATCTGGTTCAGTCTGGCCGATTCAAACGCGGTTGTTGCAGAGCACACAAAGAACGGCAGGCTTGCGTTCGTGTATTCGGACGGTGATCTGGTTCGTATCGAAGGTGAAGACAGGAAATTAATCTGTGCGGCGAAAGAAATTCCAATCACGCTGGGTGCGGCCGCTGAACACAACGTTGCCAACGCACTCGGTGCTGCGGCGTTGGCGGAGAAGCTCGGCCTGTCGATTGAAGCGATCGCGAACGGTCTGAAGACAATGTCGCAGGACGCCAATCCGGGGCGGAGCAACCTGTTCGAGATCGATGGCTTCAAGGTGCTCGTTGATTTCGCGCATAACCCCGAAGCGATGCAGGCGTTATTCGCCATGGCAAGCGCGCTTCCGGCAAAACGGCGGGTGCTATGTTTTGGTCAGGCAGGCGATCGAACGGACGAACAGATTCGCGAGCTTGCCCGGAGCGCGTGGTCAATCGGTCTCGATATGGCATTTATCTCGGAACTCGAACACTATCGGCGCGGACGAGAAGCGGGCGAGGTATTTGGCATACTACGTGACGAGTTGATGAAAGCTGGTGCGCGCGACGATCAGATGCGGCACTTTGAAGCAGAGGCCGATTCATTCGACGCGGCACTCGAATGGGCGGAGGAGGGCGACCTTGTGGTCATCCTCGATCTGGGTCGCGTTTCGAATATTCAGGAAAAACTCAAGGCCAGAGTGTAGAAGCCCGTCCGGCAGAATCAGTAGCTACTCGAGGCTCAATACAACGTCCCAGTGTTGCTTGTCGACGGGGAATATGGACAGGCGATTGCCACGTTGATTGAGCCTGAAATCGGCCAGAGCCGGGTGACCCTTCAGTTCTTTGAGTGTTATCGGCCGTTTCATTTTGCGTACGAAAGCAATATCGACAAGAATCCAGCGTGGATTTTCATCGCTGCTCTTCTCGTCAAAGTATTTGGCTCTTGGGTCGAATTGCGTCGGGTCAGGGTAGGGTGCGCTTGCGACCTTTGCGAGGCCCACGACGGCAGGCACTTTGCAGCTCGAGTGATAGAAAAGCACATCATCGCCAATTTTCATATCGTCGCGCATCATATTGCGCGCCTGGTAGTTGCGAATCCCATCCCAGGGCTCCGTCCCATCGCGCTCGAGATCGTCGATGCTGTAGGCATCGGGTTCAGATTTCATCAGCCAGTATGCCACTGCAAGTCCCTCGAATTCACTGTTTAGGACGGGGCCTGAGTCTAGCATGTGATCCGATTTCGGACGGCCGGCATCTTTGGCAATAAAGCTGGATGTCAATGATCTGACGTGTGTTAGTATGCCGCCGAAAACAGTCGCCTCAGGGCGCAAGAACAGAATCGAAATTACGTCTCCGAACCCTGACGGGGAGGTCAGTTGTGGGAACCATGCTTGCTAATATCTTCGGCTCATCTCCAGTGGTGCCGCTCGAAAAGCATGTCGGCATCGCCTTCAAATGCGTAAAAGAGCTGAATGGTTTTTTCGCCGCCGCGGTCGCGGAAGATTGGGATAAGGCGGCCAAAGCGCGCGACCGAATCATTCAATTCGAACACGATGCCGATGATCTTAAGAAAGAGATCCGGCTGCGTTTGCCGAAAAGCCTGTTCATGCCGGTCCCACGGGAAGACTTGTTAGAGCTTCTCCTCGTGCAGGACATGATGGCCAATCGAACAAAGGATGTTTCCGGCATCGTCTTTGGTCGAAGGATGGTCATTCCGTCGGCTATTGCAGATGAGTTTCTCGAATTCGTGCGAAGAAATGTCGATGCAGCGAAGCAGGCACGAAAAAGTGTCCGTGAGCTGGACGAGCTCTTTACCAGTGGATTTCGCGGTGCTGAGGTCTCTCTGGTCGAGTTATTAATTGAGGAGCTGGATCAGATCGAAACGGACACGGATGATCGGCAGGCAGCGTTGCGCGGGTCGCTCTTCGAACTTGAAAAGGATCTTGATCCGGTCAACGTGATGTTTCTCTACCAGGTGATCGAGTTGACAGGCGAAGTTGCCGATATGGCGGAACGTGTCGGTCGTCGCCTCGAGCTTTTACTCTCGCACTAATTAAGAACAACCAGCAGTCGGGGACGCTTTAATGGATGGAGAGTTAGTCTACATCGGCCTTGCGGCCGTATTCGGGATATTCATGGCATGGGGTATCGGTGCCAATGACGTCGCGAATGCGATGGCAACATCGGTCGGTTCCAAGGCATTGACGATCAAGCAGGCGATTCTCGTCGCGGCTATTTTTGAGTTTCTCGGGGCGGTACTGGCCGGTGGCGAGGTCACATCGACAATTCGCAAGGGCATTGTCGATGCCGAACTTCTGAGTGGTTCACCTGAATTGCTCATCTACGGCATGCTGGCTTCTCTGCTCGCAGCAGGTACCTGGTTGTTTATCGCTTCAAGAAAGGGCTGGCCAGTGTCGACAACGCACTCAATTGTCGGTGCGATCGTCGGTTTTGCTGCAGTTGGCATCGGCATTGATGCGGTTCAGTGGGGCGAGGTGGGCAGAATCGTGTTGAGCTGGGTTGTGTCGCCGCTAACAGCCGGCTTTATTGCCTACCTTATTTATCGCAGTGTGCAAAAGCTGATCCTGAGCCACGACGATCCGTTGGCGCAGGCCAAGCGTTATGTGCCTGTGTACATTTTCCTGGCGGCCTTCACGATCACGCTGGTCACAATTCTCAAGGGACTCAAGCACGTCCATATCGACCTCACCCTGACAACGAGTTACTTGCTCGCAACAGGAATCGCAATTCTCATCGCCGTGATTGGCACGGTGTTCATTCAAAGAATTCAACCGGATCCAAAAGTCGAGAAGAAGCACCATTTTTACACGGTGGAACGCGTCTTCGCTGTATTGATGGTGGTTACCGCCTGTGGCATGGCATTCGCACACGGATCAAATGACGTCGCCAACGCTATCGGACCGCTGGCAGCCGTTATCAGTGTGGCGCACACTGGCATTGTCGGTGCCGAGTCCGCGTTGCCAATCTGGGTGCTGATGATTGGTGGTGCCGGAATCGTTATTGGTCTTGCGACATTCGGCGTCCGTGTCATCGCGACAGTTGGTAAAAAGATTACGCAGCTGACCCCAAGCCGCGGATTTGCAGCAGAGTTGGCGGCGGCGACAACCATTGTCATTGCATCCGGCACCGGGATTCCGATCTCAACCACTCATACGCTGGTCGGTGCTGTGTTGGGCGTTGGGCTGGCGCGTGGAATCGAGGCAATCGACCTCCGAGTCGTCGGGCGAATATTCGTTTCATGGGTCGTCACGATTCCCGCAGGCGCATTCCTTGCGATCGTCTTCTTCTTTATATTCAGAACAGTGCTTCCGTGATCCGGGAATCGGCCAACTGGTAACTCACGATAAAGAGGTTAAGCTCGTTGTCTGATCAAGGCAGCGTTGCTATCAGTCGTGCAACCCGGCGGTATGCACTCGCAATGATCGCGGCCGTCTACGTATTCAATTTCATCGATCGACAAATACTCGCTATTCTTCTTCCCGCGATTAAGCTGGAATTCGGCGTTGACGATTGGGTGTTGGGTTTTCTCGCTGGATCGGCGTTCGCGCTTTTTTATGCGACGCTCGGTGTGCCGATCGCGTTGCTCGCGGACAGGTGGAACCGGCGCAACCTCATCGCGATCTCTCTCGCGCTGTGGAGTGCGATGACCGCCTGGTCAGGTGTTGCCGCCAACGTCTTTCAACTTACGTTGGCGCGAATTGGCGTTGGTGTCGGCGAAGCGGGGTATGCACCGCCAGCACATTCAATGATTGCCGACTACTACCCACCGGAGCAACGCTCCACAGCAATGGGTATTTTTACGCTCGGCATTTCGCTTGGGATCATGATCGCGTACCTGGGCGGCGGTTGGATAGCGCAAAACATCGGCTGGCGTTCGGCGTTTCTTATCGTCGGCATACCAGGGCTCATGCTCGCCCTGATTTTCAGGCTCACTGTCACCGAACCACCACGTGGTCTGTCAGACGGCAAGGTCGATGCTGGTGAGAGGTATCATGTACTTGCTGTGGCGAAATTCTTGCTGCGGCGGAAATCTTTTGTTCACCTGTCATTGGGCGCCGGTCTATCGTCTTTCAATGCGTACGCAGTCTTGAGCTTCTTTCCGAGCTTTCTCGAGCGAAGCCACGGCATGAATCTGCAACAGATTGGCATGTACCTCGGCGTTATTATTGGCGTGTCAACAGGAATCGGTTTTGTTGGCGGCGGCTATTTCGCCGATAGAATTGGATCCAAAAACAAGCGACGTTCATTGCGGGCGGTTGCCGCTGCACTAATGCTCGGCTGGGTATTTGTGTTCCCGCTTTATCTGCTCTCAAATCCCTACCTGGTAATCGGGCTTTTCTTTTTGCCATCGGTCCTGACGAATTGCTATTTACCGACAACATTTGCGCAAACCCAAAGCCTTGTCGGTATTCGCATGCGTTCCGTCGCGTCGGCTATTTTATTGTTTGTTATCAACATCATAGGCCTCGGCCTCGGGCCCCAGGCCGCAGGAATTCTCAGCGATTACCTGACCGCGACGCAGGGCGTGGATTCGCTGCGATACAGTCTGTTGATCATTGGCGTGATCACTGGCCCGTGGACGGCCTGGCACTTCTATGTAGCCGGTCGACACATTGATGCTGATCTTGCCCGGGTCGACGAACAGTAATTCTGTTTAGTGTCTAGGCAGGCGCACGATGAATAATCCGCGCCGTCGACGTGGCTTTTACCAGCAACGTGCCCTCGTCGCCATACAGCTCAGCTTCCAGAAAGCTGATGGTTTTGCCCATTCTGACCACCCAGCCGCGCCCTACTATTTTCCCTGGACGCGCAATCTCCAGGTAGCTGACTTTGATCTCCAGCGTTGCCACGACGGCAAATGCTTTGATCGTTCCGAACACGGCGTGTGCCATCGCTGCGTCCAGCATGCCAGCGAGAAAACCGCCCTGAATGATATCGCCGGAATGACAATGGGACTCGTTGGCGGTGTAATGCATTTCAACTACACCCGTACTCTCGTCGAATGATGCGACCTTCCCGCCCAGCAATTTCAACGCAGGTGGCGCGTGTGCATTCATCTTGTCGACGAATTCGTCGCCGCTCATCTTAAGAAGTGCGCCGCAATCAAACAGCCCTCATGTAGAAATCAAAATCTACATTGCTTACAACATTATGAAACTTTCGGGATTCGTCCCGACGATGAGTCGCATAAATTTTGCAGTACTCTTCCCCTAGATATTGCGGAAGGATCTTGCTCCGTGAAAAATTATCGATGGCGTAATCCCAACGATTCGGTATTTTCCTCTTCAGTGTTATGACTTCACCTTCCTCGACCATTCGGCCGGGGTCGCACTTGTTCTTCAGACCGTAATGAACACCTGCCAGGATCGCCGCGGTCACAAGGTATGGGTTGGCATCAGCGCCCGACGTGCGATGTTCGAAACGCAGGTTCTTCTCGTCGGATACAGGTATTCGCAGAGCGACATTTCGATGATTCGCGCCCCAGTTAGGCTCAACCGGTGCAAACATCTCGGGACGAAGCCGGCGGTACGAGTTGGCATTCGGTGCAAAGATTGCTGTGCTTTCCGCCATCGTCTTAACCAGACCGCCGACCGCGTGGCGCAGCCGCGCCGAAAATGGAGGTGATGCCATCTTCTCTTTTCCGTGTGAAAAGTAATTCTCGCCATTCTTGTCGACCAAGCTCATATGCACGTGCAAACCGGACCCTGCATCCTCTTCAAATGGCTTGGCCATAAAGCAGGCAACAAACCCATGTTGTCTTGCGACGGCCTTGATCGCTCGTTTCAGGAGCACGCCATGATCGCAGGCCAGCACCGGATCATTGACATGGTGCAAATTGATTTCGAATTGGCCGGGCGCGAATTCAGATGTCGTTGTGCCAGCCGGGATGTTCTGTGCCTCACAAACGTCGTTCAGGTCGTTGAGGAAATTCTCGATATCCCAAAGATCGTCCGGACTATAAACCTGGGGTCCTGGTTGCGGCCGGCCGATGCCCGGTACCTTCGATACGCGAGCGGTTGGCCGGTCCGCTTTCGCATCAAGCAAATAGAACTCGAGCTCTGTCGCCATGACGATTTTCAGGCCCATCTTCCTGACCGGTCCGGCTGCTCGTTCCAGAACGTGCCGCGGGTCGGCGAAAAACGGTTTTCCGTCACGGGTAGAGAAGCGAAACAAGGCCTGCGCACTTGGCTTTTGCGCCCATGGAACCGGGGCCAGGCTTCCGGGTACGATGGTTGCATTGATGTCCGGATCTCCATCTCTATCCGACCATGGAATGTTGCCAACCACGTCGCCCAGGGTGTCGATGAGCACGGTACCGCCGGGCATGCAGAAACCGTCTTTAAAGGTCTTGGCGAATTCATTCCTGCGAATCCGCTTGCCTCGCAGCACCCCGGCGAGATCCGCGAGAAGCAGCTCCATGACGCCCGTATTCGGGTGTTTTCTCAGAAAATTCCTCAGTTCAGCGTCTGGTTTGCTGATCTGTTTGCCGGCCATGTTCTTAATCCATCATTGGGTCGGCGACTATTAGGCATGAAATTCTGATCGGGTGCCAGACCGCATTACGGTTATCCCTTACAGTCGGAAGCCTCGCCTTCTGCTTTGATGGGCGTCATAATATGAAATCAGGCGCCATAATATGATCCAGACACCATGACCGAGACCCGTCCACCGCAAGGTGCACAAGCGGCGCTCCGAGCTGTCCGACTGCTGAAATTATTTACGAACGAGCGGCCTGAAATGTCGCTCGCCGAGCTCTCTCGTGCGTCCGGACTGAACAAGACAACGACCCACCGACTGTTGCGCGCCCTGCAGAGTGAGGCTCTGATCGACAGAAATCCGGCCACAAGCACATACAGCCTCGGGGCCGGACTGATGGCGCTTGGTGTGCAGGCACTGGCAAGTAGTGATCTGCGCCGGCGGGTTCGACCGGTCTTACGATCCCTCGCCCGCGAAACCGGTGAGACGGCGACGCTTGAGGTTCCGTTTGAAGACAGCATGCTGATTCTCGATGAAGTTTCCGGCAGCCACGTTCTCGGCTCTGCAGGCAACATAGGCACGCGCTGGCCAATTCACGCGACATCAACCGGGAAAGTCTGGCTGGCATTTGACGATTCCGGCATCGACCGGCTGGACCAGAAGCTGAAACCGCTGACATCCAATACGGTCGTGCAGAAAGATGATTTCCAACCACAGCTCGCGGAGATCCGGCGCCGCGGCTACGCCATCACAATTGATGAACTCGAAGACGGTTTCACTGCGGTTGCTACGATTATTCGCGGTGTACTCGGAGATGTTCAGGGCGCGCTGTCGATTGGTGGTCCGACACAACGCCTGACTGCCTCGCGTCGTGCAGAGCTTGGCAACTCTCTTTGCCGTGCAGCGCAAAGGCTCAACCCTGAATTTTGAGCCGGTCCCGATTGATGTCGGGCCAGGCATTCGATTCAGAAAGTCACACAACACTGACCGGATCGCATTGCAGTCCAGGAAGCCCCGGCGCTCGCGGCGAACGATGTGACGCGCTCGTATACAGGGCAGCGATGAGTCGAGTATATTAGCCGCCTCAAAACGATACTGGAGGTACGGGCCTTGGCGAAATATCAGGGCCTCGTATGAGTAGCAAACCACTGATTGGCCTGCCGGCAGACCGACGAGTGCTGGAACCCCATCCATTTCACGTGGTGGGAGAGAAGTACATCACTGCGATCAGGGATGGCGCCGACGCATTGCCATTCCTCGTCCCTGCACTGGGGGATACCCTCGATGCCGACGCCATATTGTCACGCGTTGACGGAATTCTGTTGACGGGAAGCCCCTCCAATATCGAGCCACATCATTATGATGGCGAACCCAGCCGGCCGGGTACGATGCATGACCCACATCGCGATGAAACAACGTTTCAGCTTATCAATCGTGCGCTTGAGATCGGTGTTCCGCTGTTTGCGATCTGTCGTGGCTATCAGGAACTGAATGTTGTACTCGGCGGCAGCCTCCATCAACATGTTCACGAGCAGCCCGGATATAACCGCCACAAAGAAGACCCCGATGACCCGCTGGATGTGCAATACGGACCGTTGCATGCGGTTCATCTTGTCGAGGGCGGGCTCCTGAACGGACTTGCTGACGAGGACACTGTGATGGTTAATTCGCTTCATTCGCAAGGGGTAGCTCGATTGGCTGACGGCGTGACGGTGGAAGCCGTGGCGGATGACGGGCTTGTCGAAGGTTTCCAGGTGGACGGCGCAAAAGGTTTCGCGCTCGCTGTGCAATGGCATCCGGAATGGAAGGTCACTGAAGACGAGTTTTCCATGAAAATTTTTAAATTATTTGGTGACGCGTGTCGCGAGTACGCCAGCCGGAAGCAGGTGTAACGTGAGTGACGAAGATCCGATTCAATCCTTTTTGACAGAAAACGACATCGAAGATGTCGAGGCATTCGTACCGGACATGGCCGGTGCCGCGCGCGGCAAAGTTGTATCCGCAGATGGATTCGGTAGTGGCGAGCTAAAGCTACCGGAGGGCATATTCGCCCAGACCGTCTCGGGCGACTACGTCAAGGACAAGGAAAACGTTGAAGACAGGGACATGCTGTTAGTGCCAGACTCGTCAACGTTCCGACCGGTTCCCTGGGCTTCCGATCCGACCGCATCAGTATTTCTTGATTGCTATCGTCGAGATGGCTCAGCAGTCGAAACTTCACCACGCCAGGTATTGCGGAACGTACTGCAACTATACGAAGCGAAAGGATGGAATCCCGTCGTTGCGCCGGAAGTCGAGTTCTATCTGATGAACCCGCATTCGGATGCCAACGAAGAGGTTGAGCCACCCGAAGGCAGGCTTGGTTGGACGGAAACGGGTAAGCAGCCATACAGCATCGACTCAATGAACGATTTTGATCCGTTCATCAACGATGTCTACGCTTATTGTGAAGCGCAGAAAATTCAAATAGATACGATTTCGCAGGAAATGGGTCCCGCTCAGTTCGAACTTAATTTTCTGCACGGCAACGCCATCGATCTGGCCGACCAGGTTCTCCTGTTCAAGCGCACACTGCGCGAGGCAGCAATTGCCCACCAGATGATGGCGACGTTTCTGGCCAGACCGATTTCGGACGAAGCCGGCAGCGCACTGCATATTCATCAAAGCGTTGTCAACAAGGATGGTCAGAACATTTTTTCCAAAGACGACGGCAGCGCTTCCGAGTTGTTCATGTCCTACATCGGTGGCCTGCAAAAATACATGCCCGAGGCGTTACTGATATTTGCGCCGTATCCCAATTCCTATCGGCGCTTCCTGAGTTACTGGGCATCGCCAGTCAATCTCGGCTGGGCGGTGGATAACCGAACTGTCGGTCTCCGTGTACCGGATTCCGGGCCGAAAGCGCGACGCGTCGAAAACCGGCTTGCCGGCTCTGACGTAAATCCCTATCTTGCGATTGCCGCAACACTTGCCTGTGGTTACCTGGGCATGATGGAGGGTCTGAAGCCTGATGATCCCATTGAAGGCAGCGCGTACGATCTGCCGTTCAGTCTGCACCGTTTTCTATACGAAGCAATCGATGCGTTCGAAGACAGCGCTGCAATGCGATCGACGCTCGGGGACGCGTTCATCAATCTCTATAGCGCAGTCAAGAAAATGGAGTGTCACGAATTCCAGGGAATCGTCACGCCTTGGGAGCGTGAAGTCCTCATGTTTAACGTTTAGTAGCTGAAAGGCTTCCTGCGGCACGAAACGGCGTTATCTGATCAATTTGCCAATGCGCGATGCGGAAGTCTGCGCCAACGATCTATCCGCACCGTCTCTTCGATTAAGGCAAGTGGTCGTGGGCCCAATATGGTTTTGATTCACTCCACTAAAGATCACAAATTCGCAGGGAGCGAATTTGGACGCCCGAAGGGCGCCTTCACGGAGTGAAGGTCTCAACCATGGACGGTTGAGATCAATCCGCACCGTATCTTCGATTAAGGCTAGTGGTCGTGGGCCTCATACGATTTTGATTCACTCCACTAAAGATCAATCCGCACCAGCCATCAACCGGCTACAGGCAGATTAGGCGGATTGGGGGGTGACCTTCTGAATCTTCTCAGCTAGCATCAGCGCCATTGACTTGTGGCCAGCCGGCCACTTCGGGGATACCAATGGCAATCGTGGAAAAACGCTCGCGGTCAGAGTGGCAGGAACTTGACCGTCAACATTATCTTCATCCGTTCACCGATCATAAAGATCTCGGAGAAAAGAAAAGCCGCATTATCACACGTGCTGATGGCGTCTATATCTATGATGCGGACGACAACAAGATCCTCGACGGCATGTCCGGACTATGGTGCGTAAACGCGGGTTATGGTCGTGACGAACTTGTAGAGGCCGCGACGAAACAACTACACGAGCTGCCTTACTACAACAGTTTCTTTCAGTGCGCGCATCCGCCTTCGATCGAGCTGTCACGAATTCTCGGTGAAGTAACGAAGCCGCACTTCAATCGTGTTTTCTACACGGGCTCCGGATCGGAATCCATCGATACGATGATTCGAATGGTATGGCGTTATTGGGACCTCTTGGATCAACCGGATCGCAAACTGATCATTGGCCGAGAGAACGCCTATCACGGATCAACTGTCGCCGGCGCAAGCCTTGGTGGCATGACGCCGATGCACAATCAGGGCGGAAACCTCGGGAATATCGATCACATTGATCAGCCGTACTGGTTTGGCAGCGATCGGTCGATGTCGCAAGACGAGTTCGGCGTGCACGCGGCCGGAGCGCTGGCCCGAAAAATCGAGGAAGTGGGTGCCGACAAAATTGCGGCATTCGTTGGTGAGCCGATCCAGGGAGCTGGTGGCGTCATCATTCCGCCTG
>Ga0255052_10001103_pt1 | contig 20707 bp, 15 predicted proteins | sample JV7_2_21_MG_FD_188632 | JGI IMG/M metagenome (GOLD analysis project Ga0255052, IMG submission 188632) | Seawater microbial communities from Jervis Inlet, British Columbia, Canada - JV7_2_21 | ecosystem: Environmental > Aquatic > Marine > Inlet | place: Canada: British Columbia | collected... | reverse complement strand
AGTAGTCATTTTCATTGCGCTGTCCTCGGTGAGGGTCTAATTTGGTGGTCGGCTAAAATAAGCCAACCGCTTTTTTCTTGTAGTACCAGTTGAGGGGTATTGGTGATACCAACCGGGGTATGAGTCCATGAATCTATGCCTTGAGCCACGGTTTTGTCATCCCGCGGTTTAATCGCGGGATCCAGGAACGCACCAATTTTTAACAGCTGGATACCGCGGTCAAGCCGCGGTATGACAGAAAGGTATGGCAGTGGTTAGATCATGTCGTGGATCAGGCTGGCGAGCTTCCTGATGCCGGGTTCGATCTGGCGCGCACTGATCGACGAATAGCCGAGACGAATGAAATTTAGTGGTGGTTTCTCCTGCATGAAATAGATGTCGCCGGATTCGATCAGGATGCCGGCCGCGCGCGCACTTTCCTTAAGCTTACGCGTATCGAGTTTAGCGGGCCCTTCGACCCAATAGGAGGTGCCGCCAAACGACGGGATGCGTGACGACTCCGGCAGATGTCGATTGAGTGCTTTGCCCATGACCTGCCAACGTTCCTTGTAAGTTTGGCTGAGACGGTGAATCAGTGAATCGTGGTGACCCATCGACAGGAACAGGGCCACGATACGCTGATTGTTGGTCGGTGGATGACGCACCATCAAACGGCGTAATGCGCGCGCCTCCCGGATCAAGGCCTTCGGCGCGACCATGTAACCCAGGCGCAGCCCGGGCGCCAGCGTCTTCGACAGGCTGCCGACATAAATGACCCGCTCGCTGCCATCGAGGCTTTTTAACGCCGGGGTCGGCTCGCCGACAAAATTGATTTCGCTTTCGTAATCGTCCTCGATGATCAGAAAATCATGCTGCTCGGCCTGCTTGAGTAAAATCTCGCGGCGTTCCAGCGGCATCGTCACCGTGGTCGGCGACTGGTGGCTCGGGGTGACGTAGACAAATTCGCAGGAATTCAGTTCCTTACTTGGAACAACACCGTGCTCATCGACCGAAAGTGGTACCACCTGCGGGGATTTCAGCTCGAAGATATTGCGCGCGTCGGGATAGCCCGGGTTTTCGATGCCGACGCGGGTGCCTTTCTGGATCAGCAGGTCGGCGAGTATATACAATGCCTGCTGCGCGCCCATCGTGATCAGGATCTCATCGCGAGCGGCCCAGACGCCGCGGCGGGGCAGGATGCGTGCCTGGATCTGTTCGATCAGCAACGGATCATCGGTATCGATCGCATCGGGCGTGACATCCTGAATGTCGCTGACACTGAGCGCCTGGCGGCAGCACTCACGCCAGTCCGCGACCGGAAACAGGTCCGGGTCGAGTTGCCCGAACAGGAACGGGTAGGGGTACTTTTTCCAGTCCACGGGTTTCACGATATTACGCTGCTGCGAAGGATGGAACTTGATGTGCCGATTCCAGTCCGGTGGTTTGTGTTCGCCCTCGAATTTGAGTGGTTCCACTCTCACACGTCCGTCCAGAATGGTTTTATCAATGTAATAGCCGCTGCGCTCGCGCGCGACCAGGTAACCCTCGTCGATCAATTGCTGGTAGGCGAGCACCACGGTATTGCGCGCGATACCGAGATGGCGCGCGAGTTCCCGCGACGACGGCAGCGCTATCTCGAGCGGCAGCTTGTCATCCAGGATCGCGCTGACAATCATCTCGCGCAGCTGGCGCTGGTAACTGATTTTACGGTCCTTGCAGATGCGAAATAACTGATTCCACATCATGTGATCGCTTCGGTTTAGCATCGATTTTTAAATTGGTCTATACAATTGGCATAATCTGGCTCTATTGTAACTTGTTCGATAGGATTTAGCCTCTGTTTCCCTTAACCTGTTGTGCAGTTAGCCCTTTTCGCGGAGAGTGCGATGAAACCAGAAAACATCAATGAAATTGTCGGTAGCGACAGGAATCACCTGTGGCATCACCTCGTGCAGCACAAACCCTGGCAGTCGACCGATCCCATGGTCATTGTCGAAGGCAAGGGTCTACGCGTAAAAGATCAGAACGGGCGCGAGTACCTGGACGCAGTTTCCGGTGGTGTGTGGACCGTCAATGTCGGCTATGGACGTGAAGAAATCGCCGATGCGGTACGTGATCAGATCGTAAAAATGTGTTACTTCGCAAATTCCGCAGGTAATATTCCCGGTGCCCAGTTTGCCGAAAAACTGATCGACAAGATGCCGGGATTGAGCCGCGTCTATTACGCTAATTCCGGTTCGGAAGCCAACGAGAAGGGTTTCAAGCTGGTACGCCAGCTCGCCGCAATGAAGAACGACGGCAAGAAACACAAGATTATCTACCGTGACCGCGACTATCACGGCACCACGATCACTACCTTAAGCGCGGGCGGTCAGGCGCAACGAAAAGACCAGTATGGTCCTTTCACCCCGGGTTTCGTAGAAATACCGCATTGCCTGGCTTACCGCGACCCACGCGGCGGCGATCCCGACTACGGCGTCCAGGCGGCGAAGGACCTGGAAAAAGTGATTCTCGCCGAAGACCCCGATACGGTCGGTTCGGTTTGCCTCGAACCCATCACCGCCGGTGGCGGCGTCATCGTGCCGCCCGAAGGTTACTGGGAAACCGTGCAGGAAATCTGTACCAGGTATGGCGTGCTGATTCATATCGACGAGGTTGTCTGCGGTATGGGCCGGACCGGCAAGTGGTTCGGTTACCAGCACTATGGCGTCAAGCCGGACATGGTCACCATGGCCAAGGGTGTCGCCAGTGGTTACGCGGCGATTTCGGTGCTGGCAACAACCGAGGACCTGTTCAACGAATTCCTCGCCGAGCCGAGCGATCAAATGCATTACTTCCGCGATATCAGCACTTTCGGTGGTTGTGCCGGAGGACCTGCGGCGGCACTCGCCAACATGAACATCATCGAGCGTGAAAACCTGCTCGATAACGTCAACCAGATGGGTGACTACCTGATGGATGGTTTGAACGAACTGATGGACAAGCACGAAATGATCGGCGAAGTGCGCGGCAAGGGCCTGTTTGTCGGTGCCGAACTGGTTAAAGATCGCAACACGCGCGAACCGGTTGACGAATCGGTGGCTGCCGCGGTGGTTGGAGACTGTCTCAAGCAGGGCGTCATGATTGGTCGTACCAATCGCAGCCTGCCCAAGTACAACAACACGCTTTGCCTGAGCCCGGCGCTGATATGTACGCGGGATGATATCGATGAAATCGTGACCGCAATCGATGTCGCACTGGGTAATGTCGCGCAGTAAATCCCGATATCGGCATGTTTAAAATCCATCTGGTGAAGATCACAGGTGTCTTCACCGCAGCGCTGTGCGCGATATTGACGGGCCTGTCCGTCAACGCGGCCGGGCTCAAGCCAACCGAGATCACGGTCGCCTATATCCAGCAGTGGCCGGCGCCCAACCGGTTTGCACAGGCGAAAATGATTTTCGATGAAGCACTCGGGCTCAAGGTTAACTGGGTCGCCCTTGCCGACGGCACCGAAATGACCGCGGCGATGGCATCGGGCGACGTGCAGATTGCCTATGCGCAGGGTCAATTGCCTTTCCTGGTCGGCATAAGCGGTGGAAACGATTTGAGCATGGTCGCTATCGCGGTCAGTTACCCGGAAAATGATAATTGCATCCTGCGCGACGATGTCGGTATTACCCAGGCCAATGCAGTGCAGCTCGCGGGTCGGAAGATTGCAATCCAGCTCGGCAGTATCACCCATTACCGGCTGCTAAAAATTCTGGACCACCTGGGCCTCGACGCAACCGAAGTCAAAATAGTGCCGATGCCCGACGACGCTGCTTCGGCCTATGCGTTAGAACATGGCTACGTAGCGATGGCCTGTGCGTCCGGCAGCGCATTGCGCAGCATGTATGGGTCAGGCAAGCCACTGATGACGGGTGCCGAACTCGAGGCTATCGGTCTCAGGCTGTTCGATATCGTCACGGTGCCAACGAAGTTCGCGACCGAGCACCCCGAAATTGTGCAGGCTTTTATGGACGTCACCGAGGCCTCCAACAAGCACTGGATGAAGCATCCCGAATCGATGCAGGCGGTTATCGCGCGTGCCGCCGGGCTGAACCTGGAGGACAGCAACCTGGTTCTGCAGGATCTTGACTTTCCACTGGCCGAGGAGCAGAAATCGATTGCATGGATGGCTGGCCTGGTACCAACTTATATCAGGGACCTCGCCGAGTTTATGGTCGAGCAGGGCCAGCTCGACAAGTCACTGGATAGCTATGACCGTTTTATCACGACCCGATTTTTACGATAACAGTTCGCTTGATACCCCACGCGTGATTTAGTGTTCGCGACGGAGATTCCCGAATTGCAAATAACCGATGTCGTTGCGAGCCTCGGCGCGAATGATTTTCTGTTCGTCGAATCCGAGCAGGCAACGGGTTTGCTGTCATCAATCGCGGCAACACCGATCGGTGACGACCAGATATTTCTCGACAGCTGGAGTCGGCTCGAGGAAGATCAATACATGGCCGATGGAGGCAAGTATCGCAAACGCCGACACGCAACCTACGCAATCTGGAACGCGGGTGAAAGGGCGCAGTTGATGCCCTACCAGCCGCACTATCAAACCGTTGATTACAATCCGCTGAACGGCGGGGTGGCACGTTACTTCGCGCCGATTCTGGATGACCTGCACCAGAGCATGACACTTGCCGCATTGCTTGAATTTGGCAACCAGGTTTTCAGCCAGCTCTCGGGTAATCACCAATGGCATATCGAGTTGCACCAGTTTCGAATCGAGGCACGCGACGGTCGACTCGGCAAACCAACGCCGGAAGGCGTGCATCGAGACGGGGTTGATTTCGTCATCGTGGTAATGATCAAACGTGTCAACATCGACAGCGGGGCGACGACGATATTCGACACCGATAACAGGCAGATCGGTGAATTCCTGTTACGCCAACCGTTCGATATGGCGCTGGTAAACGATCGCCGCTGCTATCATGGAGTAACCCCGATTACCCAGATCGATTCCGGTTTAGAAGCTTTCCGCGACGTGCTCGTAATTACCTTTAAAAACAGGGAATCGGTGTAAAAAACGTTATTTTGTTTGGCCATAACTGATTTATAATTCGCTGGCTTTCAAGTCGACCAACAGACTAACCGAGGTTTATCGTGGAAAGAGAGGCAATGAATTTTGATGTCGTCATCGTCGGCGCTGGACCGTCGGGGCTGACCATGGGGATCCGCCTGGCGCAACTGGCGCAGGAACAGGAGCGAGAACTCACGATTTGTATCCTCGAAAAGGGTGCCGAAGTTGGTGCGCATATTCTTTCCGGTGCCGTGGTCGAGCCACGCACGCTCACCGAATTAATTCCCGACTGGAAGGAAAAAGGGGCACCATTGAACGTGGCAGTGAAGTCCGACCAGTTCAAGTTCCTGACCGCATCGGGTTCGATTTCGATGCCGACGCCACCGCAGATGCATAATGAAGGTAACTATATTATCAGCCTCGGAAACCTGTGCCGCTGGCTCGCCGAGCAGGCCGAGGAACTGGGCGTGGAGATTTTCCCAGGCTTCGCCGCGGCCGAGGTGCTTTACGATAAAAGCGGTGCGGTACGGGGTGTTGCGACTGGTGATATGGGAATTGGCAAGGATGGTGAACCCAGCGAAAACTTTGAACCCGGGGTTGAATTGATCGGTCGCCAGACGATCTTCGCCGAGGGTTGTCGGGGTTCGCTCAGCGGTGAGTTGATGCAGAAGTTCAACCTGCGTGACGGGGTTGAGCCGCAAACCTACGGCATCGGCATCAAGGAAATCTGGGAAGTCAAACCCGAGGTGCATAACGAGGGTGCGACCCTGCATACCATCGGCTGGCCTCTCAAGTCCGATACCTATGGTGGTTCGTTTCTCTACCATAACGAAAACAACCAGGTTGCGGTTGGATTCGTCATCGGGCTGGATTATCGGAACCCGCATTTGAGTCCATTTGATGAATTTCAGCGCTTTAAGGACCATCCGGATATTCGCCCGATCTTTGAAGGTGGTACCCGTGTTTCCTATGGTGCGCGTGCAATTTCGGAAGGCGGTTTGCAGTCGATTCCAAAACTGACTTTTCCGGGCGGACTGCTGATTGGCGATACCGCCGGCTTTCTCAACGTGCCCAAGATCAAGGGCACCCATACCTCGATGAAATCCGCGATGCTCGCCGCCGAGGCCGTGTTTGAACTGCTGCCAGCCGAGTACGATGAGGAGAACCCTGGCGCTGCGCTCGAGGCGACTGCCTATCCAGAGCGGTTAAAGCAATCCTGGCTGTGGCAGGAGTTGCACCAGGTGCGCAACATTCGGCCCGCTTTTCAAAAAGGGCTGTGGTGGGGATTAATAAACGCGGCGCTTGAAACTTACATTTTCCGCGGCAAGGCGCCCTGGACTATGGGTCATCATGCAGACCATGAACAGATCGGCAACAAGAACGACTACCCGGTCATTGAATACCCCCGGCCCGACGGTGTTATCAGCTTTGATCGTTCGTCTTCGGTGTACCTGTCCGGTACTTTTCATGACGATAACCAGCCCGCACATTTACGCCTGCGCGATGACAGCGTACCGATCGCGTTGAATCTCGAGAAATACGATGCGCCTGAGCAACGCTACTGCCCGGCCGGGGTCTATGAAATTGTTGAAGTTGACGGCAATCCGGCGCTGCAGATCAATGCCCAGAACTGCGTGCATTGTAAAACCTGCGATATCAAGGATCCCAGCCAGAATATTCACTGGACCGTGCCGGAAGGCGGTGGTGGGCCTGCTTATCCCAATATGTGACCCGTTCGGGAATGTTCCCAACCGGGTCATCCCGGAAACGCCGCAAGGCCTGCGCGGTCCGACGCATCGGAATGCAAAAGGACCACTGGGAGTGGCACTTTCCTTACAACCTACTGATTTTAAAGGGATTTTGACCGGAACCAAAAAAAGGGAACTGACCCCACGCGGGGGGCCAGCTCCCAGTAGTATGTTCCCTTAGGAGAGAACAATGCCTCACTGTATTATAGATTACTCTCCGGAGGTTGCAGGACAGATCGATATCGATACCCTGATCGATGCGGTGCATCAGGGCGCAATGGAGTCCGATCTGTTCCCGGAATATGACATTAAAACCCGCGCGCTCGCTTACCCACACCATCGCACCGGGCAAACCCGTGATTCATTTGTTCACGTCGCGCTGCACCTGCTTTCCGGGCGCAGCGACGCACAAAAAGCGATGCTTAGTGAATGCGTTCTCGGCCGCATCGAGCCGCTGTTACCACGAGTCGTCAGCGTTAGCGTTGAAATCCTCGAAATTCACCGCGAGAGCTATCGCAAGCGCGTACTTGAATAAGTACGAAACCGTCATTCCGGCGCAAGCCGGAATCTATCCCATCGTCTTCTCGGAAAGCACATGCAAAGCCCTCAGGGCTTTGTGCAAAGATATTTGGTCTGGTTGAAATGGATTCCGGCTTTCGCCGGAATGACGCCGGAAAAAGTCATCTCCGCGCAAGCGGGGATCTTGTAATGGCACATCATATCGAGCGACAGGTGTCCAGCATGGCTTCGCGTGCGTTGGGGTAAGCTATTCCCTGCAGCCTGCCAAGCAGATCCCAGCTCTGTTGCTCGTCGATGCTGAGATAGTCGTTGTCGGGTTCAAGTCGGCGCTGGTGGGCACAGATACAGACGCTCATGCACAGGCGCATGCAGATCAGGTCGAACACCAGACCAATCTCGGTATCGGTCAGCGGCAGGGCCCGGTGGTAACCGCCCACCAGCGCCTGCGCAGCGCGCAGCGGATCCGGTTCGTCGAGCATCGCGTATGCGGCGGCGATTGCGGGTTCGACCACCAACCACAAATTCAGCATATCGCCGAAATCGATAATGCTGAGTACCTGCTGACCCTTTTCGTCCACGATTACGTTTTGCCGGTTGGCGTCGTTATGGATGACGGCACGTCTGAGCTCATTTTGTACCGGCAGCACCCGTTCTCGAAAGCCACTTTCGAAATGTTCGACTAGCGAGCGTTCGGCGGCGCTCGACAGCAGTGGTTTGTAGTCCTCGAGCACCGGCAGCGCTAGTTCCATGTTCCAAAGCAGGGGTCGCTCCAGTCCCGGATGCGAAAACCCGGCAAGTGCCTGGTCGAGCAACCCGAGTCGCTGTCCCAGGTCCGCCAGCAATTCTGGTTTTGACTCGGTGAAGTCGGCCCACAGATGTCCGTCGATAAACGGCAGTACACGACAGTAATGTTCATTGTCCTGCACGTCACGCGCGGTTTCGATTAAGTTTCCGTTAACCGACTCTAGCGCTGTTGCGACTGACGGATAAACCTGTGCCTCGGCCAGTCTTTGAAATACCTGGTGCTGACATTCAAGCATCGCCGGCGACTCCTGGGCGTTGGCAATCTTGAAAACGAATTTGCCGCGTGCGTCATCAATCAGGAAATTCAAATCGCGTTCGCCGTGGAGTTGCTTCATCGGCCCTTCGAGAGCAAACAGGCGCCGCGCGATTTCGGCAACTTCGGTTACATCGAACTCAGGTAATAAGCAACTATCTGACATAAAGATTGGATTTAGAAAAGTTCATCGTAAAATCAAGGTGCCTCTAAAAAGCAGGATTTTTTCGCGAGTGCAAGGCGGTCCGACGTTTCGGAGCACCGCGCGCAGAACCGCAGTTTACACGTGAGTAAATGAAGATTCGACCGGGCTGGCGCATCAGCACGGTGCTGACGCGGCAATCACGGAAAAAGACAATTTTTAGAGGTACCTTGTCGCAAATGGCTAACTAGCGGTCGTAGACTGTCACATGTGCTAAATATATAGTCCGAAGGCTTAGAGTCCAATAATATCTGGAGTTATCAATGTCGCTTCGTCTTGGGATCGACACCGGCGGTACCTTTACCGACGCGGTGCTGGTTGATGACAACAAGCAAATCGTCAACGCCGAGAAAAGCCTCACCACGCGCTTTGATTTGAGCCTGGGCATCGGTGACGTAATTGCGAAACTACCGGACGCGACGCATGCCGAAGTGACCATGGTTTCGCTCTCCACCACACTGACTACCAATTCGGTCGTAGAAGACCTCGGTGCACCTGTCTGCGTGCTGTTGCCGGGCTATACCGACGAACAGGTCAAGCAAAGCGGGTTACTGGACATACTGCCGACACAGATGGTCGTAATCCTGGAAGGTGGCTTCGACGCGATTGGTCGCGAACACAGGCCCCTGGATGAGATTCGAGCTCGTGGAGCCATTGAAAAGCTGCGGGACCAGGTCTCGGCGTTTGCGATTTCAAGCATGTTCGGCACGCGCAACTCGAGTCATGAAAACCGTCTCAAGCAGCTCGTCACCGAGTTGACCGATATGCCGGTCATCTGTGGGCACGAGTTGGCGTCGAACCTGGGCGCACCGCGCCGCGCCTTAACCGCGGCATTGAACGCGCGCATGGTGCCTCCCATCAAGGAACTGATCACCTCGGTACAGAAAATCCTGACACGCCATAAAATTGATGCACCGTTAATGCTGGTGAAAGGTGACGGCTCGCTTGCCAGTCTTGAAAACGCGATCGAAAAACCGATTGGGACCGTGCTTTCCGGGCCGGCTGCGAGCGTCATCGGCGCCTGCCAGTTGTCGGGTCTTGATAATGCGATTATCGCTGATATGGGTGGCACCACGACCGACATCGCAATCGTCAGTAACGGTCAGCCTGAGCTCTGCGACGATGGCGCCAGGATCGGCGACTGGCAACCGATGGTTGAAGCAGTTCGAGTCAATTCAATCGGCCTCGGCGGTGACAGCGAGATCCATTTCGGCGGCCACAAGGGTTTGTCGCTCGGCCCCCGTCGGGTTGTGCCAACCAGCCTGCTGGCGCATCTCTATCCCGAAGTCATTCCGAAACTGGAAACGCAACTCGAAGGCATGGTTAGTGCCCGCAGCAATCGCTTCGTCATGCGCCTGGAAAACAACCAGGCGCTGCTGCAACAGCTTAACGCGACTGAACTCGAAGCCTGGGAACTGCTATCGGACAAACCGATTGAACTCGATGCGATCGTGCAGCAGGATCGCACCTACGCACGTGCACTGGCCAAGCTGAAACGACTCGGGCTGGCAATCTATAGCGGATTTACGCCTACCGATGCGATTCATGTGCTCGGCATCAATTCACACTGGGACAAGCGCGCGGCTGAACTGTCGGCGCGCATCTGGATGCGCCAGATGCGTTTTCTTTACGGTTACGGCAAATGGGACAGCGATGATGTCGAAACAGCCTGCCGCCAGGTTTATGATCTCGTCATCGCCACTATACGACGTCTGCTGATCGAGGTGGGTTTGAACGAATTCGACCTGGCAGCCAAATCCAGCAAGGCCAGCGGTATTGTCGATACCATAACCCGCATGGTTATAAGCAGCCATGAAACCGGGGGGCGCAAGCCTTTGTTCAAACTTGATTTTGCCAGTGACTACCCGATTATCGCAGTCGGCGCCCCGGCCGCGAGTTATTATCGGGATGTTGCCGATAGCATGTTTATCGGCTTGCACCTGCCCGAACATGCCGATGTCGCCAATGCCTTTGGCGCTGTCATGGGGAGCGTGATCCAGCGCGCGCAGGTTACGGTGACGCAACCCCAGCACGGCACCTTCTGCCTGTTTCACCAGGATGAGCCAAAGCATTTCGACAACCTCGAGGATGCCAAGCAGGAGGCGCAGCAGATCGTTTACCTCGTGGCACAACAAAAAGCGCTCGAGGCCGGGGCCATCGATCCAACCGTGACGTTCGAGTTTGACGATATCCATGTGCAGGACGAAATCGATGGCGAATTGTTTCTCGAGTCGACCGTGATTGCTACCGCCATTGGACCCGCCTGCAACTGGCGCTCGGAAACCAGCGCGTGAATCCGTCGACGGCCCTGCAAGAATACGGGTTGTTTGTGCGTGGCGTTACCATGCTGAGTACAGCCGAGATCGAGACCTATGGATTCTCCAAGGCGAAGCCGGCCCTGGCCCTGGTGGGTAACATCGGGTCGAGTTACTGGCCCGTATTCAGCCAGTCGCCTGAATTCCTTGATGGTGAAGCTGACCCCCTCGATCGCTGGAGTCGGCGCGTTGCCGGGGCAATTGCTGCCGAGCTGCCGATAGAGCCGGTTTATCCGTTTGAAGGGCCTCCCTACTACCCGTTTCAGCAGTGGGCGCAGCGCGCCGAGGCGCTCGAGCAATCACCGATAGGCGTTATGATTCATCCCGACTATGGGCTCTGGCATTCGTACCGATTTGCACTGCTGGGCGCTGATTTCGAGGTGGATCAGGCCCAATCCCCGGGCGAATCTCCCTGTATTAGCTGTGACGCCAAACCCTGCCTGCATCGCTGCCCGGTCGATGCCTTTGATACCAACGGCTACGATGTCGAGCGCTGTGCGAGTTACCTGCGACAGACCCCGCAAGCCGAATGCCATTCTACCGGTTGTCTCGCGCGTTATGCCTGCCCGGTTGCGACTGATCTGAGCTACACTGCGGAGCAGGGCCAGTTCCATTTGCAGGCCTTCTTGAACGCCCGCACATAACTGAAAAAAGTGTTTTTTTGACGCTTGTGTTTTTTTATTCTCATCTATACTTAGAATGTTGATTCAACTAAGTTTTTAGCGGGAAAGATAGCGGCTTGACTCGCCTGCAAGGTATTACTGTTCCATATGGCAAAAATCGGAAACATTTTTTTCAACAGAACGCTCAACCAATTTCTCGAATGTAAAGACCTAGATAGCAAGAAAGGTTTGTCACTGATAGAGAAAATTGGGGCGTCGGTCGGCGATAACCTGGAAAAGGTGCTGGAGACGATTACGCAGGTAGACGATCCGCATCAAGAGGCGCTGAAGAATATCTGTCGCGAATCGGTCGAGGGTTTTTCGGAAGAATACTTTCTCGATGTTTTGTCTCATGATCAAATCTTGTTACGAGCCGCCGCCAGTGACATCCTGTCACATAAACCTGCTGTCGATGTCACTAAACTGTTCCAGCGCTTGCACGACCCCAAGGCTTCACCGGCCGAGGTTATCGAAGTGCTCGAAGCACAGAAGCATGCATTGAAGCCAGAAGATATCATCAACCACTCGTTAAAGCTGGAATCGGACGATGCAATCCAGCTGTTAAAACTGGTTGAAGGCAGCGAGCAGCCGGTTGATTTATCGAACCTGAGTTTTCAACTCGACAAGATCGAAAGCCCGGTTTACAAGATTAACCTGTTGCATTATTTCGGCAGCGTCAACGAGCCCAAGGTCCCGTTAATTGTTGCCCGCTTCCTGGATGATTCCAACAAGGTCGTTATTCTCGAAACGCTCAAGACACTGGATCGCATTAAAATTGATTTCGATGCATCGTCCCTGCTGCCCTATACCGAATCGATGACAGGCGTTGAACTGGAGCTCGTGCTCAAGATTATCGCCAAGCAGGCCGATGCCAGCCTGGTGCCTCATCTGTCGTCCTACCTGACTTCGAAATCGGACGAGCTGAACGAATTCTTTGCGCGTATTGTCGTCACCAATGCTGATAAAGATAACCTTGAAAAGTTTCTTAAGCGCCTCGGTATCGAGGATGACTGGACTCAGCAACAGGCTATCAACTGTGTGCAAAAGTTTTCCGACGAAAACCTGTCCGAAGTGGCGCGTGAACTGACTTCTCATGAACAGGAATTCGTGCGCAACACTGCGCAGACCCTGGTGATGAACCTGATCGGTGACGAGGACCTCGGAAAAATTGAGGAATACGCACTCAGCGAAAATTGGCAGGTACGCGAACGCGCGATTCAGTCTCTGGCCAAATCTTCGAACCGCGGGGCAATTGCGATTCTCAAGAAAATGGTCGCTGCATTTCCCGACGATTACGTGCTGGCATTGCGCGCGGTCAAGCAGCTTGGCTTTGGCAAGGGCCTCGAAATCGCTTTCGATGGGCTCAAGAATCCACAGCCCAACGTGCAGCGTGCCTCGCTCGAGACGATCGAAGCGATCACCACCGAAAATCATGCCGACAACGTGCGTAACAATATATTGTGGAGCCTGCCGGTGTTGACCACCGAAATGCGGGAATTTGCCAAGATGCTGATGGCGGAGATTACCAGGGATTACGGACTGCCCGATATCCAGATTGACGAAGACACGAATACCGGCACCGGTGTGGTTGATCTCCCGTTGTTTGGTGGCGGTACCGGTACGGCGGTCAGGCCAGACGAGAGGCTCTCGCCTTTGGACCAGCTCAAGCCAGGTTCAGTGTGGATGGATCGCTACCACATCAAGGAAGAGATCGGTCGGGGTGCGATGGGGCGCGTGATGCTGGCCGAAGATGACATGGTCGACGAGTCATTGATTCTGAAATTCATGCTGCCCGAGCTGACCGTTGATCAGCAGTCGACCGAGCGTTTCAAACGCGAAGTAAAGTACGCACGCAAGGTGAGTCACCGTAACGTGATTCGCGTGCACGATATTTTACAGAAAGAAAAGCTCTGTGCGATTTCAATGGAGTATTTCGAAAGCCGGGGACTTGAAGTGGTTCTGGACGAAGTGAAATTTTTTAAAACCCTCGCTGGGCTTAGAATTCTGTACCAGATAGCCAGCGGCATGGCGGCTGCGCACGAACAGGAAGTCATACACCGGGATTTGAAACCGAGTAACATTCTGATCGATGATAAATGGAATGTGAAGATCGTGGATTTTGGTATCGCCTCGGCCGGTACCGCCGCGGAAGCCACCCTGACCCAGACCGGTTCAATTATCGGCAGCCCGGCCTACCTCTCACCCGAGCGTGCCGATGGCAAAGACGCTGACGAACGTAGCGATATTTATTCGCTGGGGATTATTGCCTACTACATGTTTAGTGGCCAGTTACCTTACAGCGGTAAGCCGATGGAAGTGTTGGCCAAGCATCGTGACGGTAACGCGCCACCGATTATGAAGGTCAACGACGAAGCCGTGCCGGAAGCCTCCCGATTAATTGTAAAAATGATGGCGGTTGATCCGTCGGCCCGGCCGCAGTCGATGAAAGCCGTGCGTGACGAAGTCAAGAGCCTGGTCGTCGAGTTCGAACTCCCCGAAGAAATAGATTAGATCACTCCTATACCTGGGTGAGTCTTTCTCTCCGTACCAGACTCGTCCCACTTTACTTACCGTAATCCTGCTCTTTTTAGCGTCATCCCCGTGACTGTACCGAGGTCAATGCGATCAGGTAGTAGACATCTTCGGTACTACAACCGCGCGACAGATCGTTAGCGGGACGGCTTAGACCTTGCAGAATCGGGCCGATCGCAACGGCTCCGCCAAAGCGCTGGGTTAATTTATAGCCAATATTACCGGCATTCAGATCGGGAAAGATCAACACGTTGGCGCGACCATCGATGCTTGAGCTGGAGATCTTCTGGGCCGCAATCGCAGGTACAATCGCCGCATCCAGTTGAACCTCACCTTCGATTGCGACACCTGGCATCTGCTGGCGCGCAAGCTCTGTTGCGGTGCGCACTTTTTCAACCAGGGGATGATTGGCACTACCGTCGGTAGAAAAAGACAGCATCGCAACCCGCGGTTCATCGTCGATCAGCTGACGTGCCGATTGCGCGGCTGCCACTGCAATCTCGGCCAGCTGTTCGGCATCCGGATCGACGATCAGACCGCAGTCGGCAAATACCATCGCCTGTTTGGGATCATGATGCTCGGCTTCAAACAGCATCAGCATGAAACTTGAAACCGAGTTGAACCCCGGCATAACGCCGACGATTTGTAATGCCGACCGAACTCGATCACCCGTTGTATAAACCGCTCCTGCAATCGAACCATCGGCGTTATTGGCGCGCAGCATCAGGTCGGCAAAACACAGCGGGTCGAGCGCCTGTTGCTCGGCCTGTTCCTGCGTCATGCCCTTGTGCTTACGCAATCCCCACAATTCCTTACTATATCTTTGGTGATATTGTGAAGCGCTCGGATCTTCGATTCTAATACCGGTTAAATTAAACCCTGACTCACCGGCCTGGTTGCGGATCGTATTCTCGTTGCCGACGAGCACGCAATTTGCGATTCCATCATCGGTAGCTCGTTGTGCAGCCTCGATAACGCGGTTGTCTTCACCTTCGGCGAGTACAATCGTTTGTCGACTGGTTTGGGCCTTGTGGATTATAGAATCTAGAAATTGCATGATCTAAATCGAAAAATTCCATGGTCAGGGATGGATAAGTGCAGCAGAATGATGCACTTATACGGAAGGGGTGTCCACGAGAACCGCGCGACGGGTGTTAGGTATACAATATACCGGATCTTGATTATAGTCCGATCCGCGCAATCTCTAATTCACCAATAATTAATTTACATAACCCAAGGGCGTCAAGATCATGATGATCGCAATACCTGCAGAAATTCATCGCGGTGAAAAGCGTGTAGCGACGTCGCCCGAGGTCGTTCGAAAGTTGATCGCAGCCGGATTCGAAGTCACGCTCGAATCGGGTGCGGGCACGGGCGCCAACTTCAGTGACGACGTATTTCGCGAAATGGGCGCTGCCATCGCAACTGGCGCGGAATACGCCTGGGCTGCCGGTGATTTGATCCTAAAAGTGCGCCCACCTGAATTTAACGACGAGCTCGGTCGACACGAAATCGATTTGATGTCCTCGGGTGCTCGCCTGATCAGTTTTATCTGGCCCGCCCAACACGAAGACCTGTTACAACAGCTCGCCGCCAAACAGGCGACCGCCCTGGCAATGGACAGCATTCCGCGCCTCTCGCGTGCCCAAAAACTCGACGCCTTGAGTTCGATGGCGAATATTGCCGGATACCGGGCGGTGATCGAGGCGGCGCATCACTTCGGCCGTTTCTTTTCCGGCCAGATTACAGCCGCTGGTAAAGTGGATCCGGCCAAAGTTATGGTAATCGGTGCAGGTGTCGCGGGCCTTGCCGCCATTGGTGCGGCCAAATCGCTGGGCGCGATCGTGCGCGCCTTCGATACCCGTCCCGAAGTCAAGGATCAAATCGAGAGTATGGATGCCGAGTTTCTCGAACTCGAGTTTGAAGAAGAGGGCACGGGCGAGGGTGGCTATGCCAAGCTTATGAGCAAGGAGTTCATCGAAGCCGAGATGGCGCTGTTTGCCGAGCAGGCGCGCGAAGTCGATGTCATCATCACCACCGCGTTGATTCCGGGCAAACCGGCTCCCAAGCTGATCACCAATGCGATGGTGTTGAGCATGAGGGACGGCAGCGTTATCGTCGACCTCGCCGCCGAACAGGGCGGTAACTGTGAGGAAACCGTGCCCGGCAAGGTAGTAACCAGGTACGGAGTACATATCGTCGGTTATACCGATCTGCCGAGCCGGCTGGCTAGTCAGTCAAGCCAGCTCTATGCGACCAATATTTACAACCTGATTATGGACATGTGCCCCGGGAAGGACGGTAACATCGTGGTCGATATCGATGACGACGTTATTCGTGGTGCCACCGTGGTCAACCAGGGCGAAATCACCTGGCCGCCACCACCGATCGCGGTTAGTGCAGAGCGCAAGCCCAGCTTTGGTGGCCAGGCAATCAAGCACGAAGACAAGGATACCAGTGACAAGACACCTGATGTCGTTATCGGGACGCCCGGGATTTCCCGATTCGCCAGGAGCGTCTGGTTGCCGATGATCCTGGGCGGGTTGGCATTGTTCGGCCTTGGGCAGGTGGCGCCACCATCCTTCATGGCACATTTCACCGTGTTTGTGTTGTCCTGTTTCATTGGTTACATGGTGATCTGGAATGTCAGCGCGAGCCTGCACACGCCGTTAATGAGCGTTACCAACGCGATTAGCAGCATCATCATACTGGGTGCGCTGACGCAAATATCGAGCAGCAGTAACCTGATTTATATTCTTGCAGGGATTGCGGCGTTTATTACCTGCATCAATATCGTGGGTGGATTTTCCGTGACGCAACGCATGTTGCAGATGTTCAGGGGGTAAACGGCGATGTCTCCCAGTCTGATTACTGTCGCTTACCTCGCTTCCGCGGTGCTGTTTATTCTCGCGCTCGGTGGCCTGAGCACCAATGACACCGCACGTCGCGGCAACCTTTTCGGTATGATCGGCATGGCCATCGCGGTGCTGGTGACCATCATCGCTTTCGTCGGTCGCAACCTCGAAGTATTGGTCGTGATCATGGTGGCCGGTGGCGTCATCGGCTTTATCCTGTCGCGCCGGGTACAGATGACGCAAATGCCGGAGCTGGTTGCGATCCTGCACAGCCTGGTGGGTCTCGCCGCGGTACTGATCGGATTTGCCACTTTCATGGACACCGGCATTGAATTCACCGGGGTCGAGAAATCCATTCATGAAATTGAAATCTATATCGGTATCTGTATCGGCGCACTGACCTTTACCGGTTCGGTCATTGCCTACGGAAAGCTCAGTGGCGTGATCGGCGGCGCACCGATGATGTTACCGGCCCGCCACTGGCTCAACCTGGCGTTGTTCGTCGCGGTCATCGTGATTGCCGTGCGTTTCGTCGGTGAACCCGATCATAACCAGGCCACGATGCTGCTACTGGCGATGACGGTAATAGCATTACTGTTTGGCATCCACATGGTAGCGGCAATCGGTGGCGCCGATATGCCGGTCGTCATTTCGATGCTGAACAGCTATTCCGGCTGGGCTGCTGCCGCGACCGGTTTCATGCTGTCGAACGACTTGTTGATCGTGACCGGGGCACTCGTAGGTAGCAGTGGCGCGATCCTGAGTTACATCATGTGCCGCGCGATGAATCGGCATTTTATCAGCGTCATCGCCGGTGGCTTCGGTACCTCGGTCGGTTTCTCCGCCGGTCCCAGTATCGAGGGCGAAGTGCAAACCATCGATACCGCGGCAATGGCAGACCTGCTCAATAGTGCAAAGCAGGTGATGGTGGTTCCCGGTTACGGCATGGCTACCGCGCAGGCGCAGCACGCGATCGCAGATATCACCAAAACCCTGATCGAGAAAGGGATCAACGTGCGTTACGGTATCCATCCGGTAGCAGGACGCATGCCCGGGCACATGAACGTGTTGTTAGCCGAGGCGAAGGTGCCATACGATATCGTGTTTGAAATGGATGAAATCAACGACGACTTTCCTGACATCGATGTCTCGATCGTGGTCGGTGCTAACGATACGGTCAATCCGCTGGCGCAGGAAGACGTCGACAGCCCGATCTCCGGGATGCCGGTGCTCGAGGTCTGGAAAGGTCATACCACCGTGGTGCTCAAGCGCGGCATGGCGGCCGGCTATGCGGGTGTCGATAATCCGCTGTTCGTCAAGGAAAACACGCGCATGCTGTTTGGCGACGCGCGCGAAAGCCTGGAAGCGCTCGCCCAGGCGATTTAAAACCATCCCGGCAATTCTCCCGTCATCCCCGCGCAAGCGGGGATCTTGTAGTGATGGCTGATTAAAAGATCCCCGCTTGCGCGGGGATGACAAGTAAGAAGGCGGGGATGACGAGGAATGCTTGGAATGAACGCGGCATGGTGGAAGTGTGCGCCAGTTCACATATTGGCGAAATATCGCCCCTAAGCGGCTGAATTTAAAGAAATTTACCCTGTTTGAGTGATTCGTGAAACCGGCCAGAACCCTAGTATTTGCTGCGACATCGATTGAACGATGTCTTGCGTTAACGTTGAAGTATTGGTTAATGCAGATGTTTCTCCGGTGCCGTTACCGTTCGCGGTATGTTGTTCGGCCCATGCTATAAGGTTTCATCGGCATGAGCAGACGCACCAGGGTTCAGGAAGTTTCTGGACTCGAATTTTAAGCAGCCCTTACGGCTGCTTTTTTTTGCCCCTTAAACGGTGCTAAACCCGAGCTTACAAATAGTCGCATTTTGTGATCTTTATCGTTGATGTATGGCGCCAGTATCGGTAGATTCGGCCTATGCTAAATATGCAATTTGACCAGGTGGTGGTCGTCGACACCAACGAAATGGACTGGGAAGCGAGCCCGATGGCAGGGGTGTGGCGCAAACCGTTAGCGCGCGAGGCTGCCGAGCATGGACATACCACCAGCGTGGTGCGCTACGACGCGGGTTCTCATTTCAGCGCACATCTGCACCCGGCGGGCGAAGAAATCTTCGTACTCGAGGGTGTATTTTCCGACGAGCATGGTGATTACCCCGCGGGGACCTATATCCGCAACCCACCGGGTTCTAAACATTCACCCCGCAGCGAGCCCGGTTGCGTGCTGCTGGTCAAGCTCGACCAGTTCGATCCTGCGGATGACACAACACTGCGCATCGACACCAACAGCACTGCCTGGATGCCAGGTGAATCAAAACTCGAAATCATGCCGTTACACGATTTTGAAAACGAATCGGTATTTCTGATCAAATGGCCCGCCGATACGCGCCTGCGCAGCCATCGTCACTACGGTGGCGAAGAAACTTTCGTGCTCTCGGGGGCCTTACTCGACGAGTATGGTCGCTATCCTGCCGGAACCTGGTTGCGCAACCCGCACAACAGCGAGCATTGTCCCTATGTCGAGGAAGATACGATAATCTGGATCAAGACCGGTCATCTGCTTCCTTAATCCCGGTCGAATCAGTTAAACTTTTCACCCCCTAAGGGACTCTAAAGCGCGCATACTGCGTGCTGATCAATAATTTTGTTCTGGTCGAGAGGTTTTGACTTGTCACAACAGGAAATTATCAATTTAAGACAGGCCGTGAGTGCCAAGATCGTCGGCCAGCAGGGGCTCATCGAGCGCCTGCTGATCGCTATCCTGGCCGATGGTCATTTACTGGTTGAAGGTGCGCCCGGGCTCGCCAAGACGCGTGCGATCAAGGTTCTCGGGGAAGGCATTGAAGGTGATTTTCATCGCGTTCAGTTTACCCCCGATCTGCTGCCGGCCGATCTGACCGGTACCGAAATTTACCGACCGCAGGATGGCAGTTTCAGGTTTCAGCGTGGCCCGCTGTTTCATAACCTGATTCTGGCCGACGAAATCAACCGCGCGCCCGCCAAGGTGCAGTCGGCGTTGCTTGAAGCCATGGCCGAACGCCAGATCACGGTCGGTACCGAAACCTATGCGTTACCCAGGATCTTTCTCGTCATGGCGACGCAAAACCCGCTCGAGCAGGAAGGCACCTACCCGTTGCCGGAAGCACAACTCGACCGGTTCCTGATGCATGTTCGCGTTGGCTACCCCTCCGGTGAAGACGAAAAGGCGATACTTGCCCTGACGCGTAACGAAGCGCGTTCAGAAGCGAGCGACGAACCACCGTCTGCCGCGGTAATCAGCCAGCACAGCCTGCTCGAGGCGCGTGATGCCGTGCTCGATATACATCTCGACAGTAGCCTCGAGGATTACATTATTGAAATCGTGCTCGCGACCCGCAGCGCGGAGCGCTACGGCGATGAACTCGCCGGCTGGATTCAGCATGGTGCCAGCCCGCGTGCGACCATGGCGATAGATCGTTGCGCGCGTGCCTATGCCTGGCTCAATAACCGGGATTACGTCGTGCCCGAGGATATTCAGCTAATCGCGCCCGATGTGCTGCGTCACCGTATTATTTTGAGTTTCGAAGCCGAGGCCGAGGGCAAAACCGCCGACAGCTGTATCGATGCAGTCCTGGCCCGGGTTGCTGTGCCGTAGCAAACCGTGGAAGCAGGGGATGACATAGTCCGGGTAAAACTGTCGACGCTGATCGGGTTGAATCGGGATGCGCGCAGTCTGCCATTGATTTCGAACTCGGTTAAAGCGCAAATGGTGGGTGGCCATCTATCCGCGTT
>Ga0255052_10001102_pt1 | contig 20719 bp, 12 predicted proteins | sample JV7_2_21_MG_FD_188632 | JGI IMG/M metagenome (GOLD analysis project Ga0255052, IMG submission 188632) | Seawater microbial communities from Jervis Inlet, British Columbia, Canada - JV7_2_21 | ecosystem: Environmental > Aquatic > Marine > Inlet | place: Canada: British Columbia | collected... | reverse complement strand
CGCAGGAAGGGCATTTATTCCCACCATCCAAACCCGTAGGGTGGACATTCATGTCCACCATCCAAACCCGCAGGAAGGGCATTTATTCCCACCATCCAAACCCGCAGGAAGGGCATTTATTCCCACCATCCAGTACAAAATGGTGGACATAAATGTCCACCCTACAGACCATTATTCAAAGCAAAAAAAAGCAGAGAGCACGGTTGCACTCTCTGCCTGTTTGTACAGCTCAAATTTCAGGCTGCGATTTTCACCTTTGCGATGGCAATAACGGCCCGCTCAGCCCAATTCAAGCCTGTCCTGCCTGTTACTGTTTCCTCGCGAAACGCAGTGCGCCGCCAAGTACCAGGAACAGGGAACCAAACAATACCAGCAATGGAAGTGAGCTGGCAGTCGTTGGCAGCATTTCCGGCTCTGGCTCCGGTTCCGGCTCAGGTGCTGGTGGCGGTGGCGGTGGTGGCGGAGGTGGCGGTGGAGGCGCCGCAGCAGCGGCAGCTTCTACAACAGGACCTGACCAGTAGACATTAGAAACATAAATGTTCATGTCCTGGCGTACGGCCATGTCTCCAAGTTTAATCGGCGATCCACCAATCACTGCCTGGAAGTCTGCCGGTGCATTGGACTTATGGCTGGGTCCAAAGCTGCCATCTGAGTGCGTGTAGCGCAAGGTCGTTCCGCTACGGCTCTGGGCAACGACCCTGGCGGTCAGCTTGACATAGGTACCGCCATTGCGGTCAACCACATCCAGGCAGGCCTGGTCGATAAACTCATAGGCCGCAAATGCCTCGGGGGTAAACGTAATATCACTGCAGCTCAGATCGGCTGCGCTTACGTTTGCAGTAATGCCCAGGCCCGCGAGAGCAATCAGGGCGTGTTTCAGGTTCACTTTATTCATATGGTTTCCTCCTATGATTTGACCTGATTGGAAAGTAACTCACCTTTTACGATGTACCGTTTGGGTGCATGACCGACGAAATAGAAAGGATAGCACGTCACGAGTGTAATTGTTGCTGTGTCGGTTGGTGCCAGTACGCTCACATCCGTGGGATCAACAATGACAATTGATGAAACCACAAATTCAGTTTTACCCTGGTAGGTCAGCATTTCAATGCTGTCGCCTACCTCGATATCTTTCAAACCCCTGAAAAAGCCGTCACGGTGTCCGGCAATACCCAGATTACCGGGTGAATCAATCCACGCGGTACCTTTTATACGGCCTGCACCGCGGTTCAGATTGACTTCATCGGTACCGTTATAGATCGGCACTTTCAGACCAAGCTCGTCGATGCTCATGATGGCCATCGGTGGATCATCACGTTCCGCATTGCCTTCATGGTAGTCGGCAATGCGCGTTGGTGACCACAGGGAATAGTCGAGCTCGGGCGGATACCTGGGCAGGCCGCCTGAAGTCTGCGCAAGCTGCGAAGTAACCGCCGATTCCATCGCCATTGCCTGCTCGAGAGCACGCATATCTGACCAACTCTGGAAATTACCCCAGCCACGGATCAGGGCAAAGGTTGCGAGCAAAACGACACCCATGGTCAGAAAACCAGACTCCAGGATACGTAGAGAATTTTTACGATTATTCTTGCTCAAAGATAAGTCGCCCGCTCATTATTTTGTGGGTAACATCCCACGTAGGCATCCACCCATGTCTTCATTTTGTACAGTTTTACCACAATTGGCAACTGAAAAGACATTTTTGAAGGGGTGTATTCGATCTCTCTCTTCGGAATTTTCATACCCGGCCCGGATTTTGGCCTCGCTGACCTGGGTGTCAGCACCTCTGATCAGATGAAATCGCGACTGAACAAGATGAACGAGATGAACAGCAGTGATATCCTGTCGTGTTATGAAAATCCACAATAGATTCGTGCCCGTCTTTCACCCATCGGTCGAATCAAGCAGGCCAATTTTTGCACCAGCACCCGGGATACTGGTGCAATATGCGGGCTAATTTAGCGAAGTCCTTGTTAACTGGCGGAAGGAAGCCGACACTGCTTTTCGTCGATTACGCCGTGCCCCAGTATGATTTGTACGCCGGGTCCCGAACAAACTTCATGTACCTTGAAATGCTCGTGGAGATGGGTCTGGAAGTAAAGTTTCTGGCCGAAGATTTCCAGCGGGTGGAGCCCTATTCGAGTGAACTGAACCAGCTCGGGATCGAGACCCTGGATGGGGAATGGTTTCAGAAAAACTGGGAAAACTGGCTTAAGGAGAACGGCCAGGCAATCGACTATGTCTTTTTTCACAAACCCGATCCGGCCACCACTTTTCTGCCTGCGGTCAGGCACTACACCAATGCGGCGATCATCTACCAGTGCCATGATTTGCATCATCTCAGGCTGCGGCGAAAAGCCGAGGTGGAAAACGACAAGACGATACTCGAAGAAGCGCATCTCTACGAAATAAAAGAGGACTTCATATTCTCCAACTGCGACGTTCTTTTGACCTTCAGTGAGGTCGAAGAGCGGTCCATAAAAGAAAAATTCCCGCGCAAGCAGGTGTTTACCGTGCCACTCTTTTTTTACTGGGACGTGCCGGACCACGACCGCGACTTCAACAAGCGCAACGACCTGCTTTACGTAGGTGCGTGCAGCCACACGCCCAACCGGGATGCCATCGCGTGGTTTTGCCGCAAGGTTTTCCCGCTGATACAGCAGCAGATACCTGAAATCGCCATCAACGTGGTCGGTGCCCACCCACCCGAGGACATTTTGTCCCTGCACTCTGAAAGCATCAGGATATTGGGAAGGGTTAGTGAAGAGAAACTGAAGAGCCTGTACGAGGGTGTCAGAATGATGGTGGTGCCCCTGCGCTTCGGCGCCGGGGTCAAGGGTAAGGTCATCGAGGCGTTCTATAACGGCTTACCTCTGGTTTCAACCACGATTGGCCTTGAGGGAATCAGCGGAATAGACCAGCTGGCCTCTCCGCAGGATACCGCCGAAGACTTCGCTGCAGAGGTCGTTTCACGGTACACCGACGAGACAAAACTGTATGAACTGAGTCAACTCGGTTCGAAGTTTGTCGCGGACAATTTCACCGCGCGCAAGACCGCCGAACTGATGGCCGGCATACTCTCCGTGTCCAGGGATCAGGCTGCCCAACGACTCGCTGAAGAGGTTCCGGACACGACACTACAAACACCACCCCGGCTGATCGCGTTCTATCTCCCGCAGTACCATCCGATACCGGAGAACGATAAGTGGTGGGGAAAGGGCTTTACCGAGTGGAAGAATGTTTCCGGTGCCGAGCCAATATTCCCCGGACACTACCAGCCGCATGTCCCCGCGGACCTGGGATACTACGATCTGCGCCAGGAGGAGACACGGGTCGCGCAGGCGGAGCTTGCGAAAAAGTACGGCATCGAAGGGTTTTGTTACTACCATTACTGGTTCAATGGACACAGGTTGTTAGAACGCCCCTTACAGGACATGCTCAGCTCAGGAAAACCCGATTTTCCCTTCTGTATGTGCTGGGCGAACGAGAACTGGACCAGGCGGTGGGATGGCAAGGACAAGAAAATCCTGGTGAAGCAGACCTACAGCGAGGAGGATGACCGCCGCCACATTCTTTCGCTGATACCGATATTCAGGGACAAAAGGTACATCCGGATTAACGGAAAGCCCCTGTTCCTGGTTTACCGTACCGAAAACTTTCCCGATCCCGCCCGCACGGCGGAAATCTGGCGTGAAGAGGCCCGCAAGGCCGGAATCGGAGAACTGCATCTGTGCCGGGTCGAAAGCATCAGCATTAACAACAGTGATCCCGGGGACCTAAATTTTGACACGGCCGCCGAGTTCGCCCCGGACTGGTGGAACAAGGGGCCCCAACTGAAGGCTGACTCGGAGCTGATCGGGCAGACCGACAGGGGTATCGGGAAAGTTTGTGCCAACAACTATATCCATTCCTATCAGGCCATGACCGATACCATGATGGCCAAGGAAACGCCTTCCTACACCTGGTTCCGCTGTGTGACCCCCTGCTGGGACAACTGGGCCCGGATGAAAAAGGGTGCGAGTGTGTTCCTTGGCTCCACCCCGGAGAAGTACCAGGTCTGGCTTTCCCGCGCGCTTGCCCACACCAGCGCCCGCCTGCTCGGCGAGGAACGCATCGTATTTATCAACGCCTGGAATGAATGGGCCGAAGGAAATCATCTGGAGCCGGATCAAAGGTTTGGCCACGGCTACCTGGAGGCAACAAAACGGGCCCTGGATGAGAACCAGCTCGCAGCGGACTCACACGGCGTGGGTGCCTCAGACAACGTCAGGATGGGTCAATTGATGAGCCAGTTGGTCAACCACAGGTACCGGCTGAACGAGTTGCAGGCAAAGGTGGCTCTACGTGACCAGCAGATCGAAGAGCTGTTAAATTCCACCAGTTGGCGGGCGACCGTCCCGATACGCTGGGCCAAGCAGTTGTTGCTCGATTTGAAAAGTCGTTTAACCGGGTAAGTCCAGGGCAGCTCCCCGCTCATGCGCGCGATTGCTTTCTATCTTCCGCAGTACCATCCCATCCCTGAAAACGACCGTTGGTGGGGCGAGGGGTTCACCGAGTGGACCAATGTAAGGCGGGCAAAACCGTTGTTCCCCGGCCATTGGCAACCCAAGGCCCCCGGCGATCTCGGCTTTTATGATCTGCGTGTTGCCGAGACCCGGCAGACCCAGGCAGAGATGGCCAGAACCCATGGTATAAGTGGATTTTGCTACTGGCACTACTGGTTCGGGGGCCAGCGGTTACTGGAGCGCCCGTTTACCGAGGTGCTCGAATCCGGCGAGCCCGATTTCCCCTTCTGCCTCGGCTGGGCCAACGAGAGCTGGGCCGGGGTCTGGCACGGCGACCCCGACAGGATTTTGATGGAGCAGACCTACCCCGGTCGCGAGGACGAAGAGAGACATTTTCGGCTGGTGGAAGAGGCCTTCCGGGACCCACGATACCTGAAGGTTGATGGCAGACCGATCTTCTATGTATACAAACCCCGGCGAATACCCGAATGCCGGCGTTTTGTTGAACACTGGCAGAACCTGGCCGTCAAGGCGGGTTTGGACGGGATATATTTTATTGGAGAAGATGTATATATCGATAAAGACCCGTGGGACTTCAGGGCCAACGGCTTCGACGCCGTGGTTCCAAACAGCCCGGGGGTGGCGTTTCTGAGGTTGGCGAAAAAGCGTTTTCTGCCCCGCTACCTTGTCCCCAGGTTGATACACAAGATTCTTGGGCATCCGGTACGTTTCAAATACCAGGATTTTATTGAGCACAACCAGGTGGAACCGGGGCACGACGACTTTTATCCCAGCGTTGTCCCGAACTGGGATAACACGCCGCGGGTGGGTCGAAGGGGCTTCGTGCTGACCCATCCATCCCGCGAGTTATTTCGACGCCAACTGCAGTACGCGGTGCGGCAGGTGCAGGATCGCCGCGAGGATCGCAGGATCGTGTTTCTCAAATCCTGGAACGAGTGGGCCGAAGGCAACTACCTTGAACCCGATCTGAGACACGGGAAGTCTTACCTGGAAGTCTGCCGGGAGGTGCTGGGGGGCTGAACAAAGCTGCCTGGAGGAAATTTTTCCTAAATGCCCGGAGGTGAGCGATCATCCGGCATGCCTTATCGGGATTGAGCTACACTGGTTGTATAAGACACTGACAACGATATCGCCAGAAATCAACCTTGGGTGGTGGGGGAAACATGATACCGATGCATAGACAAAAGCACATGACGCTGGGGGGAACTGTGTTCACCGTGTTTATGCTCATGCAGTTTACGGGCATTGCCGCACAGGGACAGGTTGCCCTGCCCGACGGCCCCTGTCAGGTCAAAGCGCACCCAACGTGGTCGGTGGTCGAAAAGTGGACCTGGGGCCGCCTGTGTATCGGCCAGATTGCCGATTTGGGCGTGCGCGACGAGCGCAGCCTGGACCCGCGTTCCACCGTGGGCTGGGATGACGAACGCCTGCTTGGCCCGGGATTCCTGGAAAGCGTTTTGCTGCATGAACCGTGGACATCAGCTCTGCCCAGACAGGGTGTGAGAATCAACGGCGCCCTGTTTGACGCTCCGGTCGAATTGGCCGACGGCCGCATCGAACATCCGCTGCAGTTGAGCAACTCACGGTTCACCAAGCGAGTGGACTTCCAGCGTATCGAGACACGAAGTTACATGTCACTCGTCCGTTCACATTTTCAGGGCCAGTTAAACTTGAACTCGGCGGCGATCAGCGGCGAACTGGATATGACCGACACCAGGGTCTCCGGCAGACTTGATATGGTCATGACCAATATCGGCGCCGGCTTGTTCATGCGGCGCAATGCAGAGTTCACCGACGTCAACCTGAGGGGCGCCAGGATCGGCGGTCACCTGAATATGATTGGTGCCAGTGTCTCCGGCACCCTGTGGATGAATTCGGCCAGCATTAACGGCCCCCTGCACATGAGCGGTGATGCGGTATTCAATAACATCAACCTGCGCGGCGCACAGGTCGACAATCAGCTTGATATGACTGGCGCCACGGTTTCCGGCACCCTGTTGATGAACGCGGCCACCATCGGCGGCAACCTGCACATGAGCGAGGCCAGGTTTGGCAACCCGATAACCGGGGTCTTTGTTCAGACCGGCGGGAATCTCGAGCTCGCAGGAGCCGAGCTGGCCGGTCTCGATCTGACCGGCGCGCATATCGGGGGGGAACTACTGCTGGCGGTTCCGGATTCGCAACCGGGATGGCGGGACGGGGCGCGATTGATCCTGCACAACACGGCAGTCGATGCCATTCAGGATACACCTGCTCCCGGGGATTGGCCGCTGGAACTTGAATTGCACGGTTTCGTTTATCGCATGCTCGGCGGCATGGGTGGTGACATCAACATCACCGATCGGGGGGCGCAGTCGTACGCCCAATGGCTGGCCCGGGATAAACCCTACACCCCGCAACCCTATGAACAACTCGCTGGTGTGCTGAAACGCATGGGCCATGGTAAAGAGGCGAACGATGTCCTGTATGCGGGGCGGGAGCGCGCCCGTGATCTTGTCCTGGAGGATAAACAACATGTGGTCTGGGTTGGACAGACTGCCCTCAAATACACCATTGGTTACGGCCTGGGCAGTCGTTATTTTCGTTCCTTTTACTGGGTCCTTGCGCTGGTGCTCACGGGTACACTGCTGCTGCGTTTGTCAGGTCAGAACCGCATCGTGGATGAAAAGGGAAAGCCACCACTCCAGCTGGCTTTCTTTTACAGCCTGGACATACTGCTGCCGATCATTCGTCTGCGTAGCCGGCATTACAACATAGACCTGCAGGGGTTCGTCCGTTATTACTTCTACTTCCATCAAGTTATGGGCTATGTGCTGGCATCGTTCCTGGTCGCGGGGCTTTCGGGGATTACGAAATGAACCCGAGGGCGTTGGCATCCACGGGACAAGGGGCTATCCTTATGGTCACGTATAAACAACAAGTACAAGTCATTGACCTTCTTCACAGAACTTAAACGTCGCAATGTTTTCCGCGTAGCGGTTGGCTATGTCGTGTCATCCTGGCTGCTGGCTCAAGTCGCTGATCTCGTGCTGGAAAACATCGGTGCTCCCGGTTGGGTCATGCAGACCATCATGCTGGTGCTGGCCCTGGGTTTTCCGGTGGTGGTGTTTTTTTCCTGGGCCTACGAGGTTACGCCCGAGGGCATCAAGCGCGAATCCGAAATTGACCGCTCTGAATCGATAACCCACGTTACCGCCCGCAAACTGGACCGTGCGATCTTTACCGTGTTGCTTGTCGTGCTGGCCTATTTCACCTATGACAAGTTTGTCCTGTCGGCTGCGCGTGATGCCGCCCTGGTCGAGGCCACAACACAGTCCGCGAGTGTACACACAAAAACCGATGAGGTATCCACCGAACCTGCGGTTGTACAGGAGCCTCGACGGGAGGTTCTACCTAATTCCGTGGCCGTGCTGCCACTCGAGAACCTCAGCCTCAACCCCGAAGATGCCTTCTTTGCCGCGGGGATACACGACGAACTCCTCAACCAGTTGGCGAAAATAAGAGACCTCAACGTGATCGCACGTACATCAGTGCTGCGTTATGCCGACAAAGGCGAGATGTCGATTCCCGAGATCGCCAACGAGCTGAGGGTTCAAGCCGTCATGGAGGGAACGGTCCGCTATGGCGGCAACCGTGTCCGGATTACCACCCAGCTCATTGACGGCGACAATGACACCCACCTGTGGTCGCAGACCTATGAAAGTGAGTTCGACGCCGAAAACATCTTTGCCATCGAGTCTGACATTGCAATACAGATCGCGGCAGCGCTCGAAGCGGAATTGTTGCCGGCCGAGCAGGCGCGCATCGCGAAGTTACCCACCACTTCGACGGAGGCGCTGACGCTCTATCTGAAGGCCAAGGCCAGCATCACTGACCTGGGACCATTCATGCCCGACGAGGAAATCTCGAATTTTCATCGCTATCTCGACCAGGCGTTGGTTTCTGACCCCGAATTTGCATTGGCCCATGCCTTGAAAGCGTACGAGTACGGGTTCTCCATAGGCCGAACCTTTCGGTTATCAAATGACGGTGCAACTGCACAGCGGACAGCACTGGTCCGCGACCATGCACATACGGCTCTGAGGCTGGATCCGGGCCTCGGCGTTGCTCACGGAGCCCTGGCGTGGCCACACACCTACGGTCTACGCCGGGCTGAAGCCCGGGCGGCCTGGGAGCGGGCTTACGAACTTAGCCCCGGTGATCCGGATATCGTGGTCGACTTCGGCTATTTTGCTGCCGCGACAGGTCAGTCCGAGCGCTCCACTGCGCTGGCACGGCGGGCCCTGGACGTGGCCCCAAACAGCGCCCAGACGGCCGCTGTCGCGGGATTTGTGTTCATCTTTGCAGGTGACTACGACGAGGCCGCGAGAATCGAACGCAAGTCAATCGCTCTGGATCCGGCGTTTTTTTTCTCCTATCTGATGCTTGGGCTGGTGGAAGCCACCCGTGGCAACGATGCACAGGCGCTGGAACACCTGCGTTTCGCTGAAGGGTTATCGCAGGGTATTCCGTCGGCAGACGTGATGTCCCAGCTGAGCTATGGTTATGGGCGCATCGGACGGCACGACGATGCGATGCGGGTGTTTTCAGGCATCGAGAGCATGGCATCCGGGTTCCATGTCGGGGCGGCTAGCTGGGCACTGGCATACCTCGGCATCGGAGACCAGAAGCGAGCGCTGGATTTCCTGCTGATGGCCAGCGATGTGACGCGAGGCGGCGAAGGCTACCTCGCACTGACTTTTCTGGCGGGGAACGCCTTCAGCGATCCCGTTTTGGAGCAGCAGCCGTTTGTGGAAGCGCGGCGTAGCTTGGGTTTGAGAGAAGATCTGTAGCGTCATGCCCTGGCTTGGCCGCACGCGCGCATTGATGCACGGCAGCTTTTTGGCATTTGACGGCAGAACTAGTAGGCTGATTCATGGTAATCATTACGAGGAGCAACAAGAATGAAAATCTGTGAACTGTCCGCATGGGGATTCGATGAACTGCACTACAGGGATGTCGAGATGCCACAGCCGGGACCCGGCCAGTTACTGTTGAAATTCGGCGCTGCCTCGATCAACTATCGTGACTACCAGATAGTGGCGGGCGAGTTTGCGCCGGCCCAGCCTTTACCTATCATTCCGGGCTCCGACGGCGCCGGCCAGATCGTTGCCACCGGTGACAATGTCGACGGGTTTTCTCCAGGCGACCGGGTGTCACCGTTGTTTTTTCCTGAATGGTTGTCCGGCGAAGCCCTCGATGACGAACGTTCTGTGTCAGCAGGTCTTGAGACACCCGGGGTGTTGCGCGAGTATGGCATTTACGAGCAACACCAGGTTTGTAATGTCGCTCCGCACCTGACCGATGCCGAGGCATCCTGCTATCCCTGCGCGGGGCTGACTGCCTGGAACTCACTGGTCACGTACTCTGGCATAACGGCGGGGGATACTGTCCTGGTGCAGGGTACAGGGGGTGTCGCCATGATGGCCTTGCAGTTGGCAACGGCAATGGGGGCAAGCGTCATCGTCACCTCGAGCAGTGATAAACGTCTGCAACGTGCCCTGTTGCTGGGTGCCGACCACGGAATCAACTACAAGGACACACCCAACTGGGGTGAGACCGCCCGTAAACTGACGAACGGACGGGGTGTGGACGCCGTGATCGAAATAGGTGGGGAAGGCACCCTGCCGCAATCTGTCGCCGCCCTCCGGCGTGGCGGTCACATCAACGTCATCGGTTACCTGGCGGGATTCGGGTTGGGACTTTCGGTTATCCACCTGATCGAACGCAATGCCAACCTGCACGGGGTAAGTGTCGGCAACCGTGAACAGTTTGAGGCGCTGATGGATTTTGTCGGTGAGCATCGCATCAGACCGGTCATCGACCGGACATATTCCTTCGATAAAGCAAGCCAGGCGATACAGGATATTGCACACGGTGGAATCTTCGGTAAATCGGTAGTGACTATCTGAAGGAAAAGACAATAGGCGCCGGATACATCAATCAATGGCGCATGACCATGAACCGGGACGCAGTCGGAGCTATAGGAGCCTGACTTATTCAGACGGCATCGCCTTCCAGGCTTCAAGCAAGCCAAGTTTTTCAAGAAAAACCCGGTAGCGGGGGTCAGCCTTGAGATAGTCAAGGTCTCTAAAGACCAGAATATTGGCCAAGCTGGTGTCGCGCTGCTCAAAAGCTACCTCCAGCCATTCAAAAGCGGAGTCGTCTTCACCCCGCCAGGCATACACGGTAGCCAACATAAACGGTTGTTCCTGCGCTGACGTTTCAAGCATTTCATTGGTCATCGCCAGTGACTCCATTTCTTCACCCAGTGTGAAAAGTGCCATGGCCCTTATGGAATTGTTACTGGGGTTGGCCGTCAATTTGTCTATTTCGGCCAATGCGCGTCCAGCGTTGCCCTGGTGCAGGTAGACCCGGCTAATACCCCGGCGAGCCCAGTGGGATTCCGGGCTTAGCCCGGACATTTCACCAAGGATCCGGGATTTGCGCTGTAGCTGGCGAAACAGTTCGGTCGATCGTTTGCAGAATCATAGCCATAGCTATGGTTCAAGAAGGATCAGCCGAAATGTGAAGCCAGATGCTGTGCAAAACCGGATAGGACAAACTGTAACTGCCAGAAATACCCAAAAACACTCTCACATGCTTGATGATAAGACGAATTTATCATTTTACGGTCCGCCTTGGTGAAATGTCCGGGTTAGCAACAGCACCTGGTGGAACATCTCCAAGGCTTCGTCATATCGTCCGGCCGACAGGTATCGAGCCGCAAGGGATCCCAGGCCTACCAGCCCAAGCGGGTCCAGCGTGACGGCGCGCTCTAATAATTTGATAGACTTGTCCAATTGCCCAAGGGCAGATGTCACAGAAGATACGCCCAGCAGAACGTCCGTGTTATTGGGTTCGAGTTGCAAGGCTTTGTCAGCGGCGTCTTTGGCGCCCTGCCAGTCCCACTCATATTTTTTTTTCAGGAATGACAGAGTGGACCATGCCAAGGCCATGTTGTCATCAATGGCCAGCGCCCGTTCCGCTGCTTCCCGCGCCAATGCAACGCCTTGTGCCTTTGTCCAATACCGGTTGCGGGTCTGGTATTCATAGGCCCAGGAGAGGCCCGTCCAGGCCGGCGCATAATCGGGGTCAATGGCCAACGCTTGTTTAAAGGCTGAAACGGACTTCTCAAGGTTCTCCTTACCCTGGAGGTTCATGAAATATTTGCCCTGCAGATACAGCGTATGGACCTCAGGGTCCGTTTCCCGAGCCTCGGGTATGGCGCCCAGCAGGGTGATTTTCAGTTCATTCACAACCGCTGTGGCAATCTCATCCTGAATCTGAAAAATGTTATCCAGCGTGCGGTCATAAGTCTGCGACCACAGGTGGAAGCCGTCATCGGCCTTGATCAACTGTGCAGTGATGCGTAACTGGTTGCCGGACTTGCGTACGCTGCCCTCCAGTACATGGGTGACGTTGAGTTCCATACCAATTTGCGCAATCTTTGTGTCCTTGCCTTTGTAGGAAAACGAAGATGTTCTTGCGGCCACCCTGAGTTGCGGAATCTTGACCAGCAAATTGAGTAGTTCTTCCGACAAACCTTCTGAGAAATACTCGTTACCGGCGTCATCGCTCATATTGATGAATGGAAGTACAGCGATTGATGAGGCCTCGTCCGTTGGCGACGGCTCAATGGTGACCGGCTGCGGTTGTGAAACGATTTCCGCTGCTTGTTGGGACGCGGTCTCGAGCAAGGCTGCATCACGGCGCGGATCCAGCACAAACTTGTCGAATGAGAAATACGCCACTGCCAGGATCAGAGCGATGGTGATGGTGCGATCCAGCTTGCTGGCGTTGGCCTGCGCCACAGATTGACCGTGCGCTATATCGGATTCGCGGCGCAGCCCGTCAGGCGTTAGTTCATAAGCCCACGCCATCACCAATGCAACCGGAAACCCTAGAATGAGTACCGTGATGATCATTTTCATCACCCATTCCGGCGCCAGGAAGCTATCCGCTGCGAGGTCGGCGATCTGTGCAATCAACCACGTGGCAATGCCATAAGCGATTCCTATACGGAATACGTTTCTGCGCTTGAGTTCTCTAAATAATGACAAGTGCTGGTTTCTTTGTGGTCCCCATTCTTGTTAAGCATAGTGCAATTGGTACAAATGCCAAAAAATGACTACTCAGTCGCACGAAGTCGTAGTTAGCAGAAGGCTGTTTTTTGGCTGTTTGCTGCCATTGGCACTACCGAAATCATCAACATGCGATGTTCCGTGTTTCCGACGGAGACTGCCGTCGGAGACCAGGCTGTATGGCTGTGCACACAGCCTGTCTCCAACTCGTCTCTGTTTGATTTCCCTGTTTTAATGGGAAAGTACAGGGTAATTTTCGCACTCTATTGCCTGTTCTCAGTTGGCTCTTTCCCTAAACACAACTGCCACGGTAATTTTCTCGAAACAGGAGGTCGAGATTGCAGGGCAGCTTTACCCCATCGAAGTCTCGCTCAAACCGCTGTATGACCCCGGAATGGAAAGGATAAAATCCGCATTCGGCTATGGGAGCTCAAATATATAGGCGGAGCCGGATTCCTCGCCGCCGTCGTCGTTCCCATAGGCGCCAACGATTACCCGCTGGCCCGATATCATGACCGAGCGGCCAAAGCGATCCAATGACGCCCTGTCCGATGCCACCAATTTATACTGTTGTATCCAGCTACCTGCGAAATTTTGTGCAAATACATAGATGGCGCCTGGGTCGTCCAGACCATCATCGATCCCATTTGCACCCACGATGATCCGATCGCCCGAGATTGCGACTGACAGGCCAAAATTGTCCTCCGCCACTGCGACCGATGCGAACAATTTCTGTTTTGGTATCCAGTTGCCGCTGGGATCACGCTCAAAAACATAGACGGCGCCTGAATTGCTGGCATTGTCGTCGCTGCCTCTTTCACCAACGATTACCCGATCGCCTGAAATTGCAACTGATACGCCAAAATCGTCATAATCCGCGGCATCCGGTGCCAACAATTTCTGATGTTCGGTCCAGTTACCGGCGGCATCACGTTCAAATATATAAGCAGAACCTGAACGTTCCCCGTTATCATCGTTTCCAAAGGCCCCAACAATCGCCCGGTCGCCTGAAATTGCGGACCGGCCAAAGTAATCGTCAGCCGCTCCATCCGATGCCAGCAGTTTCTGCTCGGTCCAGTTACCGGTGGCACCCCTCTCAAAAACATAAGCAGCACCTGTAGGGACTCCGTCGTGTTCGTTCCCACTCGCACCAACAATTATCCGATCAACCGATATCGCGACCGAGATGCCAAAGCGATCGTCACGCGCGGCGTCCGAGGCCACCAATTTCTGTTGTTGTGTCCAGTCGCCCGTGGGATCACGTTCAAATATATAGGCGGAACCTTTATAGCTCCCATAAACACCGTTGCCATAAGCACCAACGATTGCCCGGTCACCCAGTATTGCAACCGCGTGGCCAAAGTATTTTCGTGTCGCTGGATCCGATGCGAGCAGTTTATGTTGTTGCGTCCATTTACCTGCCGGGTCAAGCCCAAATATATAAGCGGAACCGGAATCTTGCGCGTTGTCGTCTTTATGAGGGGCCCCAATGATTGCCCGGTCGCCTGATAATGCGACTGATCCACCAAAGCGGTCCGAGAACGCCGCATCCGACGCGGTCAACTTGTATTCGACCCTTCGGAAACCCGAATCGGCGATGCTGAACTTGCTGCACATGGACATGCTGCAAGCCCTTACCCGGTAGTAATATATCTGCCCGTGGCCGGCCCCGGTGTCCTCAAAGTCGGTGCGTTTGGGGGAAGCGATCGGTGGCCCGCAACTGTTACCCCGATCCAGGCAGCGAAATACCTGGTAACGGGTAGCGCTTTCCACGACGCTCCAGGTAATCACGACGCGGTCGGCATGACTGCCGTCACTTGCATCGACATCCTGGGGTACACCCGATGGCCTGCGCCTGTAGCCGCTATCGGCGACGCTGAACTTACTGCACGTGGTCACCATGCAGGCCCTGACACGGTAGTAATACACCTGCTCGGGGTTTCCGCCGGTGTCCTCGAAGCGGGTGGTTTTCGGGGAAGCAATCGGCGGGCCACAGCTGTTGCCCCGGTCCAGGCAGCGGAACACCTGGTAAACAGCCGCAAACTCCATGGCATCCCAGCTGATCACCACGCGGTTCTCATGGGCGCCGTCGCTTGCATCGACACCCGTGGGTCTACCCGGAACCAATGGCAGTCTGAACGTATAGGCGGAGCCTGATTGGAGCCCGCCGGAGTCGTCCCCACGAGCACCAACGATGGCCCGGTCGCCCGCTATTCCTACAGCGCGGCCAAAGCCGTCATAGGCCGCGCCATCCGCTGCCAGGAGTTTCTGTTGTGTCCAGTTGCCTGTGGAGGCCCGCTCAAATATATAGGCGGAACCCGATGAATTCCCGCTGTCGTCGTTGTCATGAGCACCAACGATTACCCGCTCACCTGAGATTGATACCGAGAAGCCAAAGGCGTCATAATCCACCCTGTCCGACGACCAAAGTTTCTGTTGTTGCCCCCAAACGCCTGATGCATCACGTTCAAATACATAGGCAGAACCATCGCTGTTGCTAAAAGCACCAATGATTGCCCGGTCACCCGATATGTCAACTGACCAGCCAAAGCGAAACTGTTCGGCGGCATCCGACGCCAACAATTGCTGCTGTTGTGTCCAGTTACCTGTGGAATCACGCTCAAATACATAGGCGGAACCTGTTCCGAGCCAATAGGTGTCGCTGAAATAATTATCCCGGTAAGCACCAACAATAGCCCGATTGCCCGAGATTGCGACCGAGTGGCCGAATTCATCGCCACCATGTCCATCCGATGCTGACAATTTCTGTTGTTGCGTCCAGTTACCGGTGGGATCACGTTCAAATATGTAGGCAGTACCGTTTTCGTAGTCACCGATGCTATTTTCGGGGGCACCAACGATTGCCCGGTCGCCCGACATTGCTACAGAGTAGCCAAAATAGTCATAAGCAGTTCCATCCGATGCCAGGAGTTTCTGTTGTTGTGTCCAGTTGCCTGCGGGATCACGTTCAAATATATAGGCGGAACCAGAATCGGAACCGTTCGCGTCGTCGTGTTTGCCTGGAGCACCAACGATTGCACGGTCGCCCGAGATTGCGACCGACCTGCCAAATTTATCGCCGGCAGCGGCGTCCGATGCCAGCAATTTCCGTTGTTGTATCCAGACTCCTGACGGATCAAGCTCAAATACATAGGCGGAACCTGTATTATTCCCATAATCGTCGTTGCCATAAGCCCCAACGATTGCCCGGTCACCCGAGATTGCGACTGCCCTGCCAAATACATCCCCATCGGCTGCATCCGATGCGGTCAGCTTGACTTCGTTCCCCCGGTAACCCGGGTCGGCAATACTGAATTTACTGCACCCGGTCGTGGTGCAGGCCCGAACGCGGTAGTAATACACCTGTTTTGGCTTGCCCGTGGGGTCGTCGAAGCGGGTGGCCTTAGGGGAAGCGATCGGTGGGCCGCAGGTGTTGCCCCGGTCCAGGCAACGGAATACCTGGTAATCAATGGCGCCGCCCACCGCTTTCCAGCTAATCTCAACGTGGTCATCAAAGGCGCCATCGCTGGCCCTGGTAATAACAGGCGCAACCAGGCCTGCGGCCATATGCCCCTGGTTGGCTATACTGAATTTGCTGCACACAGCCAGCGTGCAGGCACGCACGCGGTAGTAATACAACTGGCCGGGTGTGGCCGTGGTGTCATCAAAAGTCGTGCGTTTTGGAGAAGCGATCGGCGGGCCGCAGCTGTTGCCCCGGTCCAGGCAGCGGAATACCTGGTAACGGCCGGCACCGTCAACGGCGTCCCAGCTTATCTCGATGAGATTGTTAAAAGTACCGTCACTGGCCCTGACCATCGCGGGGCTTGGGATAACAGGATCGTCCATACTCTCGGGATCGGCAGCAGATCCGCCGGACCCCGGGATGCCTGAGAGTGTCATTAAGAACACAGTACCCAACGCGAGTCGATTCATGGTGCGTTCCATCGGTCGTGCTCAGGAAAGCATACGCCTGCCCAGACTATGTATTTTGATGTAGGTCAACTGAATCGATACTGAATCGATGATGGTCTTTTGGTTTCAGTTTTGCTGCTTCGGATCACGCGGCAGGGTTTCACCCTTCACCAGACCGAATCCGGGGGTTTCATAGCTTTGGGTAACAGACATTGCTAGCGTTTTGGAAAAGATGGGGAGAAGACCAAGCTGTGTATTTGCACTGAAATTTGAACCAAAAACTGTACATATTTGCATTTCCAATTGCCCCAGCTACAGCAGTCTAGCTGCTTGAATGCATTGCTCCGAGCCGGATTAATACCGGGCAATTTTCAGTGCAAAACCTGGGGCAGTTTTCGGTGCAAATTAACAGACCAGAGATGCTGTAACGAGCTGAGTACTTGAGAGATTCCTGGTCCCCGACGGAGACTGCCGTCGGAGACCAGACTGTGTGGCTGAGCAGAATGGATTCGAACCCTCAATGGGCTTTTGATTTGCAACATCCTGAATTCTTGTGACTAATTCCCGAGAAAATGCCCTAAACTGGCAACAGAGACTTTGGGCAAAATTTGCACATAATTGCTTCAAGGGCTAGTTCGGTTTGTACAGGCTTTAAACGCTTACGATCCCTCTTAGCTATATATTTTTGTTTGCGTTTCGAAACACAGGGGGTTGTAAATATATCCCTATGTTTTGTAACATGCTGGTTATTATGGCTACAAGAATCACACAAACGGAAAGGATCCTAAAACTGGTCGAGGAAATGGGTGTCCTGCGTGCGCGGGATCTAAATCCTCATGGCATCCCCCGAACACACCTCAGCCGCCTCTGTGCTGCTGGTAAACTACAGCGTATTGCCCGAGGACTCTATGTCCTCCCTGACAGCGAGATCACAGAGCATCACTCTCTGGCAGAGGCTTGCAAACGTGTTCCCAAGGGTGTGGTTTGCCTGCTATCTGCCCTGCAATATCACGACATCACGACCCAGGCACCGTTTGAAGTCTGGCTGGCCATCGGCGAAAAAGCCTGGAAGCCACGCATCGATTACCCACCGCTACGTATCGTGCGATTCTCCCAGGCCACACTCAATGCTGGCGTTGAAGATCACCAAATCGAAGGTGTGCCCGTCCGTGTGTTTTCCCCAGCAAAGACCGTGGCGGACTGTTTCAAATACCGAAATAAAATCGGCCTGGATGTTGCTATCGAGTCGCTACGAGAATGCCTACGATCGCAGCGCTGCACCGTAGACGATCTTTGGCACTATGCCAAAATCTGTCGCATCCAAAATGTTATGCGCCCCTACCTGGAGTCACTCGCAACATGAATGACAGACGCGGGAAAAACATGGCTGTATCGGTACGTGACCGGTTACTGAATCTGGCACGCGAGCGGGGCGAGGATTTCCAGTTGATCCTGAACCGATATGGGTTGGAAAGACTTTTATACCGCCTCGGCAAGTCCGAATATCGAGATCTTTTTATCCTCAAAGGTGCGATGCTATTCATGCTGTGGGGTGACCAATCCCATCGCCCTACGCGTGATGTGGACTTTCTGGGCTTCGGCGACAGCAGTGAAACGGGCCTGAGAACTGTTTTTCGTGAACTCTGTGAGGTTCCAGTTGAGGATGATGGGTTGACGCTGATAGCGGATAGCATACAAGTCAATGCAATCCGCGATGACACAGAATACGGCGGCATGCGGGTAAAACTGTTCGGTGACCTGGCCGGTGCCAGAATACCGATTCAGGCCGACATCGGATTTGGGGATGCCGTAACTCCCGACCCGAGAAGTATCGAATACCCCACTCTCCTGGACAGCCCAGCACCGAACTTAAAGGCATACCCCCTTGAGACCGTAGTGGCGGAGAAATACCAGGCGCTGGTCAACCTTGGCATGGCAAATAGTCGAATGAAAGACTTTTACGATCTTTGGATCATCTCGAGAGAGTTCGATTTCAACAGTCTGACATTATCGAAAGCGATCCGTAATACATTTTCACGCCGTCAAACATCCTTACCAGAACATGTACCACTCGGACTCAGCCCCGAGTTCTATGAAGATTCGCATAAGACTACACAGTGGAACGCTTTCGTGCATAAGGGAATGCTTGCTGTCTCCCCGCCCACATTGAAAGACATCTGTCTTTCCCTGAAGGCTTTCCTTTCACCACCCACACAGGCATTGGTCCTAGACGAAGAATTCAGGGCAAACTGGGAATCAGGTGGCCCATGGCGCTGACCGAAGAACAATCACTGCGCCAAGCAATTGCCCGCGAGGAAGCAGCCCTCGCTACTCTCGAACAAAAACAACAAAAAAGCCGGGGACGATTGGCCGCGCTCAAAGCAAGGCTTACCGAAATAGCGTCGCCCAACTCAATTCCTTCCACCTCGGCAACACAACCCAATGCTGATATACCCACAACTCCGAAAGAAAAGATTTTATTATTTCATCAACTTTTCCGCGGTCGGAGCGATGTCTATCCACTGCTTTGGGTAAGCTCAAACACTGGCAGAAAAGGTTATTCACCGGCCTGCGGGAATGAATGGGTAAGGGGCATCTGTGAAAAACCCCAGGTAAAGTGCAGCGAGTGTCCAAACCAAGCTTTCCTGCCGCTCAACGAAAAAGTTGTTCTTGACCACCTACAAGGCCGGCATTCTATTGGTGTCTACCCCATGCTCAAAGATGAAACCTGCTGGTTTCTAGCGGCTGACTTTGACAAGGAATCCTGGCTGGATGATGTCGCTGCTTTCGTAGACACCTGCCAGGGTTTCGACATCCCAACAGCAGTTGAGCGTTCACGGTCGGGTAATGGTGCCCATGTCTGGTTTTTCTTCAGTTCACCCGTCTCCGCGGTTGTCGCCCGCCGCATGGGTTGTTATCTCATTACCGAGACCATGGCGCATCACCATCAACTGGCCATGAGTTCCTATGACCGCCTGTTCCCCAACCAGGACACTCGACCGCGTGGTGGCTTTGGTAACCTAATCGCCCTACCACTGCAATATGAACCACGACAGGCAGGAGACTCGGTTTTCCTGAACTTGGATTTTCAACCACACCCAGATCAGTGGGCCTATCTCGCATCTCTGAAGCGGATGGCGCCGTCCACTGTTGAAGCCATAGCTGGTGAAGCAAGCCAGCGAGGGAAGGTGGTTGGTGTTCGGTTTAGCTCAGCAAAGGAGGATGGAAAAGACGAAGCACCGTGGAAGCGCCTACCTTCAAGTCAATCGGAGACAAAACGGATAACCGAGCCCGTATCTGAAAAAGTACATGCCGTGCTTGCACAGCGCTTGTTTGTTGACAAAGCCGGCCTGCCATCACCCTTGTTGAATCAGATCAAGCGATTGGCAGCCTTCCAAAATCCGGAGTTCTACAAAAAACAAAACATGCGTCTGTCAACAGCGCTGACGCCGCGCGTGATTAGCTGCGCAGAAGAGTTTTCCAAGCATATCGCTTTGCCTCGCGGGTGCAAAGATGAACTGGTTGCGCTACTTCGTCACTACAATAGCAGCTTGGTCATTGATGACCAGCGGTATAGTGGTGAACCACTCAACGTGCGATTCAGTGGCAAACTTACTGCCACCCAAAAACAGGCTGCTAGCACACTATGTAAACATAATACTGGTGTCTTCGTAGCGCCGCCGGGTATAGGTAAGACTGTCATTGGCACCTGGTTGGTCGCTGAACGTCAACGCAACACATTGGTCCTGGTCCACCGCCAACCATTGCTGGATCAATGGGTGGAGCAGCTAGCGCTTTTTCTTGAACTCGATACCAAGGACATTGGAAGGATTGGTGGAGGCAAACGCAAACCAAATGGCCGACTTGATGTGGCCATGATCCAAAGCCTGGTGCGCAAAGAAAACGTGAGTGATCTGGTAGCGAACTATGGCCACGTTATCGTGGATGAATGTCACCATTTACCGGCAGTATCTTTCGAACGCGTTTTGAATGAAGTCAATGCACGCTTTATCACCGGCTTAACCGCAACTCCACAACGCCGAGACGGTCATCACCCGATAACTGAAATGCAGCTGGGTCCGGTGCGTTTCACCATAGACGCTCGAAATCAAGCAGGACACCGCTCCCTTAACCGCAACCTGGTCATCCGTGAGACAG
>Ga0255052_10001101_pt1 | contig 20719 bp, 18 predicted proteins | sample JV7_2_21_MG_FD_188632 | JGI IMG/M metagenome (GOLD analysis project Ga0255052, IMG submission 188632) | Seawater microbial communities from Jervis Inlet, British Columbia, Canada - JV7_2_21 | ecosystem: Environmental > Aquatic > Marine > Inlet | place: Canada: British Columbia | collected... | reverse complement strand
TGGATGCGGCCGGAACCGGCGGGTTGCAACGTCGGCAATTGCGAGCATCTCGCTTCGCATCAGCCGATTTGCCTGTCCTTGCTCTTCCAGGCTCATATCCTCAAAGTCTCTGTGTCGAAGTATTTCCCGCCGGGACCAGGATGCAGACTGATCGATCTCTATTCGCGCGCTCTCATCCTCGCCAATATCATTATTGGCCGCCATTGCCTCGAGCAGGCGACGGACAGGCGCTTCCTTCTCAGACTTCGCCGCATCCTGCTCGAGCGTCGGCAGTTGCAGGGACATCATTCGCTCGAGCAGGCGTGGATTTCGAAAATATATATGGAATGCCTGATCGAAAAGGCGAAACTGCGCCGGGTCGTTGACGAGAACCGCCCGCAATGCCCAGTAGAAGTCATCGCGCCGTTCGATGCCGGCGCGTCTGACGGCAGCCATCGCTTCAATTACTCGGCCTGGCCCTACGGCCAGGCCGGCATTACGCAAGGTCCTGCAGAACATCAGGATGTTTGCCGCAAGGCGACCCGAGTCGGCGCTCATGCGGCCGCTTGAATCTCGGCGAGCAGCCGGGCAGCTTCGCTGCCCTGCAATTTGGCAATGTCGTCCTGGTACTTCAGCAATGAACCCAAAGTGTCGTTCAGTACGTCGGGTGTCAACGTTACAACATCGAGTTGAGCCAATGCGTTCGCCCAGTCAATCGCCTCTGCAACGCCCGGACGTTTGAACAAGTCCTGATCGCGCAGTTTGTGAATGAATGCGACTAATTGATTACGAAGATCCTCTGCGATATCGGGCGCCTTCAGCGCGACTATCCGGGATTCGGTTTCCTGGGTCGGATAATCGACCCAGTGGTAGAGACATCGGCGCCTCAGAGCGTCGTGAACTTCACGTGTCCGGTTCGAGGTGATGACAACGACAGGCGGCTCCTTCGACTTTATCGTGCCAAGTTCCGGAATGCTGATCTGGAAGTCGGACAGAATTTCCAGCAGAAATGCTTCGAATGGTTCATCGGCACGGTCGATCTCATCGATCAAGAGTACGGGCGGCCCGTTCGCGTGTTCCTCCAGCGCACTCAGCAGCGGCCTCTCGGTCAGGAACTCGCGACCGTACAGATTCTTGCCGATATCTCCACCGCTACCTTCGGCCTCGGCGATGCGAATCGCGACCATCTGCCGCGGGTAATTCCATTCGTATGCCGCGCTGGACAGGTCCAGCCCCTCGAAGCATTGTAATCGAATCAGGTCGCGGCCAAGCGTGGCGGCGAGCACTTTGGCGATCTCGGTCTTGCCAACGCCTGCCTCACCTTCGAGCAATATCGGCCGACCCATATGCAGCGCCAGATATACGACGGTTGCGAGATCTCGCCCGGCAATGTAATCGCCGGCGGTCAGGAGAGCCTGTGTCGCCGATACGTCTCCCGGCAGGTCTTTCCTGTCTGAACGCTCAGCCACTCGCAGCGGCAACCGCTCGTTTCGCCATAACAACGACCAGATGGGCCCGATATTCCGAGCTGGCATGAAGATCTTCGTTAAGATCTTCTGCATTGATCGTCAGGCCATCCAGCGCCTCCGGGAAAAAATTGCCCGTCAGGGCTGCCTCAAACTCTTTCGCGCGAAAAACGCACGCGCCCGCACCGGTCACCGCGACACGAATGCCATCGGCCGTCTCTGCGACCATCACACCGACCACGGCATATCGCGAAGCCGGATTGGGAAACTTGGCATAAGCGGCGCGTGAGGGCTTTGGAAAGCTGACGGCCTGGATGAATTCGATTTCATCAAGCGCAGTCTCGAACAGCCCTTTGAAATAATCGTCGGCTGCAATCTCTCTTCGGTCCGTTTTGATGGCCGCATTCAAACCCAGTACCGCAGCTGGATAATCGGCCGAGGGATCGCTATTGAACAGGGATCCGCCAATCGTTCCCCGGTTTCGAACCTGGGCGTCGCCGATAGTGCCGGCGAGGTACGCGAGTGCCGGTATCTCTGACTGCACGAGCTCACTGGCGGCGACATCCGCATGCGGGGTCATTGCCCCGATTTCGATGCGGTCGCCATCCTGTCTGATGCCGGCGAGCGATTCTATCCCGCTCAAGTCGACCAGATCGGATGGCCGAGCCAGACGCATTTTCATCGTCGGCAGCAAAGTCATGCCGCCGCCGAGAATTTTTGCTTCCTCGTTGCTTGCGAGAATTTCCCTGGCTTGGTCGATCGATGCAGGCCGGTGATATTCAAATTCGTACATGTTGAAACCCCGTTCTGATTATTTTCAGGCAGATGCTGCGCGAATCGCTTGCCACACACGTTCCGGCGTCGCCGGAATCGGCATGTCGGTCACGCCGATATCCGACAAGGCATCGACGACCGCATTGATGACTGCGGGTGTGGAACCTATCGTTCCTGCTTCCCCGCAACCCTTGACGCCGAGTGCATTGTGAGCACAAAGCGTGGTATTCGTCGTCACTTGGAAGTTCGGCAGGTTATCCGCTTTCGGCAGGCAGTAATCCATATACGAACCGGTCAGCAGTTGGCCGGACTCGTCATAAATGCATTGCTCATATAGCGCCTGGCCGATGCCCTGGGTCACGCCCCCGTGGACCTGGCCCTCGACGATCATCGGATTAATGATTCGTCCGAAGTCGTCAGCCGCCGTAAAGCGGTCAACGGTAACGACGCCGGTATCGGGATCGATCTCGACTTCGCAGATATGACAGCCGCCGGGGAAGGTGAAATTCTTCGGATCATAAAACGCCGTCTCTTCAAGCCCCGGCTCGAGGACGTCGAGCGGATAGTTATGGGGAACATAGGCCGCAAGTGCGACGTCGCCGAATGCAACTGCACGGTCCGTACCGGCAACCTTTAGCTGTCCGTCCACGAACTCGACGTCGTCTTCGGATGCCTCAAGGAGATGTGCAGCAATCTTGCGCGCCTTGGTCTTGATTTTCTCGAGTGCGGCCATCAGGGCCATGCCGCCGACGGCCAGCGAACGCGAGCCATAAGTTCCCATGCCGAACGGAACCTTGCCCGTATCGCCATGGACAACCTCGATACTGTCAAAGTCGACGCCGAGCGCTTCGGTGACGAGTTGTGCGAACGTCGTCTCGTGCCCCTGCCCGTGGCTGTGCGATCCGGTGATGACCGTAACCGAACCGGTCGGATTCACGCGTATCGTTCCGGCCTCGTAAAGTCCGGCACGTGCGCCGAGTGCGCCGGCTACATTGGACGGTGCAATACCGCAGGCCTCGATGTACGTCGACATGCCGACACCTCTGAGCTTGCCGCGCCCGGCCGACTCGCTGCAACGCTGCTCGAAACCTGCGTAGTCGGCGAGCTCGAGACCTTTTTCGAGGCAGGTGTGGTAGTCGCCGGAATCGTACTCGAGCGCGACCGGCGTCTGGTACGGAAAAGCATCCTGTGGAATGAAGTTGCGACGTCGGATCTCGACCTGACCGATACCGGTTTCCCGGGCCGCCCGGTCCACGAGCCGCTCGAGTAAATAGCTGGCTTCGGGCCGCCCTGCGCCCCTGTATGCATCCACCGGTACCGAGTGAGTGAACATGGCTTTCACTTCGCAGTAAATAGCCGGCGTTTTATAAGTGCCCGCGAGCAGCGTTGCATAAAGATAGGTTGGCACCGACGGGCCGAAGGTCGACAGGTAGGCACCCAGGTTTGCTCGCGTGCGTACTCTCAGACCGAGGAAATCACCGTCCTGACTCAATGCGAGTTCGGCGTGAGAGATGTGGTCTCTGCCGTGCGCATCGCTCATGAAGGATTCGCTGCGATCCGCCGTCCACTTGACGGGCCGGCCTACGCGTTTCGAGGCCCAGGTAATGATCGCCTCTTCCGCGTAATGAAAAATCTTCGAGCCGAAACCGCCGCCGACATCGGGAGCGATCACGCGAAGTTTGTGTTCGGGTATGCCGAGGACATAGGCACCCATCAGCAGACGAATGACATGCGGATTCTGGCTCGTCGTATACAAAGTGTATTCGTCTTTACCGCTGTCGTAGTCGCCGATGCCGGCACGCGGCTCCATCGCATTCGGTATCAGGCGACTGTTGACGATATCAATGCTGCTCACGTGCGCCGCATTCGCAAACGCCGCGTCCGTCACAGCCGCATCACCGATCTCCCAGTCGAAGCATACATTGCCGGGCGCGTCTTCCCAGACAAGCGGTGCACCGTCCGCGCTCGCTGCAGACAGGCTCGCCGCCGCGGGTAGCTCGTCGTAATCTACGTCTACCTGCTCGGCGGCATCGCGTGCAATGCTGCGTTTCTCGGCCAGCACAACGGCAACCTGGTCACCCACATATCGGACGGTGTCGGGAGCCAGCGGCAGATGCGGCGGCTCCACCATGGGCGAACCGTCCTTGTTATTGATGCCCCAGCCGCAGGGCAAGCTGCCAACACCGTCGTCAGCCATGTCCTTGCCGGTGAACACGGCGACCACGCCTGGCATGGCTAGCGCGGCCCCGGCGTCGATACTTTTTATTCTTGCATGGGGCAGCGACGAACGAATGATGTGAGCGTGCAGCTGGTGAGGCCGATTGATGTCGTCGGTGTACTGTCCCTTGCCCGTAATAAATCGCTGGTCTTCTTTGCGTCGAACCGCAGCGCCGATACCGTTTTCAGTCATACCCTTTCCTCTTATTCTTATGAACGCATCGCTATAGCGCCGGCCTTCACGGCTCTGACGATGTTCTGATAGCCGGTACATCGACAGAGATTGCCTTCGAGCCACTCGCGAATCTCTTTCTCACTCGGATCGGCATTCTGCTTCACGAGATCGAGCGCGCTCATGATTATCCCGGGAGTACAGAAGCCGCACTGCAGACCATGATGCTCGCGAAAGGCTTCCTGCATCGGATGCAGATTTCCATTCTGTGCAACGCCTTCGATCGTTCCGACGTTGGCGCCCTCTGCCTGAACCGCGAGCATGGTGCAGCTTTTGACCGAGCGACCGTCGAGATGAATGACACAGGCACCGCATTGACTCGTATCACAACCGACATGTGTTCCGGTGCGTCCGAGGTGATCGCGGATCACATCGACAAGCAAGGTTCGACTTTCGACCTCAGCGCTAACGGATTCACCGTTGAGCGTGAATGACACTGTTATGGACATGGAAACATCCTTGGCAGATTTGTTGTTATTCCGACTAATTATAGTTGCCCGAAGGCTTGTTGTGACGGCAGTAATACTACCGTAACAGAAACCACCAGATCAGCAATGCCACCAGGGCGGCGGCAATCGCGAGCCAGGTCCTTGAGCTGGCAGCTTTTTCCTCGTCGGATTCTACCCGTTGTGCGTTCGGATCGAGTTGACGCGAGAAATTGCCGAAAAAATCGTCGGCTGTCTTTTTTGTAGCACCAAGAACCAGCCGGGACCCGACCTGGGCGAGCTTGCCGCCGACCTTGAAGTCGGCTGAATAGTTCAGCTGTGTGCCACCATCTGACTCCGATAACTTGACATCGGCGCTGCCACGGCCGAATCCGGCTGCGCCACCCTTGCTGCTACCGATCAGCGTGTAACTCTCTGGCGCCTTTACGTCTTCCAGCTTGAGGCTGGTATCGAATCTCGCCTTGACCGGCCCGATGGCCGCCGTCACTTTGGCCTCAAATTCGGTGTCGCTGATCTGCTCCAGGGACTCGCAGCCGGGTATGCACGCCTTGAGTATTTCCGGGTCGATCAATGCCGACCATACCTGCTCCCGGGTGCTTGCGATCAGGTACTCGCCTTTGACTTCCATCGATGACTCCTTATCCCTGGCGGCTCATTCCCGCCAGACTGACGGTCTCCACGATTTCATGATGTAATCCCGGCGCCATCAGGTGAGCACCAGCGACGCCATCGATATCCCTGGCCTGTTGAAGCAGCTCCGCACAGACGGATATACCCTCCTGTCGCGGGTCTCTTGCTGCCTCCATTCGACGTATGATGCCGTCCGGCATCACGGTGCCCCAAAGATTATCACGCATCCAGCGAGCACCGTTCGCCGACCTCAACGGGCCGAGGCCGACGAGGAAATAGACGTCCTTGGTCAGACCGGAGTCGCTGAGTCGCGCCATATAGCGCTCGAGCATTTCCATGTCGAAGCAGTATTGTGTTTGTATGAACTGCGCACCGGCGTCGACCTTGGCCCGCAATCCGTCCGGCGCCCAGTTATCCGCCACTTCGGTTGGCGTATCCGCGGCGCCGAGGAAAAACTCGGGGGCAGACGTAAGTTCACTGCCTGATAAGGTCTTTGCCTCTACCGTCATTTTTCTGAGCACGGCTATCAATTGTCGTGAGTCCAGATCGAATACTGCTTTGGCATCCGGATCGTCGCCGGCTTCGACCGAGTCGCCGGTCAAGACCAGCACGTTTCGAACACCGAAGGCCGCTGCACCGAGCAAATCACTTTGCAGTGCAATTCTGTTTCGGTCCCTGCAGGTGACCTGCAGAATCGGTTCCATTCCCAATTGTTTAACGTGGGCAGCGGCAGCCGAGCTGGACATCCGAACTCTTGCGCCGGCGCCATCGGTCAGATTGATCGCGGTAACCGCAGGCTTGAGCGCTTTAACCGCAACAGTCAGTGAATCCAAGCTCGCACCGCGCGGAGGCGTAAGTTCGGCGGTCACGGTGAAGTGTCCCGAGACCAGACTGTCCCTAAACGTATTTGCTGGCTGTTTCACTTGTCGTTTGCTGTGTGCCCGGGCATTCGCACAATCAACCTGGCTGACTGATAGTCCCTGATCATTCTTTGCATGCGAACAGACAAACCAGTAGTTACATTGTCGGCATCGAAAAGTCAGCGCCGGAACGAATACCGGTCGGCCACCTCGACGTAACTGTTTTTAGCCGCGTATAAAAGCGCACGCCTTCCATACCGTATATCGACATGTCGCCGAAAAGAGAGCGCTTCCAGCCGCCAAAGCTGTGGAAGGCCAGCGGCACCGGTATCGGCACATTGACACCAACCATGCCGACCTGAATCCCGGATGCGAATTCGCGCGCGGCATCGCCATCACGAGTGAAGATTGCGGTACCGTTGCCGTATTCATGATCGTTGATTAGCTTGATCGCTTCATCGAATGTATCTACCCGCGTCATGGTCAGCACGGGGCCAAATATTTCTTCTTTGTAGACGCGCATCTCGGGCGTCGCGTGATCAAATAGTGAAGGCCCGAGGAAATAGCCGGGCGATTTCGTGATGCCGTGCTGACGCCCGTCAACGACCAGTTTCGCACCCTCTTCTTCGCCCAGGTCGATGTACGAGCGAACCTTGTCGCGATGTTCTGCCGTAATCAGCGGTCCCATGTCATTGTTGTTATCCGAGCCCGGGCCGACTTTCAACGCCTCGATCCGCGGCAGCAGTTTTTCGAGCAAGGGTTCGGCCGAATCACCGACCGTTACGATTGCAGAAATCGCCATGCAGCGCTCACCGGCTGATCCGTATCCGGCACCGACCAGGGCGTCCGCGGCCTGATCCATGTCGGCGTCCGGCAGTACGACCAGGTGATTCTTCGCCCCACCGAGCGCCTGCACGCGTTTGCCATGTTCCGATGCCGTTCGGTATACGTGCTCGGCGACCGGCGTAGAACCGACAAAACTGACTGCGGCGATGCGCGGGTCGGTGAGAATCGAATTGACCGCAACATGATCGCCCTGGACGACATTGAAGACACCGTCCGGCAAACCCGCTTCCTTCATGAGTTCAGCCCATCTCATTGAGCAACTCGGGTCTTTCTCAGACGGCTTGAGCACAAAGGTGTTGCCGCAGGCAATGGCAAGCGGGAACATCCAGAGCGGCACCATCGCCGGAAAATTGAACGGCGTAATTCCCGCACAAATGCCCATCGGCTGACGCATCGAGTAGGTATCAACGCCCGTGCCGACCTGGTCGTTGTATTCGCCCTTGATCAGGTGCGGTATGCCGCAGGCAAACTCGACAACTTCCAGTCCGCGTTGGATGGAGCCATCCGCGTCATGCAGTACCTTGCCATGCTCCTGCGTTAACAGCGCGGCAATTTCCTTTCTGTCTCTCTCGATCAGTTCCTTGAATCGAAACATGATGCGAGCCCGCTTGAGGATCGGCGTTCGCGACCAGCTCGAAAACGCGTCTTGCGCACACTGTATCGCCGCATCGACGTCCGCTTCGCTGGCCATCACGACTTCTGCACATTGTTCTCCTGTCGCAGAATCAAATACTTCGCCATAACGATCGGAGTCGGATTCGAATATCCGGCCATTGATCCAGTGAGGGACCTTTCTGACTGTTTGCAGTGCTGCCGCTTTTTCGGCCATCTTGATATTCCTGTTTAATTTATATCGCGCGCAGGGCATTCCGTACGGTGTCGACGATTTGATCGATCTGGTTCTTCTCGATGATCAGCGGCGGTGAAAAGGCCACAGTATCACCGGTCGTTCGAACGCTCACGCCGTTGTCAAAACAATGCCGGAATAGCTGCAATGCCCTTGCAGTTGGCTCATTTTCTATCGGCTCCATCTCGACGGCGCCAATCATGCCGTAATTCCGAATGTCGATGACATACGGCTCGCCTTTCAGGCTATGCAGCCCGTCTTCGAGGTAGCTTTCCATTGCAAGCGCCCTTTCATAAAGGCCTTCTTCCTCATATACCTCGAGTGTGGCACAGGCGGCGGCTGCTGCCAGCGGATGCCCGGAATAGGTATAGCCGTGGAAGAACTCGATCGCGCCCTCGGGCCCTGTCATGAAGGTGTCATAGAATTCGCCTGTCGCCAGCACCGCACCCATCGGCACGGTGCCACTGGTCAGGCCTTTGGCAGTCGTGATCAGGTCCGGTGTCACGCCCATTCGCGTCGAGGCGAACTTGTCGCCAGTGCGGCCGAAAGCGGTGATGACTTCATCGAATATCAACAGGATTCCGTGCTTGTCGCAGATGTCTCTGAGGCGTTGCAAGTATCCCTGTGGTGGCAGGATGACACCGGCGGAGCCGGCGATGGGTTCGACAATGACGGCGGCGATGGTCGACGGGTCATGCAATGCCACGATATTTTCCAACTCGTCGGCCAGGTGTGCGCCCCACTCCGGCAAGCCACGCGTATAAGCGTTGTGCCCCACATTGTGGGTATGGGGCAAATGATCGACGCCGGGCAGCATGGCACCGAACATCTTTCGGTTCGGGGAAATACCGCCGACCGAGATGCCGCCGAATCCCACGCCGTGATAGCCCTTTTCCCGTCCAATCAGTCGTGTCCGCGCGCCATCGCCACGAATGCGGTGATAGGCCAGCGCCATCTTGAGGGCTGTATCGACGGCTTCCGATCCTGAATTGACAAAGAACGCATAGTCGAAGCCGTCGGGAGCTATATCGGTCAGCTTGTTTGCCAGTTCGAAGACTTTGGGGTGGCTGAGCTGAAATGCGGTCGCGTAATCTAGAGTCGCAGCCTGACTCTGAATTGCCTCCACGATCTTGGGGTGACAATGACCCGCATTGCAGCACCAGAGTCCTGCGATCGAGTCGAGCACTTTCTTGCCGTCATGGGTCCAGACATATACGCCTTTGGCGCGCGAGATCAGTCGTGGATTCTTCTTAAAAAAACGGTTACCCGTAAAAGGCATCCAGTAAGACTGAAGATCCGGTAAATCGAATTCGAGATTTCTTGCGGTGTTGTCTGTCATTTTCTCTCTCCGAAAAATTTGTTGTCGCTTCTTATTCCAATATTTCCTTCAACTATTTCCTTCAATCTGAAATAGAGCATGCCCAGTGCCAGGGCAGGATTCGCGAACCACTTGCCACCCGGCAACTTGATATGGCGCACTCGCTTGAATACGTCGAACCTTTCGCTGTCCCCGGCAATGACGTCGGCCAATATTCGTCCAGCCATATGGGTGGGCGCGACACCGTGGCCAGAATATCCCTGCGCATAGTAAGTATTGTTCTTGATCCGGCCCAGCTGAGGGATTCTGTTAATACTGATCGCTATGTTGCCGCCCCATTCGTAGTCGATGGCTGTGCTTTCCAGTTGTGGAAATACTTTGAGCATTTTCGGGCGCAAAGTTGCGGTAATGTCGCTCGGATCCCTGCCCGAGTAATTGCACAGCCCACCGAACAGTAATCGCTTGTCTGCGGACAATCGAAAATAGTCGAGCCCAACTCGCTGATCGCAGGTCGCCATGTCTTGCGGCAGTAGTTCGTTTGCGACTTCGGGTGCAAGTGGTTCTGTCGCAATCATGTAACTTCCCGCCGGAATTACCGAGCCATAAATTTTCGGTTCGGTTTTGCCGAGATATGCATTGCCGGCAAGCACGACTTTTTTGGCGTGCACAAACCCATCCTTCGTTTCTACGCGAGGGTTATCGCCGTGATGGATCCTGGTGACAGGAGAATTTTCGAATATCTTTGCTCCGCTTTGTTCCGCTGCTCGCGCTTCGCCAATACAGAGATTGAGCGGATGAAGGTGTCCGTTGCCGCGATTGATGAGGCCGCCGATGTAGATATCCGAACCGATCACCGAGCGCATATCTTCTTCGGCAACCAGTTCCATATTGTGCGGATAATTTCTCTCCTGTTTCCGCTCGATCTCCGAACGAAAATAGTCCATGTCTTTCTCAGTTAAAGCCAGGTCCAGGAAGCCGAACTTCAGGTCGCAGTTGATGGAATATTTTTCGATTCGCTGCAACACGATGTCCCTGCAGTCCACACCGACCTGGTAGGCGACCTCGGCAGCATCAGCACCGAATCGCTTTTCGATCTTGTCGACATTGACAAATCCGTCAATCAGTTGGCCGCCATTTCTTCCCGATGCGCCCCAGCCAATGCGGTTCGCTTCGATCAAAGCAACGTCGTAACCCCATTCCGCGAGGTAGAGGGCAGCCGACAAACCCGTAAAGCCGGCGCCCACGACGGCAACATCGCAACGATGCTCGCCCTGAAGCTGCGGATAATCCGTTTGCCAGTTGGTGGTTGCGGCGTAATAGGAACGGGTATGTTCAGTACTGTCATTCATAGCCCTCCAGCTTACTCCGCGGCATATAAGTTAACAATATTTAAACGTAAGCCAATAACTTATTGATTTTATTAATATACAAGTCATACTTGTTAAACAAATTTAACGATTCAACACATGAGTTTTTGAATGGACAATTTAGGCCTTCGACTAAAGCAATTGCGCACCCGGCAGGGCTTGTCCCAGCGCCAACTGGCACGAAATTCCGGCGTCTCGAACGCGACGATATCGCTTATCGAACACGACAGAACTGATCCATCCATGGGACTCTTGAAGCGTGTTCTCGACGTGATGGGCGTGTCATTTGCTGAATTCTTTGCCAATGATACTCGCCAGCCTGAACAGTATTTCTTTGCGCGGAGTGAGCTGAGCGAGATTGGCAGCGGACTCATCTCCTATCGACAAGTTGGCACCGATCTCTCCGACAGTAACTTGCAGATTCTCTACGAGCGCTACGAGCCTGGTGCCGATACCGGGCAATCCATGCTGAGTCATGAAGCCGAAGAAGGCGGAATAATTCTCACGGGTCGCCTCGAAGTGACAGTCGGAGAGCAAGTACGAACCCTGTCCACAGGCGATGCCTATCGATTCAACAGCCGCCTGCCGCACCGTTTTCGAAATACTGGCAGTGAAGATTGCGTTCTAGTCAGCGCTTGCACGCCACCGAGTTTTTGACTAATCCGGTCGGCTAGCGTAGACGCATATCATTTCCATCGCTATGTGTGCACCTGCAAGTGCGGTGATCTCGCCGACGTCGTATGCGGGGGCAACTTCGACGACATCCATGCCCACAAGGTTGATGCCCATCAAACCACGAATGATCGACATCGCCTGATAGGTACTCAGTCCGCCGCACACCGGTGTTCCTGTGCCGGGTGCATAGCAGGGGTCGAGACAATCGATATCGAATGTCATATAGACCGGCTTGTCACCGAGAATCTTCTTTGTTTCGGCGACAACGGCATCGATCCCATGTTCGTGCACCCAGGGACCGTCGAGAATATTGAATCCCATTGTGTCCTCGTTGCGTGTGCGCAGACCGATCTGCACCGACGAGGCAGGATCGACGATGCCTTCTTTGGCCGCGTGATAAAACATCGTGCCGTGATCGACTCGCCCCTCCTCGTCGTCCCAGGTATCGCTGTGTGCATCGAAATGCAGCAGGGACAAAGGCGCCCCGTGTTTTCGCGCATGGGCTTTCAACAAGGGATAGGCGACAAAGTGATCGCCGCCCAGTGACAACAGGCCGGGGCCCTGATCGATGATCTGAAAGGCGTTTTCCTCGATCGCCGATGGCACCGCTTCCGGGCGGCCGAAATCGAAAAAGCAGTCGCCATAATCGATCACGGCCAGCTTGTCGAAAGGATCGAAAGCCATACCGTAGGGCCTCTCGAACGCCTGAATCGTCGATGCCGCCCGTATTGCGCGCGGCCCCAGCCTTGCGCCCGGCCGATTGGTGGTCGCCGTGTCACGCGGCCCACCCATTACGACCAGGTCTGCGCCGTTCAGGTCACGGGTGTACTTGCGGCGCATGAATGAGAGCGCGCCCGCATAGGTCGGTTCGCTTGTCGTGCCGCGAAGGTCCTCTCTGAGGAACGCGTGATCGCCGGCTTTCTTATCTGTCATCTGATTATCCCGCCCGGCTATATTGCCGCCTGCGTCAGGTCGAGACACCTCCAGGCTTTCTCGACCAGTTCGTCGATCTGTTCGTGCGTGATGATGAGTGGCGGCGCAACTACGATCGCATCGCCGACTGCCCGCATCACAAGTCCATTGTTGACGAGAAAGTCGCGGCAGATCGTACCAACGCCTTTGTCCTCGTCGAATTTCTCCAGCGTGACTTTGTTGGCGACCAGTTCCAGCGCACCCATCAGTCCAACCATGCGCGTTTCGCCAACGAGCGGATGCTCGGCGAGCGTATGCCATCGCTCCTGCAAATACGGTCCGACGTCATTCCTGACCCGGTCGATCAGTTTTTCACGCTGAATGATTCGAATATTCTCGATCGCCACCGCACAGGCGGCGGGATGACCCGAGTAGGTGTAGCCATGAAAGAATTCGCCGCCCTGCTCCACCATGACGTCTGCAACCCGATCTCCGACCATGACACCGCCAAGCGGCAAATAACCCGAAGTCACACCCTTGGCAATCGGCATCAGATCCGGCTTGACGTCATAGTAGTCGGCGCCGAACCACTCACCGAGGCGCCCGAAACCCGTAATGACCTCATCGGTAATCAGCAGAATTCCATACTCGTCGCAGATACGCTGGATCTCGGGCCAGTAGCTATCAGGGGGTATAACCACGCCGCCAGCGCCTTGCACGGGCTCGCCGATGAAGGCAGCGACATTGTCCACGCCGAGTTCCTCGATTTTCATTTCCAGCAACCTCGCCGATTCGAGTCCGAATTCCTCGGGCGACAGGCTGCGGTCCGATCCGAACCAGTAAGGTTGCTCGATATGCACGATGCCTGGAATCGGCAGGCCGCCCTGCCTGTGCATCGATTTCATGCCGCTTAATGAGGCACCGGCCATCGTCGAACCGTGATAAGCGTTTACGCGACTGATTATGGTCTGCTTGTCGGGTTCGCCGAGGATGTCCCAATAGCGACGCACCATGCGCACGATCGTGTCATTGGACTCCGAACCCGAACCGGCAAAAAAGACATTATTGAATTGCAGCTGGCTGATTTCCTTGAGCAAACGCGACAGTTCGATGGAAGGCGGATGGGCGCACTGGAAAAAGCTGTTGTAGTAAGGCAGCTGCCGCAGTTGCTTCTCGGCCGCTTCGACCAGCTCTTCACGGCCGTATCCGACATTGACGCACCAGAGTCCGGACATGCCGTCGAGAATTTTGTTGTCGTCAGCATCGTAGATATAGACGCCGTCCGCACGCGTAATGATACGGCTTTTCTTTTCGCGCAGTTCCTTGTGATCCGTAAACGGATGAAGATAGTGATCGCGATCGATGTCCTGCCATTCGGAGCCCGAGCGTTTTTCGACGACTGCCATGTTTTTCACCTCGAATGTTAGGCCGGCAATCATAGCCGAGCATCACGTTGATGTCCCGGCCGGAAGCACAATCTGAAATGGGCGTCAGACGTTAAGCATCAGGACTTCGCGTTCCCAGGGAGTGATGATCGATTGAAACTCGCGATACTCATTTTCCTTCAGCGCGCAGTACAGCGTTACGAACTCATCGCCGAGCGTCTTTCGCATTGCGTCGCTATTCTTCATAGCGTCGATCGATGCGTAAATATGTGGATGCAGCGAGAATGGAATGTCGTAAGCGCTACCCTCGATCGGGTCGCCCGCCTTCAGTCCTTCTTCTATCCCCAGATACCCGCAAGCCAGCGTTGCCGCTATCGCGAGATACGGATTCACGTCCGATCCGGCGAGACGATTCTCGACCCGCCTGGCTTCGGGCCCGGAGTCGGGTACGCGCAGGCCGACCGTTCGGTTATCGACAGCCCAGGCCAGATTGATCGGCGATGACCATGAATTTAGAAATCGCCGGTAGGAATTAACGTACGGCGCAAAAATCAATAACGCATCGGGCATGTACTTTTGCAAGCCACCGATATAGGAGGAAAACAATTTGCTGGATTTTCCGCTCTTGGTGGAAAAAATATTGTTGCCGCCCTCCGCCTCGACGATGCTTTGGTGAATGTGCAACGCGCTGCCAGCCTCTTCCGCCATCGGTTTCGCCAGGAATGTTGCGTGCATTTGGTGCTGTATTGCGGCCTCGCGAACGGTTCGTTTAAATAGAAAAACGTGGTCCGCAAGCGTTAGCGGATCGCCATGCAGAAAGTTGATCTCTAATTGCGCAGGTCCCATCTCTTGCGACAGTGCGTCGATCCTGATGCCTTGCTCTTCGCAGAATGAATAGACGTCGTTGATAAACGGGTCGAAGTCATTCATCTGATCGATGCCGAACGGCTGCCGCGATGTTTCCGTGCGACCCAACCTGCCCTGGGGCGGCTCCACTTCCGCATTGGCATCCGCATGGGGATTAATTAAATAGAATTCGACCTCAGGTGCCACAGCGGGAACCCAGCCCTTCGCTTCGTACAAGGCCAAAACGTTACGCAATACCTGGCGTGGTGCCGCGTCGATCGTGCCGCCATCCTTGCCAACGTAATCGACAAACACAGAAGCGGTCGGTTCTTTCAGCCATGGCACGGGACGCAGCGTATCGACCTCGGGCACGATCACCATGTCCCGATCCTCGACGTTCGCTTTGTTGTCGACGTAGTCTCCGGAGATCGTCTGCCCGAATATGGCCTCTGGCATTTTGATTTCTGAAGTACCGCACTTGTCGGCCGGCAGCAGTTTGCCTCGCGCGGCGCCCGCCATATCTGGAACGAGCGCCTCTACGTCTTCAATCGCTCGCTCTCTCAACCATGCCTGGAAGGCATTCTTGTCACTCACGCCGCACCTTTGACTTTATTGGATTGCGACCCAGTCGCGTGTTCCCTGCAAGCATCGCCAAAGGCCCTGAATATGGCCAGCGAGAGCGGGTTTTCGGTCACCTGCCACTCCGGATGCCATTGCACGGCAAGGGCGAATGCCTTGGCGCCGTCGACACGAAACCCTTCAATCAGGCCGTCATCTGCAACGGCCTCGACCGTGACGCCGTCTGCCAGTCGTGCAACGCCTTGCCGATGCAACGAATTGACCTCGACTGTTGCAGTGCCGGCGAGCTCGCGAAGCAGTCCGCCTTCGGGCAATGTAACCGGATGCGAGGGACCGTATTGCACGTCCAGCGGGTCGTCCGGATTTTCATTATGTTTGTGATAGCCAGTTACTTCGTGAACTTTCTGATGCAGGCTACCGCCAAGCACGACGTTCAGCTCCTGGAAACCACGGCAGACCGCAAATAATGGCACGCCGGCGGCAAGCGCTTTCTCGGCAAGCGGCAATGTAGTCGCATCTCTGTGAGGATCGTGCATCGAGCCCGGTTCACTGGCCTCGCCGTCGTAGTGATGTGGCTCGACGTCAGATGGACTACCTGTCAATAGCAGTCCGTCCACATGATTGAGAACGGCATCGAGATCCAGGCTGTCGCCCAGTGCCGGAATCAGGAACGGCACAGCATTGGCCCCGTCGCGAATTGCTGCAACGTATTTCTCTCCCACGATGTGAAAAGCGTGAGGGTCTAGTAGTCGCCGGTCAGCGGGTATCCCTATGACAGGTTTGGCACACATAGGAATCTCAGGGTTTGCGAAACAGCAGTGTGAATCTATCGGTATTGCCGGTCACCGTTTTTCTGCCGACTTCGAAGCGCAGCTCATCATCCGCCCGGTAGTGCAGATCCGAGAAGTCGACAAACTGGAATCCCGCGGCCAATACTTCGTTAATTATCTGAACCGGATCGGCCCGCCGCCTGTTTTCCGCCGTCATGGTCTGCATGTGACGCTTTGTATGGTCGACGACGCCGTACAAGCCGCCGGATTTCAGTGCGTTGTATACGGCTGCATTGATATTGGCTCTGCCCTCCGGCGTAAAATTGTGCATGTTTCGAAAAGTCACAACCAGATCCAGATCCTTTGCCCCGAAATCGAATTCAGGAATGTTGTTTGTTCTGAACGGGCCATCTCGTTCCATACTCACGCCGATGTCCAGCACCCCGATCCGCTCGAATCTCTCCAGAGGCAGCAGGTCTTTCGCAACCCGGCTCGTACCGATCGCTACATATAGTTGGCCATTGTCCCTGAGAGTCGGGGCCAGCAGCTTTGTGTACCAACCACCACCCGGCAGGAGTTCGAGTACGCGCATGTCGTCCTTCAGACCAAGAAACTCGAGCGTTTCGACAGGTTTGCGATTGCGGTCCCGCTCGACCTCAGCTTCGGTCCGAACTTCACTAGCCATCGCGGCCATGATTTTCTCGGCGACCGTCGACTGCTGAGCAAACGCCGGAACGCAAAAAACTGCCATTAAGGTGATCAGTAGAACGCGCATTTTCTTGCTTCCCATTTGTTGATTGATGTCAATTGGGCTAAAAAGATGGCAGAAGTCTAACCGATTAGCGAGATCACGGCTTATGAAACTCTATGGCTACTACCGAAGCAGCGCATCGTACCGGCTCCGAATTATTTTGAATAGCAAAGGCCTCGAGTGGGAATACCACACGGTCAACCTGCTCAAAGGAGAGCAAAAAGCCAAGGAGTTCAAAGCACTGAATCCGCTCGGCCTGGTACCCGTGCTCGATACCGGTGAAGCGATGTTGGCACAGTCTCCTGCCATTGCCGAGTATCTGGAAGAACAACATCCGGAGCCCGCGCTTTTACCGCCCGACCTGATTGGCCGGGCAAGAGTAAGGGAAATGATGCACTCGATTGGCTGTGAAGTTCATCCGCTGCAGAATCTGGGTGTCCTCATGTATGTCAAAGAAACCTATTCGCTGGATGACGCCGCCGTTCAGGCCTGGGGTCGGAAGTGGATCGATCGGGGGTTTTCGGCTTTCGAGATCCTGGCCCGCGCACGATCGTCCGGCGGACAGTTTTCGTACGGTGACAGTCTTACGCTCGCCGACGTCTGGCTCATCCCGCAGTTATTCAATGCACACCGTTTCGAAATGGACCTTTCCCCGTATCCGACGCTCGTCAGCATCGATCGACACTGCCAGACCCTGGACGCGGTGGCGGCGGCACACCCATCGAAACAGCCGGATGCGCCACCGGAATAACGCAGAGTTCCTCGTGATCGGTGCCGGTATTGCCGGCATCGCGACAGCCTACTATTTGTGCGCCAGGTACAGGAAAGCGTCTGTGCTCCTGGTCGATTCCAGACAGCCCATGAGCTTCACGAGCGCGCAATCCGGTGACAACTATCGGAATTGGTGGCCGCACCCCACGATGACCGACTTTAGCAACCTCAGCATCGACCTGATGGAACAGCTCGCCATCGAAACATCGAACGTCTTCAATATGACAAGACGTGGATACGTACTGGCAACGCGCAATAAGGATATTGATGACATGATCGCCGACCTGCACGTTGGCTATCGGTGTTCGAGCCCTGACTCGATCCGCATGCATGATGCAGGGCCCACCAGGTCGTACGTGTCTCCCGATCTCGACGACTGGACAGCGGCGCCAACTGGCGTGGACGTGCTGTCAAGTCGGGAGCTTATTCGCCAGACCTTTCCCTCGCTGAGCCAGGAGATTGCCAACGTTGTACACATTCGCAGAGCGGGCGATATCAGTGGTCAGCAGCTTGGCCAATACATGCTGGCGAAAATCAGGAGTACCGGCGGCAAGCGACTTGGCGCTTCAGTTCGAAGCGTTGAGTTTGACCGGCGATTTCTGGTCGATGTCGAGGGACCGGATGGCATCGAGCAAATTCAGGCCGATGTCCTCGTCAATGCTGCCGGGCCATTTGCCGGCAATCTGGCCGCCATGATCGGCGTGGAATTGCCGATCGAGAATGTGTATCAGCAAAAAATAGCGTTCGACGATAAGAAAGCGGTCATACCCAGGCGACTACCGTTCTCAATTGATCTGGACGGATTTGAGATCGACTGGACCGATGAGGAACGTGCATTGCTGTCGGAGGATGCGGAGACATCCTGGCTCACTGAGCGGCTCCCGGGTGGGGCGCATTGTCGTCCCGAAGGTGGTGATAAGGGAACCTGGGTCAAGCTTGGCTGGGCATTTAATCGCGACGTCAGCGACCCACAACAGGATTTGGCGAACGAACCGCACATGCATCCACAATACCCTGAGATTGTAATGCGAGCCGCGACGAGACTGCATCCGTCATTGTCAGCATATGCTGACAATTTTCCGACACGTTTCACACACTACGGTGGCTACTATCCGATGACACGCGAGAACTGGCCACTGATCGGACCCCTCGGCGTAGATGGCGCGTATATCGCAGGTGCTTTGTCGGGCTTTGGCAGCATGTCTGCCTGCGCCGCCGGCGCTATTTGTGCGGCCTGGATAGTCGATCGTGATTTGCCCGACTACGCCTCGCAACTGAGTCTGGCACGATATTCTGATACAGAATTAATGGATGAGTTGGCTAACGCCGCTTCCAAGGGAGTTCTCTAGTTCGAATCACGAGTGTTACGCGTTGGCGGCAGCCTGCATATTCTTTTCTGTCTGTCGTTGTGCCCGCCGTGCGGCAAGAAACGCGATGATTACGGCGACACTGACGAATAAGATGATCAGGGTCGCCAATGCATTGATATCCGGCGTCACGCCGAGTTTGACTTTCGAGAAAATCACCATTGGCAGCGTGCTGCCACCGGGACCGGAAACAAAGCTGGCAATGACAAGGTCATCGAGAGACAGGGTGAATGCGAGAAGCCAGCCGGCAATCATCGCAGGCGCTATGAGTGGCAAAGTGATGTCGAAAAGCACGCGGAATGGCTTGCCACCCAGATCCATCGCCGCTTCCTCCAGTGATTGATCCATTCCCGACAACCTTGATTGAATGATCACGGTAACGTAGGCCATCGCGAACGTGGTATGGGCGATCGTAATGGTCATGAATCCGCGCTGCGCCGGCCAGCCAATGAATTGTTGAAAGCTGACAAACAAAAGGAGCAAAGACAGGCCGGTTATGACTTCCGGCATAACCAGAGGCGAAGTAATCATTCCTGAAAACAGCGTGCGGCCGCGAAATTTGCCGAACCGTGTCAGAGCCAGACCGGCCATCGTTCCAAAAACCGTCGCCATGGTCGCGGCGGTAAACGCAATGCGTAAGCTGAGCATAGCGGCATCCAGTATCTGCTCATTTTTAAATAGCTCACCGTACCAACGTATCGAAAAGCCGCCCCAGACGGTCGCCAACCGAGAGTCGTTGAACGAATAGAAGATAACGGACAGCAGCGGTATATAAAGAAAGGCATAGCCAAAAGCCAGAACAGACAACAAGAAGCGAGATCGCCTGCCGTTCATGCTGCCGCCTCAGCATCTTTCGCCTGGCTTCGTTGCAGGAACACGATCGGAACGACGAGCAACATCAGCAATACGATTGCGACTGAGGAGGCAAGCGGCCAGTCGCGATTGACGAAGAATTCGTCGAACAACACACGCCCGATCAGGAGCGACTCCGGGCCGCCCAGCAGGTAGGGTATAACGTATTCGCCCATCGCCGGAATAAATACGAGCAGACAGCCGGCGGTCACACCCGGGCGCGCAAGCGGCCAGGTGACATCCCAAAAGGCCTGCCTCGGCCTCGCACCGAGATCCAGAGCTGCGTCGATGAGATCAATATCCATTCGCTCGAGCGTTGCGTACAGCGGCAAAATCATGAATGGAAGATAGGAATAGACAAGGCCAATGTAGATAGCGAAATCTGTGTACATGATCGGAATCGGCTGATCGATGGCGCCCAGCCACATCAGAAAATTGTTGATCACTCCGTAGTTGTTCAGCAGGCCCATCCAGGCATAAACGCGCAGCAGGAACGAAATCCAGAACGGCAATATGACGAGCAGCAGCAGGATGCTCCGCGCCGCAGAGCTGGAACGGGCGATGCCATAAGCCATGGGAAATCCAAGCAAAAGGCACAGAATCGTCGCCGATGCTGCCATCACAACCGACCTCAGATAGGTGATGCCGTAAAGCTTGTCGGTCAGCAGGAATTTGAAACTGTCCAGCGTGGCAACAAAGTTGCCATCGTCATCAAACATCGGTGTGAATGGCGGTTGCGCGATGATCGGATCGGCCGTAGAGATTTTCAGGATGATCGCAAATGGCGCGAGGAAAAAGACAAGCAGCCAAACATAGGGAATGAGAACAG
>Ga0255052_10001099_pt1 | contig 20734 bp, 17 predicted proteins | sample JV7_2_21_MG_FD_188632 | JGI IMG/M metagenome (GOLD analysis project Ga0255052, IMG submission 188632) | Seawater microbial communities from Jervis Inlet, British Columbia, Canada - JV7_2_21 | ecosystem: Environmental > Aquatic > Marine > Inlet | place: Canada: British Columbia | collected... | reverse complement strand
GTTTCGTAGTAGTGACATTGTAAAGGGAGCAAGCCTTTTTATAAAGGATAATCTGTTGACTTTATTACACTTTTTAGCATCCGGCGGCGACTAAAATAACTGGTCTAATCTTCCGCAACAGGAACTAGATATTAGGATTTAGGATTTGGCATTGTTGATATGAGCGGGAAAATAGAACGGCCCAACGTGAAAGCCTTGCAAAAGCGGGCCAAGTCGTTCCAATAGAAACGTTTTGACCATTGCTCATGCTTGATTTAAGTCAAATAGAACAGCAGATAAACTGTGACGATCGGATTTTAGCGGCCTATCTTTTTGGAAGCGCTGTTCAAGATCAATTGCGCCTTGAAAGTGATATTGATATTGCATTGTTACCTGTTTCAGGTAAGAAGCTGCCGCCGTTGGATTTGCTGGAGATGGCGACATTGCTCACATCGTCAGCCGGGCGAACAGTGGATCTTGGAGTGATGTCATCGCAAAATCTGATCTATTCATCACAGGCGATCTTGACGGGGCAGCGTTTCTTATGTCGTGATCAATATGAGGCAGATTTGTCCGTCGCTACGCTACTTGGCCTTACGGTACAGTTTAAGTTTGAACGGCAGGAGATAGTAAATGGCTATACCCATTGACGATATATTTCTGACGAAGGCCGCCATCATTGAACGGGCTTTACGGCGTATGAAGCAAGAATATCTTGCCAATCCTGAACTGGATAATTACACGCATATTGATGCCATGACCTTGAATGTGGAGCGGGCCTGCCAGGCCGCGATAGACTTGGCCATGCACATCGTGGCACGGGACCGTCTCGGATTGCCACAGTCGAGTGCCGAGGCTTTCAGGCTTATGCGCGAGGCGGGATACATAACGGAGGATATCCGAAAGAATATGGCGGCCATGACGGGCTTTAGAAACATTGCCATCCACGAGTATCAGCAAATGGACATGTCTATTCTACGGCACATCGCCGAAAGCCGCTGGCAGTCTTTGGTGGATTACTGTGAAGCCTTGGGAATCAAAATAGAACCATAAAGAAAGGATTCTTCCGAATAGAAGGAATCGCCTTCGGCGAAGGTGTTTAATCTTTTCAAACACCCCCCAGCCGAAGCCAGATATTGTAAAACGAAAAAGAAGGCTATTGAAGAGGCCTTAAAACCTAAAACTTAAAACCGAAGCGCAGCGGAAGGAGTGGCTGAAGGCTGAGGGCAGACGGCTGAAATTAATTTCACCCTTCACGCTTCAAACTTCACCCTTCCGAAGCGCAGCGCCCCATTAACCAATAACCAATAACCAATAACAAATAACAGATAACCGCGGCTTCGCCGCTCCCCAATAACAGATAACCGCGGCCCTGTCGCCTAATCTCACTTCAGTCTCTCTAATATTAGTGAACATTAGTGAAGATTAGTGGTTAAAAGCAAACCGTCAAACTTCCGAAGCGCAGCGCCCCATTAACCAATAACAGATAACCGCGGCAACGCCGCGCAATAACCAATAACCGCGGCTTCGCCGCGCCCCAATAACAAATAACTGCGGCCCTGTCGCCTAATCTCACTTTAGAAAGAATATTTCAGCAAAAGAAATCCTCGATCATTACGGCGGAGAATTCATATAAGTCGTTGTTATTAAAGAGCTAAGGGGTTTTTCGTGTGGCTGGCCGTCTCGCATTTGGAAAGAAAATCTCAAAAATAAGTACTTTCCCTACTTGCCTTGTGAAAGAGAATCTTGTATAATAAAAAAACGTTGTTTCTTGAGTTAGGTAGGATTGTGGTGGCGAAGAGCATCTCTTTAGGAGGAGGTACTTCTTGTCGGAAAAGTTCACGGAGGATAGTTTTCACGGTTGTAAGGAAGGGGGATTTGCGTATTCTGACGTTGGGGGACAGGGGAAGGGGTGAGTCCGTGGCTAATGTGCGTTCGGCGAAGGCACTGCGCGATAAGCGACGCCACTTCACAGAGAACCTTGCGAGCGAATACCCCCCACGGCTGATGATCGCCCCAAAGAATACACGTAACCGGTTGCTGTGTATAGACGTACTTAAGTTTGACCACCGCAACCCACGGGGACGGAGTATGCCCCACGGCTGTTGTCGACAAGTTCCCGCGACGCAGAAGTCTATTGGCATGGCTAACTTCCTGACGAGGCCAAGCATGCGTAAGCATCGGGTATTAGCCGGCTCGTATTTCTGTGGATATAGCACCGAATATTAAAGGAAGAGCACTGTGGTGCGTGTAATCTTGACATTAGACTATGAAATCTTCGGCAACGGTGCCGGTGAGGTAAGGCGAGATGTCATCGAGCCTACCAACAGGATACTGGATATATGTGACAAGCATGGCGCAAGGCTTACGATAATGTTTGAGGTAGGAGAATACTGGGCATTTCAACAATATGACAGTCAGCTTCAAAGAGATTTGGGTTATTCGCCCTGTAATCAGATGAAAGGACAAGTGCTTGATGCCATCAAACGAGGACATGATGTGCAACTGCATTTGCATCCTCAGTGGATAGACGCGAAATACGACAAAGGCAGATGGGAGTTAAACAATTCATGTTGGAGGTTAGCAGACCTGCCTGGTGGTCTTGGTACCAGAGAACAGACTAATTCGATTACTGGTGTCCTCTACAGAGGTAAGCAAAGTCTGGAGAAAATGCTCACGACCGCTAAGGTTGATTATGAATGTGTCTGTTTCAGAGCCGGAGGTTTCTACGCTCAACCTTCAGAGAACATTATTGCTGCAATGAAGGAGGTTGGCATTCGCTCAGATAGCTCTGTTGTCAAGGGCCACAAATTGACTGAACCTTTTGAAGTTGACTATTCTCAAGTTGGCGTTGATAAAGATTGCTGGTGGACTACGAATACAGAGTTCACAACGGCGGGGAAGCCGGGCGAAAATGTACTTGAGTTGCCTGTAAGTTCCAAACTGCAGCCATACTGGAAGAATTTCAAGATTACCAAGCTTAGGGCCACGTTGAAAAGGAGAGCAATAGAGAACGCGTCACGCAATGAGCAGGGAGTACATACAGACATAAGTTCAGTGCCAAAATCAAAGACAGTTCTTAGAAAACTGCTTAAGAAGCACGCAAATACTTTTGATTTTTGCAAACTGTCAAATAGAGATATGCTGAACAGAATAAGAAAGGATGACCAATTTCCTGAGCAAACTGCAGTTCTAATTGGTCACTCTAAAGATTTTTTTAATGATCACAACTTCGATACTTTCCTCAGAAAGATGAGGCAAAACAGCAAAGTGCATTTCAGCACCTTTTTTGAGTGTGTACACAACAAGATAAATGAAAACTGATATTACTAAGACAACCGAGAGACTGCTATATTATGTTGAAGCCGCCGATCATGCCGGCTATGACCCATATGATGCGTTGAACAGTCCGGTACTGCGTGCTCTGAGTCTCAAGAGCAAGTGGGTAAGAATTGCTCTCACTCAATTCTTCAGACGTTCTCCAGTAAACCTTCGGGCAGTATTTGGCGTCAAAAAAGGCCTTAATCCCAAGGCAATAGGGCTATTTCTGTGGGGATATGCAAAGTTGTATGCAGTTGAAGAAAAGCCGGAGTATTTGGAAAGAATTAGATGTCTTCTCAATTTACTTGAAGAACTTAGGAGCAATGGCTACTCCGGTAACTGTTGGGGGTATAACTTTGACTGGCAAGGTCGCGCGTCCTTTCTGCCAAGATTTACGCCCACCATTGTAAATTCATCGTTCATAGGCCATGCGCTGATTGATACCTATCGATGTACTGGCATTCAACACGCGTTGGACATGGCGGTTTCAACCAAAGATTTCATTCTTAATGATTTGAATAGATATGAAGAGAATGGCACTCAATGCTTTAGCTATACCCCTATCGACAGTTCTTCTAAAGTTCACAATGCAAACATGCTTGGCGCTTCGCTTTTAATCCGGATTCATGGTGTTCTTGGAGAAGAGAGATTAAGACAGGAGGCGCTATCAGCACTGGCATACAGTATAAGATATCAGCGAGAAGATGGTTCGTGGTACTATGGGCAGGCGGATTATCAGAACTGGATAGATTCTTTTCATACGGGGTTCAACCTGCACGCCCTGCGTTACTTTCTGGATGAGGGATATGAAGAATACCGGCCGATTTTTGATAAAGGTGTTAGATTCTATGCGGACAATTTCTTTTTAGAAGACGGAACGCCCAAGTATTACCACAACAGGGTCTATCCCATTGATATACACTGTCCTACCCAAGCCATCGCTTTCTTTGCCGGTGAAGGTGAGCGTTATAAGAAACTTACAGAAAGGATTTTGGAGTGGATGCTGACAAATATGTACAGCGGTGACGGCTATTTTTATTTCCGGAAGGGGAAGTTTCTCACCAACAAAATATCGTATATGCGGTGGTCGCAAGCCTGGGCTTTCCATGCTCTCACAGAATACCTGTGCCCCAGGCACAAAGAAACCAAAGCTCATACAATCCATAATGTTACCTCAGTGCATAGACATTCTGGGTGTGCCGACTAGTGTTTTTAATTCCTATATAAGTATGCAACGGCTTGCAGTGCCAATAAGGGAAATCCGTATCTTTGACTTGTTGAATAGAGAGGCAGTGAAGAAGGGAGACTGGAGGAGATTAGAAAAATGAACCTGTTTGATTTATTAGCTCGCATTAAACCATTTGTTCAGCTCGGGCAATCTAGGAAATTGCCCGGCATCTGCTCAGCCAACGAGTTTCAGACCATACTCGAGCGCGAGCGTTCCCGTGTCAACCGTAACGGGCACAAGTTCTCGCTATTGGTCTTTGACGTAGGCAGGTCGGATCAAAACCACATTCGGATGCAGTGTTTAGCCCACGTACTCAAGAACCGTGTCCGGCGGACGGATCTGGCGGGGTTGCTCGACAACCATCGCATAGGTGTCATCCTGCTTTATACATCTGAGGCTGGTGCGTGGCGACTCGTCAATGACGTATGTCAGTCGATGGGTGGTGAGGCTACACCTCCGGAGTGCACCGTGCGCACGTATCCATCCGAGCATAATTCGGGAGGTGAGCACCGAGAGCAGTTGAGTTTCGCAGATTTGTCCCCTAAATGGAATACAACGGCGACAGGGGGTCTCTCTATGTCTGCAAAGCATACCGGCAACCTGAACAATGATTTTGCCTCGCGGCAATCCCCGGCCGACACGATGCGAGACTGCCATGAAGTTGCACACTCGTCAGAGTTGTTGTTCTCCCGGCGGCTGCCACTCTGGAAGCGAAGCATGGACATCGTGGGAGCATTGTTTGCGCTCATCGTGTTGTCTCCGGTTCTACTGCTTGTGAGTTTCATCATAAAGATAGCATCGCGTGGTCCGGTCATTTTCAAGCAAGAAAGGGCAAGGTATTCGGGAAAAACGTTCAGTATGTGGAAGTTTCGAACCATGGGCGTTAACACCAACATATCAGACCATAGGCAATATGTCCTCAACTTGCTAAAGGGCGCCAAAGGTGATAATCCGGATTCAGAGAGTCCCATGGTGAAGCTGGATGGTCACCCGCAAATAATTCCGCTTGGCAGGTTCATCCGCAAGACGTGTCTCGATGAGTTACCCCAGTTGGTCAATGTGCTCCGGGGCGAAATGAGCTTGGTTGGGCCTCGTCCGGCTCTTCAATATGAAGTGGCAGAATACCCCCAGTGGTATCACGGCCGATTTGATGCTGTTCCCGGAATGACGGGATTGTGGCAGGTCAGCGGAAAGAATCGGCTTACGTTCAACGAGATGGCGCGGTTAGACATCCGGTATGCCAGGCAAGCGTCTTTGTGGCTAGATACAAAGATCCTATTGAAGACGCCGTCGGCCATTATCTCGCAAATCATGGACAGCTTACGGGCCAATAACTGGCGACTGCTGCGAAATGCGACTTAGTCTAATTGCTTGAGGGGATCGTCTTCTTGAATCTCCAAAGTGACTGTAAGTGCTTGCTAAGGCAGGCATTACTGATGACAGCAGAAACTCAAGAAAGCGAGTTCTTCATCGTTGGAGTGCGCCTGATTTCCTTTTTGTCCAAATTCACATCGATTTGTTGGATGGAGGTTCGTCTAAGAGCCGATTAATAATACGAACTGGGGAAGACCTTGCTGTTGTGGCCCTTGTAATTAACTATTAACTATTAACTATTAACCTATTAACTATTAACCTATTAACTATTAACCATTAACCATTAACCATTAACCTATTAACTATTGACTATTGTTTTCCTCTGTTTTCTCGGTGCCCTCTGTGGCCAATAAATCCGTGTAAATCGGTGAAATCCGCGGTTTCAACTTAGTGTTTATTAGTGTTGATTAGTGGTTTGGAGTTTTTTGGTGGCCGCCGAAGGCGGTTAATGTAAGCTGTTACAAGGAGTTACATTGATTTTCTCAGTGCAACCGACGGGGACGGAGTCCATCCGGAATTGGGATCAATGGCTATTGACTGCGGCAATGCCGCGCAATAACCCTTGGCCCGTGCAAGCATCTTTCACCGGGCAATAACTCGCCACTAGGCGTTTACCTAAAACCTAAAACATAACACTTAAGACCGGAGCCTCCGGCTCCTTACAGAAGCGCAGCGCCCTGCCAAGAATGGCAGAAAGGAAAAGTGACCGATGGTTAATATTGCTGTAGCAGGTTGCGGCTATTGGGGTCCGAATCTTATTCGGAATTTCAACTCTCTTTCCGACTGCAAAGTAAAGATGGTCTGCGATGCCGAGTCGGATCGGCTCGGGTACGTGAAGAATCTCTATCCAGAAATAAAAGCAACCACCGAATTCGATGATATAGTTAATGATTCGGAGATTGACGCAATTGCCATAGCTACCCCGGTTCGCTCTCATTACGCAATGGCCAGGAAAAGCCTGGAGGCTGGGAAACACACATTCATTGAGAAACCAATGGCCTCCTCTGTGGAAGAGTGTGAGGAATTGGTAAAACTTGCCGAAAGACAGAAGTTAACACTTATGCTCGGTCATACCTTTATCTACTGCGCTCCGGTGAGGAAGATCAAAGAGATTGTCGACTCCGGCGAGCTTGGAGAGATTCAGTACATCAGTTCGCGGCGCTTGAACCTGGGTCTTTTCCAGAATGATATCAACGTGGCCTGGGACCTTGCGCCCCATGACATCTCCATTCTTCTCTATGTCCTGAATGAATCGCCTGTATCGGTCAATTGCCAGGGGAAAGCCCATATTCGCCCGGGGATCGAAGATGTAATCAGCATGACGCTCAATTTCAGCGGTGCTTTTGCCTCAATTCAAAATAGCTGGCTTGATCCTAATAAGGTTCGTGATATGACTTTTGTGGGAACGAAGAAGATGCTCGTTTACGACGATGTGGAGCCGACTGAAAAGATAAAGATATATGACAAGCGAGTTAAGGTTCCTCCTCACTACGACACGTTCGCGGAGTTTCAATACTCGTACCATTATGGGGATATGTACGCTCCCTACTTGAAGCAGGTCGAACCGTTGAAGGTGGAATGCCGGCACTTTCTTGACTGTATCAAGACCGGAGCAAAGGCCGAATCGAGTGGCTTGGAAGGTCTGGAGGTAGTTCGTATTCTTGAAGCTGCCTCCGAATCATTGAAAAGTGGCGGCGGCAGAGTGGAGATCGCCAAGCCTTCGAGCACCTCGTGAGTGAGACAGATTGGGGATCGCAGGTATATTTTTTTGCGAGCGTCTTGATGTCGATCTCTGAAAAAACCTTACCACGCCTATTGATACTGCTCAACTTTGACGGTGCGTTGCTTGTTTTGTTTCGGACATTACAGGGCAGGTAATAAACGTGACAAACAATTGCATCGTGGCGACGAAAAAGCATCTGTCCTTGAATTTTTTGTTGATGAATTCGTCCATCTTGCAAGGAACTCGTAATGGATGGTGAGATTATAGTTACCTGTAGAATCGCCGCTGACGTCAAGCTTGGTAAGGACGTTAAGATTTATGATTTTGTGAACCTTTATGGGTGTGAAATCGGCGACCGTACAAAAATTGGCGCCTTTGTTGAAATTCAAAAAGGCGCCAATATTGGCAAGAGTTGTAAGATATCCAGCCACACCTTTATCTGCGAGGGGGTGACGGTAGAAGATAACGTCTTTATTGGCCATAATGTTACTTTCATCAATGACCTTTACCCAAGGGCAGTGACAGAGGACGGCAGATTACAGACGGATGATGACTGGCATTGCGTGCCGACGTTAGTAAAAAAGGGAGCCTCAATCGGATCGAGTACGACTCTCCTGTGCGGTATTACAGTTGGTGAGAATGCTATTGTGGGAGCAGGCAGTGTCGTGACCAAAGACGTCGCGGCTGACACCATCGTCGCAGGTAACCCTGCGCGGATATTGAGGAAAAACGCTAAAGCAAAGGACTAATATCAATGAAGGTACCGTTTCTTGACCTCCAAGCTCAGTATACATCCATTCGGGACGAGATTGGAACCGCTTTGCAGCAAGTGTTGGATAAGACGGCGTTTGCCGGCGGACCGTTCGTTGAAAGATTCGAAAAAGAGTTTGCCTCATTTTGCCAATGTGACTTCGCCATTGGTGTCGGTAGTGGAACAGAAGCCCTTCGGATGGCTCTGCAGGGAATGGGGATAGGTGAGGGCGATGAGGTCATAACCACGCCTAATACGTTCATTGCCACCGCCGAAGCGATCAGCTTCTCCGGCGCGACGCCGGTATTTGTCGACATTGATGAACGGACGTACAATATGAATCCTGATCTCCTTGAGGATGCCATTACGCCCAGGACCAAGGCTGTTATTCCCGTTCACCTGTTCGGTCAAATGGCTGATATGGACCGCATTATGCAGATTGCGCGGACGCATGGGTTATTCGTTATTGAAGATGCCTGCCAGGCGCACGGGGCGGAATATAAGCAACGGCGTGCGGGTTCTATCGGGGATGCCGGATGTTTCAGTTTCTATCCTGGCAAGAACTTGGGAGCATATGGGGAGGCAGGCGCCATTGTGACAAGCAACGCAAAGTTGGCTGAGAAGATGCGTATGTTTCGCGATCACGGCCAGGCTAAGAAGTACTATCACTCCGTGATCGGCTGGAACGCTCGCATGGACGGTCTTCAAGGAGCAGTCCTGAGCGTGAAGTTGAAACATCTTCTCGCATGGAACAAAGCGCGAAGAAAGAACGCGCAACTATACGACGGGCTTCTGACAGATATAGATAACGTGATCGCGCCCGCGGAAGCTGACTGCGCCAGGCACATTTATCACGTCTATGCGATCCGTACTCAGAATCGTGATGCGATCATAAGCACTCTGGCAGAAAAGGACATCTCCTGCGGAATTCACTACCCGGTGCCTATACATCTACAAGAGGCCTACAGATTCCTGGGCCATAAAGAAGGCAGTTTTCCTATAGCTGAGAGATGTACCGAGCAACTGCTTTCTTTGCCTATGTTTCCAGAACTTAGTCAGGAGCAAGTAGAAAGGGTGTGCCACGAACTCCTGACTGTGGCAGACTCGTGACAGGATTGGATAGATCGACCAGAGTAAAGATCTTGTGCACGAAAACAAGCGTTTGAAGCTGAGCGATTCACAAAGGAGGAGAACAGTGCGAAAAAAGGGTGATATCTGTAAATATCTGGGCTCTGTTATCAGGACCAAAGGACCGATCGGCACTATTAAGCGCATAGGAATGCTAATCAGACGGTTCGACATCTCTGGAAATAAGATGAAAAGTGCTGTTTTGGAAATAGAGCAAATGGGAAAGAAGTACAAATATAGGCCAACCATGATCGTTCCGGCTCTTGTCCTATACAGGCACCGCAACCTTCTGAGCTGTTTGTCGGACGCAAACCTTGAGTCTGCCATTCATGGCTATACGCATAAGTACTTCACACCTTTGAATTTGCATGAGCAGGTCAGCGAGATTCAGAAGGCCAAAGACGTTTTCAATGAACTGGGGATACCTGCCTGTGGATTTCGGGCGCCCTACCTGAGCTGGAATGGCTATACAAGTGAGGCCGTCGAAAAGAATCAATTGCTTTGGGAGAGCGACGAAACCTTAATGTGGAATGGCTTTGAGAATCCCAGAGTATCCAAGTTAGTGAATTCCAGGGAAAATGCTGTTCATGAACTGTATACTCCACTTGACGCCGAAAAGAATGTGGCGATTCCGCGCCTGAGGGGCAAGATTGTTTGCATCCCCGTAGCGCTTCCAGACGATGAGATACTGGTGGACAGGCTTGGCATCAAGGATTCTAAAGAAATCGGTCAGCTATGGATTAAGATAATGGAAGATACTTATGAGCGAGGCGGCATCTTTACCCTAAACCTCCATCCTGAGAGATTTCGCATTTGTCGCGAGGCTATGGAGGCTTTGCTCCGAAGGGCCGCCGAGTATTCCGAACCGAGTATCTGGGTTACGAGCATGAGGGAAATCGCAGATTGGTGGAAAGAAAAGAGCCAATTCCAATTTACCTTTGAAGCCGTACCTGAGAGAGGATACCGTGTTCGGTGTGAATGTACGGATCGAGCAATCGTTCTATGTCGAAATCTTCCCAGTGAAGCATCAAAAGCACAATTCTATCAAGACTATAGCATAGTCAAAGAAAGAGAATTTCTCATAGAATCAGGAAATTTAAAGCCGTGCATTGGAGTTCATCCCCGGTGTTCAAGAATGTTACGCGAATTTTTGACAGATGAAGGATTCTGTTACGAAGTCTCGGATAAGAATTCAAAATACTCCTTATTCTTGAACGAATATGAAACTTTTGCTCGAAAGAATGAAATGGATCTTTTAAGTAGGATTACAGAAAATCCTAATCCAATTGTCCGATACTGGCGCTGGCCTGCTGGTATGAAAAGTGCTCTTGTGACCACGCATGACTTGGATTCCGTAACCATAACAGACTTTTTGTTGAGATTGTTGGGGAAATGAACGGTTCAGGCCAAAAAGTGGTTTCGAGAGTTTGGAAAAGATTACTAAAGTTATTAGCTAAGCAGATACCGAGCTATCGTATCTGAGGAACTGAATGTGAATATGCTGAAATTGACGATGGTGGTTGGCTAGGTGGCGGGATCACAAATGCAAGAAAAAATTGGAGTTGTAATAACAGGTGGAGATTTTCAGGCACTCGGTGTCCTTAGAACGTTTGCCAAAAAAGACATCCCCGTAATAATGCTCGACAGCGATTATTGTATTGGCAAATACTCCAGGTTTAAGAAGAAGTTCTTCAGATCTCCCCATCCTTCCAATGACCAATCCTATGTTGATTTTCTGATAGACCTCGCCAAGAAAGAAAGGATCTATAGGGATAGGTGGGTGATTTTTCCAAACAGCGATGAGACGGTCTATGTCCTATCTAAACACAGGGACGTTTTAGAAGAATTCTATCGAGTCGCGACACCCGGCTGGGAAGTTATTCAAAATGTTTACATCAAGAAGAAAACCTACCAGCTTGCCCAAGAGCATGGAATCCCTATCCCAACGACCTACTGCCCTGATGGCCCACAGGAGTTAGCTGGACTGAATCTGAATTATCCGGCGGTAATCAAGCCTTCTATCAGAGACAACTTTTACAGTAAAGTCAAAACCAAGGCCTATCGAGTCAATAATAAAGAAGAACTCATAAAGACATATGAATTTGTATGCTCAATCATTGAACCTTCAGAGGTCCTCGTTCAGGAGTTCATACCGGGCGGTCCAAATCATCTCTACTCTTTTTGTCCCTTTTTCAAGGATGGAGAGGTTGTTACTGGCATTATGGCTAGAAGGGCCCGCCAACACCCGATGGATTTCGGTCATGCTTCCACTTTTGCTGAACTTGTTGACATACCAGAATTACGGAGTCTTGCTAAAAAGTTCCTGGGTCTAATTAAATATTACGGATTTGCAGAAGTGGAGTTCATGCAAGATCCTCGGGATGGAAAATACAAACTGATCGAAGTGAATCCCAGGGTTTGGGGCTGGCACACCATTGCTATAGCTGCTGGTGTTGATCTTCCTTATCTTCTCTATCAGGACATGATTGGGGAACAAGTGGAGGTCAGGCCGCCGATTGATCATGTCAAATGGGTTCGCTTGTTGACAGATATACCGACTGTTCTATCTGAGATTATCAAAGGCCGTCTAAGAATCGGCGATTATCTAAAATCGATGAAGGGGAAGAAGGAATTCGCGGTTTTTGCGCTTAATGACCCGCTTCCATTCTTGGTTGAAGTGGCTATGATTCCCTATCTTTGGGCAAAAAGAGGGTTTTGACTATGACCGTATGGATTGTCGCTGCTGGCCTGATTTTGTCTCTGCTTACACTCGTCCCCCTAGGCATAAAATGGGAATTAGAAAAGAAAATAGCACTACCCGCTACCTGTGTCGTTGGAATATCAAGCGGATTAATTGTTTTGGGAATCAACAGTTACTGGAATCTTAATATATATCAAATAGTGGTATTCGAAATTATTCTAATAGCAATATTATCGATATCACTGATCGCATGGAGATTTTTCAGAGATCCAGAAAGAATACCTCCTCATGACGAGAATGCCATTTTATCTCCTGCTGATGGGGAAATAATCTATATTAAGAAGATTGAAAAAGGCCAGATTCCTTTATCAGAAAAGAAAGGTAGAACATTCTTGCTAAATGATTTCATTCAATCCGATGTTCTTCCACAAGGAGGACATCTAATCGGAATCGCGATGAATTTCCTGGATGTTCATGTTAATCGCGCCCCAATAAGCGGCAGGGTCAGTCTTCTGAAACACATTGATGGCCTTTTCCTTTCTTTAAAGAAAAAAGAGGCCGTTGTTCAAAATGAACGAGCATTGATTATTATTGATAATGAACACTTTAAGCTGGGAATTGTTCAGATTGCATCCCGTCTGGTTCGTAAGATTATTCCCTATATTCAGCAAGATCAGGAAATTCAGAAAGGAGCCAGAATTGGCACGATTCGATTTGGATCTCAAGTCGATCTGCTATTACCGAATCTACCATCGATCCATATTAAGGTTAAGACAAACGATAAGGTAAAAGCTGGCCTATCTATAGTTGCCACCGTTGAGAAACTAGATGAGAATTGAATCCATTAGGCTCTGTCTGAAAACTCCGTCGTCGGCCGGAGAGCGAGCGGTTTTTCGCATGGCAAAGACGGCGAAGCAGGCGATATTGCTTACATCGTCGATGCAGCTCCCGATGTACATCGGGACAGTCAGGCGGACAACCGCGGCTGCCTTGATCCGACAGTGGCTGCGCAGCAGCTAAATAATAAGACAGTTCAAGAAAATAAGCCGCTCGAAGCCAGATCGAGTTTTCCGACAGGGCCTAGTCTTCATGGAAATGTTGACAATAAATCCTGATAGAACATATAGTAAACATGCGGAGTCATCATGCGATTTAAAAGAGTGTTATTAGTTAGCCCGCCATCCAATAGTCGTTACGGTGGATTAAGAGTACCTGCTGGTATTGGACATATTGCGCAATCGCTCTATGATCATTCAATTGACTATGAATATGTAGACTTGAGAATAAAGTATACTTTCAAAGATTTGAGAAGAAAGATCTCAGAATTCAAGCCAGATCTTGTGGGTATTAGTATGATTACCCTTGGCTATGAAAGTGCGTATCAAATGATTTCAAACATAAAGAAACTGCTTCCCGAATCGAAAATAGTCGTCGGTGGGCATCACGTCACCATTCTAAGAGAAAAAGTACTTGAAGCGTGTAAGGATATCGATTTTGGAGTTGATGGAGAAGGCGAAGAGACGATTATTGAACTTTGTGAAAATGACAAACCGATCGAAGATATCAAAGGATTGGTTCATAGAAAGGGAGAGGAAATAATTTTTAACGGGCGAAGACCGGTTCTTCTTGACCTCGACCAAAGTGCCTTTCCCAGATATGAAAAATTCAATATGAAAGATTATTCGAAACAGATTCCAATCCAATCCAGCCGAGGGTGTGTGGGACAATGTACGTTTTGCCCTAACAAAATGATTGGCAGGAAATTTCGAAAAAAGAGCACCAGCTATTTTATAGATGAAATCGAATATTGGCATAACAGAGGATACCGACAGTTTGCAATAGATGATGATAACTTCACGCTTATTAACGAAAGGGTTTATGAAATTTGCGATGAGATTGAACGACGAGGTTTAAAGGATTTGTTAATTCGATGTTCAAACGGAATTCGTGCTGATAGAGTTGATCATCAGTTACTTTCGAGAATGAAAGAAATTGGCGTAAGAGAAGTAGGATTTGGTGTTGATGGTGGAAATGACAGAGTATTAGGCTACCTGAAGAAGAATGAAAAGATGGAGACAATTGATAAAGCAGTAAAGATTGCTTGTGAAGTAGGTTTGGATGTCAAGATATTTATTATTGTGGGAACACCGCATGAAACAATGGCAGACATTGAAGATAGTATCAAATTCGCTAGAAAGTACCCTGTAGCCCGGGTAAATTTTAATAATGCTATTCCGTATCCTGGGACAGAAATGTATGAATATGTTCAAGAGCACAGTCTATTCTTAATTCCTCCTGAAGAATATCTTAATAATGTTGCTGAAGATATGGCTGAAGAGAACTTCATTCCCGTATTCGAAACTCCGGAATTGTCAAAAGAAGAACGAATAGAGATGTTACAACGATGCCGTGAGGTAGAAATTGAAGTAATGAAAAACACGGCTTATAGAATGTACAAACATTATCCTTTTGCCAAATATGCAATAAAGTACTTTTTCAATGTGGCTTTATTTGAGAGACTCTTTTTTAAGAATCTAATTCTTCGTAAAATATTTGAATCAATACGATATAGCAGACTAATGAACAGACAATCCCAAATAAAGCAAATATAGTCACGTTTTATTAGAACATAGTGATTAACGGGCAATAGAGTTCACACAAAGACGCGGAGCCACTGAGTAAAAGATGAATGAAGAGACACGCCCGTCAAAAGTCGAGATCACCAGAATTAATCCTCGATATTGACCCGGAAACCCGGTTCGAAATCCAATTCTGGGACTTTTGTCGTAGGCACCTGAAGAGATTGGAACCACTAATCTACACTGATTGATACTAACAAAGAAAGATTAGTTGGTTTTAACATTAGTGAGGATTAGCGCAGATTAGTGGTTAGAAAAGAGCTTTTCTTTGTGTCTTTGATGCTTTGTGTGAAAAATGAGCAGTGAAGTTTAACGCATATACACTATGAATGGTGATCATGGACGCCAGAAAAGTAAAACTATTTACAATCGGTTATTCCGATAATACTGAGACCAATTTTCTTTTAACCTATTTCATACAAAATGGGATAAATATTGATGGTGTAATATTTGCCAAGAGCCAGATAGGACGTGACTGGAAAAGGCTACTCAAGAAGATCCGTATGCGAGGATTTACCTCGGCATTGAAACGAATATGTGAAAACCTTACAGTAAGAAAGAAACAAATATCACAACTATGTCATCAAAATATTGACCAAGTGTTCTTTGTCGAAGAGATTAATTCAGAAGAGGTCAGAGACATATTAATATCCAACAAAGTTGAACTTCTCATATTAACGACGGTTCATATTATTAAACCGATAATAATCGATATTGACGGGCTTACAATTCTCAATGCTCATACAGGTTGGCTTCCAAAATATAGAGGATTGGACTGTAACCTTAAGGCGCTGAGGGATGGTTATCAGTTAGGTTTATCTGTTCACAAGGTTACAAAGAAAATTGATGCAGGGGAAACATATTTTCGTGAGAGTTTTCAAATTGACACCGACGGAGACATCCTCAAGCAAATGGATGAAAAAGAATTACAGCTTAGTGGAAAGCTCTTTGCTGAAGCTGTAAATCTAATGAGCAAGAATATGCTTAAACCAATCGCACAAGATGAGCCCCTTGGCAAATATGAGCCACGTCTGACTAAACAGCAAAGAAATCAAATCCTACGGGATATCAAGAGAAGATAAAGAATCAATAATGGAGCCTTGGGTGGAGCAGTTGGCCATTTTATGAAGACAATTAGAAGTGCTGATTTAAACATTATCGCCGCTGAATATACGGGACATGAAGGTAGAAGAAGAACGCCTGCTCACACAAAGACTGTTTTAGCTTCAACAGACCCGGTGGCGCTTGATTACTATGCCGGGAAATATGTAGTTTACCCTTTGGGTGGGAAAAGAGCTGAGGATAACAATCCAGATAATCCCCATGGCACTTTCCGAAAATATTTAGACCTTTGCCACACACAAGGCATTGGCACGTTTAATGAAAGAGAAATGGTCTTACGCAAATTTGACTTTAATAAGGTAGATATTGCTAATGAAAACCTGTCTGTATACATATACATACATTTTATGAAACGGTTATTTGTATACCACTTTCTGCAGAATCACTGGTTAAGCTATGCGACCATGACTAATGAAAAAAGGCAATTACCTGATGGCTACTAAGAAGAAAAAAATCTGGATCGATTTTGTTAATTCACCTCATGTTCCATTCTTTTTGCCAATTATCGAAGAACTCAACAAATGCGGTTATGCAGTGACACTAACTGCTCGTGATGCTTATCAGGTATGCGAACTCGCTGATCTATATAACCTTCGCTACAAGTGCATTGGAGGTCACCATGGAAAGAACAAGATTTTAAAAGTGGGAGGAATGCTCTTTAGAGCCCTAAAGTCGGTGCGCTTTGTGATGAGTGAAAAGCCGGACCTGGCGTTATCGCATGGCTCTCGAGTACAAGTGCTATTGGCCTCAATATTCAGCATACCATCGGTACTGCTAGCTGACTATGAGTTCTGCAATTTCCTTCCCATCGTAAAAGCAACCTGGTTGATTATGCCCGACGCAATCTCCGAGAGTGCACTTAAGAAACACAGCAAGAATATTCTTAGATATCCCGGAATTAAGGAAGATGTGTATGTCCCAAGTTTCAAACCGGATTCTCGGATCCTGCCTGACTTAGGGATTAGTGAAGAAGTTCTAGTAGTGACTGTACGACCGCCAGCTTCGGAGGCCCATTATCACAGTCACAAAAGCGAAGAACTCTTTGAGGCAGCGATCGATTTTTTGGGCAGCACTCCGAACCTGAGAATGGTCTTATTGCCGCGCAATAAAAGACAGGAAGCGCTAGTGAGAAAGACATGGCCTCGGGAGTGTAATAACGGCAAAGTCATCATTCCCGATCATGCAGTTGATGGACTTAATTTAATATGGCACTCTGATTTAGTGATCAGCGGAGGTGGAACAATGAATCGTGAGGCTGCGGCATTAGGGGTGCCCGTATATAGTATTTTTCAAGGCAAAATTGGAGCTGTTGACCAATACTTGGCGAATTCCGGACGCCTTGTTCTTTTAGAAAGTGCGAAAGATGTTAACAGAAAGATTATCTTGAACAAGTCTCGTAAGTCGCGCAAGCTCGAACATAATGGCCGTATCGCCTTACATAGCATTGTTGATGAAATCATAAGAATTGTTGGGCAATAAGTAAGTGTTTGACACGACATGAGATATGAGTACCCGAAAAAAGGCAGACCAAGCGGATGTTAGGGGAGGTAAAAATGGGTAATTCGAAAGATCAGACCAAACGCAATACGAACTCGGCAGGAGAAAGTCGCCAGCTCCGTCCAGATCCGATAGTGCAAGCAAGGGACGACTGCAGCAGGCCCCACAAAGGGATGCAGCCCACAGAAATCGTACATAGTGCCGAAAAGCCGGTATCGATAGCCGGTGCGACATTGCTGGCCAGCCAGTTTATGGGGCCGGGAGAACCCACGCAGGCTGCGCCTTCAGCGGTTAGATTATTGGCGTCAATCTGGCGTCTCAAATGGACGATTACGGCAGTTTTCGTCATGGTGGCCGCTCCCGCGATCGCCGCTATCTGGACACAGATGATTCTTAAGTACCGAGCTAAGGCGGAAGTGCGAGTTAGGCCTATAATCCCGTACCTGGTCTTCCGGACAGAGGATAGCGGAATGATTCCCTTATATGCCTCATTCTTGAACACCCAGGTCTCCGTTATTAGGAGTTCGGCAGTTCTTCAACGTGCGTTGGACAAGCAGGAAGTCCAGGAGACACAGTGGTACAAGAACGCTCGGGGATCGCTTAAGCAGCGGCTGCTCGGAAAGCAAGCTGCTCCCCCCATGGAAAGGCTCAGGGATGCCCTTTCAGTCGGACCTCGACGTCGAACCGAGATAATTGACGTTTCCTTTGTGGATCCCAGCGCGAAGGATGCCAAGATTATCGTTGATGCCGTTTTGGATCAGTATACAGAATACGTTAGGGACACGTCCGATGCGGCTAAGGACGAACTCTACCGTCAACTGGTCGACCAGTACACATCTCTGAAGAACGAAATCGAGGGGCGGGAGAAGTTCTCTGCTGGGCTTCGCAAGAGTCTCCGCACAGGATTGCCGGAGGAACTGGTTTCGAGGAAAAGGGCCCATCTGGATGGGATACAAGTCCGTCTCAGCGAACTGCAGCAGACTATTGCCATACTGGAATGGGAGTTAAAGCAGGCCACTGTTGATGACAGCAATGATGTGCAGGTACGTACTATTGGTGAGATGGAGAAACAGCATTTATACCATGAGGATGCCGAATGGCGCCGGCTGGATCTCAATGTCAGGACGATGCGACACCAGATTGCCAACAGTATCTATAGGCCCAACCATCCGGAGATGGCTAAGCTGACAGAGGACATGGAGTTCGCTGGAACATTGCTTCGACAACGAGAGTCACAACTGGACGAGCAGTGGCGTAACCGACTGAAAAATGTGGCTAGAGTACCGATAACAACCAGTGATCCGAATAGCCCTTTTTACACAGAAGAGGGGATATCCCTGGAGCATCAACTGGCCCGAACGAAACAACAGGAGAAGCTTTTACTGGCGGAACTCGATAAACAGCAGGCAGCGTTTGAACCGCTTTTCGAGAAGGCCCAATTACTCAAAGAGGAGAATGACGCACTGCTGCACAGGCGTGAGTTGTTTGGCGCGGTTCGCCAGCGTCTGGACCAGAAGAATATGGAGCGCAACGTCCGCGGTTCGATCGAGGTCTTGACGTGGGCCTCAGCACCCTCTGAGCCTGACAATGACCGTCGAATTGTGTTCACTGCCATGGCGCTGGTTATGGGCTTGGTTATGGGCAGTGGGGTTGCGTTCCTAAGGGCCAGGAGGAATCAGATCATTTATACTTCTGAGGACATGCCCCATCTAATGCAGGTACCGTTCCTTGGGCACATACCTGTGACTCGTGTAAGAAAATCAATAGGACGATCACTCTTCGACGAATTACCGCGAATCCGGTCACACAAGATCGAATCCCTCCGGATTGTGCGTACGGCATTATTGTCGCGGCTGGAAGGTCAGGGCAGCACCACTGTACTGGTTACCAGCGCCGCTGGGGGGACAGGCAAGTCAAGCTTCACGATGATGCTGGGCAAGAGTCTTGCTCGGGCCGGTAAGAAGGTCCTCATGATAGATGCGGACTTGCGAAAGATGACTCTCACGAAGCGGTTCGGCCTCCGCGATGAGTCCGGCTTCATGGAATCTCTGCGTCGCGGGTCCATAGACAAGCGGCACATTTTCCTGACGGAAACATCCCGCCTGAGTATCATGCCTGCTGGAAAGCTAAGCGAGGAAGGTGTGGTGTTTGAGGAAACAGCCAACGGAGCTTTCAAGGCCTGTATTGACCAACTGCGGAAACAATACAGCATCATATTGCTGGACTGCTCCCCCATTCTGCCGCTGGCGGATGCAGTAATACTTTCAGCGCAGGTCGATGGTACTATTATGGTGGAGCGAGAACTTGTATCGCGTCGCGCAAATGTAATTGATGCTCTTGTCCGTCTGGGTTCTGCTGGAGGGCGCCTTTTAGGAACGGTATTTGTAGGTTCCGGCGGCCGCGAAGATTACGGATATCGTGATTATGGTAGAACCGGTAAGTTATAATTGTCTCGTTGTTATCGGAGCTTATCCATGAGTATGCGACTACTATGTGAGTACTGCGAAATGCAGTTTGGGCTTGTTGATTGAGGAAAATGATCCCATAAGCCCTTACTGAATCAGGCATTACTGTCAACAGCGGAAGCTCAGGAAGGCGAGTTTTTTACGGTTGAAGTATGCCTGTTTTTCGTTCTGCCCCTACTCACAGGTATTCATTGAAGGGAGGCTCGTCAAAAAGCCGAATAGTAATACGCACAGGGGATGACTTTGCTGTTGTGGCCCTTATAATTAACTATTAAACTATTAACTATTAACTATTAACCTATTAACTGTTGACTATTGTTTTTCTCTGTTTTCTCGGTGCCATCTGTGGCCAATAAATCCGCGAAATCCGTGGTTTCAACTTAGTGTTTATTAGTGGTTTGGAGTTTTTTGGTTCCCGCCAAAGGCGGTTAGTTTAAGGAGTTACACTGATTTTTTCAGTGCAACCGACGGGGACGGAGTCTATCCGGAATTGGGATCTACGCCTTGAGATGTCAGCCTACAGCCTTCAGCGATCAACTTTTTTGAGTCCGCTGTCAGGCGGAACTGTTTGAAGAAAGCTGACGCTAATAACGAGGTACAAAAGCGAAGAAAGCCCAGAAAGCAGGCTCGAATAAGCTGATTGCTGAGTGCTGACCGCTGATAGCAGGGCAGTTCAATCGTAAGGTTCCGGGCAAGTGCACCCCCCTCGAAAATCGCCGTGACCTCAAAACGAACTGTCAGGCAACTTTTGTGATCTCGGCGGCGGCATCGCCAATACCTGCATCGGCTTCGGCATTCAACTTCTT
>Ga0255052_10001098_pt1 | contig 20735 bp, 16 predicted proteins | sample JV7_2_21_MG_FD_188632 | JGI IMG/M metagenome (GOLD analysis project Ga0255052, IMG submission 188632) | Seawater microbial communities from Jervis Inlet, British Columbia, Canada - JV7_2_21 | ecosystem: Environmental > Aquatic > Marine > Inlet | place: Canada: British Columbia | collected... | reverse complement strand
GATTCGGGCGAGAAGATTCATGCGAAAACCGTCGTGTCGAACCTGGATCCAAAGAGCACGTTCATCAGGTTGATGGATGAGAAGGATGTGCCGCCCGCGGTGGTAGAGCGTGCACAGAAATTCAAGATTCGTGGCTCGTCCGGGAAAGTAAACATAGCGCTGGACGGTATGCCCACTTTTCCGTCGTTACCGAAGGACTCGCCGCTAACGCTTGGTCATATGCATTTCACGGACACGCTGCGGCGCCTCGAGAAAGCCTACGACGACTGGAAGGATGACCGTTGGTCAGCAGACCCTTATTGCGACACCCTGATTCCATCACAATATGACCCCAGCCTTGCGCCGCCCGGCAAGCACATGATGAGCGTTTTCGTGCAGTACTGTCCGGTTGAACCCGAGGGCGGCTGGACGGACGACAAGCGCGACCGGTTTGGACAGACCGTTATCGATCAGATTGGCGATTACAGTCCGGACTTCAAGAACCTGGTGCTGCATACACAGATTCACACCCCACGGGAACTCGAAGATGAGGTCGGACTGACCGAAGGCAACATCTTCCAGGGCGAACTGACGTTTGATCAGCTGGCCTTCAACCGCCCGTTTCCCGGCTACGCTCAATACCGCGGTCCGGTCAAGGGCATGTACATGTGCGGCTCCGCGACGCACCCCGGGGGCGGCGTTATGGGCGCGCCCGGCGCCAATGCTGCGCGCGAGATTCTGCGCGACCTGAGAAAACCCGATACGACACCGGAAGAGTTCAGCGATGACTAGAACCTGTCTTGCGGTCCTTCATGTGCCGCGTTTCGGACGCACGGCATCGGAGACGAGGCGCGAGCCGCGTCGAATGCCAGCGGTCATTCGCAAGGCTCGCAACAAAGTATTCCGGTGCCGTGCGTCGAAACCCGAATGGGAAGCCACCAGGCGGACGCCCGGCATCGTTGTGCCTCGCTCGTGTGGAATGACCGCAAGTCGCTTGACACTCCTTGCCATGCATCCCGCCTGGCCGGCTTCGCGGCCATGAAGGACCGCAAGACAGGTTCTATGCGTACCGACGCAATCATAATCGGTGCCGGCCACAATGGCCTCGTGTGCGCAGGCTATCTCGTTCGCGCCGGGATGAATGTCCTGTGTCTCGAATCTGCAGATTCCGCTGGTGGCATGTCCGCGCCGCGCACTATCAGCGACAACTATCACTTTCCCGGACTTGTACATGCGGCTTATCCGGTGAGTACGGCACTACGTCGGGATCTCAAACTCGAACAGTTCGGCTACCAGCCTGGTAAGGCAATAGACACGATCGCACTGGATGGCAATGGCGACCACCTGACCATCGGTGCGGAACGTGTGTCCGGAGCAGGACTTGCGGAGCGAGATGAGCAGACCTACGCGACGTTCAGGAAACAGTACCTGGCCTACGCCAGGACGCTTCGCCCGCTGTTTGAGAACAAGCCACCTCGACTGAAGGACATGGCGTTCGCCGACAAAGTCACGCTGGCGAAACTCGGCTGGAACATCCGCTTCGGCTTAGGCCGCGAAGCGATGAACGAATTTCTGCGTGTTGCGGCAATTAATATCTACGATGTACTGAACGATGAATTCGAAGACGACCGCCTGAAAGGCGCGATTGCTGTCGATGCCGTCATGGGAAGCGCCATGGGACCGCGCACGCCTGGCACTGTGCTGACCTGGCTGCAACGGTTGCAGGGCGAACTCAACGGACCGATGTTCGTGCAGTCCGGTGGCCGATCACAACTTGTGCACGCTCTTACGCAGTCGGCCGAGGATGCCGGGGCAACAATACGGTTCGATGCCCACGTCAATAAGATTCTGATTGACAATGGCAAAGCGTTCGGCGTGGAACTATCGACCGGAGAAATGCTGAAGGCCAGGATAATCGTCTCGAATGCGGATCCACGGTCTACATTCATGAGGCTCGTCGGTGCACCGCAGTTTGACGCAATGTTCACGAAACGCGTGACGCAGATCCGAGGTACCGGTGTTGTTGCGAAGCTGCACATTGCGCTCAATGGCAAGCCGGAGTTTACAGGGCTGGCTGACCCACAGTTGGGTGGGCGCCTTATGGTTGCACCATCGATGAAGTACATCGAGCGCGCGTTTAATTTTTCCAAATACGATGAGTGCTCGGAACATCCGGTTCTGGAAATTACAATACCAAGCGTGCACAACGCTGCCCTCGCACCTGAAGGCCATCACGTGATGTCCGTCAATGTTGCCTTCGCGCCCTACGACCTCGAAGGCGGCTGGGAAGAACAAAAGACGACGTTCGCCTACAAGGTGATTTCACAGCTCGGTCAATACGCGCCGAATCTGACGTCACTGGTTGTCGATCATGAGTTCTTGACACCGCGGGATATCGAGCAACAGCTGCATGCCGTCCGGGGACACTGGCACCATGGCGAACTGTCGATTCATCAGTCGTTCATGATGCGGCCCTTGCATGGTGCTGCGCAGTACGACACACCAGTCGAAAGGCTCTTCCTCTGTGGCGCCGGAAGTCATCCGGGCGGCGGCCTGACCGGGCTTCCGGGCCGCAACGCCGCGAAGCGTATCCTCGAACTCGGGGGAGCGAAATGACCAAATCGATGACAATTGACCACACTCATTATCGCCGAGCACTACAACGGACGCCGTTTCACGATCGCTTCGTTGCTTTGTCAACAGCCGAGGAGTGGATGGCCTGGAACACCTACAAGGTCCCGCGTGTAGTCGACAAGCTGTCAACCGAGTACTTCGCCGTTCGCAGTAGCTGCGCGGTTATGGACCTCACACCGATGGAGAAGTATCGAATAACGGGTGAAGATGCTCGTGAATTTCTCGATCGACTGGTCACCAGGGATATCTCCAAACTCCGATCCGGACGGGTAACCTATGTTGTCTGGTGCGATGACGAAGGCAAACTCATCGATGACGGAACCCTGTTTCAACTCGGGGAAAACAACTACCGCCTGTGCTCGCAACACCATCAACTCGACTGGCTGCTGATATCCGCAAGCGGTTTTGACGTGAATGTCGAGGTAGAGACGCACGATGTCGCCGCACTGGCGGTGCAGGGCCCGACTTCATACTCGGTCCTGGCTGCCGCAGGCATCGACGACCTGGATCAACTGAAACCGTTCGACATCGCAAAGCTGCATTGCGGAGAAATTCGCGTCACGGTGTCCCGTACCGGCTACACCGGGGACCTGGGCTACGAATTGTGGACAGAGCCCGGCGATGCGCTGCAACTGTGGGACGCCATTTTCGACGTGCGGGGCCGGTACGACATACACGCGATGGGATTATCGGCACTTGAAATGGTGCGCATTGAAGCCGGCTTCGTCATGCCCGGATTTGATTTCAATACGGCCGAATCAACCGTTCGCAACGGGTACGATCGCTCGCCGTATGAAGCTGGCCTGGGCTGGGTCGTGAACCTGGACAAAGGTCACTTTACGGGCCGCAAGGCGTTACAGGCCGAGGCATCCCAACCAGCACGACGGCGGCTGACCAAAATGGTCGTCGAGGGCAACAAGCCTACCGCACAAGCACTCATCTATGATCGCAAGAACGGGAAACAGGTCGGGGAGATCAAATGCGCGAGCTGGTCACCGATTCTCAAAGCCAATCTTGCACTTGCCGATTTGGAATACGTCGATGGCCGCCAGCCCTCGAAGCTCTGGGCACGCATCGATTACCAACGCGAACTGAAGTGGCTTTCAACCTGGGCCAAGTGCCACGTACAATCAAAGCCTTTCTACAACCCTGAGCACCGCTCAGCGACTCCGCCCGCTCGCTTTTAATCAACACGATCTGAGACTGCATGAGTAAAGACGGTAGCACGCTGCTACATCATCGCACCGTATTCGACGGTTGGCGGTCTATCTCTTGGGCAATCTACATGGCGCTCGTTGGCTACGGTGTCATGGTCGGCATTCCGGTTATCAGCTCTGCCTGGGTCAATCTTCTCGGCTTTTCCGAAGTTGAGGTCGGTCGCGTCGCTGGCGCAGATCTTGGTGGCTTGTCGCTCGGCTCCATACTGACGGCATTGCTGGTCGCGAGAGTCAATCGACGCTACCTGGTGCTCGTGGCGGCCGCGATCGCTATCGGAGCGAATGCTCTTTGCCTGGTTATGGTCAGCTACGAGCAGGTTCTTTGGCTGCGATTCATTGCCGGATTCGGCAGCGGCATATACACCGCGGTCGCCGTTGCAACAATTGCTGCAACGTCCAAGCCTGCCCGAACTTTCAACATTCTGTTGTTCGCGTTCGCGTTCTCGCAAGCGCTGGAATTGCACGTCCTGCCGCAGCTCTCCATGAACGGTATCTACCTCGTGTTCATCGGTAGCATCATGGTCGGCCTTCTGTTCTTGCAGTGGTTACCGCCAAGGCCCATCGACAAAGGTCTCGATATCGAAGTTGATGTTGCCGAGGATGATAGCGGCCATCACGTTGAGCACCGTCACGTACCGGCGTATGTTCCCTGGCTCGTTCTTGCGGCTGTTTTTGCGACCTACGTCAATATTGGTGCGTACTGGACGTACATCGAACTCGCGAGTAATCCTCCGGCCGAAATGGCCGAATGGGCTGCCAGGGTAAGCGCAACGCCCGAATGGGTAGCCAGGGTGCTCGTCTGGGCCTCCTTCCTGTCGATCGTCGGTTGCCTGTTTGCGACGGTACTCAGCAATCGCTATGGACTTGCCCGGCCGTTACTCGTAACGCTCGTGTGCCAGGCGATCATCGTTGCCATGCTGGCCGGCGGCATTAATAACATCAACATCGTCATCAGCATGTTCAGCTTCAACTTCCTGTGGATATTTGCCGATGTCTACCAGTCGGCAACGATCGCAAACGTGGACCACTCGGGCCGGTTTGCGTCCTTGTTGCCCGGCGCGCAGGGGCTGGGCCAGATCGTCGGGCCAAACATTGCCGCATCGATTCTTGCCGCGGGGCTTGGCTATGGTGCCGTTTTCATCATGTGCGCGAGTGCATCGCTGGTCGGGATGCTGATCTACCTGTTCATGTATTTGCGTCTGAAGAAGACTATTCCGGCACTCGCTGACGCTTCCTGATCTCTCGTCGACTCCCGAAACTCGTGACTCACGAAGACGAATATTACGACAACATGGTCACGATGCTCGAGCTCATCTGGGGCGAAGGCTACATGGCGCCCGGTGGGCCCGGCAATGTTGCTAAATTGCTGGACGGCACCGAACCCGAAGGCAAGCGAATCCTCGACGTCGGATGCGGAATCGGCGGCCCTGCCATGGATATGGTGCGTCTGCATGGTGCGGAGGTTGTCGGCATTGATCTCGAGGCGCCGTTGATCGATCGGGCCACGACCGCAGCCAGAAAATCAGGGCTGCAGGATCAGTGTACGTTCGAGTGCGTGGCGCCGGGGCCATTACAGTTTCCCGATCGTTCTTTTGACATCGTCGTGTCATCCGGTGCGATTACACAAACAGAGGACAAGGCGTCCTTGTTAGCTGAGATCTTTCGCGTGCTCCGGCCCGGCGGATACATCAGTTGCTACGAATGGATGAGGTCCGAGCGCGACTACTCTGACGAGATGCATTATTGGTTCAAAGTGGAGGGCCTTACCTATGCCCTCGAAACCCTGGCAATGTACTGCGAGCGACTTCAGGACGCGGGTCTTGACGATATCAAAACAACAGACGCTTCAGACTGGTACCGGCTGGAGGTGCGGCGCGAATACGAGCTGATCAGGGACGAATGGTACGGGCGTCTTGTCGAGAAACTGGGCCAGAGTGACGCAGATCATTTCGTCAAGGACTGGCGCGCCATGGCGATTGTCTGCGAGTCTGGGGAATTGCGCCAGGGCTATTGCCGCGGTCGCCGGCCCTAGCTTTCAGCAGCATTGATGACCGAAGTGGCAATGAGCGTGGTCACGACTCACCACGACTTTGCTTGGACAAGAACATGCACGCGATTGTAAGTCAGCGGGCCGCAAAGCGTCACATTTCGAGCTAGTAGGGCCGTTTCGCGACCTATACGCGGCTACGCCGCCAGAAAATTGCTGCGGTAGTATTTGCTGGCGGTATTGAACAACACTTAATCGGCCAGTTCTACGCGGCGGGAGGCACCATCATCCGCGCCATGGCGGCAAAACTACTGGCAGGTGGAAAGATTGGTTCGCACCGGGATGCACACCCCTCTTTTCATATGGGTCACAGAATCCATGTGCCCATTACGACCAATCCTCGCGTGCGGTTCATGATTGATGGCCGCCCGTACCGCTTTCTGGTTGGGCATGCTTATGAGATTGACAATCAAAAAACTCACGGCGTGATGAATAAGGGCATCGAAGATCGGATAACTTTCATTTTTGACTATGTTCATCCACAACAACTCGAACGCTATCAGCGCCGCGCGCGAAATTCGGCGCTAGCCTGATATCATCTGTTAGGGGGTTGCCAGGTTGAATCGGTACGACTCGATCATCATCGGGGCTGGACACAACGGCCTGGTTTGCGCCGCGTATTTGGCGCGAGGCGGCCAACGCGTGCTGGTGCTCGAAGCGTCGGATTCAGCCGGCGGGCTGGGTCGAAGCCGCGAATTCCACCCCGGTTTTCATGCATCCGTAGCGCACTCGGTCAGCCACTTTTCGGAAAAGGTGTCCAGCGACCTGGAACTTGCATCTCATGGCTTTGATGCAACAGTAAAACCGCTGCCAACGATCGGACTGAGTTTCGACAACGACCACATTGTAGTGCGCGAAGGCTCTCTAAGCGGCACCAGCAATGACGATGCCGGTGCTTATAAAGACTACACACGACTCATGCACCGTCTTGCCGACGTGCTGAAGCCGTTCTGGCTGAAAACAATGCCACGCATCGGCAGCACCACTCTCACGGACTTGATGACCTTTGCGCATGTTGGTCTCAATATTCGTCGCATCGGCAAGAAAGACATGCAGGAGTTCCTGCGCGTTGCCTCTCTCCCGGCCCGCGACCTGATGGATGAGTATTTCGAGAATGACCTTCTCAAGGCGACATTGAGCTGGGATGGACTCATCGGCTCGAAAATGGCGCCACGATCGCCAAATAGCGCAGTACTCGCGATGCTGTATCGCCTGGCCGGGGAATCCAGGGGCGCCCACACGGTTCCAGCTGGTGGAGTGAATGGCCTGATCGAGGCATTGTCAGCATCGGCCACGACAGCGGGCGCTGAAATCAGATGTGCGGCCCGGGTTGGTCGCATTGTGATTGACGGCGGCGCCGACGGCCTGCTCGCCAAAGGCGTGCAACTTGTCGACGGAGAGAGAATCGAGGCAAACCATGTCATATCGGCGACGGACCCGACGCGGACCTTCCTTGGCCTGGTGGGTGTCGAACACCTCGACATCGGATTCACGAACCGGATTCGGCGTTTGCGATGTGATGGCTACGTCGCAAAACTACACCTCGCACTGAACGGCCTACCGGAGTTTGACGGACTCCAGCGACCCGACGGTCGCATGCTCATTGCACCGGATATGGACACCGTTGAATTCGCTTTTGACGATGCCAAGCACGGCGAGCTCCCTGAAAAACCGGTACTGGAAATTGTCGTACCTAGCGTACACGACAGTTCACTCGCGCCTGACGGACAGCACCTGTTGTCGGCGCACGTCATGTATGTTCCGTACACGTTAAAGGGCGGCTGGAACGACGCTGCGCGTGACAAGATCTGCGAGCGGGCCATCGATGCCATTGCTCGGCATGCGCCACGAATTCGTGAGCAGATCGTCCACCAGGAATTTCTGACGCCAGCAGACCTCGAGCGAGACTATCGTGTGACGGGCGGCCACTGGCACCACACCGAATTTGCGATGGATCAGTTGCTCATGATGCGGCCGACCTATGAGGCCGCGCAATACAGGACACCAATACGGGGCCTGTTCCTGTGTGCTGCGGGATGTCATCCGGGTGGCGACATCACCGGCGCCGCCGGGCACAACGCCGCACGTGAGATCCTGCGATGAGTAACTACGATGCCATCATTATCGGCGCTGGCCACAACGGCCTGACGAATGCTGCCTACCTTGCGAAGTCCGGACTCAACGTCGTCGTGCTCGAGAAGAACGACTACATCGGTGGCGCAGCCGTTTCCCGCGAGTTGCGCGAGGGCTGGACTTACTCAAACTGCTCGTACGTCTGCAGCATGATGCGACAGGCGATTCATCGTGACCTGGACCTCGGGCGGCACGGCCTGATTCTCGTGCCCTACCTCGGCACCGTCAATTTCGGTGACACAGACGAGCGATTGTTTGCCTATCACGATGAGGAGGCAGCGAACCTGGAGCTAAAGCGCCATTCGCCGCACGACGCGGATGCGATGCATAGATTCCAGACCGACCTGACCCGTTACTCGCAACTCATCCGCAAGACATTGATGCGCACCCCGCCCGATCCAGCCTCGTTCCGGCCACGGGACATCATGGAGTTTCTTTATCTGGCGAAACAGTTTTGGTCACTTGGCGAGAAAGAAATCTACGAATACGTACGTTTTTTCACGATGAGTGCGGCCGAGTATCTGGAAGACTATTTCGAGAATGACCTGATCAAAGCGGCAATGGCCAGTCCGGGCATTATTGGTACTGCGCTCGGTGTTTACTCGCCGGGCTCCTCGTATATTCTGCTGCACCACGTCATGGGCGATGTCGACGGCAGCATTGGTGCCTGGGGCCTTGCTCGTGGTGGTATGGGCGCCATCTCGAGGTCAATTGCGGGCGCGGTGGCCGAACATGGCGGTGAGATTCGAACCAATGCCGGCGTGCAGCAGGTGCTTGTCAGGAACGGCAAGGCTAGCGGCGTCGTACTCGAGAACGGCGACGAGATCACGGCGCGCATTATCGTATCGAACCTGGATGCGAAGCGAACTTTCACGCGCATCATTGATAAAAACGATTTGCCCGAAGGCATCTACAAGAAAGCGAAGAACTTCAAAATCCGCGGCTCGTCCGGCAAGGTGAATATCGCGCTGTCGGGAATGCCGAAATTCACCGGCATACCCGAGAATCGCTACATTAATCGCGGCGGACAAGGCTTCACAGGGTCTCTGGAGACCATGGAGCGGGCCTACGATTGCTGGAAGCGCGGCCGCTGGTCCGATGATCCGTTTGTCGAGTCGGTCATACCGTCTGCCTGGGACCCAACCGTCGCGCCGGCCGGAAAACACTGGATGTCGAACTTCGTGCAGTACTGCCCGCCGGAGCTCGCCGACGGACCGTGGACGCCGGAAAAGCGCGATCAGTTCGGCGAATCCGTCATCAGCAAGATCGAACGATACAGCCCGGGATTCAGGGACCTGATTGTGCACATGGAGGTCCGTACGCCGCACGAAATCGAACAGGAGATCGGCCTGACCGAAGGCAATATCTTCCAGGGCGAACTCACGATCGATCAGCTGTTCTTCAACCGGCCATTCCCTGGTTATGGCCAGTACCGCATGCCGCTCAGAAACCTCTATATGTGCGGGTCATCGACCCATCCCGGCGGCGGTGTGTCCGCCGTTTGTGGGGCTAACGCGGCGCGCGAAATTCTCCTGGATCTGCGACGCACGAACACCGTGCCCGATGATGACTTCTATGACGAATAGACTATGAATACGACCGACCCCTACGCCGGCGAACGCCTGAAGCTATCGCCCTTTTATGCCAGGGCGGAAGTCCTGAATATCCGCAATGCATGGGCGGCGTGGAACGGCTATAAATTTGCCGAGTATTACTACGACGCAGAGTACGAATATTTTTGCGTTCGCAATACCTGTGCAACTTACGACATCTGCCCAATGCAGAAATACGAAATCAAGGGTCGTGATGCCGAGGCGATGTTGAACCGCATGGTGACGAGGGACGTTAAGAAGATCGGTCTCAATCGCGTCGCCTACTGTGTCTGGTGCACCGACGAAGGACGCATGATCGACGACGGCACGATATTCAAACTGGCCAGCGATAAGTTCATGCTGACTTGTGGCAGCCCCTGTACGGCATGGCTGGAGAAAAGTGCGTACGGCTTCGCTGATGTGACGGTCACGGATGTCACCGACGAACTTGCCGCACTCTCCCTGCAGGGACCCACGTCATGTGCCGTGCTCAAGGCCATGGGACTGGACGGTATAGAAACCGAAAAAACCTTTGATATCATGCACTTCCCATTCCATGCGGACACGCTCATGGTATCGCGCACCGGCTTTACCGGTGATCTCGGTTACGAACTCTGGATTCAACCCGGACTCGCCCTCGAACTGTGGGATGAGCTCTATGCCGCCGGCGAGAACTACGGCATTCAGCCTTTTGGCGAGGCCGCAACCAATATGGCCCGGCTCGAGGCTGCCTTTATCATGCCCGCGATGGAATTCAATGAGGCACTCCGAACCGTCCACTTCGAGCATGACCAAACGCCCTTTGAATTGAGTCTGGGCTGGTTGGTCGATTTCGACAAGCCGCATTTCAGCGGCCGAAGTGCGTTGTTGAAAGAGAAGCAACGCGGGCCGAAATACACGCTGACCAAACTCGATATCGAAGGCAACAAGCCTGCCGAGGGTTCGTACATTTACAAGAACAAACGTTGCACGAAGGAAATTGGCTACGTCACTTCGGCCATGTGGTCGCCGGCCGTAAAGGCGAACATTGCCCTGGCCATGATCAGGACGGAACACCTGCAAGGTGAACTATGGGCGGAAATCTATTACGAGAAGGAGCTACGCCAATACAGCCGCGTGGCCCGGTGTACGCGCAAACAAAAACCGTTCTGGACACCGACCCGCGCAAGAGCAACGCCACCGCTCGACTTCTAGGCCACGCGACCTGACCAGGTCAATCCCCGCGTAGCTTCTCGAGATGGGATAGTAATAGTACTGATATTTTTGATCAGGCAGATCGATCAGACTTTAGTCATGGGTGAATATGACGCACCCCTTTACCACTTGAAAAGCGTAATCAATGAACTAGCGAGTCCAAAGGCAGAAAATGATGGCAGATAACCTGACGACAATCATTTCTTCAAAGACGACGAGTGTCGATATATGCCGGGAAGAACCGACCGTCATCATAGGCGAAAGAATCAACCCGACTGGCCGCAAGAAAGTCCTGGCCGCGCTTGAAGCCGGAGATTTTGACATTGTGCGCAGCGATGCCATCTCCCAGGTGCAAGCGGGCGCCCGGGTACTGGATGTGAATGCCGGCGTTCCCGGCGCCGATGAGCCAGCCTTGCTCCAACAAGTCATGCGTACGGTGATGGAAGTCACCGACGTCCCCTTGTGCATCGATACCGCTGATCCGTCGGCCCTGGAAGCTGCTCTGTCAATCTATGAAGGTAAGGTTCTCGTCAACTCGGTCAATGGCGAGGAAAAGTCACTGAAAGCCGTATTGCCGCTGGTTAAGGAATATGACGCGGCCGTGATCGGTTTATGCATGGACGACGGCGGCATCCCGACGACTCCGGAAGCCCGACTGCGCGCGGCTGCAAAGATCATCGAACGAGCCGCCGGCCTGGGTATCTCTCCTGAGGATGTGGTCATCGATCCACTGGCCATGACAATGGGTGCGGACCATAACGCAGGCCGTATGACCTTGGAAACCATCGAACTTGTCGTCAGGGAGTTTGGCGTCAACATCACCATGGGGGCCAGTAACGTCTCCTTTGGTTTGCCCGATCGCAAGTTTGTCAACGCGGCCTTCATGGCCATGGCCATTCATGCAGGTCTGACCTGCCCTATCACCAACCCGCTGGAACCTGAGGTTGCTATTACAGTGCTGGGGGCAGATTTATCGATGGGAAGGGATGAGTACGGCATGAACTGGATCAAAACCTTCCGCCAGCGTAAGAAGGAAGCCGAGCAAAAATCCGCGTGACAAAAGGCCACCGCCCCGTCGTCGTCATCGCCTGCAAGGTATTTCAGGACTTGCTGGAACACTTTTTGCCCCCTGATCTGGCCGATCAGGTTACGTTTCTTGACTACGGACTACACAGATTTCCGGAGGTACTAAGCAAGACCGTTCAGGAACAGATTGACGGCATTCAGGATCCAAGCCGAATTCTGCTGGGCTATGGTTTGTGTGGTAACGGCTTAAACAGCATCCGGGCCGGACGACATACATTATTCATTCCCCGGGCAGATGACTGTATCGCCATCTTGTTAGGCTCTTACCAGGCTTACCTGACAGAATTCAACGAAAATCCCGGCACATACTACTTGACCAAAGGCTGGCTGGAATCCGGCAGTGATCCGCTGAAGGAATATCAAGAGGCAGTAGAGAAGTACGGTGCCGAGTCCGCAGCGTGGATAATGGACCAGCAATACATGAATTACACGCGCCTCGTGCTAGTCGCTCACACCCAGGAGGGTCTGGAATCTTATCGTCCCCGGGCTTTGGAAGTGGCTGAGTATTGCCAGCGCTGGGGAATGAAGTATGAAGAAGTGCTCGGCTCGGATGAATACATTCGCGATCTGGTAAAGGCCGTGAGCACGTTATCTGAATCGGATGAGCAATTCCTGGTCATCCCACCCGGCGAGAGCATCGAGCAAAGCCGATTTCTCCGCATGCGCGCTTAGGAAGCAACGGTAATGACAACCACCAGCTCTGAAAGAATCAGTTCATCTGTCACTATGAAGATGGTAACCGAAGACCAGTTGGATGATATCTATGATGCCGCACTAACTGTATTGGAAAAAACAGGGTTCAAAATGTCTCATACCGAGGCTGTCGCCTTGTGCAAAGCTGCCGGATGCAAGATCGAGGATGATCGGGTCCGTGTACCCAGGCCGATTGTTGAACAATGCCTGGACCTGGCACCGAAAGGATTTACGGTCTATGACAGGCTGGGAAACCCGGCATTGGAATTGACTGGACGCAACAGCTATTACGGTTGTTCCACAGGCTCGCCCCAGACACTGGACGCTGTCACAGGTGAAATCCGGGCCGCAGGCTACCGGGATCTCGAGATTGGAGCGCTTGTATGTGATGCCCTGCCGAATATTGACTGGGTTATGCCATTTGGTACGACGCAGGACACGCCCGGACATGCGTCTTTTCTTTACGATTTTGAAGCCTGCGTAAGCAATACAACCCTGCCGCTTATGTTCTTGAGTGAAGGCACTGAAGACACGTTCTTTATTCAGCAAATGGCTGCTGCGTGTGTCGGCGGAAAAGAGACCCTCAGAGAAAAGCCCTTTCTCATGGCCTATCCCGAACCGATAACACCGCTGTTCTACCCTGACGCGGTTGTAGGAAGGGCATTACTGGCGGCGGACTGGGGAATTCCCCAGTGTCCAGGCACCTCCCAGATCATAGGTGCGACAAGCCCGGTCACACTTGCCGGTGCGATCGTTCTTTGGCTTGCTGAAGCTTTGATGAGTATCACCGTCCTGCAGTTGTACCAACCCGGATCAAAGGTCTTTTTAAGTGGCAACTTCGGACTCTTTGATATGGCTACGACAGTCAGCGCGATAGCCTCGCCGGAGACCTGCATGTGCCTGGCAGTCGAGGCACAGATGGGACAGCGTTTGGGTCTGCCCACCTGGGGACTCGCGGGCGCCTCCGACTCAATGATGCTGGACGGTCAGGCTGGAGCGGAAAGTGCCTTCAGCATCCTTTCCCAGGGACTTGCTGGTCTGAACCTCATTCACGATGTCGGCTATTTGGGCGCCGGGATGATCTGCTCTCCTGAAATGTTGGTCATGGGTGATGAAATCTGCGGTATGACCCGGCACTTTCTGCGCGGTATTGATGTAAATGCGGATACCCTGGCAACCGAAATCATTGACGAAATCGGCCCGGGCGGCAACTTCGTCCAGAGTGAACACACGTTCAAACATTTCAAGAAAGAAACCTGGTTTCCGAAACTGATGGAACGAAATTACCACGACAAATGGGTTGCGGATGGCAAGCCCTCCACCCAGGACCGCGTCAGAGATAAACTTGCCAATATTATTGACACTCATCAGCCAGTTCCTTTGGGACCCCATGAAAGAGCCGAACTTACAAGGCTGCGTAAGGAAGGCGAAGAAGTGCTCAGTCGGTCGCAATAAACAGGAATTCGAATCCGGGGTCAGAGTAATGACACCTCTGACCCCGACTATTTTCGCCCTTACGCTGCCTGGTCAGCTTCAGCGCTGTCCGCTATCGCCGCGATCCGCTTGGCGATATCGGGCGGCAGTACGCACTGGGCTTCCTCGTTCAGGATATCTTCAATTACGGCCCTGGCTCGATCGCGCATCGACGTCCCACCTTTGGCTTGCCACTGGTCATAGCTGTTGCGGTCGATCAGGCGCGGCTGCCAGCCCTCACGAAAGTGGCGCCTGGTGTGCTCCGTGCCCATAAAATCTCCACTTAAAGCGTGCTCATGAACGAGGTCGAGGGCCAGAGTCTCTTCGTTGAAATCCAGTCCATTGGTGGTTTCGGCTTTGATCACGGACACGATCTCATCCTCAATGACAACGAGCTCCAGCGAGCCCATTCGCCCGGCCTCCATGTAGCCCATGTCGTGGATCATGTTGCCACCCGCCAGCGTGGCCCTGTAAAGGGTTAGAGTGGCCTCGATAATTGCCTGCTCATCCAGCAGCTTCGAATCGCTTGCACCTCCAGTAGCGAAGAGCGGCAGGTCATAGTAATGGTTGATTCCAATGCCGCCTACTCCACCTGATCCGGTTCCGTACGGCGCCACCATCGTTTTCATGTCCAGCATGGATGGTCGCGCGCTACTGATTATTACCGGGGCTCCCTCGTTGACCAACTGCGCAATGACCAGACCGACCAATACGCCTGCATTGTGACAGGCCATGCAACCTTCACGGGTCATCGGGCCGGTCATTCCACGCAGCAGATCGGGCAAGTACACGACGGGCAGGCGTTTTTCGGCACAGTAGATGAGTTTGCGCAGCGCTGACTCGTTGTGCACAAATGAGGTTGTAGGATTCAGATAACATATGATTGACGGGTTGATACGCAGGTTGTCCGCACCACCCGCCGCAACCTCGGCCATCTCGATGATTTCGGCCGTCCCTGCCCACTCGTATGTGACGAAGCAGATGGGTTTTTTGCTGTAATTCAGCATCACCTCCATCTGTCGTACTTCGGCGGCGGCAGGCACGTCTTCGGGAAGGAACATCGACATGATGAAATCAACATGTGGCATGGCATCGGATACGCGAATACCATCGACGACATCCTGAAGCACCGCATTGCGCCTCTCACCGGTCCGGTGATCCAGAATGTGCAGACAATCAGATCCCGTGCCGTAGGTCGAAATGCGATCCCCCATAGGCATGACCGGCTCCCCATCACGGTTGTACAAGGTGATGCGACTGGGAGCAGCACGCAGCGCCCACTCCACGAGATGCGATGGGATGCGGACATGGTTGTCTTTCACCACGCAGCCGGCCTTCTTCAGAAGGTCGACCGCAGGCTTGTAATTTACAAAGACACCGGTGCGTTCAAGCACATCCAGGCTGGCACGATGCATGATGCGGCACTGGTCATCTGACATACCACGGTATTGAGGCCCAGTGAATGTGGTGATGTTGGTTTGAGGGTGAGTCATGTTCAGGGTTTCCTTTCTCAATCTTCTCTTGCGAGTTCGAGGTGGTCGATTGCGTGTTGGAACGGGTTCTGGCTTTACACCTTTAACTTGTCGAGTGCCTGTTCCAGATCAACGATTAGATCTTCCGGGTCCTCAAGGCCAACCGACAGGCGGATCAATCCATCGTAGATCCCCACCGCTTCGCGCTCCTCCGGCTTCATGCCGCAGTGAGTATGCGTGGCAGGATGCGTTGCAATGGTGCGGCTTGTCCCAAAGCTCGGCACTATGGGAATGAGCCGGAAGGAGTTGATCACTTGTACGGCGCCCTCCCTGCCTCCTTCCACTTCAAACGAGAACAGCCCGCCAAAACCATCGGGCATCTGCCGTTTGGCCAGTTCCCGCTGGGGATGCTGCGGCAAGCTGGGATAGTTTATGCCCTTGACTTTCGGATGCTGGGCAAGGTACTCGACCAGTATTTCCGCGTTGCTCGAATGCCGGGCCATGCGGAGCGGCAAGGTCTCGAGACTCAGCAGCACCAGCCAGGCATCCATGGGCGACATGATCGCCCCCACCCGGGAGATGGTGGTGACCATGTTCCGGATCAGCTCCTGTTTCGCCACGATCGACCCACCCACAATGGCACCCTGCCCACCCATGTACTTGGTCAGTGAGTGCACGACGATATCGGCACCCAATGCGAGCGGTTGCTGCAGGCATGGGGTCGCAAGTGTGTTGTCGACGATCAGAGGGATGTTGTGAGCGTGCGCGATCTCGGCGAGGCCAGCGATGTCCATCACGAAGTAGGTGGGGTTGCTTGGAGTCTCCGCCCACATGAAACGTGTCTTGGACGTGATCTTGTCCTGCCACTCATCCAGGTTACCGGGGTCTGACACCAGCTGGGTGGCGATGCCCATCTTTTCGGGAGCCATGTGATAGAACATCCCATAGGCCTCGCCAAAGATCCTGTGGCTGGTGAGGATCTCGTCGCCAACTCCCGCCAGGTGCTGCAGCGTTACGAAGCACGCATGTACCCCCGAGGGAGTCGCCAAAGCGGCCTCGCCGCCTTCCAGGGCCGCCAGCCGCTTGTGCAAAACATCGACAGTGGGATTGCTGTTGCGGCCGTAGTCGTAGCCCGGCTCTTCACCAGAAACGATTCTGGTGTAGTGATCGACATCGCTGAGGGGATAGATAGCACTCTGAATCACGGGCGGCACAAATGACCTGAAGGGTGTCATGTCCATCGGAACCGGACTGTAGCCTGCATGTAAAGCCGTTGTGCTCCGCCCCCATTTCTCTTGTTCTGCCATTGTTTGCCTCCTGGTAAAGGCCAGACAATCCCTTTACTTTTTCTACTTTCGTTTCTTTAGCCGTTGAGCGAGCTTTTCTGGTTCTCCTGGTTTCATTCGATAACAGTGCTCTTCTCCAGGGAATTGACCATTTTTGACTTCATCAATATACGTCGTCACCGATTTGCTGATCTCACCGGCTACGTCTCCGTAACGTTTGACGAACTTCGGCGTAAACGCCTGAAAATGACCGACGATGTCACTGATAATCATCAATTGCCCATCGGCAGGAGCACCGGCACCAATTGAATAAATCGGAATCGGAAGTTCATCACGAATGATCTCAGTGACTTCGGGCGGAACGGCTTCAATGAGAATAGAAAAAGCACCCGCCGCATGAACCGCTCTGGCATCCTCAATCACCTCTATCGCCGAGTCGGCAGTAAGTCCCTGTGCCTTGAAGCCTCCCAAAGCATTCGCACTCTGTGGTGTTAGCCCAAGATGCCCCATCACCAGCATGCCGCTATTGGCAATACCTGAAATCACGTCTGTTACAGACCGACCACCTTCCAATTTCACCGCATCAACACCCGCTTCTTTATGGAACCGCACAGCATTGGCGATGGCCTCCGGAACGCTGATTTGATACGACCCGAACGGCATGTCTCCGATGATGAATGTGTTGGGCGTAGCCCGGCGGACCGCTTCCGAATGATAAATGCACTGGTCCATCGTGACGGGTATCGTTCCGTCATAACCATAGATGCACATTCCCAGGCTGTCCCCTACCAACATCATGTCAACACCACACTCTTCAGCCAGCTGAGCGGTGATGAAATCGTAAGCAGTTACCCACACAACCAGTTCCCCATTCTGTTTCATGGTTAACAAGTCCCAGCGATTCAGTTTCTTCTTTGCCATGATTGCCTCTCAGTGATCCTGGTAGACCGATCCGTACTTTACGAATACAGCTCCGGTTGTTTCAAAAATGCCTGAAACCCATCCACGTCCGTCGATGCTGCCGCCAAACATTTAACACCTGCTTTGAGGGCGTCCGTATCCGACGCCAACGATATTCTGAGATAGTGTTGATCTTCGCTTCCCAGCAAACCAAATGCCGAGCGATCCAGTGTCGCGACGCCATGCTTGTACAGCGAAAATAGCTGGAACAAGGTCGATGGGGGTGGCGCTCCGGGATGACTGGCCGAAAATTCGACGGCACCAAGGCGCTCGCAAACCTCGGCCACGTTAATGAACGTGTAAAACGCGCCACCCGGCGTGTTGCAGCGTAAGCCGTCAACCGCGTTAATCAATGGAACAATGACATCGCGTCGTTTCTGAAAACGCGCTTTCATCGTCTGCGTTATCTCGGCATTGATCGGATTGTCCAACGCCTCTTTGGCCGCCATCTGGATAAATGGCGGCGTGCAGGAATAGAGGTTGATCGACCACAGTCTGAGCGCATGTGCCTCTTCCTGAGTCGGCAACACAGCATAGCCGATCCTCCAGCCCGTCATTGCGAATGTCTTGGAATGACAGTTCATTATAATGGTCCGTTCCATCATCCCTGATTCGCTGGCGATACTGTGATGATCATTCCCGTCAAACACGAATTCTTCATACACTTCGTCTGAATAAATCCGATAATCAGGATGAGCCTGCTCCTCCATGATCTCGGCGACTCCGGCCAGATCTTCCTTGGTAAGAACACCACCGGTCGGATTGGAAGGAGAATTTATGATGAGCAGTTTGGTCTTGCGGTTGACCATCGGCGCCAAAGTGCTGGCATCAAACCGATAGTCCATTTCCTCTTTCAGATGAATCGGTCGTGGAACGGCTCCCGTGTAATTGGCCCATGCCTCGTAAGCCGGAAACCCCGGCGAAGGATAAATCACTTCGTCTCCGGGATTTACATAGGTCAGAAAGGTGAAAGGAATGGATGGTTTTCCACCGGAAGTCACCAATACCTGTTCCGGAGACACATCGACTTGCCTGGTTTCACTGACGAATCGAGCAATCGTCTCTCTAAATGCCAGGACACCTTGAGGATCGCAATAATGGGAATTCCCGGAATTAATATTCTCAATGGCGCACTCGTTAATGTTCGGAGCACTATCGTTATCCGGTTCTCCCAGGTTCAAACGCACAACCTTCATGCCCATCGCTTCGGCTTTCGCGATGTCATCGGCGATTTTGAATTCGTTCTGAGACCCTATTCGAGCGAGCCGCTCGGCAAATAAACGCCCCATCTCTCCTCCTGAACTGAGTCCGTCCCCGAAACCCGGCTGACGCAAATCTGTTGTTGCATCGGGGCTGAGTTCGACCACCCGAATCCTGCACACAAGCCCTCATTTCGTATATACGCAGGTACCGCAATCCCCGGGGCGCGGCGCGGTTTAGTCAGACATGGCCGTAATAGTCGCGATGCACCACCACCGAATAGGCATAATCCAGCAGCGTGCCCCAGCTGAAAACCGGCAAATCAACCACCCGCTGCACTGCCCGCGCGAAGGGCTGCATGCCGGTGCACTCGAGCATGAGCGCGCCGATATCTGGATGGGCGTTACAGAACTCCGAACAAACCCGGATCATGTCCTCTTCGGCTTTGTCGTAATTGGACTCCGGGCATTCGGGGCGCTTTTCAGGATCCCACAGATTGGTAAACTCAGGGCAGCCATATTCGTCCAGGGCGCCGGCGATAATGATGTTGCTGCCCGGATCAATACCCACATTGTGCAGATGGGTATCGGTCAGGAATCGTTTTTGAGCACATACAATTCCGACCGTTTTTTGCGTGCCAATTAACCGCTGAATAAACGGCACTTGCAGTAAGCTCGACATAAATACCGGTATGCCCACATAGCCGGCGATGTCTTTTTGAAAATAGGCAAAATAGCCGCATTCGGCTGCAATGGCACGACAGCCGATCTGTTCCAGCCTTTTGGCTGCCCGTTTTATGGGCTCAAGGCACGGGCTTTTATCCTCTTTCCAGACCAGCGTGTAATTATCGACGCCCTCCGCTATTTCGTACTGAATGGGATAGGGAAAGGCGCTGGCATTGCGGACATCCCCCGGAAAACCCGGGTACGCATCATCGAGAACAATTATTCCCAAACCCATTCCGTAGCAGGGATGTTTCTTGCGGGTCTTGATGTGATTAATACCGATATCGCGATTGCTGCGGACCATTTAATGTCCTCCCTGAAATACCTCCGAATCTTGTGTTAAGGGATCCGAAAATGTCTAGCCGTCTTAAGGAGCACACGACCACGTACAGTGATGACGAGCCCATTGTATCGCCCGGAATCCAGAAGTACATCGATACCAACGACGAGTACCTCAAGCGGCGTAACAAGTACATTGACGAGGTCGTGAAAAACTCAAAGTTCGACACTATCGCTGTGCACGGACTTTACACGGTCGAGGATGCCATCGAGGATTACGACGGCGCCATTATCGAGCCCGTGTTCCTGTCTTCGTCCCAGGCCTACCGTGACTCCGATGAACTCGAAGCCGCGCTCGCCTACATGATCCCGACATGGTGCTACTCCCGCATCGCCAACCCGACGACCTACTATTACGAGTGGACTCTCGCACTCCTGGAGGGCTACGGTTTTGACGGTGGGACGTCGTGTTGCTCAACAAGTTCGGGAATGGCGGCGATCATGATGGCCATACAACCATTTCTCGTACACACCAGGAACCACATCGCCGAGAAACGCAACTTCCTCGCGACCGCGCAGTGCTACGGCGGTACCTACCAGCTCTTCAAGGTGCGCCTCGAAGAAGAGCGCGGTGTGGAGTGCCGCTGGATCGAGGATCCAACCGATATCGATGCCTGGGCGTCCCGCATCGACGAAAACACGCGCTTTCTCTACGGTGAGTTGCCGAGCAACCCGCAGCAAGGTTTTTTCGATATCGAGGCGGTG
>Ga0255052_10001096_pt1 | contig 20749 bp, 18 predicted proteins | sample JV7_2_21_MG_FD_188632 | JGI IMG/M metagenome (GOLD analysis project Ga0255052, IMG submission 188632) | Seawater microbial communities from Jervis Inlet, British Columbia, Canada - JV7_2_21 | ecosystem: Environmental > Aquatic > Marine > Inlet | place: Canada: British Columbia | collected... | reverse complement strand
AGAATGCTCTCAAAGGAAAAGTCAAAAAGACACATATAATTGACGGCAGGATCCCCCATGCCATTCTCCTGGAAATATTTACTGAAAAAGGGATAGGGACAGAGATAGTTAAATAAAAATAATAATGTCATTCTCCGGCCTGCCTGCCGGTAGGAAGGGCCGCTTCGCTTCTCATTTTAATTCTTAACCCCGATACGGGGCAGGCGCATTCAGTCCCGAATCATCCCTAAAACTATCAATGGGAGTTAAAAGAAATAAAGAAACATTTTATCTTATAATTTTGAGGATATGGCTATCCGGTGTTCATATTGCAACAGAGAGTACGATGTCACCCTGTTTGAATTCGACAGGTCCATAACCTGTGTCTGCGGAAAGACTGTTACGTTTAAGCACGAACAAATAACAGATGAGGCGCTTCTTGCGCAGAGATCTGAAGACCGGAAGGTCAGGGAGATAAGGACCATTGCCGACCGGATCGCTTCCCTGATCATCAGCAGTGACTATCCGATGATAGATATCGAGATAGAAAAACAGAAACTCAGGGAGAGGATCTCAGAACTGTTCCCGGATAAGATTGATCTTTACGATCTGATTTACGAACCGAGATTCAGGAGATTGAAGGAGCAGTTCAACCCAATATTGGGCTTAAGAATTGGAGAAAACCTACGACGAAAGTTGTTAATGTAATTCTGAATGGTTTCTTTATTTTTCATTTATTTCACCAAAAGATGCGTATAATGAAAGTTATGATTTTGCGTTAAATTTAATAAATTCCTGAACCATTAATTTTTGCCATCCCTTTGAAAAAAACTGTAGCGTATCCTGATTTGGTTTAAATCTCAATACATGGTCTTTACCTCTAGATGTCCCATCTTCTAACACACTATGAATATTAAAAGCATCTTTTAACATATGCTCAAGCTCTGTAGCAAATTTAAGTGCTAGGGTGCTAATTCCTAGTGCAATTCGCAATGGTCCATTAGGGAATCTATCACCTGTCGATATTCGAGAGCGGAAATCGAAATACCCTTTCAGAAATGCTCTCTTATTTTCTATATTGGCTGATTTGATAATTTCTTTTGGAATTGTGGGGATAAATTGCGATACATCCTTAGTGCGTTTCTTTGTTTTCTTAATAGAAAACTGCTTAAGTGCACGAATAATTAACCCCCAGAGCTTTGAATCATCTGCAAAATTTAAATGAATGTATATATTAGTTATATGAGTACTTCTATCTTCCAAAGAGATTGTGTTATGTATCGAATCATTTTTAATAAGCGTTTCTAATTCTTTACATATGAGACGAATACGACTTATTTGGGTAGTTACTTGTGGAAGCCTAATGCCACCAAGAATTTCCCCATTAATATTTGCACATATATAACCCTTATCTTTACTCTTTGAATTTAAGGCTTGCTTTCTAAAATTCAGAGTCAATTTCCTTTTACTAACATCTAGAGGATGTAGACTATTTGAGTTAGCACAAAGCAACCCTAATATATATGAAGTGTTTGGTCGAATTTTTGAGTAGTCAGTATTAGCGGCAATTAAATTGTTTAATAACTCATTAATGTCGTTAAAAGCTTTATGCGTAAATCTTTGTCTTGAACTCTTTTTTTGTTTAAATAATCTCGTATACTCTTCTAATATTTCAGGATTTAATTCAGGAGATATTGCTCTAGGAGAATTCCATAATTCGTTTTCAAAATATTCATCAATTTTGACAAGAGTATTTTTATCAGACTTCCCTTGAATTACAACGCCACATTCAAGGTTGTTTCTAAAAGCATTTCTCGAAAAATTCGCAGAGCCTATTAATGCACATTTATCAGATTGAGAATCAAAAATATAAATTTTCTGATGTAAAATTCCGCTCGAACCGCTTTGTGGAATAAAAACCTTACATGAACTTTCTCCTGGAATTGTTATAAGCTCTTCAATAATTGCTGGATTTGTTATGCCATCACTAATATCAAAAATTGCCCTTGAGATACCACCTTTTTTAAAAAAAGTCTTAAATTCATTTTTTAATATATCAAAGGCAGTATATGAACCATAAGCTACTGCCCAATCAAATCGAGAAGATTCCATTAATTTATTCGAAATGAATTTTTCTATGGCAAATTCTTTTGTAGTAAGAAATTCTGTACTCATTTTTTATCAAGTATTCCTAGCAAAGATTCAGCAATAACCTTTGCTAATATAGGTGGTACGGCATTTCCCACTTGGCTCATCTGATGTGTTTTTGCACCCATAAAATGATACCAATCTGGAAATGATTGAATCCTTGCATTCTCTCTGACCGTTGAAGCACGTGGACAATTTGAATCATAATGAAATGCCCTTCTATTAGTGCTACCACCACCTGCACCTAAGGCTTTAACCGTATAACCAGGTTTATCTGGGTGCCACATCTTTGAATCAGTATATTTGGGGTCTACACTTTCTCCAGGTTTGGCTTTTTTAATCATATCAATTAATTTCTTTGTGTGTTTCGGAGCAACATGGTTATAGACTTTTGGCTTTAAGTTTGAATATGGACAATTTGACCAATCCCTCATTTGCTTTTGAAAACTGCTTAGTTTTTTCTTGTTGGTTACAGGATATTCCATTTCTTCTTCGCCTTCCCCACTTAATATATAAGGAAGGTCAGAAATAGCTTCTGATACAGTTACTGATGGCTTTAAAGAAAAATCATAGTCTAGAGTTGAAGAAAATAAATTTCCACTATCATAATCGTTAGCACTAATACTTAAATGTGTATGGGTGGGAGGCCAGTGGAAAGAAGTAAAGGGAATGTCTGGTCTAAAGCCAACATAAAAAAGTCTCCTTCTTATTTGTGGAACCCCATAACATTCGGCTTTAAGAACTTCAGGTTTATGTTGGTCAAAATGATTATATTTAATTTCTTTAAATGCATCTAAAATAGCTGAATTTATGTTCCCATGTCCTGTGGATAAAAGGCCAGGCACATTTTCCATAACAAATATCTTAGGCTGAAGCAACCTAACCATTTCCACAAAACATCTAAAAAGCATATTACGTGGGTCATCCGACAAACGCTTCCCCGCAAGACTCATCCCTTGACAAGGAGGTCCTCCAAGAATTACATCTATATCACCTTTCTTAACATTCCATAATGAAAATAAATTTGATTTTTCTCTAGGATTAAATATTTTTGTTATATCAAAATTGACTATTGCATCTGGGTTTAACTCTGGATGATTATACGTATAAGTTTCACATGCTGGTTCCCAACTATCCACGGCTCCAATACTTATAAATCTCTTAGTACTTTCAAATCCTAATGACATACCTCCAGCCCCCGAAAAAATATCAAGAATCTTATATGTCTTCTGCTTAATATTACTTTTCTTCATGATGATTTTAATAAAGCTGATATATTATACGAATATTCTGTTGCAATGTTTAGCAATAACACATTTATTGCACTTGGGATTGATTGCTGTACAAATATCCTTTCCCAATGATACAAAGTTTACGTGAATAGAGTAACGAAGATTTGCAGGAATAATTTTTTCAAGCCTGTCCATATCTTTATCAGAATACTTATTGCTTTTGGATGAAGTTGTTATCCATCCTATTCTTTTTGAAATTCTCCAACAGTGAGTATCGACTGGGAATACCTTGTGCCCGAGGGAATACATCATCACACATTTAGCTACTTTTTTCCCTACCCTGGGTAATGAAATCAAAAACTTTTCTATTTCTGTATTATCCATAGTTTTAAGTGGACTTAATGAAAGTATTCCAAATTTCTCATGGATTTTTTGCATGATTTTTTTTATTGCTTGTGCACGTTGATAATATAAACCACCTCTAATAAGTTGCTTTGCAATGTCTCTTTCTGAAGCATCATATATAGACTGGAAAGATGGGAAGGCTTTTCTGAAGTTTTTATAGACAGCTTCATAACTGCCAGACGATGTTTTCACACTACATAAAATAAAAAGTAATTCGTCTAGAGGATTGAAACGATTATTATGAGAATAATCCCTATACCTTTTTTTTAATATCTTTGCTATCTTTTTAATGTTTTTTGGATTATTCAATACAGCGTTGAGAACCTTTGTCATATTAGGTTCTTTTTGTTGGAAATACCATTGGCACTGCAAATCGAATCCTCGATTCTGAACCCGATTTAGCTTCAGTTTTCCCTCCAGCTCCAATACCCACCGACATAATTGAAACTTTTAATCCTGCATCTTTTGCTTTTCCCTCGTGAACAGTTACTGCCACGTCAAAATCAACTTTTTCTACTACTCTACTATTAGACTGCTTTGGAACAATAGATGTGCGTCCATATGCCTGTGAATTATCTGTGAATACAGTAATATCCGATGGATTAACAATAGCATCGGTACCAGACAGTGCTGTGCTTGCTTCAATGATACCTTCTGCAATTTGGTGAAGTGAATTTTTTACAAAATCTTTCAAATCCATAATCGTCTCCTTTTATCAGGTTATGAATATCAATACATCACTCTCAAAAAGTTTAAACTTAAATGAAAATTGAGCTATAAGAAAATCTTTTAATTTCTCTTCTCTCTGAATAAATCAGGATACCATTTTGTGCACCATTTGTGCACCAATTCAGGGAGAGCTACCTCATTGATTTTTAAAGAAAGGGATGGAGCCACCGAGGGGAGTTGAATCCCTTTGGTCTTTTAAACGAAGTTCAAGAAAGATAAACTAATTTCCATTATTGTTAATTACCCAATGAAGAGTAAATTGCATAGTCCTTAAAAGAGAGTATTGCTCAGAGATTGCATTGCCTGGGGCTTTTCTTGATGAAATGTCTTTCGCAATTATCTGGTATAAGTTCCAAATAGGAATAATCTTGCCTCCACCTATTACTTGATAATTCTTATCACTTGCCCAGAGCACAGCCCATTGTTCTATTTTTGTCGACTTAGGTAGCCAAGGAAAAATTTCAGAGATAATATATTTCTTGCCTGACTTAAATTTTTTTAGAAATCTTGCTTCTCTCTTATCCCAAGGGTGAGCATCAATGGAGGGTTCAACGTGAAGTAAATGATTTGTTTCTGGATGAAAGGCAGCAATGTCAACTTCTCCCTCATGCCCTCCATGTGATAATTTGCCTACTTTGACATTACGTCTGACAAAGTACCCTTTGTATTCAAGCCACTCGCTTATTAATTGTTCTAAATGATTCATGGGAATATATTCTTATTCAGAATAGCATTTAATAAATAATTTATGAACTAACAGTAATTACTGTGGGGTTACTGTAGCAATTAAGACATGAGTGGATTTCAGTTTAAAGATAGATAGTTAGGAATTGCTTATGGGGTTTCAAATTCCCCACTTACAAAAAACCGCCGCGGCACTCCCACGGCACTCAATTTGAAGGGTTTTGAATGTATGATTCATTTAGATTCGGGGAGTTAAATGGTCGGGGCGAGAGGATTTGAACCTTCAACCCTAAGAAGTCTCATCTTTAATCGTTCTTGTTAAAGCAGATGCTAACAAGCCCGTCGGTACAGTGGGTGGTGTCGCGTCTACGCGACAGTCGCTACGACCGGCCTTCGCCGAGATAACAACTGTTTCTTTATTTCTTTTAACTCCCATTGATAGTTTTAGGGATGATTCGGGACTGAATACGCCTGCCCCGTATCGGGGTTAAGAATTAAAATGAGAAACGAAGTGGCTATTTTAATTTAGCAGACAGGCCTGAAACAGCCCGTGTAAAAACAATCGCGGGCGGCCTTCTTTTGGTTCCGTTTTCTTGGCCGCGCAAGAAAATGAACCGGGGTTTGGGGCAGAGCCCCATATTTAATAGATTCCGGACAAGCCGGAATGACAAAGGGTATGACTGGATTCCCGCCTTCGCGGGAATGACAAGACAAAAAGCAGAGAGGTCAGGAGAACTTTATTTTTTTACCGCAAAGTTAATTATTGCATTAACCATTGCATTTATTGTCGCTTCTTCCGGTATGATGCTAACTTTCAGGCCTCTCTTTTCTATGGCCTTTGCCGTAACAGGCCCGATCACAGCAATTGTTACATCTCTTAACAGGGCTTCTGCTTCTTTGCCCAATATCTCGAAGAAGTTATTGAAAGTAGCAGCACTTGTAAAAGTGGCCACAGATATTTTACCTTCCCTGAAAAACCGTTTCAGTCTTTTGCCTAAAAAATCAGGTTTAGCTGTCCTGTATGTTACGGGGATGTCAATTTCGCCACCCAGTTCCCTGACTTTATCAGGGAATATTTCGCGTGCTACTTCTGCTCTTGGAAGGAGAAAGCGTACACCTTTAAGTCCGACTTCACCGTACAGTTCCATAAAGGATTTTATCAGACCTTCAGCATTAAACTTTTCAGGTATCATATCTACCTTGATCCCATATTTATTAATTGCCGATGCTGTCTTTGAGCCGACAGCGCATATTTTTATACCCTTCATTTCCCTGATGTCTCTGCCCTGCTCAAAAAACCTCTGGAAAAAGAATTTAACGCCATTACCACTGGTAAATATAAGCCAGTCATAAGAATCGATTTTATCTATTGAGCTGTCCAGTGTTTTCCAGTCTGTCGGAGGAACAATCCTGATAGTTTGAAATTCAAGTATTTCGGCGCCAAGTTCTTCCAGACGCGCAAACCCTTCGGTATGTTCTCTTGTTACAAGAATGCGTTTACCAAAAAGGGGCTTTTTTTCATACCATTGAAGTCGTTCTCTTAATCTGACAACTTCTCCAACAACCATAACCGCAGGAGGTTTGATCTCATTTTCCTTGACAAGATCAGGGATTGTTGAAAGGTCACCGACTATTGTTGTCTGGTCTGCTCGGGTTCCCCATCTGATAACCGCAACCGGAGTGTCAGACTTTCTTCCGTTTTCGATCAGGTTTTTGCAGACCTGGTCAATGTTCTTGACTGCCATAAGGAAAACGATTGTTCCGACCCCTGTTGCCAGCCTGGACCAGTCGATAGAACTTTCTTTTTTGGTAATATCTTCATATCCGGGCACAATAGCAAGGGAAGATGAATATTCCCTGTGAGTAAGGGGGATTCCGGCATAAGCGGGAGCAGCGATTGCCGAGCTTATGCCCGGAACCACCTCAAATTCTATGCCTTCATTCGACAGCACTTCAGCTTCTTCGCCACCCCTTCCGAAGACAAAGGGATCACCGCCTTTTAACCTGCAGATAATCTTTCCTTCCTTCGCTTTTTCAACAAGAGTGCTATTTATCTGGTCCTGGGTCATCGTGTGCTGTCCGCCGCGCTTGCCGGCATATATGAATTCCGCATTGTGATCTATGTAGTTGAGAATCTGGGCATTCAGATGAAAATCGTATATCACCACTTCTGCCTTCTGGAGGTATTTCAGTCCCTTTACCGTGAGCAGTCCGACATCTCCAGGGCCTGCACCGACTATATATACTTTACCTTTTGGCATACTTCAGGATGGGTAGTCCTTTCTCTGAACGAAATGTGTGATAAATGATAACACAGTTATGTATTAACCTGCATTGCCGAGTGAGTAATATGGGTTAATCGGGTAGAACGAAGAAGCGGATTCAAATCTCAAAACTGAATCCGCTTATGTAGATGCACTAATTAAGATATGTCTCTACTTATAGATAGTAATAGAATAAGGTTTGCAACTATTAATTATTCTTGTTTACCATTTCACGAAGCTCTTTGCCAACCTTAAAATAAGGCACTTTCTTTGGGGGAACATCAACTGCCTCACCCGTCTTGGGGTTTCTTGCTCTTCTTGCGTTTCTGTTGCGAAGCCGGAAATTTCCAAAGCCTCTGATCTCTACTTTTCCACCTTTTGAAAGGGTTTCCTTGATGCTCTCAAAAATTGTTTCGATTACAACTTCTGTCTGTTTTTTTGAAAGCCCCTCCACTTTTTCTGCTATTCTTTCGATAAGAACCGATTTTGTCATAAACCCTCCTTTTATAGAAAATCTAAAGTATCAATAGTCAAATGTCAAGTAATTTTTTAAAAAATGTTAAGGCGAAAACAGATACTGAAGTCTTATGCCGGAGAAAGCATCTCCAATCAGCCTTTGAGGAAACTGCCCTCTGATCATATCAAAGAAGCTGAACTTTTCCTTTTTTGTAACAACCTCCGGCTCGCCTTCAATCCCGGCAAGTTCGCCTGCTAACATTATAGCATCTTCAAGACCGCCAAGTTCATCTATCAGACCGATCTCCTTTGCCATTCTGCCGGTAAATATGCGCCCGTCAGCAAGTTTTTTTGTCTCCTCAAACGTCATTCCTCTACTATCAGATACTGCTTTGATAAACTGATCATGGACATCATCAAGAACTGTCTGAAGAATTTTCTTTTCTTCCGGAGTAAGGGTTTTAAAAACAGAGGCTATGTCTTTATGCTTTCCGCTTTTGATTACCTGCGTTTCAATGCCGATCTTATCCATCAGACCTGATACATTGGGCAATTCCATAATCACTCCGATCGAGCCGGTCAAAGTACCTGCATTGGCCACAATCCTGTCAGCAGGGGCTGCTATGTAGTAACCACCGGAAGCCGCGATTGCACCCATAGAAACAATAACTTTTTTCTTTTCCTTTATTTTGATTATTTCGTTATAGATTTCCTGAGAAGGTGCTACAGCACCACCGGGGCTGTTAACTCTTATGATGATAGCTTTAACTGAACTGTCTTTGGCATGATCCTTCAATTCCTTGATTACATCCGATGAATCAATTATTACTCCGGAGACATGCACCAGGGCAACCTTTTCTCCGAGAGGATTTTTTTGTGAAAAAGTGAGCAGAAGGCTCAGAACCACAGCGATTAGAAATATAATTGTGAAAAATATAAAGACCTTTTTCATTTTTAAGTTTGATCGATAATTACGAAAAAAAGAACTCTATACTTGTTTGTTAATCTTCAATTCCTATCCCATCATGGTTTTCATGCTGAGGTCGATTTTTCTTTCGTCAGGAATAATATTGATTATTCTTGCAGACAGTTCGGCTCCAATTTTGAAGATCTCTTCTACTTTTTCATCCGATTTTTTGTCAACTTCAGATCTATGAATCAATCCCTCTATCCCATCGTCAAATTCAACAAAAAGACCAAAGTCGGTAAGGTTGACAACCGTACAATTTACTGTATCTCCAAGACTGTATTTATTGGGGATTTCTTCAATCCATGGATCCTCTGTCAGTTCCTTAATGCCGACAGAAATTCTTTCTTTCTCTGGTTCGATATTAAGAACTACAACTTCAATCTCTTGACCTTTTTTCAGCACATCGGACGGATGTCTTATTCTCTTGATCCATGACATATCGGATATGTGAAGGAGCGCGTCTACCCCTTCGTCAAGCGAGACAAATGCTCCGAACTCAGCAAAACTTTTTACAGTTCCCTGTATTTTCTGACCGATAGTATATTTATCCTTTATAACTTCCCATGGATTAGGTTTGAGCTTGCGTATACTGAGCGAAATTTTTTTGTCGCTTTTGCTGACTTTAAGAACGACCGCTTCTACGCTCTCTCCAACAGAAAAATATTTAGAAGGTTTTATATTTTTTTCCAGCCAGTCGATTTCACTGACATGAATGAGGCCTTCTACCCCTTCTTCAAGTTCAATAAATATTCCGTAATCGGTAATGGTTATTATTTTTCCGATTACAATATGATCAGCGGGATATTTTTCCTCGACAGCTTCCCACGGGTCAGGGGATTTCTGCTTGTAGCCCAGTGTAACTTTATTATTGCCGGGGTCAAATGAAAGAATGATCACTTCGACTTTGTCACCGATGCTGAAAAGTTCCCCTGGATGGCTTATCCTTCCCCATGACATATCTGATATATGCAGTAGACCATCAATTCCCCCAAGGTCAATAAATGCCCCGTAATCTGTCAGGTTTTTAACAGTTCCTTCCAGTATGAGACCCTCTTTGAATGTTGCAATTGTCTTTTCTCTTAGCTCTTTGCGCTCTTCTTCAAGAAGCGCACGTCGCGAAATAATCACGTTTGAGCCTTTATTGTTAAAATTTAGCACCTTGAATGCAAATGTATGTCCAATAAGGGCATCTGTATTTTTTGGGGCTTTTAAATCGATCTGGGAACCCGGAAGAAACGCAACAACTCCTCCAATGCTGACTGTCATCCCACCTTTGACTTTTCCTGTAATTTTTCCATCAACAGGTTGACTGTTATTGAAGGCATTTTCGATCATATCCCACATTCTTGCCCCTTCAGCCTTTTGTCTCGATAGTTTAACAAAGCCATCTGAATTGCTCATTCTTTCAATAAATACCTCGATTTCATCACCGGGATGCATATCCTGAAGTTCATTGTTGACCAGTTCCCTTGTAGGGATAAATCCTTCAGATTTCAAACCTACGTCAACTATCATACCGTCTGCCTTTATTTGCAGTATCTTACCTTTAGTTATCGCGCCAACTTTTAATCCCTTAAAAGAGTCGGCATAAAATTTTTCTAAATCATTCATCTGAGTTTCCATAGTTATGTATTATATTACCTCCTGACAGAAATTGCTCTTATTTTTTCAGACCATCCAAGATCAAATGTAAATTGAAAGTCCTAGTTGTGTAGACAGTATAAATAGTTTCAATAGAATTTCCAAACTTCATCGGTTGTTTACAGCCGGTATACTTTATCATAAACAACATTATTCCGTTTTCATTGATTTGTATCTGCATATTTCTTTTGAAGCTCTTTTATGGCTGACATGACATTATCGCTAATTTTATCGTGTATCAGGTGATGTGGTGACTCTGCACTTTCTGCGAATGATTTAGGGTATATGGGTTTACCGAATATCACTAATATTTTGTTTCTTTTTAGCCACTTAGCATCAACCGGCAATGCTTTGTCAGTTCCGATGATAAGAGTTGGGACTATAGGCACATTGCTTATACTGGCTATCATTCCTACTCCGCGCTTGGCTTCGAGCAGTTGGCCGGTTTCATTTCTGCTGCCTTCAGGGAACATTACGATGAGTTCACCCTTTTTAAGTCGCCTTACAGCATCTTTGATTGTTGAAGGGCGTGGTTTCTCTCTGTCAATCGGGAAAGCGGAGCGTTTTATCATTCGTCCAAGTACCGGGACATCAAAAAGACCCTTTCTTGCCATAAAAGTCGCTGCCCGGGGAAGCGCTGAGCCTAACAAAGGCGGGTCTAAATAGCTTATATGATTTGACGCTATTATTACCCCTCCTTCAGCTGGCACGTTATCTTTTCCTTTAATAGCAAGACCGCCGTTAAAACGAAGAATCAATCTTATCGTTAAAGCAAGCAGCTTATATCCAAGAAGATAAATTAAATCCATTTTCTATCATAAAAATTTCAAATTTGTTAACAATGAGAAATGCCGCTGGCTGTTAAGGCACTACTTTAAATTTTCGATTATTGTCAATACAACCTCTTTTATACTCATGTTAGTTGAATCTATCTGAATCATATCAGCTGTTTTTTTTAACGGTGAGTTTTTGCGTGAGGAATCTCTCATATCCCGTTTCCGTATATCCGCCATTGTAGATTCGATCGTCATATCAGTGGATTGGTTTTTTAGCTCCTCATACCTCCTCCGGGCTCTCTCTTCAAGGCTTGCGTCAAGAAAAAATTTATTTTCAGCTTCAGGGAAAATAGTTGTACCGGTATCCCTGCCTTCAATTACTACATTGCCCTGAAGACATATTGCTTTTTGAATATTAAATAGTCCTTTCCTGACAACCGGCAGCGCAGAGATTTTGGAACTGAGTTCACCAATTTCATTGGTCCTTATATCGGATGTCACATCTACGTCATCAACCATAATCCTGTCATTAGTAATCTTGATATTTGTGTTTTCCATCATTATTTTTACGGAACTTATATTATCGAGACTGATTTTTTCTTGTCTTGCCTTCCATGCAATTGCCCTGTATAGTGCGCCTGTGTCCAGATATTTGTAGCTGAGTTCTCTTGCAAGGGCCTTTGCAACTGTCCCTTTCCCTGCACCGGATGGGCCGTCAATGGTAATAACGTTTTTCATGATTTAACTATTTCATTCATCTCTGAATATCTTAATATGCTCATGCCCTTCCTATTTTCATGAAGGAGTGTATTACTATTATCAATGCTGAAGACTTTCTATCAAAGTCATAAATTCAGGGAAGGATGTATTTACACAGTCTGTGTCTGATATAGTTGTCTGTCCTTTGGCCGTAAGCCCTGCTATCGCCAGAGACATCGCAATTCTGTGGTCTCCATGACTGTTGACAGATGCAGCCTGTAGCTCTTCTGTGCCTTCAATGACAAGACCGTCTTCAAGTTCCTCGATTGCTGCTCCCATTTTTATTAATTCGGAAGCCATTGATGCTATCCTGTCCGACTCCTTCACCCGCAGCTCTTTAGCACCGGTTATCCTGGTAGGACCTTCGGCAGTTGAAACAGCTGTACATAATATAGGAAATTCGTCAATTGCTCTAAGAATCTCATCAGCTTTAATATCTATACCTTTAAGTTTTGAATATTTAACCAATATGTCTGCAACAAGCTCTCCTGATACTTCTCTAATGTTTTCCAGCCTTATGTCTGCCCCCATTCTATTTAGAATGTCTATTACTCCGCTTCTTGTAGGATTTACACCAGTATCCCTGACCAATATTTCTGATTCAGGTACTAACAATCCCGCTACTATGAAATATGCAGCTGATGAGAGATCACCAGGTATTGTGACATCTATAGCGTTCAGTGGATTCATTCCCCTTACAGTTACAGTAGCATTTTTTACATTGATGTCCGCACCGCATGCCATTAACATTCTTTCAGTGTGGTCCCTTGATTGTCCGGGTTCAATCACTGTTGTTATACCATCACAATAAAGCCCTGCCAGAAGTATTGCTGATTTAACCTGCGCGCTTGCAACAGGAGAACTGTAACTAATGGGCCGCAAAGAACCACCTTTTATTTTAAGAGGAGGATAGCCATTTCTTTCAGAGCTGATAATTGCTCCCATCTTTGAGAGTGGTGTTATTATTCTTTGCATGGGCCTGCTTTTTAACGACGAGTCTCCGCTTAACTGTGAAGAAAATGCCTGTCCTGCGAGTACTCCGCTCAAAAGCCTCATTGTTGTGCCTGAGTTCCCACAGTCAATTGTGCCGGCAGGTTCGATAAGTCCGGTTAATCCCCTGCCATTTATTATTACTTCATTTTTATATGTCTGGGCATCTTTGTCGTGAGTTTTCAAAGTTATATTAATTCCCATCTGCTTGAAGGCCCCGAGAGTTCTCATGGGATCTTCTGCGCGCAGGAAATTTTTTATAATACTTTTCCCCTTAGCCAGGGATGAAAGCATTATTGCCCGATGGGAAATTGATTTATCTGGAGGGCAGATGATTTCTCCGCGGAGAGGACACCTGTATTTTATATTAATCTGATTCAATGAGCTGTCTTGCCTCGCTAGCCCTTTTGAATTCTTTTTCCAGACCATCCCAGTCCGATTCTTCAATCAATTGCATTATTCGAGAGATTACAGATGAAAAACTTTTCAGTGACAGTATTATATCTTTCCTGTTATGACTGCATATATCCCGCCAAAGCGATGGAGGACTTAGAGCGGTCCGCGTCATATCTTTTAATCCTTTGCCGCTTAACTGGAGCATGTCTTCGTTAACGTCATTAATTGCATTAATCAGGGCGTAAGCCGCTATATGAGGAAGGTGACTTACTGCTGCAAAAATAGAATCATGTTCTTCCGGGCTCATAACGATGGTGCCGGTTCCTATAAACTCCCAGAAGTCACGGATTTTCTTCAGCGCCGTTTTGTCTGTGTTTGCACTGGGAGTAATTATGCATTTTGCATTCCTGAAAAGATCTGGCGATGCAGCGTTTATGCCGGAACATTCTTTTCCTGCTATCGGGTGGCCGGCTACAAAACTCACTCCATCAGGCATAAGAGGTTCAAGTTGATTTACAATCTCTGCTTTAACACTTCCTACATCTGTTACAATGGCACCCTGTTTAAGCTCATCCTTTATGTCTGTAACGATCTGTTTAAAATGCTGCACAGAAGAAGCCAGTACAATGAGGTCAGCATTTTTCACACCTTCAGCATGTGATGTTGTGAACGAATCGATTATTCCGAGTTCCCTGGCCCTGACTAAATTTTCTTGCCTTCTTCCTATTCCGGATATTTTCCCACTGAAGCCTGCTTTCTTTAACGAAAGGGCAAGAGAACTTCCGATAAGTCCAATACCGATTATAGCTATATGTTTGAAATCCATTACGAGTTAAACTGCCATCCCATTTTCATAAACTTTTGATTGATTTATTTAATGCTTCGATCAATAATTTATTTTCTTTTGGCGTTCCTATAGTTACTCGTGCTGCTTCAGGTCCCATCGGCCTGATAATAATGCCTTTATTTAATAAAGAATCGTATAAGTCAGCAGATATTTTATTTTCAAAAAGTATAAATATGAAATTTGCTTCTGTTGGTATATACCTCAAACCTGATTTTTTAAGTTCTTTATACAGGTATTTTTTACCTCTTTCGTTCATTCTTCTTGATTTTTCCAGGTGATTATCGTCATTCAACGCTGCAAGAGCGGCGGTCTGGGCAAGGGAGTTTACATTAAAAGGCTGACGAACTTTATTCATTTCAGTGCTTATCCAGTTTCCGGTGATCCCATAGCCGATTCTAAGACCTGCAAGCCCATGAATTTTCGAAAATGTTCTGAGGATTAAAATGTCCCTGTCATGTTTCAGATAATTTATGCTCTGTGGATAATCAGTGGCAACAACATACTCATAATATGCCTCATCAATAATCACAAGTATATCATCAGGAACTTGCCTCATAAACGAATCCATTTCATCCTGAGTGTTAATAGTGCCGGTAGGATTATTAGGATTTGCTATAAAGATCAGTCTGGTCTTATCAGTAATTTTAGCAGCCATTGCATTTAGGTCATGATGCCAGTCTTTGAGTGGGACGACAATACTTTTACCTTTTGCAGCCTGCACAATAGTTGAATAAACTACAAAAGAAGGATGCGCCATTATTGCCTCATCACCTGGGTTAAGAAATGTTCTGATAGCCAGTTCAATAAGCTCATTAGAGCCATTGCCGAATATCAGTTCATCACGTCCGATTTTTAGTTTGTCGGACAACGCATTTTTCAGATAATGACAGTTTCCATCAGGATATCTGTTTAATGCACCAATTTGTTTACGCAGATCCCTGACAGCAAGAGGTGACGGGCCGACAGGGTTTTCATTGGAAGCCAGCTTGACAGAACCGCTTATTCCGAGTTCTCTTTCAAGCTCTTCAATCGGCTTTCCGGGAATGTAAGGTTTAATTTCGCTTATATGGTCCGGAGCTTTAATCATGAGAAATTAAAAATGAAAAATGAAAAATCAATGAATCTATTTTATTAAATTTCTTCTTTCATAATTTTGAGTTATTATTTTTGATCTTTGATATTATTCATCTGCCGAAGGGTATGAACCGAGCACTTTAAAAAACAGGCACTCCTTTTGAACGTCCTTTATCGCTTTCATGACGTTTTTATCATCGATATGTCCTCCCATGTCCACAAAGAACATATATTCCCAGGCTTTTCTTTTTGAAGGTCTCGACTCGATTTTTGTGAGATTTATTTTATGCCTCGAGAAGGGGCGTAAAATCAAAAACAGCGCGCCGGGCTTGTCTTTAATGGTGAACATTATTGATGTCTTATCTTTTCCTGTTCTGCCCGGCGATTCCTTTGCGATTACCATAAACCGTGTAACGTTTTTCTTGTTGTCTTCAATGCCTTTTTCAATAATATTCAGGCCGTATACAGAGGCAGCCAGTTCACTGGCGACAGCTGCCGAATCAGGAGACCTTGATACACGTTTTGCGGCGGCAGCTGTACTGATCTCATCAATAATCTGAACACCAGGGAAATTTCTCTCAAGCCAGCTTCGACACTGCGCCCTTGCCTGTGGATGTGAGTAAATTTTCCTGACATCAGCTTTTTTCCCCGACTTTGACAGTAGGTTATGCGATATTTCAAGCACAATTTCGGATGCAATCATTAAATCTGAATCCATAAACATATCGAGAGTGTAGTTGACTACCCCTTCTGTAGAGTTTTCGATCGGCACTACTCCATAATTTACCTTGCTTCTGAAAACCGCCTCAAAAACTTCTTTTATCGTGCTTTCCGACAGGTACTCTGAAGATGACCCGAATTTTCTTCGCGCTGCAAAATGTGTGAAGGTTGCAGAAGGTCCCAGATAGGCGATCTTTAAAGGTTGCTGAAGGGCGACCGAGGCTGACAGGATTTCTTCATAAATCAATTTCAGGGCTTCATTAGGGAAAGGGCCGGTATTACTGTCCTGGAGTTTGCGCAATATAGCTTTTTCTCTTACCTGGGAATGAATTTTTAGCCGGTTGCTCTGTTTAGCCCTGCCCACTTCAAGGACTATCTGTGCCCGCTTATTGAGCAGTTCAACTATCATGAGGTCAATCTCGTCGATTTTAGATCGGAGTTTCTGCAATTCAGAGTTTTTTTTCATTTTATTCTTATGATCTGCAAAGCAAATATGATATTAAATAGTCTCAAGGACCAGGGATCAACGATACATCTATATGAGAGAAAATATCCCTTAATCTTTCTATAATTGATGAGGGTTAATTTAGCAATAAAACTGAGTTTTTTCAAGGTGAAAACCGAAAGATGAAATCTGCGAGGTGAGACGGTGGTATTTAGTTGTGTTTGATGATCTTTACTATAATGTCCCCGAATCCCGGCATCCCTGTAAAAGGGGAAAGATTTTTGGGGTTGAAGAGCCTGTTAATATTTTGAGTGTATTTTGAAGTATGATTTAATAAACCTGTTCCGGACGCATTTTGACCTCCAGGCCCAAATGCGGTTTTTATAACTCCCGGCATTACATCTTCGGTTAGAAAGACCTTGCCTTTCATGCTGTTTTTCAAAGGGTTTTCGAGAGTAATAATGTCTCCTGTCTTTAAGTGCAGATGATCACCATCCGTTTTATTGATCGCAAGCACAGGAATGGAAACAGTTCCTGGCTTGAATGTAATCTCACCTGCCGGAATTCCGTATTCTTCAGGATTGTTTTTAAGTTCCGGTACAGTATGCTGAAATTCACTGTTTAATGGCTGCATGCATTCTGTGCTGGTTTCTGCAAGGTGTGGGCAGATTCCGGTCATAGTCATGGCATAATGAACTCTGCCGCTAATCAGTTGAAAAGGATATTCTTTGGCATCCTCTTTAAATGATGCGTTTCCAGGGATCCATTTGGATTCTGACCAATAGAAGGAAGAGGGGAAATTTGTCCCAAGTCGTGAGTTGATTTTTTCAAGGTAGCTGAATTTAAATTCAAACTTCTTTGACCCGGTTTTAGGATAGACACCGGATGGCGAACCATCCTGTTTTTTGTAACGGTAATAACTTGAAGGCCAGACCGCTACCCCGTTATTTTTCCGTAGCCAGTCAACAGTCAGAGGTTCTCCTTTTTTTATAATTGTGTTACCCCAGGTTGCTGTTGGATTGTCTGGTGTGCCGGTTATTAAACATCCTTCAGGAAGGTCGGGATATGGAAGTGGTGAACCGATATTATGAAATCCGGGTGATTCGCCAAGTAAGTCATTGATAAACTCTTCTTCGTTTATATATTTCTCTCTAAAGTCAGATGCCCTTATATCAGGGTCTCCGTTTTTGATAAGCGCCTCTGATAAACAGATCATAAATTCATAAGGTGTCTTGGATTTATGAAGCGGTTTGATAACCTGGTCTCTTATGGCTATTTCAGGGCTCATTGTATATACATCACTAAGCCCGATTCGCTCTAAATAACCAGCCTCCGGAAGAACTATATCCGCATATTTGCCGGTCTCGGTTATATGGGTATCGATAAAGACCATCAAATCAAGAGTATATTCACCGTTTTTATCCATGGCCGTAACCGCGTTGATCCAGTCGTGGCTGTTTCCAGCCGTAATGACAGGATTGCCTGCTCTTGATATAAATGCCCTGACCGGATATTTATAATTTTTAAATGGGCCATGTTTCAACGTGATCCCTTCTCTGATTTTCGTGGGAAGATCAGCCAGTACGCCTTTCCAGGCAGCTGGAAAATCACCATACAGGTCTTTATGCAGTTCTGAACGTTTCCCTTGTATATCTGAGCCGTTCACTTTTTTGTTAATTACTTTCTCCAGGAATTCTTTCCCTGCAACGAGATTCCCTTTTTTTGCCTTTTGGGTATCTATGAAAACCAGACCTCCAGGGATGTCCATGTTACCTGTTATGAGACAGAGGGTTGTCATGAGAATTGATGTGACATCACCGTTGTGGTGGTGGGCAGTGCCGTGCATTCCAATTTCGATAGCAGCAGGCTTTGTTATGCCAAACAGGTGAGATATATTTTTTATATTATCAGCGGAAATACCGGTTATGTTTTCTGCCCACTCAGGTGTGAAAAAATTAAATTCATTCAAAGGGTCTTTTTTATCAGTATGCGAAAGAAACGCAGTTTTGAATTCCTGCCAGCCGGTAGTATAGTTTCTGAGAAAATCATGATCTATATAACCATTAGATGCATTATCCGGAGAATCATTGCTGATAATATGATAAAGCACGGATGCAAGCAGGGCAGCATCTGTTCCAGGTTTTATCGGAAGCCAGATGTCCGCGTGCGATGCAGAATTTGTAAAGGACGGATCAATGACTATATATTTACATTTATTTTCCTCTCTGGCTCCAGGTATGCCACTGGACATGTAATTGAATCTTGTTGCAACTAGCGGATTAACACCGATGTTCAGAAGGAGCTTGATGTCATGGTTTTTGTACAAGTGAGTTTCTCCCTCACTATTTCTTAACAGACAGGGTCTTTGGATATCGGGCAGCGGTCTTTCATCTCCAGTCATAATACCGTGACCCCACTTGCGGTTGGGATCACAGATGCTCCCATGATCAAATGTATTTGGGGTGCCAAAGGCATGAAACAGTCTGTAATAAGCTTCTCTGTCAGTAACGTCGCCGCAGTTCAGAAAGACTGATTCCGGGCCATGCACTTTTTTGATTTCGATTAACTTGACAGCGATATGCTTTGAAGCTTCATCCCAGGTTATTTCTTTCCACCTGTCCTCACCTCGCTTGCCGGTCCTCATTAAAGGGTTTTTGATTCTGTAAGGAGAGTAAGTAAGCTGCAATCCTGCTGCACCCTTAGCGCATAATGTCCCGTTATTTATTAAAGAGTGAGGATTCCCGTATATTTTTTTTGCAAAACCGTTTTCAACTATTACTGATATACCACATTCGGAGGGACACATTGCACAGGATGAATTTATTGATTTTGCAGCGCCTTCATTACGATTGACCGCCGGTTCTGTCAACACGCTTTTAGATGAACGCTTAATTGTGATTTTGTGATCTCTTAATGGGGAGTTCAATGTATCACTTTTATAGACATAAAAAACAGAAGGATTAGTATTGAGTTCAGGATTAAGGCCTTTGATATCGCAATGTTCAAGTGCGGCCGCTATCTCACTCTTTGGGTCATTTATATCGCCGAACGTAATTGCCTTTCCCATACAGCTCTGCACACATACCGGTAAAAGCCCTTTAACAACCCGGTTGTTGTAACAAAAGTCGCATTTTTCAGCCTGGCCTGTGTCTGGCCTTATTTCGATCGCATTATATGGACATTTGTCATAGCATTGCTGACAGCCTGTACATTTATCATTATCAAGCAAAACTATACCATCATCATTTTTAAACAAAGCAGTTTCTTCACATGATTCTATACAAGGAGCATTTTCGCAGTGATTGCACAGGCGGGGCATAAAGAATTTATTTATTTCGGGATAAGTTCCAGTAGTGTAAGTTTCTACCTTACATCGAAAGGTCCCGAATGGGATATTATATTCAGCTTTGCAGGATACCTGGCACGCATAGCATCCCACGCACCTGTCAATATTTATTAGCATGGCATATCTTTTATTGTGCTTAGCCATCACTATAATTTAACTGAATTGTCAGGAAAAATTAAATCTAGTGAGATGAGAGGTGAGGAGTGAAAATCTGTACTATGTTGTTTCAGGCTTAAAATTAGAAACTGTTTTGACGCATTGTAGTATCAAATATGAATTTACAACACCCCAAATCCAACACCTGGTTGTCATTGGATAATCTGGACTTGAAATTATTGGTGATGTTGTAAAATCTATGAACACCATCTTTTCTTTTGTGAACCAGCCCGTTTGCCTCGAGAACTTTTAGATGCCTCGACATGTTATACATTTTTATACCGAGAATATCCGATAAATCCTGCACTGACAATTCTTTTTTTAGCAGCTGATGTACTATCTGAAGACGGGTTTCATCAGCCAGTGCCTTGAGTATGTTCGTCCAATTTGACTGGGGTTCTGGAGAGAAATCGTTCATTATTTATATTATAACTGACTCATTATAATTTATTAACTACCATAGAGATGTTTTGATAAATCGAAACTTAATTATAATTATATAAATTATTCTTATGATTTATCAAGCTTGTTTTATATATATTTATATTTTAACTACATTACTGCCTGATTTCTATAATTTATTAAGAAATTCTAATTGTGTCAATATCGGGTAATATGTTATAATTCTCTGATTTGAATTCCTCAATTTTGTGAGTCCTTTTTAATATCAAAAGGTATATTGATGCTGCTTTATCTTTTTTTGATAGTATATTTCTGTATTTTGATAGCGGT
>Ga0255052_10001095_pt1 | contig 20750 bp, 21 predicted proteins | sample JV7_2_21_MG_FD_188632 | JGI IMG/M metagenome (GOLD analysis project Ga0255052, IMG submission 188632) | Seawater microbial communities from Jervis Inlet, British Columbia, Canada - JV7_2_21 | ecosystem: Environmental > Aquatic > Marine > Inlet | place: Canada: British Columbia | collected... | reverse complement strand
ATGGCAGGGCAAGAACCAGCCGCTGGCCAGATCACGTACTTTGCCGACGTCTTCCGCGGCGAGACCCGCGTAGCCGTCACGCCCTGCAAGCAGATCCACCCTGATGAACAGTGACACGTAATACAGGATGCCGGGTATCAACGCAGCCAGCACGACCTCCGCGTAGGTAACGCGCAAAAAGTCGGCCATCAGGAATGCGGCGGCACCCATTACGGGTGGCAGCAACTGCCCGCCGGTGGATGAGACGGCTTCGATCGCGGCCGCGCTCTGCGCTGAGTAACCGCTCTTCCTGATCATCGGAATCGTTACCACGCCGGTTGCGGCAACATTGGCCACGGCACTGCCTGATATCGACCCGAACAAAGCGGATCCCGCGACCGCGACTTTCGCCGGCCCGCCTCGAAATCGACCCATTGCAGCCTGCGCCAGGTCCGCGAAGAATTCGGCGCCGCCGGTGACGCGCAGCAGGTTGCCGAAAAACACAAAGCTGATGACGATATTACAAATGATCAGTAGCGGACCGCCGGGTAGGGCATTGGCATCGAATGCGAGAAATCCGGCGGCAACATCCCAGTTCGTTTGTTGTGCAGCGAAGGGGCCGGGGATCAAATGACCCGCGACCGCGTAGCTGATGAATGCAAGCACAATGATTGGCAGTGCCACTCCTGTGGCACGGCGCAGCGCCTCGAGCGTCAGGAGGATCACGGTGAGTCCCGTAAAGACAACTTCGCGCGGGGCGTCAATTGTCAGGTCCACGAGCAGGGGATAACGGACGGACATCCAGCCGGCTGTAATCAGGCCAATAAGTGCTGCGAGCCAGTCATACCATGGCGTAGTTCTTCGCGAGGCATCGCGCCGTGCCGGCAAATGAATGTAGGCAAGCGCGAGGGCAAGGCCGAGTACGGCGATAACCAGCTGCGCGGGGAAAAGATAGATTTCAAAGGTCTTGAACAGGTCCATCGCCCATGCCAGGGCGATCAGGGTGATCAGCTATGCCAGTCCGCTTTGCAGGGCGGATTCAGACCTGCAGTCCCTGCTGTTATTATTGCCGGTAACGGACTCACCGATCGTCAAAATCCCCGCTCCTGTGCGGCGAAATGAAGGTGCAAGGTAACATGGCCATAATTGGGGACAGTTTACTTAATTGCTTGCCGCGACAGCGCTGTCCAATCGTTTTATTTCAATTAAGTAAACTGTCCTAATTTTAAGCCCGGGAGACCATCGTGACAGGCAATAATCTTCCGCCAAACGTCGCCAGCATGGCGGAATTCTTCACCAAGAGCCGCACCGAGTTCTGGCTGGCGCAGATACAGACCCAGCAAATGGTGGAGCAGCTCGGCACCGACCCGTTGCCGCCGCTGCTACGGCAGGAGATCGCGACCTTTGTCTCGCGCCTGAATCAGTGCGTCTATTGTTCTGTTTCGCACTCGGCGGATGTGGAAATTCTCGGTGGAGATGTTGACGCTATTGCCGAGGCTGCCGTCGACCTTGATGCTGCCCCACTGGATGAAAAGACTCGAGCCTTGTTTCGCTTTGTGCGCTCGATGATCGAAAGCCCGGAAGAATTCGGTGAGCATGATTGGCGCAAGGCTATGGATTCCGAATGGCGCAACGACGAACTTGAATCCGCGATCTATGTTGCAGCCTGGTTCCAGTTCATGAATACAATTGCGACCGGCAACCTGATTCCGGCAACCGACGCGGAGACGGCACTGGCTCTCGCGCGTTCCCGGCAGAAACCCGAGATGTACAAGGGTCTCGTGGATTCCCTCGAAGAACAGATAGGCAAAACCGTGTCACTGAATGTCGAAGACAAATAGGAGACGTATCGTGAGCAACAGTCATTTCCTTCGCAACGCTTTCATTTTGTTGGCTGCGAGCTTGTTGTCAGCAGCAATTGCCTGGGCGGATGACGAGGCCGCGCGATTCGAGATGTGGGAAGAACCCAGCCATCAGCTGGTGTTCGTCGAAGGGCCTGCGCGGGTACTCGACGTCCGCATTGCTCCCGGATTGACTTCAGATTTTCACAAACACCGCTTCGCAACAGTGTACGTGGTCATTCAGGATGCACTGGTCGCGAACCAGTTCTGGGAGGACGAATGGTCAGCTTCGGGTCCCAGGGATTATCGTGATACCGGGGTGACAGTCGACAATGCCAACTACGTGGCAAAGCCTTATTACCATCGGGTCAGGAATGAGGATGAACATACGTTTCATGTCGTCGCCGTCATTAACGAACGTGAAGCAGCGGGCTCGGTTACCACGGCTATCGCCGAGGGAGCCATTGACAACAGTTGGTTCAGGGAACACCGGGCCCATGTCGCCGCCAACGGCATGAGCGAAACCGTGAAATTTTCCAACGATGTCGTTGTGGTGCAGCCTGCCGCGGGATCGAGTTACATCCTCGAAGGCGGAGTTGCCCACGGGTTCAAGGGCGCGCCGGCGGCGTTTTCCTGGCATCCCGCCGGGTCCGAGTTTCGCATTGCCAATCGAAGCGAGAACGAGATGGAGTTCGTGCTCATTGAGGTGAAAGATTAGAACGTGTAGGCGATGCATACCGCAACTGCTGCAATAGCCAGAGCGCCCCAGGGCGATATAAGCCTGGAAGAAGTCGAGCTCGACGATCTTCGACAAGGCGAAATCCTGGTTCGCGTTGATGCCTGCGGCATTTGCCACACGGACGTTAAGTACCAGGGCGTCGTGCCGCTACCGGCGGTGTTCGGTCATGAGGGCACCGGTACGGTCGAGGATACGGGGCCCGGTGTGAAACGGGTCAGGCCCGGTGACCGGGTGGTAATGTCATACGCCTTTTGCGGCGCTTGTCCCTGCTGCGAGCGCGACGAGCCGTACCTGTGTGAGAACGCGCACCAGCTGACATTTAGCGGGCTGCGCGCTGATGGCACCGCGGCGATACGCCTGGGCGGCGAGCCGATCAGTGGTTCATTTTTTCAACAGTCGTCTTTTGCAAGTCACGCCATAACACTGGAGCAGACGGTTGTTCCGATTCAGTCGGAGCTGCCACCGGAAATGCTCGCAGCAATTCCCTGCGGCGTACAGACCGGCGCCGGCACCATGATCAATACCTGTAATGTGAAAGAGGGCGAAAGCGTAATCGTATTCGGCGCCGGAACAGTAGGCCTGAGCGCGGTGATGGCGGCCAGAATGATTGGCGCAGCCACGATCATTTGCGTCGACAGGATTCAGAGCAGGCTCGATCTCGCGATGGAACTGGGTGCGACGCATGTTTTGAATGTCAACGACGGTGAGATTCCACCAAGAGTAAAGGAAATACTGCCGCGTGGCGTTCAATACGTATTGGATGCTTCAGCAACGGTTGCCGCGCTGGAGGATGCGATGGAATGCATCGGGCAGGGCGGAAAAATAGTAATCGTAAGTTTTCCGGAGGGCGGTAAGAAGTTTCCATTTACCACCAGGGATTTGTTTATTCGTGTCGCCAGTTTGCAGGGAACCATCCAGGGACATTCCATTCCGCAACAATTCATTCCAAAGCTGATCGAATGGCAACAGCAGGACTTATTCCCCTATGAAAAGCTCATTACCACTTACGATTTTGCCGATATTAACCAGGCTTTCAGCGATGCTGAATCGGGGACCGTGATTAAGCCGGTACTGCTAATGTAGCGCTGCTACCCGGTCGCATCCTGTCAGGCGTCCGAGTAGTCGACCAGCTTGGTCTTGTATTCCGAACGTGGCAGGGTGCCGTGCGGCACCAGGCTGACCTCGGTACGCACCAGAAGTTGTTCGCGGATTCGTGCCTGCAGTTCCTCGCCGATGCCCGGCGGTTCCCGCTCCAGTCCCTCGGCCAGTTCGACGGAGAGTGGTAGCGGCGGCGACTGCATGACGCCTTTTTCCTTCGGGCGGATCAGGAAATGACCGCCGATATCGACGGAATATGACTGCAAATCAATGCGGATGGCCGAGGGAAAGATATTGACGCCACGGACGATCAGCAGGTCATCGGTCCTGCCGATGCAACGCACCCGCGGCCGGCGCGAAACCGATCATCACGAGTTCCCGTGATGAGAAACTGGAACGTGCCACAGAGCTCGGCGCGTTCGGAACCGCTAACTACCGCAAGAACCCGGAGTGGCAAAAGGAAGCGCGGAAATTGACCGGCGACACCGGTGTTCAGCACGTACTCGAGGTCGGTGGTCGCGATACCTTACAGAAAGCGCTCGAGACGCTAGCCTACGGCGGTCACATTGCACTGATAGGGGGGCTGTCGGGATTCGGGGGCGATATTCCAACAGGCTCGCTGATGTTCATGAACGCGACGGCAAGCGGCATATATGTAGGCTCTCGCGCGGACTTCGAAGCAATGAATGCATTCATTAGTGAACATCAGGCACATCCTCTGATAGCGCGAGTATTCGATTTTGACCAAGCGCCGGCTGCGTTCGAATTCATGAAGAGCGGAAATTTCATGGGCAAAATTGTCATCCGCTTGTAGGAATGTTCTGACTTCGAACCTGGTACTTAGAGAGGCGTGGTGAACGGTCGGCAAGTGCCTTCTATTGAGCAGGTCGGGAGTTCGACACAAATCGTCAGCACAGACGATTTGGACCGCACAGCGACCCGAGCAAAGCGAGGGCGAGGGGTAGCAATATGGAAGCGAAACTCGACTTGAGATCGTGCATCTATCGGATGGGGTGGCCGGAGTCAATCTCTCCGGGCGCGCCATTTTCGCAGTTTTCGCGCAGGCCACATAGTCGACCCAGACTTAAAGGGAGAAAGCATCCGGTGACGAGCCAGGTTGTCTCAATCACGCAATATTCACATGGCGGCCAAATGGATCAATTGCGAAACCTCATATGACGACTTGGTTAGTAACCAGATCGTTCCAATCCAAAAACCGGCCTTCAGCAAGCGCACGGGTAGCCTACTCGGCATCGTGGTTATGGTCTTGCGCTCTACATGAGGGATTCTTCGCAGTGCCGCGAAGCTAAGGCGCATATATCTTATCGCTGATTTTTTCAAAATATTCGTTCAACGCCGGAAATGCGGCGCTGAGACTCAAAAAATCCGATCTCTGCAATACCAATAACTGCGTATCTTCAGTCGCCGTTAGAGTGCCTTTGGCCAAGGCATCTCTGGCCAGGCTTCGCTCGCCCCAATGGTCTCCTGGCACAAGTATGCGAACAAAATCATCTTGATTTCCGGGGTTTGGAATTCGCGATTCCATAGCGCCGGTGATCACTGTATAAAACCCGTCGATCGTCTGACCGGGCCTGCAAATCACATCACCATTGGCATAGTGTCGGTAGGCGGTTGCCGTGCCCGGGTTGTTTGCGATCTGAACTATGCTGCGCGGCAAAAAATAGTCAAACAGCCAATTGAGCGCAACGCGCAATCGGGTGGAAAAACCAGGCAACATTCCAATGTAGAGACCGCGCCACATCAGCCACGCAAACACGCCGGACAGGCGAAAGCCAAATACCTCTGCAACCGCTTTGTAATTGCCAATTGAGGCCAGTGAACCTTTTGGCCGATAATCAAACGATTGCATCTCCCTGCCTTTTTCGGCAGCGACAATGTTTCTCGCTACGACTCGTGCTTCACGCACTGCAAATTGGGCTGTAGGCGGGGCGAATCGTATTTCGTCGTTCTTGCCCGGTGGCAGCGGAATCAGCGCAGCGTCTCCAACGCACCAGACATTCTCCCAGCCCGGCACCCGCAAAAACTGATCTACCGTTATCTTGCCGCGTTGCAGTTCAAGATCAAGTTTCCGGGTAAACGCACGTGGACTGTTTCCCGCTGTAGTCACCAGCGTATCAGTAGCGATTCGTGTGCCATTATCGAGGTACACGTCCTTAGCAGTTGCCGAAGCGACGCGGGTATTAAGCAGAATTTCAACATTTCGATCGTGGAGCTTGTGCTCCGCATACTGTGCCAGCTTGGCCGAGAGTTCGGGCAAAATCCGCTCACCACGTTGAACCAAGATGGCACGAATGTCGTCATCATTGATATTCGGGTAAAACCTGAGCGTCCGGCGAATCATTTCTACCAGTTCACCGATAGTTTCCACGCCAGAAAAACCACCACCAGCGACAACGAACGTCAGCAGTCGGCGCCGAATATCCTGATGCTCAGTGATGTCAGCATGTTCCAGACATCTGATGACGTGGTTACGAAGCTCATGCGCATCCGCGAGATCGCGTACGCTAAGACTGTGCGCTGCCAACCCGGGAGAGAGCGACAGATCGGTCTTCTGACCAACGGCAATAATCAGTTGGTCGTATTGGATAGTCTGCGGAAAACGTCGAGTGCCCTGCAGCAAACTAATTGCTTGCGCCGCCGTATCAACACTTGTCACCTCTGCCATTCGGACCTTGACGCCGGGTAACATGTAGCGAAGCGGGGTAACGGCATCAGGTGAGCTGATCGTGCCGGAGACAACTTCGGGCAACAATGGCTGAAATACAAAATAATTCGTTGCATTTATTAACTCGATCGCAAAATTACTGCCGCCGTATCGACGCAGGAATTTCGCTGCAAATGCGCCGCCGAAACCCCCGCCAACGATGACGACTCTTCGTTTTGGTGTAATCATCGATGATCAGCGATTGAGTGGTTCATTGACGTTGGATTGGTCGCTCTTCGACACGAAATTCTTTGTCTATAAGATACATAGAATTCGTCGCAACGCTTGTCTATCCCTTATCGTGACTTAAAGGTTCTGAAGCAACCAGCACGGTGTCTCCGGATTCAGATCGGTCCGCCATGTGGCAAACACCATCGACACATTCATAGGAAGATCCCCTGTGCAGATATAGGGAATGAGGCTCCTGCTCGCCGGGGCTTACATAGCGTGTAATTACGGCCAACTCGCCGTCAGTCAGTACGAGATTCAACATCGATGGGGTATTAATGCCGCGCTCGTTTTTCATAGTTTCGACAGTCGCTATAGCATCGACCAGGGCTGAAGCCATTGCTTCGAGCTTTGAATCTCCGGAACTATTGCCGTATTTGCTCGCAAACAGCGCGAACAAATGCTCCGAATCGGTGGATCCTCTCAATAAATTGAAGGCTTCTTCGTTGAGTTCGGACTGAATTTGTCGCCGAATCGCATGGAATCCACCCACTTCACCGTTGTGCGCAAAGGTAAACTGACCCCATGAAAACGGATGACAATTAAGCTGACTCACCGGCAGACCCGGCGTCGCGGCGCGAATGTGAGCAACGATGCAGGGACTGCGGACAACAGGAGCCAGGTTTGCCAGGTTTTGGTTATTCCAAGCCGGTGTCACGTCTTTGAAAACTGCCGGCCTGTCGGTTTCCCCGGGCACATACCATCCGATGCCAAAACCGTCGCCATTCAGTGGTTCTGCGCGTTCTTTACTGTGATAACTCTGATGAATAATGGAATGAACTGGTTCGGTTATCAATGAACTCAAGCGAATAGGGGCGCCGCGATAAAAGACGAATCTGCACATTGTCTTGATTCCAATCCATTTTTCGAATGTCACTTTACACAGACCCGGCGAAACGCCGAGAACTTACATTGCCCTGTGAATTTGCTTGATGACTGGCGCTGGCATTGCAAGAACGGATACAAGTTTGATCGCGTGAAGCGAGAGCAATAATCGAAAATTCCGCGTCGGTTGGCTAAATGGTATCCCAGGGGTAGCCTTCAGATTCACAGATATACGTTGACAGCGACTTGGCACTTTCGTCTTCATTGCGAAGCATTGCCCGAAGACTCCTGTTCATACGTCGTTTCGCTTGCTGGCTGAACTGATGCGCGATTGACAGTGCCTGCCGGTATTGCTCGCTGTCGTCATCGTGCATCGAACTAACCCGCGCAAGGACACACAGTCCCACGAAAAGGTCTATAGCTACATCAGCAGCACGCTGCAGTGCGAACTGCTTGTCAACAATAGTCTTACCGTGACGACGTAGCAAAACGTCGGTCATGCGCCCAAGCTCTAACGCATATTTTTCGAAAATCAAGGCGTCATCACGCAATGCGTCGGGCACCGCGCCAACTATGCGGTCTTGCCCAAGCGATGTCGTATGAGTGATGCGACGCCCGGCATAATCGGTTAACAAACCGAATCCCTTGATCGGGTTATTGAAGATTTCCTCAACTGCGGAGCCAAGTTCCTGCAGCAATCTGCCGGCATCTCTTATCCCGGACATGGCAATAAAAAGACGCAGGATTTCGCTGGTTCCTTCGAAGATCGTCAAAATGCGCGAGTCGCGGAAGATTCGTTCGTACGGAAGTTCTTTCATGAAACCGCTGCCGGCCGCTATCTGCAAACTCTCGTTTGCCGCACGAAACATGGCCTCGCTCGCAAATACTTTGCTAATCGCAGCTTCTATCGAATAGTCCGGATAACCCGAGTCAATATAGTGTCCGACCATCCATACCGCGCTTTCTGCCGCAAAACAGTCGACTGTCATCCGTGCAATTTTCTTCTTGATTAGCCCGTACTCGGCGATGCTCTGCCCGAACTGTTTTCGTTCCACAGCCTGCTTCGTTGCAAGCGCGATACAAGACTTCATACCTCCAACCGCTCCGCCGCCAAGACCGGTGCGTCCATTGTTGAGAATCGACATCGCAATCTTGAAGCCTTTTCCTTCTTCCCCTAACAGGTTTTGCGCCGGGACTTTCACGTCATTGAAGCTCGCCGATGTGGTCGATGACGCCCGGATACCGAGTTTGTCCTCCTTCTTGCCAACGCTGACCCCGGCAAAGTCGCGTTCTACGATAAAAGCCGAAATTTTTCCACCGGCACTCTCGGTGCGGGCGAACACCGTGTAAAAATCGGCTATGCCACCGTTGGTGATCCATATTTTCTCGCCGTTCAGGATCCAGTCGCCGTTCGAATCTCTGACGGCCTTTGTCTGAATCGATGCCGCGTCGGAGCCGGATCCCGGCTCTGTCAGGCAATAAGCAGCAATCAATTCGCCACTTGCCAGCCTGGGCAGGTATTGCTTCTTCTGCGAATCAGTGCCGAACAACAGTAGTCCCTTCATGCCTATCGAACTGTGTGCGCCAATGGTTAACGAGGCGGAGCTGTCGTAACGACTACTTTGCTGGAGGACTCGAGAATAACCGGCGTTGCTCAGGCCGATTCCGCCGTATTCCTCCGGAATAATGAGTCCAAAAAAACCGAGCTCCCGAAGTGCGTCGACAAATTCCTGGGGTTGCTCGCCACGGTGATCCCAATCCCCGAATTCGCCCTGCTGATCCGCGAGGAAGCGATCGACGGACTCTACAACCATCTCGAGCATTTCACGTTGCCCTGAAGTGATTTCCGGAAACGGCCAGAGCGCCGATTGAATAATCTCGCCGCGAAACAACGCCTTGGCGGGACTCAGATCTGTGCCCTCTAAGGGTTCGGATTGCCCGGGAATCTGATTATCGGCACTGGGCTTGGCACTCATTGCGCCACCTCTCGTCGGCAGGTTATTTCACTGACGACCATACTAAATCGCTCGTCGCAGTGACAGATTGCTAACCGGCCTTTCTGGGCAGGTATGATAATTTTGGATGAAAGTGGTTCACCGACGAGCATCACACGGGGGTACACTGGATCAGAGACAAGTGCGACGCCCGCCGGCGAGTTCGGTCATGCAATAAGTCATTCGACAAAAATTCGGGCTACAGGTCCGATGCCTGCATTCTGATAGTAAGTTGCCATTTGTCCGTAAATGGTTACAAATTGCTTACTACGAAAACGTCAACACCTCTGCAACATCGTTGATTCTCACAATCTCAAGCAGATCTTCCGGTGCCCTTCGATAAATTAGCTTGATGCCATATGACTGGCACCACGTCGACCATTCGATCAAGAGAGCCAGACCCGCAGTATTACTGCAGTCCGACTGTTCCAAATCGATCGAAATATCGTCCTGGCAAATAAATTGCTCCCTGCCGTCAGCCAGCAACCGACCAACATTTGTGACATCCGCGCGACCGGACAATAAGAATCTACCGCGCCCGAGGTGTTCCAGTTCAATTGTCATTTTCGAATCGTCCTCCTGCCAGGTCGCCGCGTTCATTCGGGCGAGCTGTTTAACATGTACTTGCCAATCAGGTTTTCGAGCAAGATCGCCGATTGGGTAAACGTAATTTCTCCCTGGTCAGCGAGCATTTCGCTATCGCCGCCAGGCGTTAATTCAACGTATTTACCGCCCAAGAGGCCGGCGGTTGCGATAGTGGCATCCGTATCGATCGGTAAATTGTCGAAGCTTGAGTCAATCCGGAGCAGCACGACAGCCCGATAGTCAGCCGGGTCAGCTGTGATTTCGGCGACCCGACCGATAGTGACGCCGGCCAATGCGACGGGTGCCCGAATCTTCAAGTCTCCGATATGGTCAAACCTTGCTTCCACTACATACGTTTCACCAGCGTTTACCTGGCTTGGATCGATCGTCTGCACGACCAGGAACAAGGCGGAGACCAATCCAAGCAGGATAAACATGCCAACACTGATATCTATTGCGCGAACTGCAGACATATTCAGACCTTTGGCAGAGTCAAACCAGTCAAGATGAAATCGAGCAACAGTATCCAGACCGATGTGATCACTACGGTCCGGGTCGCCGCCCGACTGACACCTGCTGGTGTGGGCTGGCAGTAGTAACCCTCGAATACGGCCATCAGACTTGCGGATGCGCCAAAAATGATGCTTTTCAGGAAGCCGCTGGCGACGTCCTGATGCATGTCAACCCGGGCATTGATTTGTGACCAGAATGCGCCTTCATCCACGCCGAGTAAACGAGTACCAACAAGGTATGCACCGAATATGCCCATCATGCTGAAAATTGCAGTAAGGAGCGGCATGGAAATTACACCTGCGAGAACGCGGGGCGCGACAATTCGTTGCATCGGGTCGACGGCCATGAGTTCCATGGCGGCGATTTGATTAGTCGCGCGCATGAGTCCGACCTCGGACGCGATGGCGCTGCCGGCTCGTCCCGCGAACAGCAGTGCTGTAACGACCGGACCCAACTCACGCACCATCGTCTCCGAAACGAACGCGCCCATCGAATCTATGGAGCTAAATTCTACAAGTGTGCTATGCGACTGAAGCGCCAGAACCATACCGACAAACAGGCCACCGAACATCGTAAGAACCAGCGACAACGCGCCAACGGCATATAGCTGCTCCGTGATTAGCCGAGGTCTGAGCAGGGCTTTCGGTAGATAGGGCAGCAGCCGAAAGGAAAACATCTGGAACCCACCGAAGTTCGCGGCGAATTGGCCGAAGCTCTGCCAGCAATCACGAACGGTGGCAATCATGTTGCCGCCATCGCCTGGAGTTGCTCCGCGTAACCCGGACCGGGGTGATGAAACGGCACCGGGCCATCTGCTCGTCCCTGCATGAATTGCCTGACAAGATCAGACTTGTCATTTCGCAATTCCTCCGGCGTGCCACGCGCTGCTACCTTTCGGTCGGCAATCAGATAACTAAGATCGGCAAGCGAGCTGGTCTCCTCGACATCATGAGTAACTACTATGCTGGTGATTCCGAGTGCATCATTCGTATGCCGAATGAGTCGCACGATGACTCCCATGGATATAGGATCCAGCCCCGCGAAGGGTTCGTCATAAACGATCAGTTTGGGGTCCGTCACCAGCGCGCGTGCAAGCGCAACCCGGCGCGCCATTCCACCCGACAGTTGGGACGGCATTCGCTGCCATATGGCACGGAGCCCGACAGATTGCAGTTTCATGAGGACGATCTGCCGAATCAGTTCTTCAGGTAGATCGGTATGTTCCCGAAGCGGAAACGCGACATTTTCAAATACATTCAGGTTGGTTAACAACGCACCATCCTGGAAGAGAACGCCCATCTGACGTCTGACTTCATACAACCGACGTCTCGAACATGGACAGACGACCCCGCCCTCAAATAAAACCGCTCCCTCATCCGGGCCCAGTTGACCGGTTATCAGGTTGAGCAATGTCGTCTTTCCAGAGCCGCTTGGACCCAGAACAGCGGTGACCTTGCCGCGCGGGATTTGCATGTTCAAACCGCTGAAAATGGGACGATTGTCACGACTGTAGTGAAGATCGTGAATCTCAACCAGATTCTCAGATGGATTCCTGGCCCACATGTTCATATCGAAGCGTCAGGTTCGCTGCTGTTTATGCAGACCGGCAGTTTCTGCCACGGTGGCCACATTAGCCGTGGTCACATTAACGACACCAAGTCTGTCAAATACGAGACCAAGAACTGCACCGTAAATAACATGCAACATCAAAGTCATTGCCAGCGCCATCACGCCCATGTCGAGACCAAACAGACCGGCGTCGGCTGTCGGCATGACTACCACCATCATCGGAACCCAGGCCATGACGCCAAGACTTATGCCTTTGCCAAGATTCGAGCTTCCTGGCAGGACATTGAGGAAAAACGCAAAGCCAACGCCCCAGGCGAGCGTGCCGATCATGAAATGGATAAGCCACCCGACGACAGGTGTTGTGTTCATCATCGCACCAAGCATTGCAATGACATCAAACTCCGGCATCAGGCCCATCATGCCTTTGGCGACCATTATCATCGACAATACTACTGTCGCTGCGAATCCAGCAACGATTCCCTTCGATACATTATTCATATTCGTATCTCTCCAAATGATGGATGTGAAAAGCATGGAAAGTGCGAGAGCAACAGGATGCCCGCAGAGACCAGGTTCTTATACAGAGTTGCCTCAAGGTCCCGAAAGGTTACAAATATCCGGTTCACTCCGACCGCAACGGCATATTTTCGCCGAATCAATATTGAACTTTTTTGAGCTGCGTGGTATCTGACCGGCGTAGGAGGCTACGCAATGACCCACGCACAAGACGTGATCACTGAGTCGGAGATTGCCGGGCAGCTTGAGATTGCGTGCGAGTCACGAACGTCTGATGCCGAAGCAGTACTAATTCACAGCCTCCGGAGTAGAGAGGACAGCGGGTATGAGACGCTGGTCCGAAGTTATGGCCCTCTGGTCATGGCGACTGCCAACCGCTATTTACGATCTCAGGATGATGCTGCAGATTGTTTTCAAGATACGTTCATCGCGATCTTCGAAAGCATCGATAGTTTTCAGGGACGATCACCATTTCGTTTCTGGGTGCGCGGAGTTACGATAAACCAGTGCTTGATGACATTGCGCAAGCGGAAGCGGCGCCGCGAGGAATCTATTGAGCATATGTTACCTATGTTCAACGACCGGGGCAGAAGGATTGAGGTGGCCAGCCCTCGCCAAAAGTCGGAAATTGGCGAGTCACTCGATGCAGAGCAGCGACGCCAGGTTGTCCGGGAAAATATTGACAGATTGCCGGACAAGTATCGGCTCGTGCTGCTGTTGCGGGACATTGACGGATATTCGACAAGAGAGGCTGCATCTATACTCGGCATAGAAGTGAATGCAGTCAAAACGCGGCTTCACCGAGCACGATCTGCCTTGAAACATATGTTAGAACAAACAATTGACTGGAAGCACTGCCATGTTGACGTGTAAACAATTCGATGAGTTCATGGCTGACTACCTGGGCGATGGTTTGCCAATCTGGCAAAAATACATGTGTTGGTTGCATGTCAAGATGTGTCGGGAATGCGCCTATTTTATGCAGCAATATCGCAAAACTATTGCGCTTGGAAAAAACGCTTTCGAATCGCCGGACGACGCAGTTCCAGACTCGGTACCGGAAGAGCTGGTCAAGGCCGCAATGGCACACCGAAAGTCCCGATAGCCGCTACCAAATGCCTAGACTGATGCTGTTTGCGTTGATTACCGCACCCTCCATCGGTCTCTGTCTGAAGGCTCGCGAAAACTAATTGCCAAGCTAGTGTTCAAAATCCTGATTCGACTTCTCTTGTAACCTTCTCCCCGCCCAATGCAACTGAGTTGGTGGTATTTGGCTGAATTTGAAATCGGCCGAATGATTCCAATGGTGGATTTGACTACCGGCAACTCGAATGCAGGAAAACGGTTGCTCATTCGTAAACCTATGTCAACAGAGTGACTCATTTTGCCGATGCAAAAAAAGGGCTCGCACGAAGCGAGCCCCTTTTTTTGTTCAAAAAATGGAGAATTTAGCTGGTTTTTTCTCCACCGCATTTGCCTTCGCCACATTTTCCTTCGGCATCTTCTTTGGCTTCGCCTTCTTTGTCACCGCCACAGCTGCCTTCAGCTTCTTTGTCACCGCCACAGCTGCCTTCAGCTTCTTTATCGCCGCCACAGCTGCCTTCAGCTTCTTTGGCCGCACCTTCTTTGTCACCGCCACAGCTGCCTTCAGCTTCTTTGGCCGCACCTTCTTTGTCGCCACCGCAGCTGCCTTCAGCTTCTTTGTCACCGCCACAAGTGCCTTCGCCAGCAGCGCCAAGCAGGTAGCCGGCAGACAACGTCGTCATGGCAAACGGACTCACGCTGGTGTCAGCCTGGGCGACACTTCCAACGGCAATCGAGCTGATCAGTGCGGTAGCAACGGCCAACGCGATGGGTTTTGCAACTTCTTTCTCAAACATTTCGTTCTCCAACTAATGATTATTTCTCAAATTAGGCGTCAGGGTTAACCCGGCCAATTCACTGGGTCAACAAGTCGATCCTCAGTGTTACTCATCGAATCACAATCGAAATAATTACTGCTATGAGATAGGACCGCCATGGCTAACAAAATGTTACTGGGCAAGCACAAACCCCGGATACAGGCGTGTACTGCCATCTCCTGATACATTTGAATTACGTCGACGGAGATGCACCGCGGCAAAAAAATATTTTGGTACGTACTTGTACTTACTTTGGTGTAACTTCTTGATTTTGTTTTAATTTATTCGCGTCACGAATTGATCGGATACGTTGATGCGCAGAAACAAATCTGTCGCTCTACCGGTCTTTGTAGGTACGAATTAACAGATGGTAGAAATCGTGAGACCACTCCTAGTACGGTATTTCCTGAGTTTTGGCATATTGCTTTTGGGCGGACTGGCCACTGCAGCCACCGTCGGTGAGGTAGCCCCGGATTTCGAGGTTACGACTCAGGATGGAAGAAACATACGACTGTCAGAGTTTCGCGGGCACAAACCTGTTTATTTGGTCTTCTGGAATACCTGGTGCTCCTATTGCGTAAAAAAGACCCCTCGATACGCAAAAATGCAGGACCAGTTCGGGGATAAGATCGAAATCATCGCGATCAATACAACCTGGGATGACTCCCCGGAGGAGATGCAGTCATTCGAAGCGCATCACCACGTGAATTATGCGACGGCATTCGATACCGGCGAATTTATTACCGATGGTTATGGTGTTTACAACGTTCCGACGGAATTCATCGTTGATATCAATGGTGTCATCCGTTATCGGGATGGTGTGCCGAAATATCTGGCTGCCCATCTGCCTGATTGGCTGTTACCGTATGTGCCGTCAAAAAGATCAGCCGCATTGGCTTGCACGCCGTGAAGCAATTTGACGAAGGTCTTCAGGAAGATTCATCAGTTAATGTTTCAACGGGCGCCGGTCGCCTGGGCCGACGTACTTTCTTGTTGCAGGGCGGTGCTGCGGCGGCTACCGTCGCTGCGCTGGCCGGACTCCCTTATGCATTGCGCAGGGAACTGACCCGGGAAACCTCATTTGTCCTATTTTCCACTGAACAACAGAATGTCGTATCCGCTGTACAGGAGCACTTGTTCCCAAATAGTCCCAATTCTCCCGGTGCGGCGGACATTAATGCTGCGGCATATCTCGAATGGGCAATTACGGCACCGGGGATAAGTCCGGATACACGAAATACGATTGTAAATGGCGTCGGCCGATTGCAGGACGCGAGCCGCGAACGCTTCGACGTTACATTAACCGGCCTGAACGACGGGCAGAGCGAGCAGTTGCTGCGCTACCTCGCTGACAAAACTCGTTGGGGTCGAGCCTGGCTATCGTTGATGCTGTATTACATTTTCGAAGCTTTATTGTCCGACCCGGTATATGGCGGCAATCCCAATGAGATTGGCTGGAGGTGGCTGCAACACCAGCCGGGTTTCCCGAGGCCGCCGGCCGACAAAATCTATGGGAAGCTACGATGATCGATTGCGACGTTTGCGTCGTTGGCAGCGGTGCCGGTGGTGGACCCATCGCGCTGACTCTGGCGGAGGCCGGCTATTCGGTCGTCGTATTGGAAAAGGGGCCATGGTTCACCGAGCAGGATTTTTTTAAGGACGAGATCGCCTGTTGCCGCCGCAATACCTACTCACGAAACCTGAGAGAAGAGTTCCATGTCGTTGAAGAATATGACGACAAGAAGGGCTGGATCGCCAGGCCGACATACGATTCCAGCTGGGATTTCTGGAACGGCAACATGGTCGGCGGATCATCGAATTTGATGAGCGGTTTTTTTCATCGCCTTAAACCCAAAGACTTTCGCCTACTGTCCGAGTTTGGCGCTATCGACGGCGCCAATATTGTGGACTGGCCCATCAGCTACGACGAACTGGAACCCTACTATGCGAAGGTAGAACACGAGGTTGGTATATCCGGCCGGGTGGTCAACCACCCAAATCAGGAGCCACGTTCAACCGAGGATTTTCCGTTTGCCGCAACTGTAGAACACCCTGTCGCAAGCTGGTTTGACCGGGCAAGCGAACGCGGTGGGTTATATTCGATCCCTGTGCCGCGTGCCATATTGTCGCGCCAGGCTAACGGCAGAGGGGGTTGTCAATACTCCGGCTATTGCGGCAGTTATGGTTGTTCGTCGGGTGCCAAAGGTAGCTCGCGGGCAGCACTGCTAAACCGTGCAGTGGCTTCAGGAAATTGCGACATTCGAGCAAATTCACACGTTTTTCGCCTGGACAGCGATGAACGCGGCCGGGTCGTGAGTGCCAATTATTACGATGAGAATGGAGCAGCTGCCGCGATCAATGCAGAATTATTTGTGGTCGCCTGCCAGGCGGTTGAGACATCCCGGCTGTTGCTGCTCTCGCGCGGTCCCCGACACCCGCAGGGTCTCGCCAATAATCATGGCCAGGTTGGCAAGAATCTGCTGTTTGCTGCCGGCGGAGCCGGTACAGGGACTTTCCTGTATGACAAGCTCGATCCGGAAAAGGCAGCACAGCTCAAAATTCGTGGCCCGTTTGTCAATCGGGCGCTGCAGGATTGGTACTACATCGACGACGAAGAAATGGGACGGTTGAAGGGCGGCACCATCGAATTCCTGTTTCGTCACCCGAACCCCATCGGTCGTGCGAACAGGCAAAAGTGGGAGTCAGATCGGCTTCTCTGGGGGCAACCGTTAAAGGAGAAGCTCAAATCCCATTTTAGGGATGCAGGCTACTTGCGGTTTGAAACTTTTAGCGATTGGCTACCCAATGACAACTGCAATGTTTCGCTGGACGCGGACTTGAAAGACAAATGGGATACTCCAGTTGCGCGAATCAAAATCGGCAATCATCCGCACGATCTGAAAGTCGGTCGATTCCTCGCTCGAAAGGGTTACCAGATGCTAAAAGACATGGGAGCGGATCGCGCAAGCTGGAGTGTCAGTGGCAAGCCGCCCGTAAATCTGATTGCGGGTGGTTGTCGGTTTGGCACGGATCCGAACAAATCCGTCCTCGATCCCGATTGTCGTGCCCACGATGTCGAGAATTTGTATGTGACAGATGGCAGCTTCATGCCGACCGGTGGCAGTGTTCCTTACACGTGGACAATCTATGCGAACGCCTTTCGTGTGGCCGACACGATGCTTGCTGAACTGGGCGGATTGCGCGCAAGAAGCAGCCTGGGAGAATCAAACGATTCGCGCCTGGGTATGGTTGCCTAAACCATAGTTACAAGGTTCGGTGAACGTCTAACAACAGGCGACGCGCCTTGTGCTGCGTGATTGCGTGGTGCTCGGCTATGCACTGTTATGCATTGTTCGCAACGGGCGCCCCAACAGCTCTTCTTTATTTACAACAAGTTACAGTTCAAGAACCTAACTTCGAACCTAGCACTTGAAGAGGCGTATCGAACGGTTAGCAAGTGCCCGCTATTGAGTAGGTCGGGAGTTCGAATCTCTCCGGGCGTACCAAATCTAAGGGGTTACGGTTGTAACTCCTTTTTGTCTGTCCCATAGACGGTTCCTTGTCCCATTGATTCGTGCATCAATTCGACCTAAATCAATTTGACGTTGTCTCTTAGCTGATCTGCCGATTGCGTAAGGCCAATTCTCTCCATATCCAAAAGTAATACTTCGGGAGTCTTTTCAGGCTTATTCAACCGAAGACGCATCCTCTTGATGGCCGAAATTGCTAGCGCCGGGTTAAGGTCTATGGCGTCAGCAATGAATTCATCTGCAGATTTTGCATCGATACCGTAGCCAGCCAACATGTTTTTTGGGAAATCTTTGAGATTCTCGGTCACAATAATATCGGCCTTGGACTTGATTGCCGCGGCAATAACGTGACGGTCTCCTTCGTCCGGTAATTTTCCTATTTCATTTCCCAGGGAATCGTAGTCGGTAACCGTCGCCTCTACAAAAGCTTTATTCATGGCCGCTCGGGCGCGAGTGGCTCGGTCGGCCGCATCTTCGCATCTCTGTTTGACGAGGAGAATCTCTATTGCTTTTTCCGTCTCATCAAGAATCTCTTCCGACCAACGTACGCGGAATAGCTCGGCTTCGGCCAGGGACAAGATTAGGTTTCGCTTTAAAGGGCTACAGAGTACGCAGGCATCGACAACGGCCGTGAAGCGATTTGCGAACATCTACTAGATGTAATCTGCATCAATGCTAGCGAGTGCATCTAGAGCTGCGGCCCGCTCTTTGTCACGAGTATTCTTGTATTCGAAAAGATCGTTCGCTTTGACGCGGCGATGACGTCCAACAAGGTCAAAAGGAATCCTCCCTTTTTCGAGTAGGCCAACTAGATAGGGACGAGACACATTCAATATGTCTGCCGCTTGCTGCGTGGTTAGCATTTGCGTTACAGGCACAAGAGTAACTGCATCCCCTTTCCCAATATGCCGAAGGAGGTCAATTAAGAGTTCGGAAAGAGCTGGCGCAAGAATGACCTCCGTAGGCGTTCCAGAAGGGTCGACTATCTTTAAGCGACTGTCATCAGTCGGACTAGCATGCGCAGCGAGAATTTGTCGCAAATGATTCGCGGCCTCACGTTCACCCGGTGATGGCAATCTATCTCCAATCTTCTCCGCATAGCTTGCTGGCATAGTCATAATATTTCCTCCGTGTGATGCGAACTATACGAAATAGTCGAATTAAACGCAATAAACGAATTCACATTTTGATGAGATAGTCTTGCACACAAAGTAACTTTATAAATCAATAAGTTAACGACCGAATTCTGCTCAATTTGGTCAAATTATTTAGCGGATTTGGTGTTGCTTAACGTGTGCGGCTCTACAAAATCTCCTAGAAGTCGATAATGCTTCCTAGTCGTCGCAACTGACGAATGACCCAAGAGTCTTTGGGCTCCTTCGAGTGACATATCGCTTGCAGTCTTTTTCCTTAAATCTTTCTCCTGAAACCTCAGTTCAGCAGTTGTTTTTGAGACCACACGCATCATGAACCGCTGCCAAAGTGAATCAAATGCATTTGCAGGTCCATCCTCTTTGACGTAGCAATTGCCGCCTCTTGTGCAAAACAGCCAGGGCACTATGTCTTTTGGGCGTGCAATCAAAGCGGCCTCGATGGCTGTCCCTGAAATGCATTACTATGGTCACAATGACAGTCGCGGGAATCAAAAAAAGGTAAAATAAACAATATGCTACATACTGCACCGTATCGCGCCGATCATGTTGGAAGCCTGCTCAGGCCCGCCGCCGTGCAGGCGGCTCGCGAAAAATATCTCACCGAACCGGTCGGTCCCGACGGATTTCCGACCTGCGACGAACTTCGACAAGTTGAAGACGAGGCAATTAAAGAAGCGGTCGCAATGCAGGAGAGTATCGGTCTTCATGCGGTTACCGACGGCGAGTACCGGCGATCGTTCTGGCATTACGATTTCCTGGGCGCAATGGATGGCATCGAACTTTCAGAAGGCGGCAAGGGACTGCAGTTCCACGGCTTACTCCTGCGGCCGATTCAGCAAAAGATAACGGGCAAGGTGGATTTCCCGGATGATCATCCTATGCTCGATCATTTTCGCTACCTTGCGTCCATTGCGAAGTTACAGCCGAAGATTTCGATCCCTGGGCCAAGCAGCTGCCATTTTCGCCTGACCAGTGCTGACATCGAACCCGCGGAGTACGCAGATCTGGAAGTATTGTTTGCCGACATCACGCAGGCTTATCGAAAAGCCGTTCAGTCTTTCTACGACGAGGGTTGCCGGTATTTGCAGATGGACGACATTTTTTTCGCCTATCTTTGCGATCCCGCACACCGTGAGGACAAAGCCGGCCAGGGTGTAGACTCCGACTGGCTGATCAGTCAGTACGCGAAAATGATGCACGGTGCGATCGACGGCCGGCCCGATGACCTGGTCATAGGCATGCATCTTTGCCGGGGAAATTTTCAGTCCACGTGGGCGGCGGATGGTGCTTACGACCCGATTGCCGATGCAGTCTTTAACCAGACCGGGGTCGATGTGTACTTCATGGAATACGATACCGAGCGTGCCGGCGGCCTGGAGCCGTTACGCCTTCTGCCGAAAGGCAGGAAGCGGGTCATGCCGGGATTTATAACGACCAAGCAAGGCGAGCTCGAGACGATCGACGAACTCCGGCGGCGCTTCGACGAAGCGGCAAAATTTGCCGATATCGATCAGCTCGGCATTGCCCCGCAGTGTGGTTTCGCATCGACGGAG
>Ga0255052_10001094_pt1 | contig 20754 bp, 17 predicted proteins | sample JV7_2_21_MG_FD_188632 | JGI IMG/M metagenome (GOLD analysis project Ga0255052, IMG submission 188632) | Seawater microbial communities from Jervis Inlet, British Columbia, Canada - JV7_2_21 | ecosystem: Environmental > Aquatic > Marine > Inlet | place: Canada: British Columbia | collected... | reverse complement strand
GGCGGCGATCATACTTCTTTCCCTGTCGCAGGGTACTTCCAGAACAGAGGAAAGGTTTAGGAAAAGCGTACTCGGCATTATGGAAAGTATCGGCCCTCTCTTATTTATGGTCATTGGCTTTGGAGGAATCCTCCTTGGGTATCATTTTCTCAAAGATTTCCTTCCAAAAGGAGAAGGCGGGAGGTTTCCCGGTTCGGGCTTTATCCTGTGCTTAAATCTGGCTGTCGGGCTTAAAGTTGGAGCAGCGATGAGTATCATTTTCTATTCGTTTGTGGGGGAGAAAGAGGACTAGGATGGCAACCCATATAAGCATCGTTCTGTTGTTAATTGGACTTTACGGTCTTATGGCGAAGAGAAATTTGATAAAGAAGATCATGGGGCTGTATATTTTGGATAGCGGCGTCATACTCTATTTCGTCAGTGTCGGTTATCGTTCAGGTGCGAGTGCCCCGATCCTGGATAAAGGGGTGGAAAGGGTGGTTGATCCTATCCCCCAGGCGCTGATGCTGACCGCCATCGTTATAGGAATATGTGTGACTGCTCTGGCTCTTTCCATAGCAGTGAAGATCTATGAGAAATATAAGACATTGGATATCGAGGAATTAAAAATGTATCTTAAATAATCTCCAAGGCTCCTTTGTAAGTAACACTTACATCTTGATGGCACTGCGTACGCAGAGGAGCCGTTCTCTTGCCAATTATTCTACTTGGCCACACTTTAAGATTTACGGTAACCTGACAGCATTTTTTTACGCAGCCTGAATTGGAAACAACCTGAAGGACCCCTTAGATGACGAATGCGGCGATTCTAATTGTCGTTATCCCCATGTTCACTGCTATAGTCATAACCCTTTTGGATTTGACCAGGGTTAGAGCTTTCAGTGGACACCTGGCAATTGTAAGCCTGGGGCTATCTTTTGGTCTTGCCCTGACACTTGCCCCTCAGGTTCTCAGTGGGCAGAGCGTCATCTATACCCTGGGGTCGTGGGATCAGATAATCGGCATTTCTCTTCTGGCCGATCACTTAAGCATTTTCATGGTGCTCCTGGGAAATCTTTTGGGGTTTCTGGTCCTCATTTACTCGTTGGCAGAGGGGAAATATAACCCCAAATTCTATGCGCTTCTCTTAATCATGATGAGCGGGATATCGGGAGCTTTCCTCTCCAGAGACATCTTCAACCTCTTTGTCTTTATGGAGGTCTTGTCAATATCCTCATATATCCTTGTGGCCCACTATGGACACAAAGGCTCCCTCCTGGCGGGTATGAACTACCTGCTCGTAAGCAGCGTAGGACTTCTCTTTTTTCTTTTTGGGATTGGTATCTTATATCGTTATATAGGCACTCTCAATATGATCGACATGGGCGAGAAGATCCCTCTTTTTTATTCCGAATCCCCCAGAGCGGTCATATTGACGCTCGCCTTATTCATCGTCGGCTTTGGCGTAAAGTGCGCTATGGTTCCTCTCCATACCTGGCTTGCCGATGCCCATTCTATTGCTCCTTCCCCGGTCAGCGCCCTCCTTTCGGGAATCGTTATCAAAGTAGGGATCTATGCTCTCTTTAGAACTATCCAAATCTTCGGGCTCAGTCCCATAATAGGGAGTGTGTATACGCTCCTGTTATACACGGGAGCAGTCACGGCGGTCTTTGGAGCTATGATGGCCTTAGTGCAGAGCGACCTGAAGAGATTGCTGGCGTATTCCAGTATTAACCAGATCGGCTATATTTTGATCGGGATAGGTTTGGGAACTGAGGGGGGAGCTACCGGAGCGTTATTCCATACCGCGAACCATGCTGTCGCGAAAAGTTGTTTGTTTCTGTGCGCGGGAGTCGTTATCGAGAGAACAGGCAGGAGAAAAATCTCGGATTTAGGCATGGTAGCAAGGCAGATGCCAGGGGTAACCGCCATATTTATCCTGGCTTCCCTCTCTCTGATGGGGATCCCCCCGGCCGGAGGTTTCTTCAGTAAGCTCATAATCGGCCTGTCTTCCGCCAAAAGTGGACATCCTCTCATTGCCTTGATCGTCTTTTCCACCAGTATCATCACCGGAGCATATTTTCTGAGGTGTATCGGTTTTTTCTTTCGGGGGGAGACAGGGCATAAAATTACCGAAAAAAGGTTCTCTTATCTTGTATACCTCCCCCTTGTTTTGTTGGTATCCGGGGTTTTCATCGTGGTCTTATCCCCAGGGGTGGGAGAAAAAATAATGAGTCTTGTATCAGCGCCGCAGGAAATCCCTGGCTTTGGTAGGTGAATCCAGTATGAAACGAAATCCTCTAGGGTCAATTCTAACGTCATTGCGTTTCAATCTCGTCCACATAATTTCTATTTTTATTCTTTTTACAGGCGTTTTGCTATTCTTTAGCCTATATCCCCAGATAGCAAAGGGGGAAAATCTTACCTATAGTTCTTTTCCACTAATGGGTGTCTTTGAGATTCATTTTTTGGTGGATAGGTTGAGTCTGGGATTTGGAATTCTTGTCTCCTCTATGTATCTTTTCGTCACGATCTATTCTGTGAGCTATATACAAACTCACCTCCTGAAATATTATTCTCTTCTCACGCTGAATTTTGTCAGCATGTTGGGGCTTATCCTGGCCCGAGACCTTCTGGGGTTCTATATATTCTTCGAAATGGTCTCTTTCTCCGCGTACTTCCTCATCATCCACTCGCGTGAAAGAGAGGCGTTAGACGCAGGGTACAAGTATATTGTCATGATGCTGGTGGGAGGGCTTTTCATACTTACGGCGATGATGGTGCTCTCTATAACCCCAGAGGATAGAGGAGATTGGAGTGGTTGGGCTGGAATATGCTTTTCCATAGGCTGTTTGCTGAAAGCGGGGGCTTTCCCATTCCATACCTGGCTTCCTGACGCCCACCCTGCCGCTCCCTCGCCGATAAGTGCCCTGCTATCGGGAACGATGATAAAGGTTGGGGTTTACGGTTTAGTGAGAGCATTTTTCTATCCGACCTTTTTAGGAGAGGTTTCAGAGGAGAACAGAGTGTTCTTTTTTGAGTCTTTGAAGAGTCTGTCGCAGAGCGTATCAGGTATGAACCAATCGGTGGTCAGCCCCGCTTCCCTGCTTATGTTCACAGGCGTGCTCTCTATGGTAATCGGTGTTTCCCTGGCGCTTATTCAGAAGGATCTGAAAAAACTGTTGGCGTACCACAGCGTAAGCCAAATAGGCTATATCCTTTTGGGAATTGGAATTGGGGGGTATGGTCTGGCAGGAGGGCTCCTCCACATATTTAGTCATGCAATATTCAAGGGGCTCTTGTTCTTAGCAGTCGGGGCAGTTATTTTTGGAACAGGGATAAGGAAGATCGATCTGTTAGGAGGGTTATGGCGGAAGATGCCGGTGACAACCTTCACGTGCGTGATAGCGGCTCTCTCCATATCAGGAGTTCCTCTCACCAGCGGCTATGCAAGCAAAGGGATTATTTTTGCAGGCCTAAAAGGGAATCTTACTTTACAGATTATTTTTATTTTGACATCAGCCGGAACATGCGCCTCCTTCCTCAAACTGGTCAGACATACCTTCTTTGGCAAGCCGAACTCACCGCTTTCGGATGTGAAGGAGGTATCGAGATCAATGTACGTACCGATGATATTCCTCGCTCTAGGATCCTTCATGTTAGGTATCTTCCCGGCTTTTTCGCTCAACTTTCTGTTGGGCTCGTTTGCGCCAAAACCTCACCTTTGGACGCTTCCACATATATTTGAAGCTCTGTTGAGTCTGGGAATAGGTTTTGCCCTTTATTTTTTTCTTCTGAGAATAGGGGTTTTTGGCTTCAACCATCATAAGGATACAAGGTTCAAAGCTGTTACCCCAAAATTTTTAGGCCGGGGACATATGCTAGGATATCTTAGCGTGGATAGATTCTATAATTATATTGCCCAGGGGGTATTTGCTCTTTGTACCAAACTGGAAAAAACCCACCCTAGATCCCTTAGCGTATATATACAAATGACGATTTCTTTTCTTGTTATCATAATTTTCACATATTTAATCCTGTTAGAAAAGTAATGCACATCTTTTAAGGTGGCTCAAAGGAAAAGACGCCGGTGTTGCCTTTCGAACGGAATTCTCGCGAATACGGATATCAAGTACTTCATGATGCATGAATACTGATTGGTTGATCGATAATTATTTCGGACAACTATTAGGGGGTTCTCAAGAATTGACAAAGCCATAGGTCGTCCTTCAAGCCAAAGGGAGCAAAGCCGCAAATGAATTCGGTTCTTGTGCAAAATGGCACTAAACTATCCTCCCGGTCAATCCCCCTGCAAATTGTCGGCCAGAGTTAGAACATCCATCACATCGGTTGGGGTCTTTGCATCAAATAACTGATTTCGCAACTCGGGATTTGTTCCGAGGCGTGCGATTCCGGCGAGCGTGCGTACGTGCCTCTGGAAAGCTCCCTGTGGAATAAGCAACAATATGACCAGTTTTGCAGGTTGCCCGTCGTGCGACTCGAAAGGTATGCCTGTCTGTGAGGTTCCGAGAGCAGCTACGACATCCTCTACGCAGTTTGCCACCGCATGTGGCACAGCGATGCCATGTTCGAGTCCGGTGCTAAGGGACCGCTCGCGAGCAAATACGCCTTCTATAATTTCGTTCCTGTCCATGATTCGCAGCTCGTGAGCGGAAATAAGGAGATCAACCAATTCCTGGATTGCCTCCCATTTGTTCGTCGCATCAAGATTGATCTTGACAATATCTTCTCGCAATATTTCGGTCAAACGCACTATCGCACCTCAGAATTGTGTTTGCTCAGATCATACTCAAGGCTTCATTAGGTTCTGCCCGCGTCTTTTTCCGCTTCAATATCCTCAGTCTGAACGTATCTTCCCGCTCCCGTTGATCAAGCGTATTACGTATAAACCGGATCTGCCGCTTGAGTCTGGGCAGCAGTCTTTGCTCAAGAGCATTAACACGACGTGAGGTTTTTCTGATGTGCTCAGCCAGGATGTTAAGCTTGTGCTCTACGGGAGCTACGCGAATAGCGTACTCAATGACTTGCTCAAAACGCTCTGCAGTTTCATCAATCCGCGCGCTGACCGTGTATGGCGAATAGCCGCGCGATTCGGAGGAACGAACCGAGTAGTCGCTCTTTACGTCGATCACACGGGCGCCCCAAATATTCTTCTTCTTCAACTCGACCGTTATCGGCTGGCGCGTCGCATACGATGCCGAGCTAAGCGCTTCGGTCCCGTCGACAGCGATGGCGGTTAACAAAGACCGAACTGCTTTGACAACTGCACAGCGCATCTTGTCTCGTTCCGACGAGAAATCTTTGAGTTCCTTCAGGAATTCTCTCATGAGCACCTCCCGTCTGGATCGAAGTATCTCGGCGCCTTGCTCAGCCAGGCGGATCTGCGCACGCCGGGTAAGCAATTCTGTTCGTGTGGGACTAACCTGTTCCATCGACTATCGTTCTCAATAAAAAGGTGTCTTGACACCATCTTCCATCAACTCAGAAAAATACCTGCTAATCAGTTCCTTGTTGATTCTCCTCAACTCAGACTTCGGTATAATGCCCAGTATCTTCCACCCGATGTCCAGCGTCTCTTCGACGGATCTTTCCTGATCCGCCTGATTAATCATCTGCTGTTCAAAGAGGTCGGCAAATCGCAAGAACGTTTTGTCGAGATCGCTGAGAGCTTCTTCGCCAACAATCGTCGTGAGCCGTCTGATCTCCTGTCCCTCAGCATAGCACGAATAGAGCTGGTTCGCAAGTTCCCGGTGGTCCTCGCGGGTGGACCCGGCCCCTATTCCGTTGTCCATGAGTCTCGACAGCGACCGGAGAACATCAACCGGAGGGAAAATGCCTTGTCGGTACAACTGACGGGAGAGCACTATTTGCCCTTCCGTGATATAGCCCGTCAGATCCGGGATCGGATGGGTGATGTCATCGTCCGGCATTGTGAGAATGGGAAGCAACGTCACAGAACCATCCAATCCCTTTATACTGCCTGCCCGCTCATACAGGGTCGCCAAGTCTGTGTACATATAGCAGGGATATCCGCACCGACCCGGAGTTTCTTCCCTTGCCGCTGCCACTTCACGCAGAGCTTCACAATAGTTCGTCAAATCGGTAAGGAGCACAAGAACGTGAAAGCCGCGCCGAAAAGCGAGATATTCGGCGGTTGTCAATGCAAAACGCGGAGTCAAGAGCCGTTCGCTCGTGGGGTCGCTTGCCAGGTTCATGAATGTAACGCACCTGTTCCTGGCTCCGGCTTTTTCGAATTCCGAAAGGAAGAAAGAGGCCTCGCGTTTCGTTATGCCGATCGCCCCGAAGACGACCACAAACCGCACGTCTTCTCCGATAGCTTTGGATTGCCTCAATATCTGGGCGGCGATCTCGTTCGCCGGCAGACCGGAACCGGAAAGAATTGAAAGCTTCTGTCCCCTGACAAGCGTGTTGAAGCCGTCGATGGCGGATATGCCGGTCTGAAGGAAATCGCGGGGTCGCTCTCGCGAAACAGGATTTATCGGAGTGCCTGATATGGGCAGCGATTCATCTGCGACAAGCGGAGCCAGTCCATCGATAGGTTTTCCTGAACCGTTAAAGACTCTTCCGATCAATTCTTCAGAGACCCCGAATCTCACCTCCCTGTCCACCAATGATACGCTTGTATTGACGACGTCAAGTCCCATCGTCTGCTCAAAAACCTGAACGACTACAATTTCATCCGAAACCTCAATCACCTGCCCCCCGCATTTTTGCCCATCCGGCGCTGTGATCTCAACCAGGGCCGAAAAGGGGAGGTCCGAGGCATTCTTCAGATAGAGAAGCGGGCCGGCGATGCGACTTACGCCACTGTAATGTTTCTTCATCAACTCTCTTGGTTTCATGATATGGTCTCACTCACTGACAAGCCGTCAAATGAAGCTGCAAGTTTTTCCTTGAGCGCCTCGCATTGCTCATCGCACTGATCTTCCGGCACTTCACGCAATCGCGAAACATCCTCGCGAACCGGCAGTGCAAGCATTTCATCCAGATCACATCCTTTTGAAAGTGCATCGGTGCACTTTGAATTGAAGGCAAGAAGCATCTCCAGCATTCTGTACTGTTTGTGAAGCGAGCACGAAGAATCATACTCCGACATCGCGTTTTGTTGAAGGAAACAATCGCGAAGCATTCTGCTGGTCTCCAGAACCAATCGGTCCTGCGGAGGAAGGGCATCGGGCCCGACCAACTGGACCATCTCCTGCGGTCCCGCGTCTTTCTGTAGAATTTCAAGCAGTTCCTCCCGGAATCCGGACCAGGCTTGACTGACATTCTTCGAGAACCAGCTTCGAAGCGTTTCGACATAGAGAGTGTAGCTGCGGTGCCAGTTGACCGCTGGATAGTGCTTCCTGCGGGCAAGTGAGGCATCCAATGCCCACAAAGCACCTGTGACCCGTATTGTGCTCTGAGTGACGGGTTCTGAAAAGTCACCCCCCGGCGGAGAGACCGCCGCAACGATTGTCAGCGACCCTGTTCGGTCGTCTTTGCCAAGGCATTCAATCCTTCCGGCGCGTTCGTAGAATGAGGCAAGGCGAGACGCAAGATAAGTCGGATAGCCTTCCTCTCCCGGCATCTCTTCGAGTCTGGATGATATCTCCCGCAGGGCCTCGGCCCACCAGGAGATCGAATCGACCATGACCGCGACGGAATGGCCCATATCCCTGAAATACTCCGCCATCGTAACCCCGACATAAGTTGAGGCTTCACGTGCCGCGACTGGCATATCGGAGGTGTTGACGACCAGAACCGTTCTATCCATGAGTCTCCCCCCGGTTCGCGGATCATCGAGCGAGGGGAATTCAGACAGGACATCCGCTATTTCATTGCCCCTCTCGCCGCACCCGACATAGACGATGACATCTGCGGAGGAAAATTTTGCGAGGTTCTGCTCCAGCACGGTCTTGCCGGTGCCAAAGCCTCCCGGCAAACACGCCGTTCCACCCAGCGCTATGGGGAACAGACAGTCCAGAATGCGCTGCCCGGTAATGAACGGCTCGGTACAGTCGAGCTTGTCTTTCGCAGGGCGGGGTATCTTGGCCGGCCATTGCTGGGCCATGCACAGCGGCCGGCCATCATCCAACTTGCAGACCGTATCGAGTACCGTGAATTCTCCTTCTTTGATTTCGGCAATAGTTCCTTCAACAGCAGGCGGGACCATGATACGGTGAGTGAAATTGTCCGTTTCGACCACCCGACCAATGCTGTCTCCAGGCTCAACCTTCTCTCCGACCTTGGCGTCCGGCTTGAAAAGCCACCGTTTCTCGGTGTCGAGAGGAGCCGCCGCAAGACCGCGAGGGATAAAATCCCCACCTGATCGACGAAGTTCTTCCAAGGGACGCTGGATTCCGTCAAAGACATTTCCAAGAAGCCCCGGGCCCAGGGTGACCAGCAGCGGCTGTCCGGTTCCCAGAACGGGTTCGCCAACGGATATTCCCGATGTATCCTCATAGGTCTGTATAAACGCGGTGTCCCCGTCAAGGCGAATGATCTCTCCCATAAGACCGGCAATACCCACCTCAACGATCTCATACATGCGTGAGCCGCTCATGGAACGGGCTATGACAGCGGGCCCGGAAACTTTTGTAATAACACCACTGATACCGTTTTTGGAAGCTGCCATTCTCTTGAACCTCACAGTTTTATGTTCAGTTGATAGCCTACGGCACGTCTTATCAGGCGGGCCACATAGTCATCCTGGGGTAGCTTTTCCGTATCACACCAGCGAAGTTCCGCCGGAATAGATACGAGCATGGGTCCATTACCCAGGGACAGAGCCGCCTTAACCTGCTTGTCAAGCCCGAATGACAACTGCTCATCCATGATAACTATACCGTATTCGCCGCCCGGGATTATTCCGGCCAGAGCTTCAGAGGCCCCCTTTGCATCAGAGACGGCCAAAGTCTCGACGCCGGCCAGTGCAAAACCTCTGGCGAGTTCTTTTTCACTAATTACCAGAACTTTCAACAAATAAAAGCTCCTCTCTCGTGGCGGGCGCGGGCTTGCCGAATGAGTTGTTTCTCAAGAGTATCCGGAGATTCAGGAATTCGTTGTATTTCCTCCAGATGTAGCCGATGGCCACACCGATTCCAAGCGGGTCTGCTCTGAACATTCTGCAGCCGGCTTCAACGATTTCGATCTCAAGGAATCGTTCCATGACCGCCAGTCTTCGGGACTCGCCAAAGGTAAGAATACCTCTGTCTATGGCACGTCTGAAATATGATCCAGCCAGAATTTCAAAGCTCATTTCAAGCGAAGAGCTTTGCTCGATCCGGGAAAGCATTCGAGCATTTAAACAGCCGCCGACAATAGGAACCACGGGGTCAGGACGACGACCGACCTCTTTCTGCGAGACGGCCCACAAGGCACTCTTGAGGTTATTCAAGTCAACCTGATTTCGAATATGGTCTCTCAGCAGGGACTGATCCTCATCCTCAACGGAAAGATTTTCCAGGGCCCACGCGAAGAACGCTCGCATGAATTCGACTTCCGCGGACGCCCAATTCGACTCGCCGGAATACTCCCGCGCAGCTTCTTTCAACTCGAAGGCAAAAGGGAAACTCCACGCCGTCAGGGCATCGAGTACGGTTTTGACGTTGTCCTCTGCTGCAAGCTCCTCCAATTCCACCTCGCCCAGCTCGCCCGCGGGAAAAACGCCTGTAAGTATGTCTTCCGGCAACAGATCCGCGGCCTTGCCTCGAACAATGGCAATGATATTCTGTACGTCCCATTTGCGAAATTGAATGCTCAGGAGCCGGCGAGGTCTGGGCCGAGCCAGTTCCCGGACTTTCTCAAAAGTGTCAAACAGGTTGCGACGCAATCCCCATTCTATGCCGGCAGTGCTCCGGTCACGATCCAGCGCTTCTCGAAGATGAGAACTGTAAGATGAGTTCAGCAGTGCATCGATCAACGGCGCCGTTCCCTGGCTGGCCAATATTTGATCATAGAATTCTCTGGACAGCAGATTACTGTGCATTCCTTTGATTCGGGCGTTGAGATAATCGTACTCGCTCATTTGCCCTCTTCTCCGGGAATCTTGGCATCAAACAGAAGCTCCGCCAGCTCCCGCCTCATGACCTCTCGTGCCGTTTCCAGACGGGTTTCAATGCTGTTGTCAATCGATTGTGAGCCGTCGTTTGTCTCGACGATGACAGTTCCTTTCGGCTCGTCGCATAATTCCACCGAGATCGACGCCGGGAAATCTCCTTTCAACGATTCCCAGAGCGCCTGATCGCTCTCAGAGATTCGCAGACGCACAGCTTCGCTGTTCATTCCGACGATGGCTTCTCGAATGAGCCGTTTGAAAATCTCTTTGTTTGTTGCGAAGTCGTCCATCACCGCGATCTGCTTGCGCGCAAGCTCAAAGACCTCACTGAGGGCCTCATTCTTTTCATGAATGAGCGTGTCACGCATTTCGAGTTGGGCTCTGCCGACGACAGACTCGGACTCGGCGCGCAGCTCGTCTTCAAGGCGAGCGAGCGCTTCGTCGCGGAGTTGCTCGATCTGAGCCTCTGTCCGTGCGCCAATCTCGGCAATTTCCTGCTCCGCCTTTGCGCGCACGTCGGCCTTCTCGGCTTCCGCCGCCTCTCCGATCACAGCCAATAATTGCCTGACATCTTCCTGCATGTTCATTTTGGCCACCGTCCTATGTGAACAGCAGGACGACCGCGACAACAAAGCCCAGGATCACCATTGTTTCAGGAATGGCCACCAGGAGAATAATGGTGCCGGACAATTCCGGCTTCTCAGCCAGCGTTCCACAACCAGCAGCCCCGATGCGACTTTGGGCCATCGCTGTGGCCAGAGCACATAGCCCAACTGCAAGGGCCGCTGCAATTGCTGTCAATCCCAGGGCAAGATCGCTTTTAGCGTTTTCTGTTGTTTGGACGGCCGACTCGTGTTCAGCGGCCTGGCAATAAGCTGAACAGAAAAGCACCAAGAAAATCGCTGCCATCACTCCCGCCCGTTTGAAGAATTTCATAACGTTGCTCCTTTCATTCTAAATGGCGAGTAGACTCTTCCACCCGCGACGTAAAACTTCGAAAAGAATTCGACATAATGAAGGCGCAGTCCCTGTATGGTCGGATCGACAATTCCCAGCACCAGATTCAGTGCATGAAAGAGGACTACCACCAGAGCCGCCAAAACAACATTTCCAATTTTACCCCCGAATTGATTGGCCAGCATGGCAAGAACCGCTGAAGCCATTCCTATCGCCATAATTCGTGCGTATGACAGAACATTGCCCACCGTGCTCAACAATTCAAGAGGTAGTATCATGCCGTGCATGGGGTTGTTGATCATCGAGACAACCATCAGGACGAAAAAGGCAAGAAGTGCCCCGATTCCGACTGTGGTAAAGGCAGGAGGCAGCAAGCGGGCAAGCCTGGCGACAATAAAGAAAAGACCGATGAGTCCCACTATTCTGGCTGCGCATTCGATGGCCTTTCCTTTTTCGCCCGTTCTGCGCGCGTTGAGTATGCCGAGCACGAGTCCACACAGGGTATGTGCCATCCCCACTGCCACTGCCAACATAAGATAGCCAATCAGCGAACCGGTCTTGTCAGGACCATCGAGGGCGAGCCGCTCTCTCCAGATAGGTCTAAGTCCCAGATGATGCCCGAACGTTCCGAAAAACTCCCCAAACACAAAGCCGAAAATGATCGTGTAGAACGCACACCATGCGAAGACGGTGCCCAAGGCCCGAGCCAGATTGCCGGAGCGACGCCGAAATCGCAGGAAGAGAGCCCCCGCGCCGAGAAGCAACCCATAACCGATGTCTGCGAGCATCAGCCCGAACATCGGAGGGAAAAACGCGGCCACATAACAAGTAGGATCAATGGTCCCATAACGTGGAAGTGGAAACAGAGCAAGTAATTGCTCGAAGGGTCGAACAGGACCAGCGTTCGAGAGCCGTACCGGCGGACTGTTGACTGTTTCCCGCAAGCTAAGCGGGTGAATGACGATGGGGCTCTTGGATATTGACCGGATCCGGGCAGAAAGGATTTCGAGGCTCGCGGTGGGAACCCAGCCCTGAATGATGAATACATAGTCCGTCTGTGCAAAGTTGGACATGGCACTCAATCGGCTGAGTCGATCATCACAGACAGCTTTCAGCACCAACAAGAGTGATGCCTTGGTGGCGAAAAACTCTTGCATCTGGCCGGAGAGTTCCCGTTGCTCTGCTCTGAGTCCGGCCAGATCCTTCTGAACGCGGATCAGTGCTTCTTGGAATGGTTTGTCCCTGAGTTGTCTGGGACCGTGTATCTCGCTAACGCCCGCTTCGGCGATAAATTGTCGCGATTCTCGGGAATATTGTTTATGAAAACCGACAAGGGCGGCCATTCTGCCGCCTTTGAGTTGGGTATGGAGAAACCGACACTGTCCGGATGTAAGCTCATTAATACGTTCCCTCAGCAATGTTCTTGCATTGAGGTTCTTCCTCTCGAAGATAACGCCGACAATTTCGTAATCTTTGGGCAGTTTACTGCTCTGGACCAATGGCGCCAGCGCTTCAGCAAGCTCCTCGTATACGGCCAAAACCCTGACGTCATCGTCAAGGTTCCTTCTGCGCCTCATAAAGGATCGAACCTGAGCATGCACTTTCCTGGTTGTCGCCACAACATCGACATCTTCACTCTTGCTCCACTGTTGGTACTGGGAGGCAAATTCGTCGGAATTTCTCAGACGCGATACGAGCGGTTTCGGGATGTGAGCAATGCCGTCTTCGGCCAGCAGCTTGGCCAGTTCCTGGTATGTCTGACTTTGCTTCGTCTGTTCTTCGGAAAGATGTATCTTGCGGAGAAACACCGTCTTACTCTCACCGGCAATGGGGATTTCTTCGATATGCATTGCCCCTGTCTGCTGCAACGTATCGAGGACGGAATCAAAGACCTCCTTGGATCCGACAATTTCGACGAAACTCATGGCCTCTATCACTTCTTGTCCCCCCCCGCCGTCACTGCATCGACCGCCCTTTGAACAGCCTCGGCCATATTTTTCGTCTTCTGCTGCTGCAAATGCATTCTGCGTTGTTCCAGGGACCGGCTAAGCTGTCCTGCCCGATCCCGAAACTGGGCGAGCCTCTCCTTTCGTGTCTGTTCCACTAGTTCGGCGATGCTCTGCCGGCTCTGTAGAACGTATTGCTCCGCCTCCTCTTCGGCTCGACGGACCTGGCTTTCTGCTTCGCGCCGAGCCTGTTCCAGTTCCTGCCTGAACTGTTCCTCCTCCCTCTCTATGGCTGGAATGAGTGAAACCTCACGTTCGTCCTGTGTGTCTTTCCCCTTACTTGCTGCCACTCATACTTTCCTTCCTGCCCGCCGCTTTCTTCCGGATCCGTCGCTGCGAGAACACTACGCAAGGGTCCACCTTGTTGTAAGGGAGGCGGAGGTTGACATAACCTTTCTCAAAAGACCTCATTGCTGGCGTCTGCCGGAGCGGTGCATCCCACTCGGCAACAATTCCGACTGCTCGATCCCACGGGGCAGCATTTTGGCATTTGATGCCTTCGCGAAAATGCCCGGCGTCGGCAAGATCCACTTTATATCGCCGCAGCGCACTACTCAAGAGAAATCTCCGGTCTTACTGATTCACAGGCAAGCCGGAGCAGCCATGACACGGATACGTATATCCGTATCATGGTTTTCAACTCGACGACTATGAACCGTGTGTTGAACATTAGCCACAAACTAACTTGCTTCTCACTTCTGTCTGTTATTCCCTCTCAGGCTCCCTGGGATATGGAGGCTTACATCTTCGGTAGACTAGTATAGTGAATCCGGCTTCTCGTATGAATCAGCAGAGAGCTGATTTTTCCGTAGTGCAAAATGCTTCTTACATATAGAGAAATCCCTTACGGCACGTACAGAATAAGGCGATGCGGATTTCCCTAATGTCTTGTAAACACAGTATTTACGGGAGTCGGAGGCCAGAAGCGCCCCTGTTGATGTGATTGAAAGGTCCGATTTGGCTCTTGCTTCCGGGAATAGTCAGGGCGGTGCGCTATCAGTACTGAAAACGCGTGCCCGATCAACTATCGCCGAGAACCAGCGTCAATGCCCGATGGTAAGCCGCCAACGCCTTGTCCTTGTCGCCTTTGGCCTGATAGACCTGACCCAGCTCAAAGCACCCTCTGGTGGATTTCGGATCGAGCTTGGTCGCTTCAAGCAAATCATCTTCGGCCGTGTTAAGATCGCCCATCTGGCGCTTTGCCCAGCCGGATATCAATAGCAGCCTTGCCCTGTCGCGCCGCGTAGTGGTCTGCACGTTGGCGACAGTTTCCAGGGCATCTTTGCCCTTGCCGGCCCGGCAAAAAAGCTCGCCAAGTTCCAAAGCCGGTTCAATGGAGTTGGGATCCAGCGCCTGGGCTTTGTGCACTTCGGCGATAGCCGAGTCGAAACGACCTTTCGTCTGGAGTATCTTTGCCATCTGCATGTGACTCTTGATGCGCCCCCCGGTGCTGTTGTTGGTCAGCGCCTTGGCCTCCACGGCCTTTTTGGGAGCGTCTTTGCCGGCGATGCCCAAAGCGTAGCTCAAGTTGGACCGCAGAGCAGGGGCAAAGTCGTAGCCATGTCCGGCCCGGATCCACGAGGCTTTGTCGTCTTTTGCGATAATCAACACCGTGGGTCTTGCGATTATCCCGAGCTTGCCCCATAATTTGTATTGTGAGTCAAGCAAGACGGGAAACACCGGCTTCGAGTCGGTCGATTCGATGAAATCGCTCTTCGGAGGCTCGGTCATAATGCCGACAAAATCAAACGGCTCGGCTTTAGCCCGAAGGTCTGTGAGAATTTGCTGAATGTCAGATGCGGCGCTCTTTGACTGCTTCTGAGAGGCCGACAGGAAGACCACGGCCAGCACGCGCTTGCGGTCGTGCTTGTACACAAACACACTGCCCTTTGAATCGGGCAGTGAAAACTCCGGCATCGTGTCGCCGAGTTTCAACTTTCGCAGTGCACTCTGGCCCGGGCCCGCTGAGAACACTGCGTTTGTTGTCAGGGCGCATATGAGGATTGCGAACAGACCGTTATGTGGCCGTAGCAACATGAGGACTCCATTTCTCTTAAAGTTATTCTATTGCCCCGCTTTCGAATTCGCCGTCACATCCGAGGATTGCGATTTCTTATAGTCGACCGGTGTTTGACGGTCGTATGCATAAGGCAGGTGGCAACCCGGCGCACAACTGCCGCCGGTCTCGCTTTTGCTAAACTGCACTGGCAGGTCCCAGTTTCCATAAGAGACGCTCCGGCGAATGTGCCTGGGCTTGTTGCTCGCATGTGTTGCATGGCATGAACGACATGTTCGGCCACGCCGCTCCTTGTTCACGTGTAAGAAGTGCAGATTCGTGTCGCCGTTTCTAAAGTCGGTAAGGTCGGAAGTCTCTCTTGTCAGAACGATGCTCTCGGAGTGACAGCTAAAGCAGAGGGCATAATTCTCTTTGCTGAAAGGCGCATAGAACTGTGACGGGTATTCCATGGCCAGGAGACGGAAGTGGTTGCTGCCGTGGGCAGTATGGCACCCTTCACAATCCTTCTCGCCCACGGGGCCGTGCAGGAACTGCTTGTCTTCTATCTGAGCTGCGAAAGACTCGACCGTCCTCTTCTTGTCCACTTCGATCGGCTTGTCGTGACACGTCATACAAAGTTCCATCGGGGCGGCCTTCAAACCGTGCTTGACAGTGGAAGCGTGCGGCGTGTGGCAGTTCAGGCACCCGCCTGCTTCAGTCACCGCACTGTGTTTGTATTTTGATGTTTCGGCCATTTTCTGGATGTCTTCGTGACATGAATAGCACAGTTTGGGCGCATCGTCAACGAGCATCTGTGCATTGCTCGCACCATGAACGTCGTGGCATCCGGTGCATTCTCCCTTGGCCGGCTCGTGAACAAACTCGAATCTCTTCAGTTCGTTTTGCGTAACTTCATGACAGGAAAAGCAAAGATCGTTCGGATCGACATCCAGCAAATTCTCGTAGTCGGAGCCGTGCGGGTCATGACAAACGGTGCACTCTCCCGCGGCGACCGGTCCGTGCAGGAACTTCATGTCTTTTGTTGTTTCATGACATTCGATGCACGAATCCGCAACGGTCTTACTCGACAGGAAGAACTTGTTGTCGCTGCCGTGGGGGTCATGACACTGAATACAGCCGCCCTCGGCGTCGGCCAACGGGTCGTGCAGGTGTCTTTTGGACGTCTGATCCAGATGACAATACTGGCAGAGCTCCGGGCCCTTGCGCGCCATCTGATACGTGTGCTCCTGCTCGTTCACAGGTTTGTGGCAACTCTTGCAGTCGCCGAGAGCGACCGGGCCGTGCACCTCTGCGTTCTGGTTGTACTCGGTATGACACTCCGCCGTCAGACACGTCTGCTGCGGCGAAGTGGGCTTTTCCACGGCAAGCCCGGTCGAAGCAAACACACAAATTAACGAAACTACGGTTCTATCAATCATCTTTGTCATTACCGTATCCTCAAGTAATCGCTAACGTTCACATAACGGATCAACCTTTTGATCCGAGAGGCGCTGGATTACGCCTGTAAAGGAGCACTAATGTTCCAAACTTTGTTCTATGATGAGAAGGCTTGTTCAACTCTAAAACGATCTGCCGTCCGGCGCCGTCCTGCTCGATAGTTGCGACGACGGCCGGATGCAACAAGCTCTCAGATTTGTTTTTCCAGTCGGTCTTTATGACTGCTCCGTCGATGATATTTTCGATCCTGAAGGAATACGACGCGTCTGCGAGCGGATAAGATTTGCCGAGAGAGGCCCTTTCCAACCGCTTCTTTCCCTTCCTGGAGTAAAGCAGCCAGGGTTTGACGCCCGGCGCCGTGATGAGAACCGATCTTCCCGTCAGGCTGTTCAGGTCAAGATCCGAGAACTTCATGCGCAAGGGAGCTTCCTTGTCCTTGTGCGGGGCGGATGCGAACTTTGACCAGAGCCATTGCTCGAACGTTTCGCTTCCGTCGCTGCCAACCACCTTTAAGGCGGGATTAATCGGTTTGTCCGTCTGGCTGACCACCTTGCGTGTCTGAAGATCCATCGAATAATGAGGGACGTACTGCTCGACGGTCAGTTTGTATTTGGAGCCGGGCGCAGTTATTGTCTCGCCGACCCTGACCGCATATTCGGCCGGCGATCCACCGCCTTCAGGCCAGACCGACAGGATGCCGACCGTCCGGCGATCGGTGAGTTTGCGCACCAGTTTGTCGGCTGTCTTCGCCTCGTACAGTCCTTTTATCGCGATGCTTCCGACACGCGAAGAGATCGATTGTTTGGACATATCCGCCGAGCTGAGCCAGACTGCCTGCTGGAAATCCTTGCCCTTGACGGTCAGCTCGGCGACCGTGCCGCCGCCGGGGTGTTTGATCGCGGTGGTTTCCCAGCCCAAATTGGGAATATACTGCTCGAGCCTGACCTTGATCGGCGTACCCATCACGGGCAGGACATCGTCAAATCTGTGAGGTTTGTTCTCATCAGGGGCTTCAATCGGAAAACGCAATGCTTCGCCCTCCATCCCCATCTTGACTACAAGCTCCCAGGGCCCACCGAGAAATGAGTGGTGGCCCGCCGAGGGCATACCCCGGGCCTGACCGGCCGAAACCAGGCTCCTCGGCGCCGTCACGGCAGTGAGCGCCATAACGACGACGTAGACAACGCTCGCGAATACCTTGTGTCTCGAATCAGTTCCCACTATCGACCTCTACTCTGTGCTGTTTACTATTCCATTCGCTTTGTTTAGCATCGCCTCGGTATACTTGAAGTTGTGGACCCCCCAACTCCCGTCGTTCGCCACGGACTCGAGAATGGCCCTGGCCTGCTCGGCTCTGTCTTTGGACTTCTGCGCCAATTGCTGGTTCGTTTCAAGCCGTGCGAGCTGCTCGATTTTGTCCACCCTGGCGAGGATCTTGTCATACAATCCCTTGATCTTCCCTTGCCAGAAAGGAATATATTGCTCACCCGTTCCCGGTTCGTGACACTTGTCACATGATCGAGGCACTGCTTTGGCTACTTCCCCGAAGCTGTCCAACGTTCCCGTGCTCTTTCGTACGCGCTCGATGTGGCATCCGTTACATTCGACGTGCGTAAGGAACATGGGACTGAGAACGTGCTTGGCATCCCTGCCTTCCTGCGGGTGGGCCTCACCCGTATAGATGCTGCGCTGGACTTCATGGGTGTTGCTGTGGCAGTCCTGACAATCCATCATTGCGGCAACCGATGTCACCTCACTCCGCCCGTGGATCACCTTGCCGTGGCATGCGAAGCATTCCACCTTGATGGCATGGGTCGTATGCTTATGACCTGTATAGACCTCGAGTTTCTCGGGATCGGTGTGGACTTCATGCAGTTTCACGCTGTTGGGCTCGCGTTCGATGCCATAGTCGTGACAGTTGAGACACACGGTGGCAGAGACCTGGGCCGGTCTTTCGATCTCCTGCTTGTGGCAGGAATCGTCGCAGCTTGCATTGTAGGACACGAACTCGGCATGGTTGATCGTAACGAATCCTCGCTCGATGAGCTTGTCCGGCACCTCGTGACAGCTCCGACAGCCCGTCTGAACGAGCCTGCTGTCCCTCTCGGAGCCTTTGAGAAAATGGCAGGTGAAGCAGATTTCTTTGTTTACGCTGAAGTGCTCTCTTCCCTCGAAATGACTGTGACACAGACCACAGGAGATCTTTATGCCGTCGACTACGTTTTCTATGTGGACCTGGTGGGTGAATTTCATGCCGCTGTAAACGAGATTCTTCGTCTCAAGCTCCTCGGTGCTGTGGCACTCCGGTCTCATACAGGAGGCGTCGTCGACCGTGGCGTTGGGCTTTGTGCCGACTCTTCCGACCACACAGGCGACGGCCTGAGCCAGGCCGTTTATCTTGCCCTTGACGTATCCTCCGAAACCGGGCTGTAAGTGACAATCGAGGCAGTTCACCTTCGAATGGTTCGAATGCTCCCAGCTCTCGTAGTAAGGATTCATAATGTGGCAGGAATTGCAGAAGCCCGGTTGTCCGGTGATAACGATCGCCCCGCCGCTGAAGAAAATCACGATTACGATCAACAGCAGTATCCTTACAGACCATTTCATCTGCCTGACAATGTTTATCGCTGAATTCAATATCGCTCTAATCTTGTTCACTATTGTAAATTCTCAATCCAAAAACAACAAATCAAGTCACGCTGCTCGAGCGCCCACCTTCAAACGCCATTGCCGCCAGCTTCTTCCTTGAAAGCCCGCAAGCACGACTCCGAGCGTCATCACATTCGCTGCCGCAAGCCAGCACGGACTAACGAACGGTCCGTCGTGTCCCTCCTGAATCCCCACTAAGCAAGACTCATGAAGTCAATTCTTCCGACCACAAGTTATCACGAGTATGCGGGTCCACGTAATGCTTGACCACGGCAACACCTTGCGACATTCGACGCCGAGTTGCAGCTCGACAGGTCTATCGAGGCACCAAGACCAGCACCTGTCCATACTCTACTAGCAATTACCGTGCCGGACCTGCATCCTTTGCTCTCAAAAGACTCAAGTCGCCCATAGCGGCTCCATAATAGCATAATTTGACGTAGAACTCAACAAAAAACGAGAAAACAAGCTTCCTCCGGACTTTTCACCTGCGATCGGTTCCCATGTCTGAGATACAGACTACTCCTGATTTCTCAAAAACGAGATAAGAGGCGACTATAGAGGTGGGCCAATTTGACCCTCTGATTCGCGGCAGCGCGGATAACTCTTGGATTCTTCGAAGCCCAGTGTGGATTCTCCGTAATCACGAGGTTCTTGGCAGAGTGAGCTTGAAAGTGGTTCCACAACCCTCCTCGCTTTCGACCTGAATTTGGCCTTCATGTCTTTCGACGATGTACTTGACTATCGAGAGCCCAAGGCCGGTGCCATCTCGTTCGGCTTTCCTTGCGTTGGTGGCTCTGTAGAATTCATCGAACACCCGGGCCTGCTCTTCTTTGGGTATCCCGATGCCCGTATCGGAAATCTTGACCAGCACAGAGTTCTCGTCGCTGCCGGCGATTACATCAATTGTTCCATTGGCAGGGGTGTACTTGATTGCGTTAAGCAACAGGTTCGTTATCATCTCTTCGATAGAAAATTGATTGCCGAAGACTTTTTTCGCCGACGAGTCGATGTTGCAGTTTAAGGTTATCGATTTATCCCCGGCCTTGGCTTCCACTGCACCGGTGGCGCTGCGCAGGGCCTCTCCCATTGAGAAATCGGCCATCTCCAGTTTGTTGCTAAGCCGCATCTGCGTCAATCTCAACAGCGCCCTGACAAAGTTAGCGAGTTTGATAGACCGGGCATGTGCACGACTTATGAGGTCCGCCTCCGGGTCGTCGAGTTTGCCCGTCGTCCTGTCGACGACCACGGCAAGGCAGCCCTGTATTGTTGCCAGATGTCCCTTAATGTCATGCGTTACACGCGAGACGTACTCGTCTTTTATGCGATCCTTTTCCTGAAGCATCACATTGGCCTGCCTGTAAGCGCGCTCGGTGTGCTTGAGTCTTATCGCGATATAATTGGCCATGTACACAGCCACGTAAAGACCCGTGGTGAAAACGAGAAAAGTGCCGAGGATGTAGAGCGTATTTTCCTGCAGGCAATGGGGCACAAATCCCTTGAGGCAATAGTGTGATATATACTGTTTGTGCTCGAGCAATACGAGAAGTCCGAAAAGAAGAACGGCAAACGTGGCCTGCAAATAGCTCTCTCTCGGTGAGAGCAGAATGCCCGCGATAATCATGTGA
>Ga0255052_10001093_pt1 | contig 20771 bp, 17 predicted proteins | sample JV7_2_21_MG_FD_188632 | JGI IMG/M metagenome (GOLD analysis project Ga0255052, IMG submission 188632) | Seawater microbial communities from Jervis Inlet, British Columbia, Canada - JV7_2_21 | ecosystem: Environmental > Aquatic > Marine > Inlet | place: Canada: British Columbia | collected... | reverse complement strand
AATATGACCCGGCTTGAGGCTGCTTTTATCATGCCCGGGATGGAATTCAATGAGGCGCTCAAGACCGCTCACTTCGAGCATGACCAAACGCCGTTCGAGTTGAACCTGGGCTGGTTGGTCGATTTCAACAAGCCACATTTCAGCGGTCGTAGCGCGTTGTTGCGAGAGAAGCAACGCGGGCCGAAATACACCTTGGCCAAACTCGATATCGAGGGCAACAAACCGGCCGAGGGTTCTTATATTTATAAGAACAAGCGTTGCACGCAGGAAATCGGCTACGTAACCTCGGCTATGTGGTCACCTGCGGTTAAGGCAAACATCGGTCTGGCCATGATCAGGACAGAACATGTGCAAGGTAAACTGTGGGCGGAAATCTATTACGAAAAGGAATTGCGTCAATACAGTCGGGTGGTCAAATGCACACGCAAGACAAAACCATTCTGGACACCGGAACGGGCACGCGCAACGCCGCCTCCTGATTACTAATCATCAGCGCAAGACTCAAGGACAAGGCGTGGGCGGGTCCTGCTTGTCCGGCATCTCGGCAAGTTCGTCCGCATCAAAAACGGGAATACTCCAATCGTCTTCCCATTGGCAAACCCAGTCGGCATTGCGGCGGAAGAAAAACTCCCACTCTTCAGTCCGGCGTTGCAGCAGTGGAATCATGTAGATTATTTGCATTGCCTCAATCGACCGAGCCATTCTAAGCGGTCCAAAATCGACCGGGTCTAGCCCCAATTCATCGACCATGAGGGCGACTCGTTGTTTGGCGTCCCGATGATCCGAGGCGAGCGGGATCGTAACGATTCCATCAAGCACCGTGGGATCATCAATGATCATCGAACTCATCGTTCCGAGCCCTTTGACGACCTTTGCTCCAGGGTTCCATTTCTGGATCAACTCCGCGCTGGATGTTTCAACCATAAGCTCGGGATAGCCATCGTCCCCTTGAGTCCAGGGAATCGATACGTCAATGACGATCTTGCCGTTGAGCTTGCCAAGACTTTGGGCTGCGGTCTCCATAGCTGGCCACGGTATGGGCAGGAATATAATGTCGCCACGCTGCGCCGCCTCCAGTTGGGTCGTGGCAGATGAACCATTTCCAGTCAGTGTAACGAGAGCTTTGACCCGGTCGCTGTCCGGGGTTCGCGAACCGTAGATAACAGGGTACCCAAGACTCGCCAGGCGCTGACCAAAGGAATCTCCCAGGTCCCCAGTACCGATAATTGCAATAGTCTCCCGCTCGGCCGCAGCGACGAATTGCACACACAATACGAGCGCCGCACACAAGACCCTGACCGCAATTCTTTTCATGACGTATTCCTCAGTCGAATTCAATCCAGGTGGTTTTCAGTTCAGTGTAATCGTCGAACGCGTGTATCGATTTGTCGCGCCCGTTGCCGCTTTGCTTGAATCCGCCGAATGGCACGGTGATGTCGCCACCGAAGTAGTTGTTGATGCCCATCGTCCCAACCCGCACCGCGGCGGCGACCCGGTGCGCGGTATTGATATTATTGCTCCACACAGCTCCAGCAAGGCCATAGATTGAATCATTCGCGATCGCTACCGCATCCTCGGCGTCCTTGAAGCCAATCACCGACATCACAGGCCCGAATATTTCTTCCTGGGCAATACGCATGCTGTTATCAACGCCATCGAAAATAGTCGGTTCGTGATAGCTACCACCAGAGTCCGCCAAGACCTGACCGCCACCAGCCACAAGCGATGCACCTTCTGCACGGCCAATGTCCACGTAATCAGCGACCGTCTGCAGTTGCCCGGCGTCGATCATGGGGCCCATTGGCGTCTCCGGATCCAACGGATCACCGGGCATCCAGTTCTTGCTTTCTTCGACCACCATTTCGACGAACCGCTCGCGGATACTCTCTTCGATGATCAATCGCGTGCCTGCCGTACAGGTCTGGCCACCGTTATAGAACACTGCGATCGCGGCGAACGTGACCGCCTTTTCCAGATTTGAATCGGCGAATATGATATTCGGGCTCTTGCCGCCGAGTTCCAGGAACGTGCGCTTCAGGTTCGACTCGCCTGAATACTGCATGAGTTGCTTGCCGACTTCGGTGGAGCCAGTAAACGTCAGCCCATCTATATCATCGTGTAATGCGAGGTGCCGACCGAGGCTGCCTCCCGGACCTGGCAATACTTGCAGCACACCGTCGGGTAAGCCCGCCTCGCTGGCCAGTCCTGCAATGCGCAACGCCGACAGCGGTGTATTGGAAGCCGGCTTGAGAATTACGGAATTTCCCGTCGCCAAAGACGGCGCAAGCTTCCAGGCAGTGGTGGAGAGAGGAAAATTCCACGGCACGATCGCCGCGACGACGCCAAGGGGCAAACGCTGCACAAGCGCCAGACAGTCGGCCGGGGCCGGCGAAATCTGATCGTACACTTTGTCGATCGCCTCCCCGCTCCAGCGGATTGTTCGTGCAGCAGCGGGCACATCGACGCCTGTGGTGTCGGAGATTGGCTTGCCAACATCGAGACACTCAAGCAGCGCGATTTCATCGGCATGGTCCCCGATCAATTCTGCCCAGCGAACCAGCACCATTTTCCGGTCGGCGGGTGCCATCGACGCCCAGACGCCACTTTCGAATGTGGCTCGTGCAACTTCAACCGCGCGGTCCGCATCTTCTATCCCGCAGTTCGCCACGTCGGCCAGCTTCTGGCCATTGGCCGGATTCATCGTCGCACGTGTCTCTCCGCCCAGGGCGTCCTGATATCGACCGTTGATGAACGCGCGACCTTCAAATTCGACGCCTGTCGCCTCGGCTCTCCAGTCCTGTGTAGTCTTTTCCAGCATGAGCTAACGCCTCCGGTCCAGTGCATCCAGGCTGATTATCATACCGCTCATAGGTGCTGCAATTGTCAGCATTGGCGCAAATACTGGACTACCGCGCCTATACGCTCCACAGAAGCCTGACTTTGCATGCGATAGAATTCCATATTCCGCCCGGAAAACACGGTTCGGAAAGCCGAACTAACATTTAAGCGACATCGGTTTTAGGATTACTCGATGAACAACTACGACGCCATCGTCATTGGTGCAGGTCATAACGGACTGACTAATGCCGCATTTCTCGCCAAAGCGGGATTGCGCGTGCTTGTCGTTGAGAAAAACACCTACATAGGCGGTGCCACTGCCAGCCGGGAACTGTACGACGGATGGATGTACTCAAGCAGTTCCTACGTCAGCAGCCTTTTTCGGCCGGAGATTTACAACGCTCTCGACCTCGGCCGACATGGCCTGAAGGTAATTCCGCTCATCAGTAGCATGACGTTCAAACAGGACGGCGATTACTTCGGCAGTTACTCCAATCCAAACATTCGCCGCCGCGAATTGATGCGCCACAGCGTGCGTGATGCGGATGCCGTGGTGCGCTTCGATGCGGACGTTCTACGCTGGTGTAAATTGATCCGTGGTTTTCTCCTCAGGACACCCCCGGACCCCGGCTCTTTCCGGCCGCGCGACGCATTCGAGTTCGCATACCTGATGAAGAAATTCTATGAACTCAGTGAATCGCAGATGTACGAGTTCATTCGCTTCTTCACGATGTCGATCGCCGAGTATCTCGAGAATTATTTCGAGAACGAAGCGATTCTTGCGCACTACTCCGGCGGCAGCATTATCGGCACCGGCCTGGGTGTGTATTCCCCAGGCACCGCATACGTGCTGCTTCATCACGCGATGGGCGACGTCGATGGAAACATAGGTTCCTGGGGATTTGCGCGCGGTGGTATGGGCGCAGTGGCCGGCGCGCTGGCTTCGTCTTTTCAGTCTTGCGGCGGTGAAGTCCGAACCGACGCCGAGGTCGCGAAAATTAGTGTCACCGGCAACAAGACGACCGGCGTACAGCTGGCGTCCGGCGAGGAAATTTCAGCGAAAATCGTCGTTTCCAATCTGGACGCAAATCGCACGTTTACCAAGATTATGGATGCATCGGATTTGCCGCCTAAACTTATAGCGGCTGCGCGGAATTTCAAAATTCGCGGTTCATCCGGAAAACTGAACATCGCGCTGGATGGCATGCCCACTTTCCCATCGTTACCGAAGGACTCACCGCTAACGCTCGGTCACATGCATTTCACCGATACTCTGCGGCGCCTTGAGAAAGCTTACGATGACTGGAAAGACGATCGATGGTCTGCTGATCCCTACTGCGACACGCTGATTCCTTCGCAGTATGACCCGAGTCTCGCGCCGCCCGGCAAACACATGATGAGTGTCTTTGTGCAGTATTGTCCGTTCAAGCCGGAGGGTGGTTGGACCGACGAGAAACGCGATCAGTTTGGGCAGACCGTTATCGATCAGATCGCGGACTACAGCCCTGACTTCAAGGACCTGTTGCTGCATGCGCAGATTCGTACGCCGCAAGACATGGAAGAGGATTTAGGACTGACCGAGGGCAACATCTTCCAGGGCGAACTGACTTTTGATCAACTGGCGTTTAATCGCCCGTTTCCTGGCTACGCGCAATACCGCGGCCCGGTCAAAGGAATGTACATGTGCGGCTCCTCCACGCACCCGGGAGGAGGCGTTATGGGCGCGCCCGGCGCAAACGCCGCGCGCGAGATACTACGCGACCTGAAGAAGCCGGATACGACACCGGAAGAGTTCAGCGATGACTGACCGTACAGACGTAATCATTATCGGCGCAGGTCACAACGGCCTCGTCTGTGCTGCTTATCTCGCTCGTGCCGGGCTGAAAGTCCTGTGTCTCGAATCCGCAGACTCTGCTGGTGGCATGTCCGCACCGCGAACTTTGGGCGATGACTATCACTTTCCCGGACTTGCGCATGCGGCTTATCCGGTAAGTCTGGCGATACGCCGCGTCCTCAAACTCGAGCAGTTCGGCTACGCGCCGGGCAAGGCCATTGACACTGTCGCACTTGATGCAAATGGCGAACACCTGACTATCGGCACCAACAGCGTGTCTGGTAAGGGTCTGTCGGAGTTGGATGAGAAAGCCTACCCGGACTTCAGAAAACGGTATCTGGCCTTCGCGAAGGCGGTGCGGCCGCTGTTTGATAACAAGCCGCCTCGACTTAAGGGCATGGAGTTCGCGGACATGACCACGCTGGCGAAACTCGGCTGGAATATTCGCCTGGGGCTCGGCCGTGACGCGATGTACGAATTCCTGCGCGTTGCGGCGATAAATATCTATGACGTTCTGAACGACACATTTGAAGATGACCGTCTGAAAGGCGCGATCGCTGTCGACGCGGTCATGGGGAGTGCCATGGGACCGCGTACGCCTGGCACCGTGTTGACCTGGCTGCAGCGACTGCAAGGTGAACTCAACGGACCCATGTCCCTGCAGTCTGGTGGGCGCTCACAACTGGTGCATGCGCTTACCCAATCCGCTGAGGATGCAGGAGCGACGATACGGTTCAATGCTCATGTCGAGAAGATTCTCGTCGAAAACGACAAAGCGTTCGGCGTGGAATTGTCGGGTGGAGAAATGCTGAAGGCCGGATCAATCATCTCGAACGCGGATCCTCGTTCCACATTCACTTCCCTCGTCGGAGCACCGCAACTCGACACTATGTTTGCAAATCGTGTGACACAGATTCGAGGTAGCGGAGTTGTTGCAAAGCTGCATCTCGCGCTCAGCGGCAAGCCGGAATTTACGGGATTATCTGATGACGGGATGAACAATCGCCTTCTGGTTGCACCATCGATGAAATACGTTGAGCGCGCGTTCAATCATTCCAAATACGGTGAGTACTCGGAAAATCCGGTTCTCGATATTACGATACCCAGCATGCACAACAGTACCCTTGCGCCTGAAGGTCATCACGTGATGTCCGTTAACGTCGCTTTCGTGCCTTATGAGCTTGAAGGCGGCTGGGAAGAGCAGAAAACCACTTTCGCCTACAAAGTTATCTCACAGCTTTGCCAATTTTCGCCGAATTTGAAATCGCTGGTCGTCGATCATGAATTGCTGACACCAAGGGACATCGAGAAACAGTTCCACGCCGTTCAGGGGCACTGGCACCATGGCGAACTTTCTATTCATCAGTCTTTCATGATGCGGCCCTTACATGGTGCTGCGCAGTACGACACGCCGATAGAAAGGCTCTTCCTGTGTGGCGCCGGAAGTCATCCGGGTGGAGGGCTGACCGGCCTTCCCGGCCGCAACGCGGCGAAGCGTATCCTCGACCTCGGGGGGGCGAAATGAAGATAAGTCACGAGCATTTTCGCCAGGCGTTGCAGCGCACACCGTTCCACGATCGCATCACTGCTTTGTCAACAACAGAGGAGTGGATGGCCTGGAATACCTATAAAGTTGCGCGTGTTGTCGATAAACTGCCGGCCGAGTATTTTGCCGTGCGCAGCGGCTGCGCGGTCATGGACCTCACACCGATGGAGAAATATCACATCACGGGCAAAGGTGCCCGCGAATATCTCGATCGGCTGCTTACTCGCGACATTTCCAGACTCAGGCCGGGCCGAGTTACTTACGTTGTCTGGTGCAGCGACGAGGGCAAAGTTATCGATGACGGGACTTTGTTTCAGCTCGGCGAGTACGACTACCGTCTGTGCTCGCAGCAGCATCAACTTGACTGGCTGCTGATGTCCGCAAGCGGTTTTGACGTTCAAATCGAAACGGAGACGCACGACGTGGCCGCGCTGGCCGTGCAGGGACCAACTTCGTACTCGGTGCTTTCTACCGCAGGTATCAGCGATCTGGACCAATTGAGGCCATTCGGTGTTGCGGAGCTGCGTTGCGGGGACATTCCTGTCACTGTTTCACGCACCGGCTATACCGGAGACCTTGGTTACGAGTTATGGGTAGAACCCGCCGATGCGCTGCAGCTGTGGGACGCGATTTTCGCCGTAAAGGGGCGCTACGACGTGCACGCGATGGGATTATCGGCTCTTGAAATGGTGCGCATAGAAGCCGGCTTCATCATGCCCGGGTTTGATTTCAATACAGCTGAAGCAACAGTTCGCGATGGCTACGATCGATCGCCTTATGAAGTCGGCCTGGATTGGCTTGTAAATCTGGACAAGGGCCACTTTACCGGTCGCAAAGCGCTACTGGCTGAGAAAGCGCGACCGGCAAGACGGCGGCTGGCAAAAATCGTCGTCGACGGAAACAAACCGGTCGGCGAAGCGTTTATTTATGATCGCAAGAACGGTAAGCAAATTGGAGAGATCAAATGCGCGACCTGGTCGCCGATTCTCAAAGCCAATCTTGCACTCGCGGATATTGAATGCATCAATGGACGGTTGCCTGCGAAATTGTGGGCGCGCGTCGATTATCAACGCGAGTTGAAGTGGCATACGGCCTGGGCCGAGTGCCATGCGCAATCGAAGCCCTTTTACGATCCCGAGCATCGGTCCGCAACTCCACCCGCTCGCTATTGATTGACTAAGACCTGGTGTCAAAGTGAATCTACCTGGCTTCTCCGAAGTCGAAGGATGAGTTCGAGCATGGTCACCATGTTGTCGTAGTATTCGTCCTCGTGAATCATCGTTGCAGGCTAACCGTTCGACTCAGAAAACGTCAATGCGATCAATGCGGCGTGATGAGTGTGTCTGCCTGTGGGTTTCTGGCAAAATGGGCACTTTAGACGCCCATTGGAATCTCTTGCTAAAAAAGAGCACATTTTTCGACTTCCTCAACCGCCGCAATGAAGCGAGTTTTGAAAGCTTCATGGCGGGCTCGATTGAGGACGAGCATTACATCAACTGGAACCAGTTTGCGTTGCCTCATGACTATGGCAACGCGGCAACTGAGTACTCTGCGATTCGCAACAGTTGTGCGATATTCGACGTCTCGCCCATTCGCAAAATCCGCGTTCGCGGGGGCGGCGCCAGAGTCTTTTTCGATCATTTATCAACGCGTCCGGTAAGCGGTCTGCCAGGCATGCGAGCAACATATACGGTGTTCTGCAATGAAGATGGCAGCCTCAAAGATGACGCCATCCTCTACAAGTTCGATGACGACGATTACCTGTTGATGCCATCGGATATCGACCACTCACCGTATTTTGAATCCTTATGCGAGCAGTTCGGGCTCGGCGATGTATCGTTCGCAGAGTGCACTGATTCGTGGGCCGGCCTTGCAATTCAAGGGCCCCGCTCTGCGGCGGTCTTGAGAAGCATGGGGTGCGACGAGATTGAACAACTGAGGCCATTTGAAGTTCGTGACTACGAAATCACTGGCGGCACAATGCGTATCGCGCGCATGGGCTTCACCGCCGATCTTGGCTACGAGTGCTGGTTCGAGCCAGGCCTGGCCGATACTGTTATGCAAATTATTCAGTCTGCGAGGACAGCGATGAGTATTGAAATGCCGGGCTACGGTCTCAGTGCTCTGCAAGCCTGTCGACTCGAAGGTGGGTTCATTGTTGCTGGCTGGGATTGCGCGACAGAGTTGGAGCCAAACCCCGCATTAGATCGTTCGCCATATGAGCTCGGTCTCGGGTGGCTCGTCAATCTGGACGGTGCTCACTTCGTTGGTCGAGATGCCCTCCTCCATCAGAAGAAAAACGGTCATCAATTTACGTTACGAAGTTTTGTGATAAACGAAGACTGCCTGCCAGACGATGGCAGTGAGCTTTACGCCGCAGATGGCGATCATGATATTTCAGTCGGTATCGTTACCTGTTCGAGCTGGTCGTGGGGCATGGGCAAAACCATTGGCAACGCATCGATTAAATCGGAACATGCCAATCTTGACAGCGCGTGGGTGACGATAGACGGGAAGCGCGTCAAATTGACGCTCAGTCGCGGTCCGTTGATCTCCCTGGAGCGGCGTAATCAGGTTCCCGCCCCCACGGACGCCTGACTAATTCGACCTCAGGCGCGCACGGTGAGCTCAAAACCTCCCTGGAACGGGACCGTCATTGTCTGAAACCGATTGCTGGGATCATTCACAAACTCAAAGTAATCGCGGTACTCGTCTGCGGCCACCGTCGTGTTATCGCACACCACGATGGCTCCCGGACGGAGACTCGAGGAGACCCGCTCGAGCGCGGGCAGTGCCACGTCCCAGATGTCGACCAGCATGAAATCCACCGGACCGCCAACGTCCTGGAGCGTCTGCCGAAGATCGCCTTCGCGTAGTTCGATAAACTCGTTCAAACCCGCTTGCCTGAAATTCTCACGGGCAACTTCCACCTTGCTGGGTTCGTGCTCCGTGCCGATCACCACCCCGTTCTCGACCTGGTTATCCCGCACTGCGGCCGCCAGATACAGCGTCGACACCCCGAACGAGGTGCCGGCTTCGATGACACGCGTCGCTCGCAGGGAACGACAGAGCAGGTAACAAAACTCGGCCTTGTCCCGGTCAAGCGCAACCATCTTGTCTGCAAGGAAGCGATGCGCATCATCGTCACAATAGTTCTCATGATCGAGCGTCCCATCTCGCTCTCGTCGCGAGAAATACGCATCTGTCTCTTCGATTTCCGCATCACTTTGCGCATGTAATCGATCAAGCAGGCGCTCCAGCTTCGGGTCGTTCAGTGGGGATGCCACGTCTCGCTGCTCCGTTTCAGTCCGGCGATCGAACCAGCCAGGCCGGCGTTTCGTAAAGTTCGATCATCACCTCGTCGCCCGCGCTGATGGCGCCGGCCACTTCCACCACGCCCACGATTCCGCGCTTGAGCTTCGCGGCTTTGGAGAACGCGGTTGATGGCAGCGGATCGCCCGAACGGTTTGTGTGCTTTGACGCCAGATTCTTGCTCATGTCGTGGCAGGGTGGATTGTATTCCTCAACCATCAGTTCCGCCCCTGACGGAAACTTCAGCAAGGTGCCTTTCGGCAACCGGGAAAGGTCCGGCAAGCCAGTCAAACAGAGGTTCGCACCCAGTGACGTGGCAGTCAGTGACTCACTCAGGTCCATTGCGTCCCCGATTTCGGCCAGCTCCTCGACCGATACTGCGGACCACTGGCGCTCATTGCGCCGAATCGTGCCCTCAGGCTGTTTGTCCCCTTGCCAGGTTCGTCGATCGTACGATTGGTGACGGTCGCCGACGACCCCATCCAGTTCAACCCGGATAGTCGGACGCTCGTCCTTACTTAGATCCTCGTTTGATCCGGCGTGTACAGATATGACTCGAGCTACAATTTTTTTCACCAAAAAACCCGCAACCACAGCAGTTTGAGGACCTCATCTGACTTTCTATCGCCACAAATGTCAAACTGGAATGACATCTCACGCGACCTTGCGCTAGTATGAATACCGGAACATCGGAAGTCGGGGACTCTGATGCGTGCGACAAAATTTGTAAAAAGCTATATTGACGCCTGGAACCAAGGGGATCCAGAGGGCGTGGCGGATCATTTTACCGCTGACGGGATTTACCGCGACATTCCGGAAAATGTGCAAAGCACGCACGACGAGCTTGTTACGAGCCTGAACAATTTTTTCTCCGAGCACCGACACCGGTATGAATTGATCGGTGAAATTCTGGCCAGCGGGAACACGATAGCGTTTCAATACCACATATCCGCTTTCGAGGAATTCGAAAAGAGTGATTCCCCAACTGCCTATTGCGGTGCTGAATTCATAACCTTGAACGGTGATGCGGCGATAACGATCACTGACTACTACGATATTCCCGGCATGACCAAGCCATCGGACCCTGTCCGCAGGGCGTCTCGCGAAATGCAAAGACACAAATACGCGAAATCCGGATTAGATAGCGAACAACTAAGCGAGTACAAAGGCCGGCTTGAGCAGATCATGCAATCGCAACAGGCATACCTCCGGTCTGACCTGACGTTACCGAAGCTTGCTGACGCTGTTGATTGTTCAATTAACCACCTGTCACAAGTCATCAATTCCGGATTTGAAGTGAGCTTCTTCGATTACCTGAATCAATACCGGATTGAACATGCCAAGGAGTTACTTTCCAGTCCCGACGACCAAGGTAATGCCATATTGAACATTGCGTTCACTGTTGGATTCAATTCCAATTCAGCGTTCTACGCTGCGTTCAAGAAGTACGTCGGGCAAACTCCTGCCCAGTACCGTCGTGCACAGTTGAAGAAGCACCACTAAAAATAGACCTGGGCCACCGACACTCTCCAGCTTGCAATTGACCGTGCGAAGTAAGTCCCGCCTATAGGCAGGGATGCATTGCCTGCGAGCATTCGTCAAAACGCGTGGACGAGGTCGCCATACTATGAAACCACAAGCACACACCGGCTCCTATTACGCAGCCACTGTTAATGATGTTACAGACTTCGCGCCGTTGCTGGGAGAGCAACATGCTGATGTTTGTGTTATCGGCGCGGGCTTTACTGGACTCTCAACGGCCTTGCACCTGGCCGAGCGCGGCTACGACGTGCATGTCATTGAAGCGAACAAGGTCGGGTGGGGCGCATCCGGTCGCAACGGTGGCCAGTTTATTGGCGGTATTTCCGGTGAGATAAGCGTGGCGAAACATCTTGGCAAAGATGTTGAAGACGTATTCAGGGAGTTACGCTGGGCCGGGAACGACATTATTCGCGACCTCGTGCAGAAATACGGAATCCAGTGTGACCTGAAATTCGGTTACCTCGACGTTGCGATCAAGGAAAGACACCTGCGCGACCAGGAGGCCGATTTTGAGCAACTCACGAGAGATAATTTTCCGCATGAATTCCGGATGTTATCCAAGGATGAGACACGCGAGACCATCGGCACGAGCGCCTATATCGGCGCGTTGCTGAACATGGCTAACGGCCATCTACATACACTGAATTTGTGCATTGGCGAAGCGAGGGCCGCAGCATCTCTTGGGGCAACGATTTACGAGCAATCGCCGGTCATCAACATTGAGAAAGGTAGCAGGCCAAGAGTCGTAACTGAGCAAGGTTCTGTGACGGCCGACACCGTTATCATCGCGGGCAACGCCTATCACACACTCGAACGAAAACTGCGCGGTGTCATGTTCCCCGTGAGAAGTTACATCATTGCGACGGAACCCATCTCCGAGGACATTATTAATACGATCAATCCGCAAGATCTTGCAGTCTGTGACCCGAATTTCGTGCTGGAGTACTTCCGACTTAGTGCTGATAAGCGGCTGCTATTTGGCGGGCGCATCAACTATTTCGGCGAAGATCCGGATGTAATAAAGAATAATCTAAGGCCGAGACTGCTGAAGATCTATCCGCAATTGGCCAACATCGGCATCGACTATGCGTGGGGCGGCACCATTGGAATTCCGCTCAGAAGAGTGCCACTGCTCGGCAGAATCTCTCCCTCTGTCTTCTATTGTCAGGGCTACTCGGGCCACGGCGTCAATGTCACGCACCTTGCAGGAAGAATTATGGCGAATGCGGTCGCCGGTACCATGGAACAGTTTGACATGTTCGCAAACGTCAAACAGTTCAATGTTCCAGGCGCGCATGTGTTTAGCAAACCGATGATGGCACTCGGTGTGCTGTTCTACCAGATCAAGGATCGATTGTAGATGTCGGCACGAAGCATATCAGTATGATTCATCAATGAGCCAACAAGCGGCGGCTAGCGCCGATCTCAGAATGCACAAGATTCAGCAGGCCGTTAAGTGGACTGTCTACACGTTGCTGATCATTAATTTTGTGTACTACATTTTTGAGGACTGGAACAGGGCCATCCATACGCTGCACGCCGGATCGACATTTCTGGACTGGACGGGCGAGTTCGCCACCAGCATCGACGAATCCGCCTGGTTTCTTCTGCTGTTCATGTTTGAGCTCGAAACGTACGTCGTCGACGACAGCGACTGGACCGGCTGGGTCGCGCGTACCGTGCGGGGGGTCCGTCTATTCAGTTATGTGTTGATCGCCCACACCGTGTACGCCTTTCTCATAGTCGTCATCAACTTGCAGCCTACTGTCGCCGTCGAGAATGTGTCTAAGCTGTGCGACATGGCTGGTGCCGATGTTTCCTACGTATACAACCTTGAATACACCGAAGTTAATGAGCAGACCTGTGGCGAGCTATCAGACGAATCTCAATTCTATTGGCTGGCGGAGGACCCGATAGTCACTGACATGGCAGGCCTTAAGCTCGAGCGAGATTTGGCGTGGGTTGACCTCGCCGAAGTGCTTATCTGGCTGCTGATTTTGCTTGCGATCGAGGTTACTGTGCGCCTGCAAGGTCAGGGTGTAACCGGGGGCGCGTTGATTTCCACAGCAAACGCGCTCAGTATTATTCTGTATCTGTCACTCATAGCATTGGGTATTTATTGGGCTACGCTGTCACACTGGTTATATCTTTGGGATGAGCTCGTCTGGATTGGTGGCTTCGCCGCTATTGAGATGAACCTCAGCGAATGGCGCGGCGAGCTGCTTGGCAAACAGGAAACAGGAAACAGGAAACAGGAAACAGGAAACAGGAAACAGGAAACAGGAAACAGGAAACAGGAAACAGGAAACAGCATAATTAGAGGAGTGGGAAAATGATTAACGGACGCTGCGAATGCGGGCGCATTCGATACGAGGTCGATAGCGAAATCACGGAGTTTAGCCACTGTCATTGTTCGCAATGTCGCCGCCTGCACGGCGCCGCCTACGTCACATTCGCCGCCGTAGCCCGGGACAAATTTCGCTATGTATCCGGTGACGATGACCTGAAAGTGTTCGCGTCGTCGAACGACATCAATCGGGTCTCCTGCATTGAATGTGGCTCGAATATTTTGGCGGATGCGAAGTCAGAACCTGATGTTCTGTACCTGTGCATGGGCACGGTTGACGGTGATCCGCCCCGCCCACCGGGATTTCATTCGTTTGTCGGCTCCAAAGCTCCGTGGCACGAAATCACCGACGATCTGGCGCAATATGATGGGGAGTCACCTGGCTAATGCTTAATATCGCCAGACCGCTCACATGGAACGGTCTCTTGTATGACTGAGTGTCTGCTTCTCTAATCGGGCAATTATGGCTTGAGCCCCAGCTCTTCGTAAATATCACCAAATCGAATGATTTGCCGAGCCAGGTTGAAGTAACCACGATAGTGAACGTCGTTGGGCGTCACATCACCATGATAATGTCCAGCCTGTTGAACTGCATCATCGGGATGATAGAAGTGCGTGTGTTCTCCGGAAGGGCGCAGATTCAGATCGCCACCACTCGGGTCACCGGTCCAGAGCGCGCAGAAAAACAATAACCCTGGCCCCATATGCTCGTAGAACTGCAGAAAGTCACGCACGACCTGCTCTTTGTCCGTGTCGTAGTAGCCATCCTCGAGGCATTCGTAATTCGGCATCACGTGTGAGCGCACCTTGCCCGCGACGAGTTCGAATACACCGCCCATACCAAGATGGCTGTCGTCATCGCTCATCGATTTGAGACTCTCGCGCATTGCCTGGGTCAGTGAAATCTGATCCCCGGTCCTTCTTCGCACATCCACACGAATTACCTCGCCTTGGATGCCCTCGCTAACGAAAAGATTCGCGATCGGGCCGCAGGTTGATGCCGTGTACCGTTCCGCGATGCATTCACGATCTCCGCCAACACGAGCGACACGACTCAGGTTCTCGGCCCGTGGATCAGCATTCGAAATCATCTCGCCGCAATTACCGCCTATTGCCGCTGCATCAGCCATGGCGGCGCCAAATACTTTGGCATTCGCAACTCCACTGGCATCGAGCATCGCTTCGATGCTCACATTGGTTCCGCGGTACTTCGGATTGTGTGCGTACGGCTCGCCGCCAAACTCCAGCAGCGCTGTCGACCCGCACATGCCGGCCGATGCGACTCCGATAGCTCTCAGATCAGGGCAGGCCACCAAATCTACCTCGACGGTTTCGAAGGTCTCTGCTAATCCACCGCGCAAAGCGCTGGCAACGGTGGACAAATCCGATTGTGGAAAGTCGACTATCTTATGTTTGTCCATATGTCGATCACTCCGTATTCAAGTAGTGCGCTTGCAGACCATGCACGAGTGTGACCAACGTTTGGTTCACAGGTACAGGAACATCGTGTTCGTTACCGAGATTGACTACGGCTCCGTTGATGTAATCGATCTCGCTTGGCCGCTCGTTTTCGATGTCTACGCGAAGGCTCGACTTGTTTCCGGGTGTGCCGTTAGGGCCCGCAATCTTCGCGAGTATCTCGCGCGCTTCCGCAGTATTCAGATTCACTCCGGCTGCGTTGGCAACGACGATGGCCTCATCCAGTGCTGCATAGGAAACGTCGTCGGCGAGATGTTGATTGAAGATCTGCCCAATATTCAGTCCAGTGATGCCACTTACCGCACTAATGGCGATATTTGCCATTAGCTTGCGCCATATGTCCTGTCGAATATTCTCGCTCGGTTCGGTCGGCAATCCGTTTGCACTTAGGACGGCTGCGATCTCTTTCGTCCGCTCCGAGATTCCGCCGGCCATTTCACCAATATAGGACGGCAATTCTGCGTGATTTCGAACAATGCCTGGTCCTTCGATGTTCGCGCCCTGCGCGGTCAGACCACCAAGAACCCGATCCTCACCGAAATACTCTGCCAGCTGCTCCTCATTGCCGAGGCCATTCTGAAAACTGATGGCGACAGTGCTGGTGCCCGGTGTGAAGAGGTGGCACAGGCTCTCGGCGGCAGCAGCGTTGAAATTCGCTTTGCACTGAACAAAAACTATATCCGCAGACTCGACATCCGCGGCATTCGATGTCGCAGCGATCTGAACCGAACGATCGCCGCCAAAGCCAACAAATTTCAGCCCGTCTTGCTTGATGCGATCGATATGTTCCTGCCACGGATCGACCAGCGTGACCTGTAATCCGCCTTCCGCCAGCAGCCCGCCAAACAGGCTGCCCATCGCCCCTGCTCCGAGTACGACTACATGTTGTGACATCTATTACTCCTTTCTTAATCCGGATGGCTAACCCATCCACCACGTCGGTATCCACAGCACCAGCGCCGGGAATATGCAAATCGCTATCAGAGTCATGAGGTTGGCCAGTAAGAACGGTGCAGCGCCCGCGAAAATCTGGCCAATGCCGAGGCGTGAAATCGCCGCACCGACATTGAGACAGTTGCCAACCGGCGGTGTGCACGCGCCAATCGCCAATCCTGAGATCAATACTATGCCGAATTGAACGCCTGACACTCCTGCGGCCTGCGCAGCAGGCAGCAATGTTGGTGTCAGTAAGAGAATTGCGGGACTGACATCGATAAAAGTGCCGAGCATCAATACGATCAGGCTGATTAACAGCAGTACCGCGACTGGTCCAAGGTCCAGCCCGGTTACAAGTGTGGCGATCTGTTGCGGCACGCCCTCAAGCACAAGAATCCAGACGAATAGCTGAGAGAACGCGATGATCATCATGATCCTTGCGCTCATTGACACGGCGACCTGCAGCGATTCGGGGACGTTTTTGAGCCAGGATTTGCCACCCATTCTCAGACCAATGAACAGCGCAAACGCTACGCCAATTGCTGCTGATTCGGTCGCCGTCGCTATCCCGAATACAACTGAGCCGACCACCGCGACGGGCATCGCGAGGATGACGAGTGACCCTGCCAGCCTCGGCAGGTGCGGTCCGGAATGAACCACTTTTTCCTCACGAGGATACTGGCGTCGATAAGCTATCGTGAACATGATCACCAACTGCAGAAGGCCAATCATCAAGCCCGGCAATAAGCCGCCGAGGAACAGTCGTCCCACCGACTCTTGCGCAACCACCGCGTACAGAATGATTGGCACACTAGGTGGAATGATCATCCCCATCGTCGAGGATGCCACGGTAATTCCGGCAGCGAATCTGGCCGAGTAGCCGCGGCGCTTCATCTCCGGAATCATCACGGCGCCGATAGATGCGGTATCGGAGGTTGATGAGCCCGAGATTCCGCCGAAAATCATACTCGCAGAAATATTCACGAGACCGAGCCCGCCACGCAGGCGGCCCAGCAACACCATCGACATGTCGATGAGCCGCGCCGTGATGCCGCTCGAGTTCATCACCTGCCCCATCAGAATAAACAGCGGTAATGAGATCAGCGCATAGTTGTTCATGCCGGAAAATACGCGCTGCGGCATAACGATGATCAGGTCTGGATTGAGAAACAGGAAGTACGCGAGGCTCGACAAACCGAGTGCATAGGCTATGGGTATGCCGATGACAAGAAACACGAGCAATGATCCGAATAGCAGCAACATGAGGCGTCTACCGGACCAGTCGACCTATGCAGTACAAGGCGCTCAGCAGACACCCCAGCGGTACGCTCACTTGCGCTACAAGCTGCGGCACACCGAGCGTCGGCATCAGAAAAATACCGGTGCGTTGAATCCAGCTAATCGCCAGGAACGCGATCGTGACATTCAGGACCGTCAGAAGCACCAATCGAACACTGGACAAGAGCCGTTGTGTATCAGGCGCGAGCTTGTCCGTGAAATAGGTGATCGCGATATGTTCGTCCCTGGAAATTGCAATGCTCGCTCCAATCGCGGTCGTATATATGAATGCGACGATTGTTGCCTCATTACCACCGATTATTGTCGTTCCGAAGGCGTAACGAAGTACGACAAGTGTCGCGATCATGAGAAACATGACGAACAGCAATATCGTGAGCAACAATTCGAGCGCTCGTATCATCTTCTCGATCGCGGAATTCACTGCAATCCCTCGCCGTTGCCTCGAGCGATGGCTTTAGCCTCGCGAATGTCCTCATCCGACAAAACGCCCCGCGCTACAAAATGCTCGTATACCGATTCCGAAAGTATCTGGAAAGGAAGCAAGTCGTCACCCGTCAGGTAGTTGACTTCGAGGACCTCTTCCAGCCTCTTGATCATCTCCCCCTCGGCCGCGCGATTAAGCGTATCCGAGTAGTGAATTGTCTCAATCGCCACAGCATCAAACACACTCTTCAGATCGGCTGGAAGATTCTCATACCATACAAGATCAACAACGAACGGATCGGGGCCGGTCGAGTAGTGCGTCACGGTCATGTAATTTTGTACTTCGTAGATGTTGTAGTCCCAGATGTTAGATGGCGGATTGTCCTGACCGTCCAGCACGCCAGTGCGCAATGCACCGTAGATCTCTGATGCCGGCATCTCCTGAGGACTCGCGCCAAATACCTGCGCCGTCATGACGTAAACCAGTTGTGGCGGTACGCGCATCTTCAGGCCTTGAAGATCAGCGGGCGTTTCAATTGGGCGGACGTTATTTGTGTGGGCTCGAAAACCCTGGCTTATCCCGGTCGCCGGTACGTGAAAACCGTTGCTTTGTGCGCCCTTGTTGATGCGTTGCGCGAAACTGCTGTTCACCAGGCGCAACGCCTGGTCCCAGTCCTCGACGAGAAACGGCAACATAAAGATTGCGTATTTCGGATTTGCATCAGCGAACAAGCCACCACGCGTTCCCTGCAAGACGCCCGTCGCTACCATGTCCATCATTTCCCGTTCACTGCCAAGTACGCCGGAGAAGTAATTGTCGACCTGAATTTTTCCGCCGGAGCGCCGCTCGAGTTGCTCCTCGAAAAAGTCCATTGAGGCACTACGCGGTGATGATGGTGTCTGCGAGTGACCGTAACGAAAAATATAACCGTCCCGATCCGCACTGCACGCTGTGAACACGAGCAACAGAAAGCCTGGCAAGGCAGGCCACATACGCTGTTTTGTCAGCCCCGCGCGCTTCACTGCTCACTTACCTTCGCGTTCCAGGCGATCATTTGCGCCCTAGACCAGACGTTTTAGAGGTGGTCACGAGCGAACCGTAAAGAGTCCGCCCGTGGCCGGGGGGTCGTAATTATTCCTGGAAGTTGTATTGGAAGCCGATGGCGGAAGTCGTCCCGTACTCGTCGTACTGATAAGCCCTGCTGCGATGGCCCGCGTAATAATATTCGGGCTCAGCGTCGAGGTTCGTGATTTCAGCATATATCTGCCAGCTGTCAGAGAAACGATACTTGGCGGTCACATCCCACTGCGTGTGGCCGTCCGTATAACGATCCAGCCCAGGCTCAACGAGCTCATCGATGTAGCGGTCGCGGTATTTCATCGCGATACGCAAATCGAATCCGCCCTTTTCATAACCAAGCAGCAAGTTGGCAATGTTCTCCGACTGCTTCGGCATATCAATTTTACGGTCGCCCGTATCGGCCTCAGCATCTACGTAGGTGTAATTCAGTCCGACAATCAGGCCGTCGAATGGCGGACTCAGGAAACCAAAATGCTGTTGATAGTTGAATTCGATGCCTAACGCCGTAGCGTCTTCGCCGTTGAGCGCAATAAAAGCGGCGTCGAGCGTTGTTCCAAGAAAATCGTAATCCTCAAGCTCCTGTACGAAAATGAAGTCTTCTATCTGCTTATAGAACAGGCCGACGGAAACTACACTCAGCTCGGTCGGATAGTAGGCAATTGATGCGTCAAGATTCCATGCACTGAAAGGATCGAGATCCGGGTTGCCAATCTCGCCCTCGCCGTCCTCGATTGCTACCCTGTATGCAACTTCCTCGACACGGGGCCGAACAACCGACTTGAATATCGACGCTCGGCCAACCAGCCTGTCATTGAAGTCGAAGCGAATACTTGCGCTCGGCAGAACGTCGGTATACGAATTCGTCGCCGATATGGGCGTAACAATGACGATGTCCTCGGGCGGATCGCCGGCTCCGTTCTGATCTTCCTCGATAAATTCAACACTATTCCCGCGGTTATCGAGCTCGGTACGCTCGACGCGGATGCCGGCGGTAACCGTAGCCCTGTCCATATCCCAGGTGCCCATGCCATAAAACGCGAGGATATCTTCGTCGAATACGAAGTCTGCAACATTCGAATCAATCTCGGAGTCGAGGTCTTCGAATTCAATACCTGATTCGCCCGCGAGAATATCCCGCTCGATACGATTATCCGGCACAGGGTCCACTGGTGTTGGGAAATTGTAGGTTGACCCGCCATTGGGCAACAGGGCGTCCGACAGGAACCAGGTATCGTCATTTGACCAAAGCTCGACATCCTCGTTGGTCTTTTTCTCGCGCCAGCGTGCTTGTGCTCCGAATTTCATCGAGCCAAATCCGGTTTCCCGCGTGAAGTCCAGGGAGAAGGATGTTTGAGTGTCCTCGCTCTTGTCGTGAGCATTCTCGATTTCATCCAGTTCGTAAAGGCTGGCATCGCTCAGCACGGACCAAAAGTCCGATTGGACAACCGGTACCTGTGGGTTGCTGCGGTCGAGCGTCAGCACCGGCGATCCGTCCGTGATATTGCCGTCACCCGTCTCGAATTCAGCAACCCATACACCGCTGACCTGATCGGGCGTCTTTTCCCGCCCGTAGGAATAGCCGAGTCGTGTTTCGACCAACCATTCATCAAGCTGCGTTTCGGAGCCAAGAGCGATCGACAAGTTCTCGGCGATCTGACCTTTAAAAGACCGTCCCTTCGTGTCTCGCTCGATTTCGACCACATTGTAGGATGTCATGGTGTCGGTGGCCGTGGCCTGGTCGATCTCATCTTCGTCAAAACCAAAGGTCGTGCGATTACGCAATTCGGTATCGGTGAATTCGCTGTAGAGTGTATAGGCATACAATCGGGTTGAATCGGAAACGTCGAGATCCAGATTCAGGACACCGCCGATGCGTTCGCGTCCGACCGTGTAAAGGCGCGTCTGAAACTCTTCGGAGAAATCGCTGCCGTTATCTGCCTCGGCCCAGTCGTCCAACTCGTTGTTGTCGATGTGCAAATCCCGGTCATTCCAGCTTATTGCGCCGGCGACACCTAGCCGCCGTCCGCTATTCAGCTCGAAAATATTACTGCCTGCAAATGAAACCTTCGGGTTCCAGGATTCCGCCAATTCGTTGTAGGAACTTTCGACCCTGCCTTTTGCGTAAGCGCCTTTG
>Ga0255052_10001092_pt1 | contig 20782 bp, 17 predicted proteins | sample JV7_2_21_MG_FD_188632 | JGI IMG/M metagenome (GOLD analysis project Ga0255052, IMG submission 188632) | Seawater microbial communities from Jervis Inlet, British Columbia, Canada - JV7_2_21 | ecosystem: Environmental > Aquatic > Marine > Inlet | place: Canada: British Columbia | collected... | reverse complement strand
CACCTGATCTTCACGTTCCCGGAGTTGCTGCTGGTCGTGCTTGCCTTCGTTCTTCTTGCGGGCCGCTACACGGGTTATCGCTTGCTTGAACTGAGTCGCTTCAAAGCGTTGGCAGGTCGCTGATGTTCGCGAAGGCGCAGCAACTTCGTGCTGCCGGGGTCCTTGGCCTCAATGAGCGCAACGCCGACTTCATCATGCGGTTCAACCCGCGCCGCCTGTATCCGCGAGTTGATGACAAAGTTCAGACGAAGGAGCTTGCGTTGGCCGCTGGTATGGCTGTACCGGAGCTATACGGCATTATCACAAATCAGGGTGAGGCCAGGGATTTTGGCGCCATCGTTGCCGAGCACGACAGTTTCGTCGTCAAGCCCGCGCAAGGTAGTGGTGGCGACGGCATTATCGTCGTAACGGGGCGCAGTCAGCGCAATCGAAATTCATTCCGGCTTGCAAGCGGCGTACTGATCTCGGAAGCCGAGATCGCGCATCACATTTCCAACATCGTTAGTGGTCAGTACAGCCTGAGTGGCAATCCGGACAAGGCGTTGATCGAGTATTGCGTTAAATTCGATCCGGTATTCGCCGAGCTTAGCTACCAAGGCGTTCCGGATATTCGAGTCATCGTCTACCGGGGCTATCCGGCGATGGCGATGGTGCGGCTACCGACGCGAGCATCCGACGGCAAGGCCAATCTGCATCAACGTGCGGTCGGTGCCGGCATTGACATGAGTACAGGTGAAACACTCACTGGCGTACTCAATAATGAAGTGATCGCTGAACATCCGGATACGGGCGCGTTGGTCAGCGGACTGCGTATTCCGCAGTGGGATTTCATCCTGGAATCCTCGGCTCGTGGCTATGAGGTAACAGGCCTCGGCTACCTCGGCGTCGACATGGTTATCGATCGGGAGTACGGACCATTGATTCTCGAGATGAATGCCCGCCCCGGACTTAATATCCAGATCGCAAATTGCACCGGACTCGCGAGTCGCATCGCGCGAATCGATCAGATCCATGATTCTGATGCAGATGGAATCAAGCGTGCTCGCATCGCACGCCGGGAATTTGCGGCAGAGCGGTAGACGTCGATAGAATTCGACGCATAGAGACGCGTCAACTCATTAGTTCATCGATGACCGGGCAATCGTGCAACGTGCCTGCCTGACACTTGTCTTTCAGCCGGATGAGTGCTTGCTCCATGCGCTGCAAATCACGGACCCGCTCTTGCACATCTTCGACGTGCTGTTGCAGCAAATCATGTATTTCGACACACGCAGGTCGTTGCTGATGAGCAACGTCGGTTAGTCGTCGAACCTGGTCCTGACTGAAGCCCAGCGCACGACTGCGCAAGATGAATTGCAGCCACTTTTGGTGCACGTCGTCATAACTCCGATAGCCGTTGGCGAGCCGCACGGGCTGCGGAAGCAGGCCAATTTTTTCGTAGTAGCGGATTGTCTCGACCGGGCAGTCGCAGCTTGTCGCAAGTTTCCCGATTTGCATTAGTGCTTGACTCTGTAGTTACTACAGACTTTAGGATACGCCTGAACTGGCAATAGTGCCAATAGAGGACAAGCGCGCGTGACAGATTTTGAAGAGTACTCGGTCATTACATGCCCGCATTGCGGACACGAGGTGCGTGAACGCATGCCGACCGATGCCTGCCAGTTCTTTTATGACTGCACGGGTTGTGGAGAAGTCCTCAAGCCCAATGCTGGCGACTGCTGCGTGTACTGCTCATTCGGCACGGTCAAGTGTCCACCAATTCAAATAGGGCAAAGATGTAGCGATGGGTGAACGACGATGAACGAGGAAAAGCAAGTAGCTACTACGACCGGTGGCGCAATTGGAATCAGTGTTTTCGCGTCGTTTATCGGTCTTTGTTGCATCGGTCCGTGGGCCGTTGTTTTGTTCGGCGTGTCCGGTGCGGTAACGATGGCGCGCTGGGCGCCGTTACGGCCGTACATAATCGCTGTCGCTGCAGCGATGCTTGCCTGGGCATTTTGGCGAGTGTATCGGCCACAACCCGTTTGCGAGGATGGTTCCTGCGCCACCGGGCCGTCAGTCTGGCTGAAGGTCATGTTGTGGGTCGCAGCCATAATGACGGTCCTCGCGTTTTTCGCCGACGACTTGCAGTGGATTCTTGTGGACCCAACTCCAGAGGCATTGCGATGAAAATATCAAATCAGGCGATTATTCTTGTCTTTACTCTTGCATTGACCGCCTGCGGTAAGGCCGGTGATCCGGCAGGGACCGGGGCGCAGGGCGAAGAGTCAGCCCACTCACGATCAGAACTTGTTGTTCTTGATCAGGATTTGCAACAGCTCAAGGATGACTTCAACGCCAATCAGGGCAAAATTCGGTTGCTATTCATAAGCGGCCCAACCTGTGGCATTTGCCTGCGCGGTATGGCGGACCTGAACGACGAGTTTCTTGCAGCGAGTCAGAATGACGAGCGACTTGTCACATTTGTTGTGCATGTGCCGACATTGGGAGCCAAGCAACACCACGTGGGTGATTCCATTCCTCTGCTCGATGGCCCTCGAATTCATCACTACTGGGAAGAGACCGGCATCATCGGACAACACTTCACAGAGGTCATGGAAGTTTTCATGTATGTATGGGACTTCTGGGCGATTTACGGTCCGGAGCATAAATGGGACGGTGTCCTGCCGCCGGTACCGGATTATTACGAGCATCAACTCGGATCAACAATAGGCAGATCTGGCGGATTCCCCCGTGAGCGGATCTTGAATGCTGAACGATTTGCCGCGGAAACCCGAAAATACACCGACCAGCTTGATGAGAGCCAGTTTGCGAGCACAGGCGAGCCGATTTCGAATGCTGGCGAACAGCTGGCAGACGGCACTTTCATTCCCCGGGTGGCACAACCACGCAATGTTGCTGTGCGACAGCACATCATGGGCAGAGGGGGATACAAGAACCTGAAGCGCATTCAGTCAGTGACCCAACGTGGTCGAATTGAAGCAGGCGGAAAGTCGTACGAATTAGAAACTCATGCATCCCGCCCCAGTACATTGCAGCGTATGGTCAACGGCACTGTGGGGGGCGAGCGTGGTCTGCCTGTCGAGCTCGAGCATTTATTGCTTGGCACTTTTGAATTTGATGGCCTGTTCGTTGAATGGCCGGACAAGGGTCACGAAGTATCGATGTCCGGGATGCTGAAAATCGGTGATGTTCTCGCCTGGCGTCTGCATCTTGATCAACACAATGGCCCGCAATGGTATTTGTATGTCGACAGTCACAGCGGTGCGTTGCTGCGGGCAGAACTGCTCGACGCCGACGGCGCGGCGGAATACCTCATTCGGCGAAGCGATTTTCGGGAAACCTCTGGATTCATGTTCGCACATCGAATTGAATACACGGATCGGGAAGGCCGACTTCTGGCAACTGATATAATCGATGAAATCGAAATTGATAGTGCGCCATTCGAGATCGAGCAGGAAGCGATCACTCACTAGGCCGCGACCGTTTATTGCGTATTCAAATGGTAACAACGGACTTGAAGCTCGACGAGCCTGGCTCCTTGCCACGACCGGGACCGCTGGGCCGAATCGCCCGGCTCGGATTCGGAGTTCTGTGCCTGTCGCAGTTAAATGGGCTAATTCAGGTAAGCGGCAACCTCATAGGTGGCGACGGACACATAAGGTCCGTTGTATGGAACGGTGTCCTCATCGGCCTGTTGCTGATCAGCTACGTGATCAATATCGGTTTTTCGCGAGCCTGGAAAAAGTGGCCCGCAATTGCAAGTGCCGGAACTTTCCTTCTGATTGCTGCGGTCGGCCACCTGATGACAGGAGCGGTTGAGACATTAGTGCTTGCCCGGGCTACCTGGTTCTGGGAGCTCTACCTGTTTTCCCACCTCGGTGCTGCTTTCGTCGTCTCCGCAGTCATTGCTACTCCGGGTTGCGAGATGCGGGCTTTTCACGACCTTTATTCACGCGTAACAGGTACGCCGACCAAAGAGCATTATTGCCCCGTCGGTCCACTGCATCCGATCGATCAATGGGAGGCGCGGCGGGCAAAGCAATAGTTGAAGCGTGACTGGCAAAGCCATGGTTGGAGCGCCTCTTGAGGCGCTCCAACTACTGATCTTCCAGCCATGCATCCATGCGCTGCTCGAGAATATCGAGCGGTAATGCGCCGCCGCCCAGCAGTTCGTCATGGAAGGCACGGACATCGAAGTCATCACCAAGCGTGCGTTCGGCGTTATCACGAATCGACTTCATCTTTAACTGACCGATTTTGTAGGCGAGAGCCTGTCCCGGCATGCCGATGTAACGATCGATCTCGTTAATGATGTCGAGCTCGGTCTTCGCCGCATTGTCCTTGAAGAAATCGATAGCCTGCTGCCGCGTCCAGCCCTTGTAATGAATACCTGTGTCGACGACGAGACGTACGGCGCGCCACATTTCATAGGTCAGCTGGCCGAATTGCGAATACTCGTCTTTGTAAAGGCCGAGGTCATATCCAAGACTTTCGCTGTAAAGTCCCCAACCTTCTACAAACGCCGTAAAGCCCATGAAGCGCCGGAAGTTCGGCATGTCAGGAAGTTCTTGCTGCAACGAGATCTGCAAGTGATGGCCGGGCATGGCTTCGTGGACGGACAGAACTTCTATTTCGTACCTGGGCCGTACCTCAGGTTTGTAGAGATTGACCCAGTAGGTGCCGGCGCGGCTGCCGTCGGCTGCGGGTCGGGAGTAGTACGCCGTTGTAGTATCCGGTGCGATTGAGTCGGGAATCGGTTTTACGCCGTAGGGCATGCGCGGCAACTTGCCGAATAACTTCACGAGTTCGGGATCGATGCGTTTGCTGGTCGCGAGATAGGCCTGGTACAAATCGTCCGGATTGTCGAAATAGAACTGTGAATCGGTGCGCAGGAACACGAGAAAATCATCAAAGCTGCCGCCGAAGTCGAGACCGTCGATGATTTTCTGCATTTCATCCCGAATGCGGCGGACCTCATTGAGGCCGAGACGATGGATGTCATTCGGAGACATTTGTGTGGTCGTGAACCGGCGAGCGAGGTACTCGTACCATTCGCTGCCGTTTGGCAATTCGGACAGGCCGATGCTCTCCCGGCTGGCGGGAAGGTAGGTTGCCGAAAAGTATTTGTCGAGTTTCCGGTAAGCCGGCAATACCGTTTCTGTAATCGTTTCCCGCGCTAGTGCCCTTAGTCGCTGTTGTTCGTCAATTGGGATTGCGTTCGGCATCTCGGCGAATACCTTGTAGAACGGACTGGTCTCCGGATCTTCGACGAGCTGCACGGAAATCTGATCGGGAATGCGTCGCATCAGAATTGTTGGCGACATCATTCCTGACTTGCGGCCTTTTTCGGCGCGGTCGATCGATTGTTCAATGACGACGTCTACCTTACCCAGGCGTGTGAGCCAGTCTTCATAGTCTTTGACCGTCACAAAGCTCAGACTATTGGTGTTGTTATCGAGGTTCTGTACGCCGCCTCGTTGATTAAACGGAATCAAGTATGCATTGAAGGCGAATGAGTCGACATTGTCTTGCAGTTGCCGGCGGAACAATTCGTAGTTCAGCTGATCCGCATCACCGAGCGCAGACCGGTCTATGGCGTACACACGCTGCAGAAATTCGCGCGTCTGTTGCTGGCGGCGTTCGATCGCTGTGACACTCTGATCCGACCAGCGATCGTTGTAACGCCGATCGCCCAGTTGCGAGGCGAACATCGGGTTTTCGGCAAGCTGCCACTCCCAGACCTCGTCGAGCAGCGCTGTGAAGTCCTCCGCGGGTTCCGCTGATATCGCGAGTGCGAAACCGAGTAACAGGGTGGCCAAGCCATACCGGGCCGTTTGCATGCCATTCTCCGGATGTCAGATTTGGGGCATTGTCACTTCCCGTCGCACGGGTGGCAACCGGCACTCGCATTGGCTATCATTCAAGCACCAATCTATAGCGTGTACAGAAGAGACCTCGTCTGTTGCCGATTTATTTATCGAATGACAAAACGAGGCGCCGAAGGCGCAACTAGCCCGGAAACGCTCAGGCAGAAGGACTGTGACCGCTGATTGGCTCTGGAGAGTGGCTCGATGACGGGTCCACCGAAGGGGTAAGTGGCTGAAAAGCTATTGATCTCTCAGGTTTTTGAGGACAGAGGGGCGACGGACTGGGTGGTCTGTCGCCCCGTTTTTATCTGCTCTGGAGCGACAATGGGTAAGAAAACACCGAAACACCAAAAACACATCGACGCCGGTGCACGCATCGTCGACTTCGGCGGCTGGGATATGCCGTTGCATTACGGCTCGCAGAAAGAAGAGCATCACGCGGTAAGAACCGGCGCGGGCGTATTTGACGTCTCGCACATGACGATCGTGGACCTCAAGGGCAAGCGCGTACGTGATTTCCTGCGATACCTGGTGGCGAACGACGTGGCCAAGCTGCAGGACCCCGGCAAAGCGCTCTATACCAGCATGCTCAATGAAGACGGGGGCGTCATCGATGACCTCATCATCTACTACATGAACGAGGGCTGGTTCCGGCTGGTCGTCAATGCCGCGACGCGTGAAAAAGATCTGGCCTGGATTCGCAAGCATGCCGAGCCATTCGCTGTCGACGTCAACGAGCGTTCAGAGCTTGCCATGGTTGCCGTGCAGGGCCCGAAGGCGCGCGAGCTGGCTGCGCCATGTATCGATGTTGAATGGCGGCAGTCCGCCCTTGATCTCAAGCCTTTCTATGGCATGGAGGCAGGCGATTTATTTGTCGCGCGCACCGGTTACACGGGCGAGGACGGCTGGGAAATCGTCATGCCCGCTGCACATGCGGCGACTCTCTGGGATCAATTTCTTGCGGCTGGCGTCGTGCCTTGCGGTCTTGCTGCGCGCGACACCCTGCGCCTGGAAGCAGCAATGAACCTCTATGGTTCCGACATGGATGAGACAATTTCACCGCTTGAAGCCGGACTCGGCTGGACAATCGCCTGGGACCCGCAGGATCGCGACTTCATCGGTCGAGCTCCGCTCGAGACGATGCGCGCAAACTCCTCTCGGCGACGCTTTGTTGGACTGCTGCTCGAAGACAAGGGTGTTCTCAGAAATCATCAACGCGTCGTCGTCGAAGGCGTCGGCGAGGGTGAAATAACGAGCGGCGGATTTTCACCGACCATCGGCCGATCAATCGCGCTTGCTCGCGTACCGGCCGGAGACTACAACCGCGCGCAGGTCGATGTGCGCGGCAAGCTATTGAATGTGCGAATCGTAAACACACCGTTCGTGCGCAATGGACTAGTACGTATTGAAGTTTGAGGCTGGCACGGCAGAGTTAATAAAACCTGTATATGGAGAGTAAAGACAATGAGTGAACTACCTGGAGACTTGTTGTACACGAATGACCACGAGTGGCTGCGTCGTGAAGACGATGGCAGCATCACGATTGGTGTTACCGATCACGCACAGGCCGCGCTTGGCGACCTCGTCTACGTCGAATTACCTGAAGTGGGGCAGGACGTTGAGAGTGGTGGTGACATGGCTGTCGTAGAGTCGGTGAAAGCGGCATCGGATGTGTACTCACCGATCGACGGGACTGTCGTCGCAATTAATGAAGACCTTGCCGACGATCCTGAGAAGGCCAACGCCGACCCCTATGGCGATGGCTGGATTGTGAGGGTGCAGCCGAGTGGTGACGTTGACGAGAGCGCGTTGCTGACGCCTGATGCCTACCAAAATCTGTTGGATTAAGAAGAAGCCTGAGCAAAATCATGCCCTTTATACCGCACACTGAAGACGACACCAAGGACATGCTCGAGGTGATTGGCGCGCCCGATCTGGACGCATTATTCGATGAGATTCCTGCGGACCTGTTGATCGACACACTCGACGGCGTCCCACCGGGTCTCAACGAGATGCAGATCACAAGACTGATGCATGAACGCGCTGCCCGAGATGGTGCGCCACTGTGCTTTATCGGTGCCGGTGCCTATGAGCACCACATCCCACAGGCCGTCTGGGATATTGCTACACGGGGTGAGTACTACAGTGCTTACACACCGTATCAGGCCGAAGCGAGTCAGGGCACACTGCAGACGATCTACGAATACCAGACGATGATAACGGAGCTGACGGGACTCGATGTTAGCAACGCGTCGTTGTACGACGGCGCATCCGGGCTTGCCGAAGCGTCGCTCATGGCCGTGCGTGGCAATCGCAAGAACAAGTCAGGTCGCATCTTGCTTGCGCCTGGTGTGGACCCGAGGTATGAAAAGGTTGCGACGGCGATAACCGGAAGTCAGGGCATTACATTCGAGCGGCTGCCGATGGACAGCGCAAGCGGCAATGCGGCCGCATCGCTTGATGACGATGAAAGTCCGGTTGCGGTGGTTGTTCAGCAACCGTCCTTTGTCGGCACTCTCGAAGATGTGGACAGACTGACCAACTGGGCGCACGAGCGTGGGGCGCTGGTCATCGCGGTCGTCAATCCAATGTCACTTGCGCTCTTCAAGGCACCAGGTCACTGGGGAGAGGAAGGTGCGGACATCGCGATTGGAGAAGGGCAACCACTCGGCGTGCCGCTGTCATCGGGCGGCCCTTACTTCGGTTTCATGACGTGCAAGCAGAAGCAGGTTCGGCAAATGCCGGGCCGCATTGTTGGGCGCACAACCGATCTCGACGACGAACCCGGTTTTACGCTGACCCTGCAGGCTCGTGAGCAGCATATCCGGCGTTCGAAGGCGACCTCGAATATCTGTACAAATCAGGGCCTTATGGTCACAGCGGCGACAATCTACATGTCCTTGCTCGGTTACGACGGGCTGCGCCAGGTTGCGCTGCGCTCGCATGAAACCACGCTGCGACTCGTCGCCGGTCTGACCGCGATCAAGGGTGTTGAACGCTTGTTCGAGGGCCAGTATTTTCACGAAGTTGCGCTGCTCCTTGATCAGCCAGTTGCTCCGGTGCTTGAGGCACTGGCCGAGAAAGACATCCTGGGTGGCTATGATCTTTCTGTCCGCTTTCCGGATCTGGGTAATGCGCTACTTGTTTGCGCGACGGAAACCAAGACCGTCGAAGACATTGACACGTACGTTGCTGCACTGGAAGAAATTCTCACCGAGGGGATCAGGCGCTCAGCCTGATACGACGATGGCGACTGTAAAATATGAAGGCACAATCTATCAGACATTCGGCGAGCTACCGACTGTAGGAAGTCATGCACCTGACGTGTCACTGGTTAACACCAAACTACAGGATGTGACACTCGCGAACTGGTCGGGCAAACGCAAGGTATTCAACATCTTCGTCAGTATCGACAGGCCGATCTGCGCGAAATCGGTCATTGAGTTCGACAGTTACGCCGAACACGCGGATGACGTCGCCATGCTGATGGTGTCGTACGACCTGCCGTTTGCGCATGCGCGCTTTGCCGAGCAACACGATCTGCATAACGTCGCCGGGTTGTCGGCTATTCGTCACGCCGGATTTGGTGAGAACTACGGCGTGCAGATAATGGATGGTCCACTGGCCGGTATGTTCGCGCGCGCTGTTGTCGTACTCGATGAAAACGACACAGTCGTGCACCAGGAACAAATTGAGGACATCACGATTGAGCCCGATTACGGCGCGGCATTACGGGCGCTGGGCATTAGCGTGGATGAGGACTGACGGAGTACCGATGAGTACATTGATATTTGAAAAATCACGTGAGGGCCGCAGGGCATTTGCTCAGGCACCCGCCGACCTGCCCGATGTGGATTTTCCGGAGAATTTCTTGCGCCAGGATCGGCCGCGTCTGCCGGAAGCTTCAGAATTGCAGGTCGTGCGTCACTACACGCGCCTGTCGCAAAAGAATTTCTCGATCGACACACAGTTCTACCCGCTGGGCTCGTGCACGATGAAATACAACCCGCGCGCCTGTAACTCGCTTGCACTATTGCCCGGATTTGCGGGCCGGCATCCGCTGGGCCCGGTCAGTCATGGCCAGGGTTTTCTGCAGTGCATGTACGAACTGCAGGAAATGCTCAAGGCGGTTACGGGCATGGCCGGCGTATCGCTTTCGCCGATGGCCGGTGCGCAGGGCGAACTGTCTGGTGTAGCGATGATTCAGGCCTACCACCGGGAACGCGGCGATCTTGAGCGCAATGAAATTATCGTTCCGGATGCGGCACACGGCACTAATCCTGCGACAGCAACGATGTGCGGCTGCGTTGCGGTTGAAGTTCCGACCGGACCTGACGGCGATATCGATATTGAGGCACTCAAGGCCGTAGTTGGACCGAAGACGGCCGGCATCATGTTGACGAACCCGTCGACTCTGGGTGTGTTCGAGCGCGAAATTATCAAGGTTGAAGGCATCGTCAGAGACGCTGGTGGGCTGCTCTACTACGACGGTGCCAACCTCAATGCGATTTGCGGCAAGGTGCGACCCGGCGACATGGGTTTCGATGTGATTCATATGAATCTGCACAAGACTTTCTCGACACCACATGGTGGTGGCGGGCCAGGCTCTGGCGCGATCGGCGTCGGCGAACGCTTGCTACCGTATATGCCGATACCGGTCGTCACCGCCAATGAGAAAAATGGCGAGACGACCTACGACTGGTTGACCGAAAAAGACCTGCCGCGTTCTATCGGTCGCCTATCCGCTTTCATGGGCAACGCTGGTGTATTGCTGCGCGCCTACGTTTATATGCGCATGGTCGGGCGCGATGGTATGCAGCGCCTTGCCGAGTACGCGACGCTGAATGCCAACTACCTGCAGGCGCGCCTGCGTGATGCTGGTTTTGAACTCGCGTATCCAACGCGGCGCGCAAGCCACGAGTTCATCATTACTCTCAAACACGAAGCCAGAGAACTGCACCTGACGGCCATGGATATTGCGAAGGCCTTGCTTGATCACAATTATCACGCACCGACGACCTACTTTCCGTTGCTCGTGCCCGAATGTCTGCTGATCGAGCCAACCGAGACCGAGAGCAAGGAGACGCTGGATAATTTCGTTGATGCGATGGTCGCAATTGTGCACGAGGCTCGCGAGAACGGTACCAGCTTCAAGGAAGCACCTTACAAGATGCCGGTACGGCGCCTCGACGACGTCAAAGCTGCGCGGAAACTGGACCTTAAGTACGAGCCTGAACCGACGGCCTAATGTCATTGCGAGGAGGCGAAGCCGACGCAGCAATCTGCATCGTTGGAGCGCCTCTCGAAGAGCGAATGGTTGGAGCGCCTCTCGAGGCGCGAATGGTTGGAGCGCTCCAACGTGGCCGCGTCCCATATTATCTGTTCAAATAGGGAACCGTTGGGCGCCAGCCTAGTCCAGATAATATTGCAATCGGGACAATTGAACAGGTTAACTATGACTCAAGGACGAATATTGACCGCGTTGGCAGGACTACTGCTTACGCTCACGGCAGCGGCTGCAGAGGATACAGCCTGGTCCGCAACGCTCGAACGCATCTCTTCAGGCGTCGTCTCGATCCGCGTCGATAGCACGCGAGCCTTTGATACAGAGTGGAATTCATCGAGCCAGGCGACCGGTTTCGTCGTCGACGCAAAGCGCGGACTGGTCCTGACGAATCGCCATGTTGTGACGCCCGGCCCGGTCGTTGCCGAAGCCATATTTCAGAATAACGAGGAAGTGCGGCTGACGCCGGTCTATCGGGACCCCGTGCATGACTTTGGATTTTTCCGCTACGACCCGGCCGACTTGCGTTACATCGAACCAACGGAACTACCGCTCGTTCCGGACGGTGCCGGCATCGGCCGCGAAATACGCGTTATTGGGAACGACGCCGGTGAGCAGCTGTCGATTCTGGCCGGAACCATCGCGCGTCTTGATCGCAAGGCGCCGGATTACGGACGCGGCAAGTACAACGACTTCAATACTTTTTACTATCAGGCGGCGTCGGGTACGTCCGGCGGTTCCTCGGGTTCACCGGTCGTCAATATCGACGGTGAAGTCGTTGCCCTCAACGCGGGTGCGAACAACTCGGCAGCGAGTAGTTTTTTCCTGCCGCTGGATCGAATCTACCGAGCGCTAGACCTCATCCGGCAGGGTAAACCCGTCCCGCGCGGTACCTTGCAGACGATGTTCGAGCGCAAGGCCTTTGACGAGGTCAAACGACTGGGCCTGACTGAGAATTCTGAACACATCGTGCGAATGTTTTATCCGGACCAGACCGGAATGCTGACTGTCGAACAGGTAATCCCGGACTCTTCCGCGGCCGGTAAACTCGCTCCGGGTGATGTCCTTTTGCGAATCAATGGCGAACTCGTCACAGAATTCATCCCGCTTGCAGCGGTACTCGACAATCACGTTGGCGAGAAAGTCGAAGTAGAGGTTGAGCGTGGTGGCAAGAGCATCACGGAAAACATCCTGGTGACTGATTTGCATGAAATCACGCCTGATGAATTTCTTGAGTTTGGCGATGCAATCGTAAATAACCTGTCCTACCAGCAGGCGCGGCATTACAACCGATCCGCGACCGGTGTTTACGTTGCCAATCCCGGTTACCTGTTATCGAAGGCTGCGATTCCACGAGGTGCTGTCATTACGGAATTTGCTGGCGAGGTGATCGAGAACATCGACGATCTCGAGTCGGCATTAATCGGTCTTGCAAATGGTGAACGGGAGCAGGTGCGTTACGTGACCATGGACAATCCGCAAAATAGTATTGTGCGTTCGTTCGAGATGGACCGCGTCTGGTTCCCGGCGCGCCGCTGTGCACGGGATGATGCAACGGGTATCTGGCCATGCAAGGATCTTGCGCCGGGACCGGATCCTGCACCGCCCAAGGTCGGCCATACGGAATTAAAGAAGTATGACGATCCGCGAGTACGTGCGATTGCGCCTGCACTTGTCGTTGTAACATTCGATCTGCCCTATACCGTCTCGGGTGTGGCCGATCGTCATTACTATGGCACCGGTTTGATTGTCGACAAAGAGCGCGGTCTGGTTGTTGTCGATCGCAATACGGTGCCGGTCGCTATCGGCGATGTGACGGTGACCTTCGCCGGTTCACTCGAGGTAAAGGCAAAGGTCGAGCAACTGCACCCGTTGCATAATCTTGCGATCATTTCTTACGATCCGGCGACAATTAATGACACAGCGGTCGAAAACGCGACATTTAATGACGCCGAGTTGAAGCCTGGCGATACGGTTTGGGTCGTGGGCATCAAAGGAGATCATCAACTCGTTCACCAGAAAAGTACGGTCTCGTCAGTTGGACCGCTGACACTGCCGTTGACGCGAACATTGCGTTTTCGTGATTCCAATATTGAGGGCATCAGCCTGGTCAATGCACCCACCGAATTCGATGGTGTGCTCGTCGACAAGCGCGGCAAGGTAGCGGCGATGTGGTCGAGTTTCTCAATCCAGTCCGGAGGTGACGGCGCTCAGGTAAATCGTGGTGTTGGCGCCGATCTTGTCATGGAGTTTGTCGACATCGTGCGTGAGGGGCGGCCGTTTTATTCGCTCGAGGCCGAGTTCGTTTATGCACCGTTGTTTGCGGCGCGCAACATGGGCGTCGACGAAGAGTGGTTGAAGCGTCTGGAGGCCAATAATCCGGTCAATCGTCGCGCGTTGAGCATCACTCGTCTCGTCGCCGGTACCGATGCGTCCAAACAGTTGCGTAACGGCGACATGGTGCTGGCAGTCGATGGCGAAGTGGTTACGTCATTTCGAGGGCTTGAGAAGGCCGTTCAGGGGCCGAAGGTTACGGTTACGGTATGGCGCGACGGTCATACGAAAGAAATTGAAATTGAGACAGCGGCGCTGGACGGACGCGGCATAGACAGAGCGGTATCGTGGGCCGGAGCGCTATTACAGGATCCACATCGAGCGATGGCCGTACAGCGCGGTATCGATCCGTATGGAGTCTATGTAGCGTTTTTTAGTTACGGGTCGCCCGCTACGCGTTACGGTTTGTGGGCGGGGCGCCGCGTCATCGAAGTTGACGAAACACCGACTCCGGATCTTGAGGCGTTCGTCGATGCCGTAGCGCACAAACAGGATCAGGCGTCGGTCCGGGTGAAGACCGTGACCTGGAATGGTGCAGTCGAGGTCATTACCTTGAAACTGGATAATCAATATTGGCCAGCTTATGAGATTCGAAGAACCAAGGACGGTTGGCGGCGATCCAGGATCGGTTCCTGATCGGTCACCGGTATTGAGCAGCAAAGTGCTGCTAGTCGTGCTGGCGTTGTTGCTGGGCACGGGCGGACTGTGTTCAGCACAGTCCATGTTCAAGTACCGCGCGCCGGATGGCGAGTGGATCTATTCTGATCGACCGCCCGACGACGGCAGCATTGCTGAAGTTCGCAATCTCGAGAAAGGCGAGGCTGAGACCGAGCTTTCCGTAACGCACGGATATGAGGGGCGGACCGTTGTACTGACCGCGCGCAATGAATTCTATGCGCCGGTTGAAATCGAGATCAAGATCAAGAGCATACGTGGACTGCAGTACCCCGACCAGGAGCTACACTGGGTGGTGCCGCCACGCAGCGGGATGACGCTTACCAGCCTCGATTTACTCGAAGACGGCTCCACGCCGTTGCTCGAATACGAGTACCAGTATCTGGCCGGCGATCCCGATGCCCGGCACCGGCCGCTCGAGGCGTATCGAGCGCCGTTCGCTATCGCGTCAAACTACCCGGTGACGCAGGCCTTCCCGGAAGTCGTGACTCACACGACAAGAGATAGCTATTACGCCATCGATCTCGCAATGCCGATCGGCACTGATGTATTCGCTGCACGGGGCGGGGTTGTCTTTGATGTGGCGAGCAGCAATTTTCGCGGTGGTCTCGATCCAGTGCGCCATGGGCCAGCTGCCAATGTTGTTCGCATCCTGCATGACGACGGCACCTACGCCGTCTATGCTCACCTGAACACTAATACGATTCGTGTCAGGCCTGGAGACAGGGTGGCGCGCGGCGAATACATCGCCGATTCAGGTAATACGGGCTTTTCCAGCGGGCCGCACCTTCACTTCGCTGTCGTGCGCAATGCCGGAATGCGAATTGAATCGCTGCCTGTCGCCTTCAACGGCGCCGACGCGGATACTGTCGTGCCCGCAACGGGTATGGCGCTGACCGCCTACTAGGCCTGCGAGAGGACGAGCATGCTGCCGTCGATCGCGATGAACTTGCGATTGGATCGCGCATCGTCAACCTTGCCGTCCCTTGGTTCAAGAATGATGTCGCGTACGTACCCGGGCGCATCGCAGGAATCCGGGCTGTCCGGATCAATCTGAATTTCCACCTGTACCTCACGATTCCGAAAAAGCAGTGACCGCTTGGCGTCGTGGCTGGACCAGCCGACAAACTGTCGGTTATTGATGAGCGAAATTCTGCGTCCGCACATGAGTACTCCGAAGCACTCTGCATAGCGCATGGGAGTGTCAACAATGTATTTGACAACGTCAGCGTGACTCGCATTTCGTAGTGGTATCACCTGGTCCAGCAGGCTCGTGGCGTAGTGGGCAATGCCCGATATCCGGTCAAGATTCAATGCGTGCATATCATTTCCTCGGCTGGTGCTGTGCGCCAATCAGAGTGAGGCGACGAACTGCTCTTCCTCGGTGCTTCCCGCCAGCGCGGTCGTCGAGGACAGCCCGTCCATAATCGTATTTTGCACGGCGTCAAAGTAACCCGCACCAACAAACGATTGGTGCTTGGCAGCGCGGAAGCCGTGTTTTTCATCCGCAAATTCTTTTTGCTGCAATTTCGAGTAGGCGTACATGCCTTCCTGCTTGTAGGCGCGTGACAGATTGAACATGCTCGAGTTCAGCGCATGCCAGCCGGCGAGCGTAATGAACTGGAACTTGTAACCCATCTTCGCGAGTTCCTCGCGGAATGTTTTCATCGTTTCGTCATCGAGGTTCGCCTTCCAGTTAAATGATGGCGAACAATTGTAGGCGAGTAGCTGATCCGGGAACTCGGCATGTATCGCGTCAGCGAAACGACGCGCCTGCTCCAGGTCGGGTTTGGATGTTTCACACCAAAGCAAATCTGCGTACGGCGCGTAGGCCAGGCCGCGTGCGATTGCCTGCTCGAGTCCCGCGCAGGTGCGGTAGAAACCTTCGGGCGTACGCTCGCCCGTGATGAAAGGATGATCTCGTTCGTCCGAGTCCGACGTAATCAGGTTTGCCGCATCGGCGTCGGTACGTGCGATCAGGATAGTGGGTACACCGCACACGTCAGCCGCGAGCCTGGCTGCGCTTAGCTTGGCAACCGCTTCGTTCGTGGGTACGAGTACCTTGCCGCCCATGTGGCCGCATTTCTTGGCTGAAGAAAGTTGATCCTCAAAGTGCACGCCCGCCGCACCAGCACGAATCATGCTTTTCATGAGTTCGAAAGCGTTCAGGTTGCCACCGAAGCCGGCTTCGGCGTCGGCAATGATCGGCGGAAACCAGTCGATGCTGTCGTCGCCGTTCAATGCGTGTATTTCGTCGGTCCGCATCAGCGCGTTGTTGATGCGCTCAACCATTTTAGGAACCGAGTCGACCGGGTACAGACTCTGGTCGGGATACATTTCACCGGCGCTATTGCCATCGCCCGCGACTTGCCAGCCCGAACAGTAGATCGCCTTCAGGCCGGCCTGAGCTTCCTGAATAGCTTGATTGCCTGTGAGCGCGCCGAGACCGCAAACCGGGCCTTCCTGATTGACCAGCCGCCAGAACTTCTCGCTGCCCAGCCGAGCGAGTGTGTGTTCGACCTGCACGGTACCGCGGAGCTTCACGACGTCTTCGGCGCTGTAGTTGCGATCGATTCCTTTCCAGCGCGGGCTGTCTGCCCACTCAGATTCGAGTCTCTTGATCTGTTCCTTTCGTGTCATGACTGATTTTCCCTAACCGTATAAATGAGAATGCGTAGCAGTTGCTTCTGGAGTTATACTACGCAGGTAAAATAGTAAATTTGACAGAAAAAATTTGACAGTGTTAATTTTACACAAGGCACCGAGATGGGAATACGGCAGGGAATAAAGCGAAAGGCGCACTTTCTGGGTACCAAAATCAAAGGGCTGCGCAAGCGTAACCATTTGACTCTTGAGGACTTATCGATTCGCTGCATTCAAATTGATGCCGATGCAGCGCCGTCTATTTCCTACCTTTCGATGATCGAGAACGGCAAACGAGTGCCCTCGGAACGGCTGGTGCAGATCATAGCCGACATTTTTCAGAAATCGCCCGAGTGGTTTTATGACGAATCGCTGGATGAAGACGTCATCGATACGGCGCCGGATGCCGCTGTCAGCGGCATGCCGCTCGAACCAGGGTTCCTGTTCTCGGAAAAGCTGCTGCAACTCGCTATCCCGGAGCTCCTCGCACAGACGGGGACAACTGGCAGGCAGTTTGCACATCTGCTGATTCGCGCCCACCAGGAAGAGAGCAAGAACCGATTTCCGGATTTAGAGCGCGCTGCTGAGGATGTAGGGAAGAAACACTTTCCGATGCGAGACAGCGACATTCTTGCTCTTGCGCAACACATGGGACTCAATATCAGGTGGTTTGACCGGAGTGCATTCGAGGACAGCAGCGACACGGGCAAGCCACTGAACACGCTGGTGCGCTCGTTCTACGATGCACCCAACAACGTGTATCTCAATCGTGCGCTGGAGAAAACGCCATCGAGACTGAAGTTCGATATTGCAAACCACATCGCGCACAAGGTTTTGCACGATGGAGACGGCGCGCGCGTGCCGCAGGTTTCCGGTGGTCGCGTCAGCGACCGTCGCCACGACACCGATTCCATCAATATCGATGCCAGGGATATTTTATATGCGTGGCGCGATTTTGAGTGCACCTACTTTGCGGCGGCACTACTCGCTCCGAAAACGCCGTTCAGGCAGTTCCTGGCGAAACACTCCTACGCAATCGATGCGGGCGATAAAGTCGATCTGACCACTCCACTCGTGATGCGCCGCATGCCCAGCGTTTCGCCGTATCCGTTCTGGCACTATTTTGATGCCTACCCGCCCGGCAATTTGCGGGCGGTTTACCGGGGCAACGGCATTCCACTGCCCTGGGGCAATATGACCCTGGTCTCCGATCCCTGTCAGCATTGGGCAGTTTTTAGGATGCTCGATACCCGATCGACGAAGCCGGCTGCACAGATCTCTATCTTGCGCAGCGGTGATGACAAGCGCTTGTACTGCTGTCAATCGGTTCGCAGCAAAGACGCAGCAGGGAACCACCATGTGCTCTGCGCCGGAGTCGATCTTTCGCCCGCATTGAGCGCCCAGAATATCGACGCCCAAAGGACGATTGAGATGATCGAAGCAAGCTGCAACGCGGGTGGTGGCTCAGCGCCGATACCGACCGAAGCAAGAGAGCAATTAAATAGCATCAGCAAGATTCTGAACATTGGCTGGATCGCGGACGGAGCTACCACGGAGGCGATGATCATCTGTCAGCGCAGTTCCACTTGCCCGCGTGACAGACACTGTCTCGGTGGTGCGAAGCCGAAGCTCAAGCCGAAGATTGATGAGATCCGGGATTCCGTTCTTTCAAGCTAGTGGCTAGTTCTTCCCAACTCGTAACCGGCAGTTCGCAGTGTGTGCCTGTGCAACGATAGGCGACAGTCTCACCGGACAGCGCCTTTCGTACGGCCAATAACCCTGGCAAGTCAGGCGTATTTTCGTTGATCGCAAATATCAGCCGCGATGGCGCGAACAGTTTCGCCGCCGAGTCGCGCCAGCGCCCTATCTCTTCCGATGCCCCACGAATGACAATGATCTCGGGCGGGTGCAGGTATTCCTCCAGTGCGGTCAGCAGCGTTACATGGCCGTGCGGATACTCGTCCATCGCCTGCCAGGCGTTACGCAGGGCTCTTTCAGCAGCATCGATGTAACGCTGCTCGCCGAGCAGATGCCCAAGGCGTTGCAAAGCAAATGTTGCTGTGCCGTTTCCGGACGGCATCGCTTCGTCTGCGAGTGGCTTCGGTCGGTGCATCAAGGTCTCGTGGTCATCGGCTGTGAAATAGAACCCACCGCCGTCCTTGTCTTCGAAGTGTTCGAGCAACAAGTCGGCAAGTTGTATTGCGAATGCGAGCTGCGCACTGTCCCAACGTGCCTGCAACAACTCAAGTAGTGCGTCGATCAGAAAGGCGTGGTCGTCAAGATAGGCCGGGAATCTTGCCTCGCCGTCTTTGTAACTCGCGAGCAAGCGACCGTCGACCATTAGTTTGTCGCGAATCGTCGTACTGGCGTCGACGGCGGCGTCGACGAGGTCTTCACGTGCGAGGATGCGCCCGGCGATAGCCAGCCCGCGAATCGCCAGCGCGTTCCAGGAGGTCAATTGTTTCTCGTCACGGCCGGGCGCGACGCGCTTGCTGCGCTGTGCAAGCAGTGTCGATTTCGCCTGCTCGATAAGGCATTCGGGGTCGTCGATTGCCTCACGTACTGTCAGATGCCATTTACCTTCGAAATTGGCGTCCTTGTCGAGACCGAATCGGCTGGCGAACAAGGCGTATTGGTCGGGCTCGAGGAGTGCGCTGACCTCATCGGGAGTCCAGACATAATACTTGCCTTCCACCCCCTCGGAGTCGGCATCACGTGAGGAGTAGAAACCGCCCTCGGGCGAGCGTATGTCGGCGAGCATCCAGTCGGCTGTCTGCCTGGCCGTATCTGCGAACAGTATTTCGCCAGTTGCGAGAAAGGCCTGTGAGTAAACAGCAAGTAACGGTCCGTTGTCGTACAGCATTTTCTCGAAATGTGGAATCTGCCAGTAGCGGTCGACTGAGTAACGGCAGAATCCACCGCCGACGTGGTCGTAGATGCCACCTTCGGCCATGCGTGTCAGCGTCAGCGTTGCCATGAACAAGGCGTCGAGGTCGGGCTCCGCATCGTTGGCTGAATTGCGCCATGCACGGAGAAGCCACCCAGTCACGCCCGGTTGCGGGAATTTGGGCGCCTGGCCGTGCCCGCCGTATTCGGGGTCGAAGTTACCTGCCAACTGCTCCCGGATCCTGGTAATTGGCGCCGGAGTCATCGCGTGCCCGGCAGGAGCCGCCGGCGGATCGAGGCGAGCAAACACTTCAGTCAGCTTCTCTCCCTGCTTACGTACCTCGTCCCGTCGCTCGTTGTAGTAGCTTGCGACTTTTTGCAGCAGGTCGGCGAATGACGGTGTGCCGTAACGGGCGTTGTTCGGAAAGTAAGTGCCACCAAAAAACGGTCGCTGGTCTTCGGCATTTAGAAACATCGTTAGTGGCCAGCCACCACCGCGTTGCATCAGCAGTTGATGCGCAGTCTGGTAGATCTTGTCCACGTCCGGTCGCTCTTCGCGGTCGACCTTGATATTGATGAACAGGCGGTTCATCAGCGCTGCCGTGTCCTCGTCTTCGAACGATTCGTGTGCCATGACGTGACACCAGTGGCAGGCGGAGTAGCCGACCGAAAGCAGGACCGGTTTACCTGACTCACGTGCGGCGTCAAACGCCTCTTCACCCCACGCGTACCAGTCAACCGGATTGCTGGCGTGTTGCAGCAGGTACGGGCTGGTTTCTTTGGCGAGGCGATTGTCCATGGTTTGTTATGATACAGACCCCGCCGCGACGACGAAGATTTTCATGCTGGTATACCCTGAGTTCGATCCGATCATTTTTGAGATTGGATTTATCAAAGTCCGCTGGTATGGACTGATGTACGTCCTCGCCTTTCTATTCGCCTGGTGGCTGGCGCGCAAGCGTTGTCAGCAAGCCCATTCGCCGGTACAGCCGAACGAGGTCGATGATCTGATCTTCAACGGCATGCTCGGTGTCATCATTGGTGGGCGGGTTGGTTATTGTTTTTTCTACGGCTGGGACTATCTCGTCGA
>Ga0255052_10001091_pt1 | contig 20788 bp, 19 predicted proteins | sample JV7_2_21_MG_FD_188632 | JGI IMG/M metagenome (GOLD analysis project Ga0255052, IMG submission 188632) | Seawater microbial communities from Jervis Inlet, British Columbia, Canada - JV7_2_21 | ecosystem: Environmental > Aquatic > Marine > Inlet | place: Canada: British Columbia | collected... | reverse complement strand
GCGCCGGAAACTGGCCCAGGTTTCTGCGCAACAAATCCGAACAATTCGAAGCTCGCCTGAATCTCGTTGAGATTATCGACAGTCCGTCGATCTTTCTTGCCGGCATGGCTGGCTCGCGAATACCGATTGCCACTTCGCACGGAGAAGGTCGTGCGCAATTTGCAGACGACGAGGCCATGCGCCAGGCGAAGATCGCGCTCCGGTACGTCGACAACTACGGTGCGGTTGCCGAGAAATACCCGGCGAACCCGAATGGTTCAGTTGAGGGTATCTGTGGACTGACGACTGACGACGGGCGAGTCACGATTACAATGCCACATCCGGAGCGCGTCGCCCGGACAACACAGAACTCATGGCACCCGGAGAATTGGGATGATAACGGCCCCTGGATGCGCATGTTCTTCAATGCGCGGGCATCACTATCCTGATTGCCGACGGGCATGAATAAAGTCAGGACATTGGTTCGTGATCTCGGGAGACTCGAGGCCACGACACTGGTTGTTGGTGGAATAATCGGCACGACGATATTCCTGGTCACAGCCGATGTCGCACGCATTGTTGGTAGTCCATTCCTGGTCCTGGTTACCTGGCTTGTTGCCGGCCTCCTCGCGGGGACCGCCGCCCTTTGTTTCGCAGAACTTTCTGCGGCCATGCCGAAGACAGGTGGCACTTATGTCTTCCTTCGACGCGCTTATGGTACTGATCTGGTGTCCTTCAGCTATGCCTGGATGATGTGTTTCGCTTATGCCACCGGTGCAATTGCCGTTGTAGCGATCATGGCAGCAACGTTTCTGATGCCCGTTTTGCAACAACTCGGGTTGGTTGATGGTGATCACGTAAAGACCATAGCTGTCACGCTTATCTTTGTTTTGACTGTCCTGAATTCGCAGGGCGTCCGGCAGGGTGGCATCACTCAAAACGTTGTCACGGCTCTAAAGCTATCCCTGATTCTGGCCGTAATACTGATTCCGTTGCTCCTGGCCGACTGGCAACCGGTTGAATTGTTGAACGTTGCATATGCCGGTACGGACCTGCCGACTACACTGCAGAACATCGGCAACGGAATGATTCTCTGTCTGTTTTCCTACAGCGGCGCCTACTTCATCACGCATGTTGCAGAGGAGGTGCGGGAGCCGGAGAAAAACATCCCGCGCGCCATCACGATGGGTTTTGGGCTCGTGGTTCTGCTTTATCTAGCAATCAATGTTACTTATCTGATCGTGATGCCATTTGACGAGGTGCAGTCTTCTTCGCATATCGCGAGTGACACAATGGCGCATGTGCTTGGACCGACCGGTGCGATGGTGACAGCATTTGCGATCTTCTGTTCTGCGGTTGGAGTCCTGAACGCACAATTGCTCAACTATCCTCGTGTCGTGTTCGCAATGGCGAAGGATGGTCTCTTCTTCCGAAGAATTGCGGAGATCGGTAACAGAACGCGGGCGCCGAGCAATGCAATTGTCCTCGTAGGCGTGTTGTCGTCTGTTTATGCGGTCAGTGGCAGCTATTCACAAATTCTTACTGTCGTCGCGTTCGTTGCGCACGTCTTCATCTGCCTTGCTGTCGCGGCAGTGATTATACTCAGGATTCGCGAGCCCGACCTCGAACGGCCATACAAGGTTTGGGGTTATCCGTTTACGCCGATTATCTTCATTGTTGTTTCCGTTATCTATCTCGGAAATCTTGCCGTGCACCAGACCATGGGTGCGGCAATAGGCACATTTGTCGTCCTTGCTGGCCTGCCTTTCTACTGGTACTGGAAAAGGGCATCATTGATTGATCGGACCGCCGACCACCCCGACGAACAATAAGAGTCGACATCGGGCAGGTCGTTTCCGTTTGTACAAACACCCAGAGGCCAAGCACATGAAAAATATAGTAGTTGCTGTCTTGTTGTTGTCGATAGCTGCCTGTCAGCCAACCGCGGAACCGGCATCAGATTCTTCGACATTCGCTTTGTCTTTCTCTGAGGACGCCTCAAGCGAGCCGCTTGATGGTCGCCTCCTGCTGATCCTCTCAAAGAACGACGAGAACGAACCGCGATTCCAGGTCAGGTCCGGCGTCAATGCGGCGCAAATTTTCGGCGTAAATGCTGAGGGACTCGCGCCCGGTGAAGCGATGACGATCGATGAGTCTGTTTTCGGCTATCCACACGACAGTCTCAGCGAAATGCCGCCAGGTGAGTACTTTGTTCAGGCGGTCCTGCACAAGTACGACACCTTTAATTTAGGCAATGGCAAAACTGTCAAGTTACCAATGGATCAGGGAGAGGGGCAGCAATGGGCCCGGTCGCCCGGCAATCTGTACAGCGAGCCACGCCTCGTTCAGGTGGGTGGATCGGCAAACCCGATTTCGATTGTGCTCGACAAGGTCATTGAATCGATCGAGCCGCCGGCAGATACGGACTTCGTCAAGCATGTGCAAATCAGGAGCGAGCTGCTCAGCGAATTCTGGGGCAGGGATATGTACGTTGGTGCCCATGTGCTGCTGCCGGCAGGTTTCGATGAACACCCGGACGCACGCTATCCACTGATGGTCTTTCACGGTCATTTCCCGGACGATTTTTCCGGTTTCCGAGCGGAACCACCTGATGAGGATTTGGAATGTCAGCCGAGTGAAAGATTCGGCCTCGATTGCTACAACCGGCTTGTGCAGCAGGAGGCTTACGATTTCTACCAGAAATGGACCGGGCCCGATTTTCCGCGAATGCTGATCATCGAAATTCAGCACGCCAATCCCTATTACGACGACAGCTATGCAGTCAATTCAGAAAACCTCGGTCCTTACGGTGATACGTTGACCTATGAATTGATTCCTTACATCGAAGAACAATTCCGTGGCATCGGCGAGGGCTGGTCGAGGTTTACCTACGGTGGTTCAACCGGTGGCTGGGAAGCAGCGGCAGTGCAGGTCTTTTATCCGGACGAATACAACGGCGCGTTTGCTGCCTGTCCCGATCCCATCGATTTTCGTGCTTACGTGTCAGTCAACCTGTACGACGACGACAACGCGTATTACAGGGAAGGACCTTTCCATCGCGTACCACGCCCGGAACAACGCAACTACCTCGGGCACATTTCGATCTTTATGGAGGATGAGGGGCACAAAGAACTTGTGCTCGGCACGCGCGGCCGATCAGGTGGGCAGTATGATATCTGGGAAGCGGTTTATTCGCCCATGGACGAAGACGGATATCCGAAACGGATCTGGGATAAGAAGACCGGCGTGATTGATCACACAGTCGCGGAATACTGGAAGGAGAATTATGACCTCCGCCACATACTTGAACGCGATTGGGCAACGCTCGGTCCCAAACTCGAAGGCAAATTACACATCTACGCCGGTGACATGGATAACTATTATCTGAACAACGCCGTTTACCTGGCAGAAGAATTTCTCGAAGGCACCGACAGTCCTTATTACGCCGGTGACATCGATTACGGTGATCGTGCCGAACACTGCTGGAATGGTGACCAGCAGAATTCGAATGCCGTATCACGGCTGCGCTACAACACGATGTACGTGCCGAGAATTCTCGAGAGACTGTTAACGACGGCGCCGGAGGGCGCAGATCTCACCAGTTGGCGATACTAAAAGCTGGCACGTTTATGACGGCATTGCTTCTTTCGATCGTGCTGGCCCAGGGTGTCACGGACGAAAGTATTCTGATTGGCATGGAGGGACCGGCAAACTCGTTTTCAGTTGACGAGGAAAACCTCGGCATGCATCTGGTGATTCGCCAAGCAAATGCCAATGGCGGTATTCACGGTCGACAGCTTATCGCGATCACGCGATCGCGTGGCACGGTCAATCCGCTGGAGCAGGAAATTGCCAACGCCAAAACGCTGGTTGAGGAAGACAATGTATTTCTTCTTTTCAACTTCGGTGGACCGGCGTCTTTGCAGATCGGCGAATACGCGATGGAAAACGATGTACCCTATCTTTTTCCACACACAGCATTGTTAACGGTCGACGATGATCGACACGTTTTCACCTCGTATCCCCGATATGAGGGCGAATCTCGCGCGATGCTGAGCTATCTGTCTGCCGAGCGCGGTGCGGAGAGGATTGCGGTCATTCATGCGCCCAACATTTATGGCGAGTATTTTGCCGGGCGGGCTGAGTCACTGGCAGGTGAACTCGATTACACATTTGTCGGCGCACAGCCGTTGCCTGGTAATCCTGAGAGCGCGATCGATGAAATGGCACGTTTGCGGGACTTGAAGTCGGACGTCGTTATCATGGCGCTCTATCCGGCAGGCGCCCGGAAGGTTGTAGAAGCGAAAGCGGCGCTCAACTGGAATGTACAGCTGGTATCGTCGGGTCCGTTAACTGACGAACAATATCTGAATGTTGATGGGGGGCAGGCGGAGGGCACGCTTGGCTTCTGCCACTACCCCGATCCGAACGAAAGCGATGCGCCCGGCATTATCACTTATCGAAAATTGATGGCAGAGTATTTTCCGGGTCATGCGCTAAATCGATATTCGCTTTATGGTTATGTGTTTGGCAGCCTGGTTATCGAGGGTCTCGAACGTGCAGGCAGCGAGCTGACGGAAGGCGCTTTCCTGGACGCGATGGAATCCATCACCGACTGGGACAGTGGTGGCATTCTTCCGCCAGTAAGCTTCTCCGCGACAGATCATCATGCTCAGGACGCAGGCTTTATCTGTGAGCTGGAAAATGCCCGTTTCAGGCCGATTGGCGATTGGCTGACGCCGTAATCGGCATTCCCGACAGATATTCGGCGGCATATCGAAACCGTCGACGGCACCTGCAGCAGATACGTTGCTATAATTCACGAATACGGCAGAAAGGGGTGCGCCATGAAGAAGATCCTGATCACGATTGTTATTTCACTATTTCCAGCATTTCTGTTCGCGCAGGATCAGGGCAGCTATCAGTGTGTGATCGGCGAACTCACGCGGCGCGTCGAGATCCTCTATGAAACCGGTGTCACTGTTCCTTGCGAGGTGCATTACTATAAGGACACCGAAATGCCTGGCGAGCGCCAGGTACTCTGGCGTGCGGCTAACGAAGAAGGTTATTGCGAAGCCAGGGCCGCGGAGTTCATCGAGAAACTGCGGGGCATGGGATGGTCATGCTCGGCAGCGGGTGCTGAAGATGAGTCGGGGGAAACTGACGATACCGATGCTTTGGCTCCCGCCGAAGAAATCGAACTACCCGACATTGATATCGAGTGATTTAGTTTCAAGCGGAGGATTTAAGACCGCTGTTACCTTCCTGGACAAAGAAACGCCGTACCTTGATCGCGCGCGTGAGTTTCCCGCGCCTGACGAAGCATTGGTAGAACATGTCCTTCAATACCTCGAGAAGAATTCCGGCTTGCGCGCGATTGAGCAGTGGCAGATCTTCTTCCTCGCCGCTGTCAAAAATGACCCTCTTTATGGGTTCGAAACTGTCGTCGTCGATTTCTGCGATGTCCTGCGCGGCCATGACTTCATCGAACGCCCGGAGCTTGCCATTCTCACCTAATGCCGAGAATGAGCTTGAAGCCGCGCGGCGGCACATCGATGCAAAAGCGTTAAAGTTGTTTGTTGAATAGCAGGACAACGCTTCGCGGAAAAGCACTTCGGTGTGTTTTGGAAGATACGAAAACTGAAAGCGCTCCTTGGGGCGCTCGAGTTCAATGAAGTTTCGGTACAGCTCAATCGAATTGTCACGGAATTGTTTGACGGCGAATCTTAGAAATACTGGTGCGCTACAAGCGTCGCACTGATAGACAAGTCCAATATGCTTAGGTTTGACGTTGGCCAGGTTCTCGAAATCGGGTATCGACTGTGGCGACATATGGGCATAGACGCCGCAATAGGGGCATTCCAGGCCAAATTGCTCTTCAGTCCCGCGACGGATCCCTTTGTCTCGCTCAATTGTAATTGCCATTACTATTTCCGGCCCTGTCCGTTTCTGGTTTTGGTTAATTCAGACAGGTACTTAGCAGTATATCCTCAGTGTCCCGAATCGCTCTCATTGTTGGACATAATACGGATAAGTTTAATTCCCTGCCCAGGCGCCAATTGCCTCGCGGGCGCTGTCGTTTGCCGGGCGCGCGATGAGCGCATCGCGGCTCAACGTGACCTCAAATTGTGCCCCATCGGCCATCGGGACATAGGTCGCTGTGCCGTAATGCGCATCAACGCCCGGCATCAGCAACGGAAAACGGTGCGCAATCCGCCAGACATCGGCTGGCGATTCGGGAGTTAACGAGTGAACGGTTCGTGCCTCGGTCATTTCACGATCAATCTCGGCGTAGCGACCGCTCAACCGGTCCAGCTGATAGATCGGGTCGAGACCCAGGACAGTCATCGGCGGCTTCCAGGTGACGATTTTTGCGTCCATTTGCCACTCGTCGCCCCGCAGCGTAAACAGCTGGTCGACCTTGCCTGTCACCATGACCCTGGCCTCGAACTCATCCGGCGATATGCGCCTGAACTCAATTCTGGAGACGAGTTGTTCCTCAATCAATCGTCCGTAGGTCAGGTAGCTGAGCAGCAACATGCCACCCGCGCCCGCCACCGCCGCAGAGAACAGGCAACTGACGCAGGAGCCGCCGGCACGTATGACGCGCCGGTGCCGCACGCAATGAAACGTGTGAAACAGGAAGTAGAACGCGAGGAACGCGAAGACGAGACTGATTGAAATCAAAATCACCATCAGGCATCGAGCCTCCTGTACCTGATTCTGTGTGGTCGATCTGCTTCGCTGCCAAGTCGACGCTTCCGATCTTCCTCGTACTCAGAATAATTGCCGGCAAACCAGACAACCTGGCTGTCGCCCTCGAACGCCAGGATGTGAGTCGCGATTCGATCGAGAAACCATCGATCATGAGAAATTACGACGGTGGATCCAGGGAACTCCAGCAGCGCTTGCTCGAGCGCACGAAGTGTCTCTACATCCAGGTCATTGGTCGGTTCATCCAGCAGCAGCAAGTTGCCTCCGGCCTTCAGCATTTTAGCAAGGTGTACCCGGTTTCTTTCGCCACCTGACAGAATTCCGATCTTCTTTTGCTGCTCTGTACCACGAAAATTGAAACGACCGACATAAGCGCGTGAAGGCGTCTCGTATTTCCCGACAGTGATCAGATCCTGCCCGTCCGAAATCTCCTCCCAGATCGTCTTATTGTCATCGAGGCTCTCCCTCGATTGATCAACGCTGGCGACCTGCACACTGTCGCCAAGCCGGACATTGCCGGCGTCCGGTTTTTCGCTGCCCGTGATCATGCGAAACAGAGTTGTCTTACCGGCACCGTTTGGCCCGATGATTCCGGCAATACCACCAGCCGGCAACGTGAAGCTCAGGGACTCCATCAGCAATTTATCGCCGAACGCTTTTTTCAGGTCATTAGCCTCGATGACAACATCACCCAGGCGAGGGCCCGGGGGTATGTAAATCTCATTGGTCTCGTTACGTTTTTGGTAACTTTGCGACGATATCTCTTCAAATTGTCGCAATCGCGCCTTGGATTTTGCCTGTCGACCCTTCGGGTTCGAGCGTACCCATTCAAGCTCGGACTGCATCGCCTTTTGGCGGGCTTTTTCAGAGGCATCTTCCTGTTGCAGGCGATTCTGCTTTTGCTCCAGCCATGACGAGTAGTTGCCTTCCCACGGAATGCCATGGCCCCGATCCAGTTCAAGAATCCATCCGGCCACATTGTCCAGGAAATAGCGATCATGCGTGACCGCGATCACCGTGCCCGGATACTCTTCAAGGAAGCGCTCAAGCCAGGCGACAGACTCTGCGTCGAGGTGGTTCGTCGGTTCGTCGAGGAGCAGCATGTCCGGCTCGGACAGCAGCAGGCGACAAAGTGCAACCCGGCGCTTCTCGCCACCGGACAACGTCGTGACTTCCGCATCCCAAGGTGGCAGCCGAAGTGCATCGGCCGCGACATCCAGTTTTCGATCGAGCTCCCAACCGCCTGCTGAGTCGATGGCGTCCTGTAGCTTGCCCTGTTCCTCCAGCAATGAGTTCATTTGCTCATCGTCCATCGGCTCGGCAAAGGCCATGCTGATCTCGTTAAAACGATCGAGCAGCGCCATGGTCTCCGCAACGCCTTCTTCCACGTTGCCGCGCACATCCTTTTCCGGGTCCAGTTCGGGCTCCTGCGGCAGAAAACCAATATTGATGCCCGGCTGCGGTCGGGCCTCGCCGTCAAAATCCTTGTCGATGCCCGCCATTATCCTGAGCAGCGTCGACTTGCCGGATCCGTTAAGTCCCAGGACGCCGATCTTTGCGCCAGGGAAGAAGCTTAAAGAGATGTCACGGATGATAAGTCGTTTGGGCGGCACCATCTTGGCCACCCGGTTCATCGTGTAAATGTATTGCGCCATGCTTATTCTTGGTTGGAAAATGAAGCGCGCATTATAGAGGGAATTATCAGGTATGCTGCGCCTGTCGCGAAATTGGGCACGGATTGATAAAACATAGTGACCAGTAACGGAAAAGGATCGGTCTGGGTCTTCAAGGGTGAGGAACTTGCCCGCTACGGGTTTGGTGACGACCATCCATTTGGTTCCGACCGCCACGAGGTATTTCACAAAGAGCTCGCCGAGGCAGAACTCGGTGATGTCATTCACTACGCGGCGCCCAGAAGAGCAAGCGTCGACGAGCTGGCGCTCTTTCACTCGCCTGATTACATCAATTTCGTATCAAAGAAATCGCAAGAGGGCAGTGGATTCCTCGACGGCGGTGATACGCCGGTATTTCCCGGGGTTTTCGAGATCGCGGCAGACGTGGTCGGCACGACACTGGCCGCTGTTGATGCTGTCATGCAGGGTGAGGCAGAGCGAGCATTTGTGCCTATCGCAGGGCTGCACCATGCCGGCCGAGAACATGCTGCGGGTTTCTGTGTTTTCAACGATTGTGGCGTTGCCGTCGAATACCTGCGTCAAACATACGGTTTGCAGCGGATTGCTTACGTAGACATCGATGCACATCATGGCGATGGCGTGTTTTACGGATTCGAAGACGATCCGGACCTGTTCTTTGCCGATATCCACGAAGATGGTCGATTTCTCTATCCGGGTACGGGCGCCGCCAGCGAAACCGGCAAAGGTCGTGCCGTCGGAACAAAGCTGAATATCCCGCTTGCCCCTGGCGCCGGAGATGCCGAATTCGATGATGTCTGGCCCGAGGTCGAGTCTTACATTGAGCGTGCCCGCCCTGAATTCATCATCCTGCAGTGCGGTGCTGATAGCCTTGAGGGTGACCCGATCACGCATCTTCGCTTTACGGAAGGCGCCCATGCCCGGGCTGCCAGTGAGTTGTGTCGACTTGCGATCAAACACTGCGATGGCCGGATCGTCGGCACCGGAGGGGGCGGCTACAACCGCCAAAACATCGCCAGAGCCTGGACAAGAGTAGTACAGTCTTTCGCGGAATCCACATAGCAGTGTGTTGAAAAACCCTCAGCGGGCCTGATACAGCGTTAAGAACGCGCTCCAAATACTCATGTACTGACGTGTACACTCCGTTTTGTCGCTTGTTTTGCCTTGTCTCACGCCCACTGAGACCTTTTCAACATACTGCTATTAACCATTGGCAATGACATTGTCGCCCCCGAGCGTTCACCTCAGGTACAATTCCGCAGTTTTTGAGCCCCCGCCTTTTCCCTCACGCCAGTCTGAATCCGGAGATCAACTTCCGCATGTTTGCCGAAACGACACCGATCGAGACCTTTGACAACGAACTATTCCGTGCCATCGCCAATGAATCCCGCCGCCAGGAAGAACATATCGAGCTGATTGCATCGGAAAACTACGCAAGTCCACGCGTCATGGACGCCCAGGGCTCAGTGCTGACCAATAAGTACGCTGAGGGCTATCCAGGCAAGCGCTACTACGGCGGTTGCGAGTTCGTGGACATTGCCGAGAACCTGGCGATAGAGCGTGCGAAGAGGCTGTTCGGTGCCGACTACGCCAACGTTCAGCCGCACTCCGGCTCGCAAGCGAATGCTGCAGTGTGCTTCGCATTATTGCAGCCTGGCGACCGGATTCTCGGTATGAGCCTGGCGGATGGCGGGCATCTGACTCACGGCTCCAAGGTTAACTTTTCCGGCAAATTTTTTGACGCGGCGCAATACGGCGTCTATCCGAAGACCGGATACGTCGACTATGACGAAGTTCAGGGGCTCGCCAACGAGCACAAACCGCACATGATCATTGCCGGGTTCTCCGCTTATTCGCGGATCATGGACTGGCAACGCTTCCGCGATATCGCCGATTCGGTTGGTGCCTACCTGATGGTGGACATGGCCCACGTTGCGGGCCTGGTTGCGACCGGCCATTACCCGAACCCGCTTCCGTTTGCTGACGTGGTAACGACGACGACGCACAAGACATTACGTGGGCCTCGTGGAGGCCTTATCCTCGCAAGAGACAACGAGGAGCTAACGAAAAAATTCAACTCGCTCGTATTCCCCGGTACCCAGGGCGGGCCATTGATGCACGTTATCGCGGCCAAGGCCGTTGCCTTCCTGGAAGCCCTGAGTCCGGATTTCCGGGACTACCAGGCGAAGGTTGTCGAGAATGCCGGCGTAATGGCGAGCGCGTTCATTGAGCGTGGTTATGACATCGTTTCCGGCGGGACCGACAATCACCTGATGCTATTGAGTCTTCTCGGCAAAGACATAACCGGCAAAGATGCCGATGCCGTGCTTGATCGTGCGAATATTACTGTCAACAAGAACGCGGTCCCCAATGATCCGAGGTCTCCATTTGTCACCAGCGGACTGCGACTTGGTACGCCGGCCATTACCACTCGTGGTTTCGGACCTGAAGAGGTTCGCGAATTGACCGGCTGGATCTGCGACATCCTTGACGATATCAATGACGACGTCATGGTTCAGCGCGTACGTGGCCAGGCCCTCGAGTTGTGCCAGCGCTTTCCTGTGTATTCGTAATTCAGTGCTATTCTGAGTACAAAGGCACTTCGGTAGCGCTCAATGCATTGTCCCTTTTGCAGTAACGAAGAAACCAAAGTCATCGATTCCCGTCTTGCTGGTGACGGTCGGCAAATCAGGCGTCGTCGACAATGCCTCGACTGCAACGAGCGATTCACGACGTTTGAGAGCGCTGAACTCGTCATGCCGCGACTGGTCAAGAACGACAACAGTCGACAGCCATTCGACGAGTCAAAATTGAGAAACAGCATGGTTCGCTCGCTGGAGAAACGCCCGGTCTCTGCTGATAATCTTGAACAGGCCATCGGGCGCCTGATTCACAGGCTGCGGACGATGGGTGAGCGTGAGGTTCCGTCCAGGCTCATCGGCGAGATGGTGATGGAGGAACTGCGTGAGCTTGACGAGGTCGCTTATGTTCGCTTCGCGTCTGTTTATCGCAGCTTCCAGGACGTCACCGAATTCCAGGACGAGATCAAACGCCTGCAGGAAATATCCGATGCAAGTGCGGCTCGCGAACAAATGTCGTTGTTGCCTGAACTTCCCGGCAAGAAAAAATAATCATGTCCGAATTCACTTCGGCCGATCATGAATTCATGGCGCTTGCTTTGCGCCTTGCGCGCCGTGGTGTGTACACCGCACATCCGAATCCCCGCGTTGGTTGTGTAATCGTCACTTCAGGCGAGGTTGTTGGCGACGGCTGGCATCGAAAGACCGGAGAGGCGCATGCCGAGATCGACGCGTTGGCCACAGCGGGCAAACAAGCGAGCGGAAGCACTGCCTATGTGACGCTTGAGCCCTGTTCGCATCACGGGAAGACGCCGCCATGTGTGGATGCACTGATCGATGCGAATGTCGCCCGGGTGGTCGCTGCGATGGGCGATCCGAACCCGAGCGTTGCGGGTTCGGGTTTCGAGACGTTGAGAAATGCCGGCATTAAAGTCAGCACTGGCTTGCTGCAGGCCGACGCCCGCAAGCTCAATGAGGGTTTTGTATCCCGGCTTGAACGAGGGCGACCGTTCACCCGGTTGAAGATCGCAGCCAGCCTGGATGGCAGAACCACAATGGCGACTGGTGAGAGCCAGTGGATTACAGGCGAGGCAGCCCGGCGGGATGTGCAGAGATTGCGGGCAGCATCAGGCGCAGTGATGACCGGAATTGCAACCGCGATTGCCGACGATCCTTCGCTGAACGTCCGTGACGATACGATCAGGACTGACGACATTCAGCCACTTCGGGCCGTCCTGGACAGCAAGTTGAAAATGCCACCATCCGCCCGGATGCTGAATCTGCCGGGGAGCACCGCCATCTTCTGCGTTGATGACGGGAATCGGCAGGCGCTCGAAGACGCTGGAGCCGAGATTCATGTCGTATCCGGAACCGCGGGACAAACCGACTTGCCATCCGTCATGCGAAAACTCGCGGGACTGAAAATAAATGACGTGCTTGTGGAGGCCGGGCCAACCTTGGCGGGCAGATTGCTGTCCGCTGGCCTCGTTGATGAGCTTGTTATTTATCAGGCGCCCCATATCATGGGGAGCGAGACTCGCGGTATGGTCTCAACGCCTGCATGGCTAAATCTTGAGCATAGGCAAGCGCTCGAAATCGTCGATGTCAGGAAACTTGGTCAGGACATCCGCATTACGGCCAGGCCGGCAGAATAATAAAGCAGAAGAAATGTTTACGGGAATTATCAAGGCTATTGGCGAAGTCGGGCAGATTGCCCGGCAAGGCGGAGACGTGCGCCTGAAGATCAGCTCCGACGATCTTCCCTGGGACGACTTCGATGTGGGTGAGAGTATCTCGGTAAACGGAGTCTGCCTGACCGCCGTAGAAATTCGGGACAATGGGTTCCTGACGGATGTTTCCATTGAGACCCTTGATGTTACCGCTCTCAAAGGACTGACGCCCGGCAGCAAGGTCAATCTTGAGCCATCTCTTGCTCTTGGCGAACGGCTGGGTGGGCACCTGGTGAGTGGTCATGTCGACTGTGTGGGGACGATCAGGGCTCGCGAGTCCGATGCCCGCTCGGTTAGACTTGAGGTTGAGATCCCGCCGGAATTCGGGCGCTACGTCGCCAGGAAGGGATCAGTTTGCATCGACGGTGTCAGCCTTACCGTCAATGAGGTATCGGACGTCGCGTTCAGCGTCAATATCATTCCGCATACGGCTGAAGTGACGATTATCGGCGACTACCAGGTCGGCACCATCGTTAATATTGAAGTTGATTTGCTGGCGCGTTACCTGGAGCGGCTACTCGCGACGGAGGACGATTCCGGCATTACGAAAGAATACCTACGAGAGCATGGTTATGCCTGACAACACGACATTACATCCAAGCGCGAGCGGTGTCGCGTTCAGCAAGATCGAGGACATCATCGCCGATATTCACGATGGCAAGATGGTCATAATGGTTGACGATGAGAATCGCGAGAACGAAGGCGACCTGCTCATGGCAGCAGAACGGGTTCGTCCCGAGGACGTCAACTATATGGCGCGCTACGGTCGAGGTCTGATCTGCCTGACGATTACGCGCACTCGTTGTGCACAGTTACGCCTTCCCCTGATGGTTGCAGAAACTGATGAGCACCACGCCACTAATTTCACGATTTCAATTGAAGCTGCAGATGGCATAACAACCGGAATCTCTGCGCATGATCGTGCCAAGACGGTTCAGGTTGCGGTTTCGCCCGACGCAAAGCCGGAACATCTCAGCCAGCCGGGACATATCTTTCCGGTGATGGCCCAGCCCGGTGGCGTTCTGACGCGTGCCGGTCACACCGAAGCAGGTTGTGACCTGGCGAGGCTCGCGGGCCTCGAGCCAGCGGCGACGATTGTCGAAATCCTGAATGAGGACGGCAGTATGGCTCGCCGCCCGGATCTCGAGCGTTTTTCAAGAGAGCACGACATCAAGATCGGCACGATTGCGGATCTGATTGCTTATCGCCTCGAAAAAGAACGCAACGTCGAACGTATCGCCGAACAACAGGTTGAAACGGCGCATGGCGAATTCACAATGTATTGCTATGACGATCATGTGAATCAGACCGTCCACATCGCCCTTGCAAAAGGGAACGTCAGTTCTACGAGTGATCCGCTCGTGCGAGTTCATATCCAGGATACGCTGGGAGATGCGCTGGGTATCAGAGGACGCGGCTTCGGTTGGCCGATTGACAGTGCGATTGCCCGCATCGCGAAGGAAGAGACAGGTGTCGTCGTTGTATTGCGCGAGCAGGAGTCATCCCGCGACCTGATGGAAGTTGTGCGCGGACTGGGAGAGGACAAAGACGACCTTCAGGAGCGTCGTGACGGCGATTCCGTCTTACGTACCTATGGCATCGGTGCGCAGATTCTGCGGGATCTCGGAATACAAAAGATGAGAGTATTGTCAGCGCCGAAACAGATGTATGGTATCTCGGGTTTCGACCTCGAAGTGACAGAGTACGTTGAGAGCTGATGGATAATATTAAAACAACGGAAGGCGATCTCAATGCGCGCGACATGCGTATTGTTATCGTTGCCGCACGGTTCAACGACTTTATTGTCGAGTCCTTGATCAAGGGTGCCGTGCGATGCCTGCAGAGCCATGGCGCAACTGATTCAGCGATCGAAATCATCAGGGTCCCCGGCGCGTACGAGATGCCGCTGGCGGTAGAAAAAATCGCCGAGGCGCATCGCGCGGATGGCATCGTCGCTTTGGGCGCTGTTATACGAGGTGCGACACCACATTTCGACTACGTGTCCGGGGAGAGCATGAGAGGCATTGCCGCCTCCGGCAGGCAACATGGTGTGCCCATCGGGATGGGTGTGTTGACAACGGATTCCATCGAACAGGCGATCGAAAGGGCAGGTACCAAGGCCGGCAACAAGGGGGAGGAGGCAACGCTTGCCGTGATCGAGATGGTCAACCTAATCCGCAAGCTCGACTAACTGCGTGTTGAAAGAGCCTCATGCGGCACGCGCCATTCTTTTCGTGCTAAGCACTAAAGATCAATCCGCGTTTCTCATTGCGCTATTTTTGCTGGCGTCAGGCGGATTGCGCACGCGCCTGAGACACTTTCAACGGTCTGCTTTTTCACTCTGATGGCCAAATTAAAAAACAAGTCCAAATCCGACTCGCCCGGCGCACGCAGTCGCGCACGCGATTTAATCGTGCAGTCGCTGTATCAAATGCAGATTACCGGCCATGATCACGCAGAACTGGTCGCACAGTTTCATGAGCGACCCGATTATCAGCGCGTCGATCAGGCGTATTACGACGAGGCCTTACAGTCGATATGTGACGATACGGAATCCCTCGAGAAGAGCATTGACGAATTCGCCGATCGCCCGTTGTCACAATTAGATCCGGTCGAGAGGGGGATTCTGCTGCTCGGTTTTTACGAATTACGCTCCAAGCCCGACGTCCCGTTCAAGGTCGTTATCAACGAATCGGTCAATCTTGCAAAGCGGTTTGGAGCCATCGATGGCCACAAGTACATCAACGCGCTCCTGGACAAGGCTGTCAAAAAACTCCGACCTGCTTCATAGGTAATTCGCGGTGGATGAGTTCGAAATCATTCGTCAGTACTTCGATCGTGACACGAATGACGATAGCGTGATTGTCGGCATTGGTGATGATGGCGCGGTTACGAAACCGGAGGCAGGGCGGGATCTCGTCATCGTGGTCGACACGCTGGTTGCCGGCATCCATTTTCCGCTTTCACTTTCACCGCTTGATATCGGTTACCGTGCCGTTGCAGTCAACCTGTCCGACATCGCCGCAATGGCAGCGAGGCCGAAATGGATGACGTTGGCACTCACTCTCACCGAGTCGGATTCATCATGGCTCGATGACTTCGCGCAAGGCTTGTTCCTGGCCGCCGATGAACATGGTGTTGTGCTGATCGGTGGAGACACCACGCGGGGAAACGAAACAGTCGTGACCGTGCAGATCACAGGTGATGTCGAGGCCGGCGCGACCTTGTTGCGCTGTGGTGCCAGCGCAGGTGAATCAATATATGTGAGCGGAACCGTGGGCGACGCTGCTGCTGGCTTGTCAGTTTTGCAAAGTGGCGCGCCGCGCAATGAAGATATTGACTACCTGGTGCAACGTTTTTCGCGACCGAAGGCGCGGGTTGAACTGGGGCACACGATTGCCACGGTTGCCAGTGCGGCGATCGACCTGTCAGACGGGCTTTTCACGGACGTTGAAAAAATGCTGTCGGCAAGCAGCGTATGCGGCAGCATTGAGTTGAATCAGATTCCGCTATCGCAACAGCTGCGGAGGATTATGGCGCCGGAAGATGCGTTACGATTTGCACTTGGCGGTGGCGACGACTATGAATTGTGTTTTACGTCCGCGGCAACTGAAGACGACATCAATGAGCTTGTCGGCGAATGCGATGTTGCGGTGACCTGCATAGGCACTGTTGATGAGGGCGAGGGCCTTACATGCACGATAGACGGCGCGGCGCACGATTATCGTAACGATGGCTACAGGCATTTTCATTGAGTGATGACTTAGAAAACGACGCGAGCACCGAAAACCTGGTGCGCACAGTGGTCAGCGACCCTGTACACATGCTCGCATTTGGATTCGGCACTGGCCTGATGCCGAAGGCGCCCGGGACCTTCGGCTCGCTGCCAGGATTGTTGCTGGCCTGGATTACCCTGCCGCTGTCACTCGAATGGCGGCTTTTGGTTGCGCTGGTCCTTGTTCTGGCCGGCATCTGGATATGTGGCGAAAGCGCCAAGCGGTTGGGAATCCACGATCACCCGGGGATTGTCTGGGATGAGATCACCGGGATGTACCTGACATTGCTGGTCGTACCACCCCAGATAACGCTCTGGCCGCACCTGATAACGTTCTGGGCCTTGGGATTCGGGCTTTTCAGGCTGTTCGACATCTGGAAACCGTGGCCGATTCGGGACCTGGATCACAGACTGGCCGGAGGCGTGGGAATTATGCTGGATGACCTCGTAGCTGCCCTGTATGCCGCGATTTTGCTGGCTTTGGGAGGGTGGTTAATCGGCTAAAGAGAAGCGAAATAATGGCACGGAACGTCACCGAATTACCACGCGCCAATGATGTCCCCAACAAGATCGGCAAGTACGTCATCATCAATAAGGTCGGCAAAGGAAGCACGGGTATCGTGTACCTGTCTCACGACCCTTATTATCGTCGTGACGTAGCGATCAAGGTCTACAACATCGAGGAAGATTCCGACGCGGACCGTGCCAGGGTTTCTCGCAAGATGTTTTTCAACGAAGCACACATGGTCGGCATGCTGCAGCATCCGAACATCATGCCAATCTATGACGCTGGTGAGGAAGACGGCAAATATTACGTCGTTACAGAACACGTTCAGGGCGCGCGCACACTTGCAGCATATTGTCGCCCCGACAACCTGCTGCGTGTAGACGACGTTGTAGAGATCATCTACAAATGTGCGAAGGCATTGCACTACGCGCACAGCAGGGGCGTGATTCATCGCGACATCAAACCGTCGAACGTCATGCTGACGATTGATAACGATGTACGCATCATCGACTTCGGTATTGCTATTTGCGCTGATGCGGATATATCGCGCATTGAAGGCATCGCCGGTTCCCCGAGTTACATGTCACCTGAGCAGGTCCAGTCAGAAGAACTGACCTCGTCGTCAGATATATACTCGCTGGGCGCAGTGCTATATGAGATGCTTACCGGCTTCCGGCCATTCCGCGCGGACAATTTGTCCAAGCTGCTGCACCAGATCGTGTATGCAACGCCACCGCCGATTCACACCTATCGCGACGACCTGTCCGAAGAACTCGAGCAAGTGGTCGCGATGACGATGCAAAAGGATCCGGCCAAGCGCTGCGCGAGCGGTAACGCGCTGGCAGCGGATCTGACCCGCGTCTATCAGGACCTGCGGACCAAGTACGACAGCCTCGACAACCAGGAACATTTTGACTTGCTTCGCACGCTGACTTTCTTCCACGATTTCTCACATGCAGAAATCTGGGAAGTGCTGCGCGCTTCAGACTGGCATGAATACAAAGACGGTGAAGACATTGTTCGTGAAGGAGAGATGGACGACAGGTTCTACATCATCGTGTCGGGTCAGGCTAACGTCGAAGCGAACGGTGCGAAACTTGGGACGCTATCAGATGGTGCATGTTTCGGTGAGACCAGTTATGTCAGCGGTGCGAAACGAACAGCATCGATTATGGCGAACGGGCCGATTCAAATCCTGAGAGTAAGCTCGACGCTGATGGAACAGGTCTCCCAGGCTTGTCAGCTGAGGTTCAATAAAGTGTTTCTGCGCTCATTGATAACGCGTCTTCAAGGGGATGGCAGCGCGCATACCTGAGCAACAGCCGCTTATTTTGAATATTCGCGACTAAAGTCGCTCCCACCGTGCTAATTAGAATCGCGACTTTAGTCGCGAATGCGTTTGACCTTGCGCACTATCCGGAAACTGTGACATAGGTAGAATTACGTAGTAAATGATATTGCGAATCATTCGCATTTCTGTACACTATCGGCTAGGAAATAGCATTCCAGGGACCTATCCGACATGACACTAGCATCACTTCAGCGCGGCCGGAAATACGTCATCAATGACGTTAACGCCGCGGATCCTGACGTACAGAGGCTAATGGTTCTGGGGTTGGTCGAGGGCACCGAAGTCGAGCTTGCAAGCACTGCTATTGGTGGCGATCCGTTGGAATTCCGAATGTTCGGCAATGCGATTTCCCTGCGTCGCGAGCAAGCACAGCACTTCGCTGTATCTCCCACCGAGCAAGGTGAGTAAAGAGACAGTCACCCGATTATCGGCTGACCAGATTCCAGTTCGCCGACGCCCGTCGGCCAGCATCGCGGTCGTCGGTAATCCCAACTCCGGCAAAAGTACGCTGTTCAACCGGCTGACTGGCATGCGCCAGAAAACCGGCAATTACCCTGGTGTGACCGTTGAAAAGCATGTTGGTGTCACCCGTATTGGCGACACCGCGCTCGAATTGGTCGATCTGCCCGGCATGTTTGCTTTGAGTGCGAACTCGTTGGAGGAGCGCATTGCCGCGGATGTCGTGCTGGGCCGTATTCCGGACATGGACAGGCCCGACGGCATTCTCGCCGTCGTCGATACGACACACCTGTACCAGGGACTGTACCTCGTACAACAAATGATGGAACTCGATCTGCCAATCATGGTGGCGTTGACGATGACGGACGCCGCCGAGGCCACTGGCGTCAGCGTTGATAGTGAGGCATTACAGGCAAGGCTCGGCGGCGTGCGAGTTTGTCCGGTCGTCGCAACCACGGGGCAGGGTATCGACACCCTGAAATCTGCGCTCGGCGAACTGGCGAAGTCAGACAAGCCGGTCGTACCAGAATTCTGGGACGAGCTTGGTGCGGCGTCGGAAGAACTCGCTCGGGAAATGCCGGCAACCGTGCCTCGATTCGAAATCGAACGGGCGCTTATTGATCACGATAGTGACCTGGCGACAGACGTGGCAGCTTACCTTGGTGACGACGGTAAGAACCGGCTGAACACATACCGGACCCGCCTGTTTGGTTCCGAGCCTCCCCTGGCAGACGAAGCCCGCCGTCGATACTCCTGGGTGCGCGACGTAATGGACGATGTTCAGCACGCGGCACCGACAATCACGACCTGGGGCTCGAGAATCGCACAATTTGTCAATCAGCCGATTCCGGGCACCATCGGTCTGTTTATTGTCATGGCCATTGTCTTTCAGGCGGTATTCGCCTGGGCCACACCACTGATGGATGCGATCGATGCAGGGGCTGCGGTGGTGGGCACTGTGGTCGCGGAGAACCTTGCCGATGGCGCGTTGGCGAGTTTCATCTCGGATGGGGTCATTGCGGGCGTCGGCAGCGTCATTGTTTTCCTCCCACAGATTCTGATTCTCTTTCTGTTTATTATTGTTCTGGAAGATTCGGGCTACCTTGCTCGCGCAGCCTACCTGATGGATCGAACAATGCGTTCGGTCGGTCTCTCAGGTCAGTCCATTATTCCGATGATTTCGAGTTTCGCCTGCGCAGTTCCCGGCATCATGGCGACGCGGGTTATTCCGAACCGCCGCGACCGTATCGCAACGATACTTGCTGCACCCTTTATGACTTGCTCGGCGAGATTGCCAGTCTATGCATTGCTGATCGCCGCGTTCGTGCCAGCCAGAGATGTCGGCTTTATGAACCTGCAGGGCATCGTATTGTTAGGACTCTACATGCTGGGCATGGTTGCCGGGCTCATTACCGCTTTGTTGCTGCGTCAGACCGCTTTGCACGGACCGAAACCTATGTTTGCCCTGATGTTGCCGGAATTTCGGCGACCGAATCTCAGGACAGTGGCGATGCAATTATTCGGCCGCGCCATGATATTTCTAAAGCGCGCCGGTACCGTTATCTTCGCGGTGGCGGTGGTTGTCTGGGCACTGGCTTACTATCCGCGCTCGGATGAGATTCACGCTGCCAGCGCCGCACGTCAGGATGTTGCCGCTGCAACACTGTCCGGCGAGGCACTCGAACTCGCCAGCGCGCAAATCGACAATGAGGCGGCTGCCGCACAGCTCGAGCAAAGTCTGCTTGGCAGAGCGGGCAAGTTCGTTGTGCCGGTCTTCGAACCACTGGGCTGGGACTGGAAGGTATCAGCGGCGGTTATCGCCAGTTTTCCCGCCCGCGAAGTCGTCGTGGCCGTATTGGGAACGGTCTACGCGGTTGGTGACGAAGCTGACGAGGCGACACTTACGGGAAGGCTGAGGTCCGCAAAACATGCAGATGGAACGCCCATTTATTCATTGCCGATGGTAATCGGGCTACTAATTTTCTATGCCTGTTGCCTGCAATGTGCAGCGACCATTGCTGTAATCAGGCGCGAGACAAAC